>Ga0316204_10002529_pt1 | contig 40883 bp, 42 predicted proteins | sample 6monrhotite_MG_2_FD_205661 | JGI IMG/M metagenome (GOLD analysis project Ga0316204, IMG submission 205661) | Microbial mat bacterial communities from mineral coupon in-situ incubated in ocean water Damariscotta River, Maine, United States -... | ecosystem: Environmental > Aquatic > Marine >...
CCCGCGCCTACACTGGCCGCAACAAGATACTGAAATTCGAAGGCGGCTATCATGGCATGAGTGCTGAAGCGCAGATGAGCCTTGCGCCATCCGTACGCGTGAATTTCCCCCAAGCCGTCCCCGATAGCGCAGGCATCCCGCAGGGCGTTGCGGATCAAATGCTGATTGCGCCATACAATGACTTGGCGGCAGTCGAGGCGCTTTTGAATGAACATAAAGATGTCGCGGCCATTATCGCTGAACCGTTGCAACGGATCATCCCAGCCGAACCGGGGTATCTGCAGGGCTTGCGTGACCTGTGTGATAGACACGCTGTCTTGCTGATCTTCGACGAAATCGTCACCGGATTTCGACTGGCCTATGGCGGCGCGCAGGAACGTTATGGCGTGACGCCGGATATCTGCACTTTGGGCAAAATCATCGGCGGCGGCTTCCCCCTTGCAGCCCTTGGGGCCAGCGCCGAAATCATGCAGCATTTTGACAAAGCGATCGTCGGTTCTGACAAATGGCTCATGCAGCTCGGGACCTTGTCTGGAAACCCTGTCGCAGCGGCGGCGGGCCTCAAAACGATGGAGGTTCTGCGCCGTGAAGGAAGCTATGACAAGCTGCGCGCTATTGGTAAATCCCTTCAAGACATGCAAAGCGATGCCCTGACCAAAGCCGGTGTTCCGCACCAAATTTGCGGCGATGAAACCCTGTTTGATTTCTTCTTCACTAAGGCTGCATGTCGAGATTATCGTTCAGCAAAGCACGACGACCCTGCGCAAAATGCAGCATATAATGCCACCCTGCGCAAAAATGGTATCTTCAAGTCACCCGGTAAACTCTATCCATCTCTCGCGGTCACCGAAGCGGATTTGGAACAAACACAGGACGCCGTTTTGAAAGCCGTAGGGGCAGCTTTCCTAGACTAAGGCCGAGTTGATACGTCGTCAGTCTGATTGGCCGCCTGATGAGGTATAGCGGCCATTGGTGCATCCAGCAGCATCGGTGACTCTGGGCTCATTTCAGCCGTTAGCTGCGATTTGCACCAAGGTCCGGTTCCGCCTGTTGCTCTGGGCAGCTTGTAGATTGAGGCAGGCCGTCTTCATACAGCGCAGCCTGCGTTTCGCCGTTGCCCCATTGATAGAGCAGGCCAATTTCAACGCCTGTTTTAATGCACGTAACGCGGCCGATGGCTTCAGCCGTAGTGCGAACACTCTCAAATTCGGGCAAAACTACGCAACCGAGCCTCGTTGCACAGCGGAGAGCGCGCCATGCTCAGAAGTAACCTACCCAAAGGGGTTCACCGTGTCCGACGCAAAGTCGTATCTGGTGTTCGATATCATTTTTACGCGTGGCGAGGTGGTCCAAAGTTTTGGGAAGGGACAGAGCCAAACCCCAAAGAGCCAGAATTTTTCCATGCCTTTTCACAGTGTGGCATGCCGATCAGTCCTGCCGAATATCTGACGACTCATTTGGTCGATGATTTTCTCTCCAGTGCGTCCTTGCCCAAAGCCGAACGCTCCAAAGCAGATATTAGAAAGTGGTTGGATTTTTTTCGCGAGGAGTTCGGGACGGATCCCATTGCAATGTTCGAAGAGCGCGCTTCAAGGGGCGAAGTCAACAATTGGCGTAAGAAATGGCTTATCGAACATTATGCGCAGGTTAGCCCGGACGAAAGCGATGCAGTTTTGCGCAAGCTCAATCGGGCAAAATCACTGTCTCAAGACACGAAAATGTAAACGCCCCTGTAAACGGTGGGCCCCAAGCATGGGAAGGAATACTCTAAGTGGTTGATTTTGTTTGGAGGCGAGTAGGAGAATCGAACTCCTGTACACGGATTTGCAATCCGCTGCGTCACCACTCCGCCAACTCGCCGCTCTTGTGGTTTGCCTCCTATAGCAATGCCCAATGCGCCGTGCAACACCCGATGACGCAACAAAAGCTTGCTTGAAATCTTGCCCCCCGTCCCTAGGTATGGCAAGTGTTGGGCAATGTAATCTGACAATATCAACTGACTCGGTGGTTTTAGCTGAAATGAGCCTTTATTCTGATCGACGGGTGATGATGGTCGACACGCAAGTGCGTCCTTCTGACGTAACAAAATTTCCAGTGATTGAAGCAATGTTGAGCGTGCCGCGCGAAGACTTTGTGCCCGGCGCGCTGCGCGAAGTTGCCTATATGGGCGGCAACGTCGATCTGGGTGAAGGTCGCGTGATGCTGGAGCCGCGGACGATGGGCAAAATGCTGGATGCGCTGGATTTGCAACCCGGTGATGTCGTGTTGGATTTGGGCTGTGGTTTGGGCTATTCCAGCGCTTTGCTGGCGCGGATGGCCGACGCGGTCGTGGCGGTCGAAGAAAACGCCGAAATGGCCACCGAAGCCCAGCGGATTTTATCAGAAATGGGCGTGGATAACGCCGCCGTTATTGCCGGCCCATTGGTAGAGGGTGCCGCAAAACATGGCCCCTATGATGTGATTGTCGTGCAGGGGGCGGTGGAAAACTTTCCGAATGCCTTGGCGGACCAGTTGAAAAACGGCGGACGGGCGGTTTGCCTCTTTGCCGAAGGGACGCTGGGCGTTGCGCGGGTCGGCTATAAATTGGATGACAAAATGACTTGGCGCGACGTGTTTAACGCCGCAGCACCGGTTGTTAAGGGTTTTGAAACGCAAAAAGCGTTTAAACTTTGAACGGTATAGTTTGCGAATGAGCCTCTGGGGGGCATGCAGGATGACAGGTTTTTTAAGCCGGATAACGGTTTTGTTGGCTCTTGTGTCTGGTTTGACACTTGCGACACCTGCCCAAAGTGAGGGGCTGAGCGACGCTTTGGCAAGCGCCTATAATCATTCCGATTTGTTGAACCAAAACCGCGCCCTGTTGCGTGCTGCCGACGAAGATGTGCTGATTGCATATTCGGCCTTGCGCCCTGTTGTTACCTATACCGCTCGCAGCCGGTTATTGTATACGCGCTCGGGCATCAACACCAGTTCCAGCAACTATTCCACGAACATAGATTTGCGGTGGCTGATTTGGGATTATGGCAGCACACGGGCCAGTATCGAGGCGCAAAAACTAACGGTTTTGGCGACGCGGCAAACGCTGATTGATGTTGAACAATCGGTGCTTTTGGGCGGGGTGCAGGCCTATATGCTATACCGTCAAGCCGCCGATGCCCTTGCCCTGCGAACCAGCAATGTGCGGCTTATCCGTCAGGAATTACAGGCGGCAAATGATCGGTTTGAGGTGGGTGAAATCACCCGCACAGATGTGGCATTTGCCCAATCACGCCTTGCCTCGGCACAAGCCGCCGAGGTTGCGGCCCAGGGTACGTTGGCCGAAGCGCGGGAAAACTATAATGTTGCGATTGGACACTATCCAAAAGCGGCGATGAACCCGCCAAAACTGCCAATTACAGTTAAAACTGCGGAACAGGCGCGGGCCATCGCGGTACGGACGCACCCCGATGTTTTGGCGGCGCAATACGCTGTGACCATCGCAGAACTGGGATTGAAGCAGGCGGATTCCGCGATGATGCCACGATTTACAGTGGGCGCGGGCGCGACAAAATCCAGCAATGCGACGACCTCCAATACCTTGGATGTCACGATGACGGGCACGCTTTATCGGGGTGGCGAATTGTCGGCGCAGTATAACAAGGCGCAAGCCAACGTCGAGGCCCGGCGCTATGCATTGAATTTGGCCGTTTTGAGCGTTGGCCAGGAGGCGGTGAACGCTTTCAACAACCTGCAAGTGCAGCGCGCACAGATCGAATCGGCAAATCAGCAAATTCGCGCCAGCACCGTGGCCTTTCGCGGCGTCAAAGAAGAAGCAACACTGGGATCACGCACCACATTGGATGTGTTGGATGCGGAACAGGAATTATTGGACAGCCGCACCAACCTGTTGGTGGCCGAAACCCAGCAATATGTCGCGGCCTATTCGCTGATGGCGGCGATGGGTGTACTGACGGTGAAAAAACTGGGGTTGAATGTGCCAACATATGATCCCGACACTTATTACAATTCGGTCAAGAACCGGAAAACCTTTTCTGCTGAGGGATCAAAGCTGGATCGGGTTCTCAAGAGTTTGCAAAAAAACTAAGAAATGTTTCTATTTGTTGTGTGAATGGAAACAAACCTGTACATTCCAGCTGAGGCAACAAGAGAACAATAATGTCGAAAGCAGAAAAAAAGCCGCAAATCGACGACGTTTTATCATCGATCAAGCGACTTGTATCAGATGAGGTTTCTTCGTCCCATAAGGCGAAATCGCGCGCGGCTGCTGCTTTTGGTGCGGCCCAAGAGGCGCGGGAAATTGACCCCTCTTTTGAAGAATTTGATGCCGAACAGAAATCGGATGCGTTGATTTTGACCCCCGCACTGCGTGTTGTGGAAGATCACGAAACCGCGCCCGACCAGCAAAACCAGCGGGCTGGCACACATGAGCCACTGAATGCCCGCGACGGGTCGGGGCGGGATCATCCGTCGGGCGATGATGTGCCGGACACAGATGTCGACAGCATTTTGGAGGCGATTTCGCGGGATGCTTTTCCCGAGCTTTTGCAAGAAAAAGCCGAGGAAGCATCCGGATTGCAGGATTTACCCGCTGATGATGACGATGAGGAGCCAGCGTTGTCGGGTGACGGCGACGACCAGAATGCAGCCTTGGCAGATGGGTATTTCAACGACGGGGATGCCGAAGAGCCAAGGTTTGAGCAACCTCTTGCGGCAGAGGCCGCACAGCAAGAGACGCTGATTTTGCAAGCCGCCGATGCCGTGGATGCCGAGGATCTGATGCCGTCTGCGAGCGAAGAAGGCGTCGAGGAAGGTGCCCTCCAACAGGGTGAATTTGATGACGGTGCCCGCCCGGAAACGGATGGCGGCGACAGTGTTGATGGTGACGGCCACGGTGATGAAATTGAAATGGGCGCCGATCATGACGAACCGCCGCACCACACCATGCAGGCAGAGTTTTACGAAAACGAACATATTCAGGGTGAATCACAGGTCGAGGATGATGCTGTTGTCGGGTTGAACATCAATCTGGACGCCATTCTCGGGCGCAAAGCGGGGCCGAAAGACCCCGAAACACCAAATTTGGACAAGGCGGACATCAAGGCGATGACCCAAGACGCGATCGGCGCGGTTTTGGCGGAGACAGTTGAAACAACCATTGCCGCAGAGGCCGCCGAAGAAAATCTGCAAGAATGGCAGGACGCTGATGATGCCGACGCCGCGCCCGAACCCGCGACGATTGCGAATGATGTGCAAACCGATGATGCCGACAGTATCGAAGAAATGATGACGGCAGAAATCACAGATTTTGACGATGATTTTGACGAGGATAATGAAGATTTCCTCGACGAATCGATGTTGCGTGATCTTGTCGCCCAATTCGTGCGGGCGGAATTGCAAGGTTCGTTGGGTGAGCGGATCACCCGAAATGTGCGCAAATTGGTGCGCCGCGAAATACACCGTGTTTTGGAAAGCAAAGAGTTCGAATAAGTGAACCCGTCGGCGCATCTTATATTTAGCGCGACGGCATTCGGGCGGCCGGGCAAAGGCATTTTGGTGGCGGCGCTTTTGGGCGGCTTGACCCCTGATCTTTCACTTTTCCTGATGGCGGGCGTATCGCTTTTTATTCTGAATATTGAACCCGCCCGCGTTTTTGGCGAATTATATTACAGCGATGCGTGGCAGTTCGTGTTCAGCATCGACAATTCATTTCCAATTTGGGGCACGGTTCTCGGGATTGCGCTGTATTTTCGACACCAAATCCTGACCGCTTTTGCCAGCGCAAGCTTGCTGCATTTGACCACCGATTTTCTGTTACACAACGATGATGCAAGAGTGCAGTTTTGGCCCCTGAGCGATTGGGTTTTCCGCAGCCCCCTAAGTTATTGGGATGTCAGATATGGTGCGCTTTGGGTGGCACCCGTTTTGGCCGCCATTTCTTTGGGGTTCACGGTTCTTTTGTGGCGACGTCATAAAAATTGGCGGCTTCGGCTGTTATGGGTGCTTTTAATGGGGATCGAGGCAATGATCCTTTTTGGGCACAGCGTTTAACGCTAAAAATCTCTGTGACGGGCTTTGTGTGAAGGCCGATGAAAAAACCGCGTGCTGCGGGGCAACACGCGGTGAATAATTGGTAATAAGGTTGTAACCTTAGGCCGCTTCGGCCTGTTGGTTGCGGCGTTCGCTTTCTTCGCGCGACAGCGCAACCGAGGTGCGTACACCGTTTTTAACAAATTCCATCAGGCCGCTGACCACACGTTCGTTGGGGTCGATACCGGCACAGGACAAAACCTCGCGCCCGTCGCGCGAACGTGACCAACGAGCAATTTGGTCAGGGCCATTGCCATATTTCTTGTCATCCGCAATAGCGTCATCCAACGCTGCCAGCACAACGGCGGCAAACAATTTGCGGGATCTTTGGCCTTGCTCAAAGTTGAAGGCAGTTCCATCCACGAAATCTCTCATTTCGATTCCTTTATTATTGCTCTTGTCTTTTCAGGTTGAAGGCCAATATGACCTATTTTTAGCGATTCGGGGTCCCTTTTTCAGAATACCACCTATGCGTCACGCGCATGGCTAATTATTCGTGACACAGGATATAGTCATCTTGCCAGCTTCATCAGGGCAATATATAGGCACTGTCTAACTCCGATCAAGGTTTTGCCAAGGTTTTGACACAATGCCCAAAATAAACGGAAACGAAATTCGTCCCGGAAATACCCTCGAACATAACGGCGGTCTTTGGATCGCCGTCAAAGTGGATCACGTAAAACCCGGCAAGGGTGGTGCGTTTGCGCAAGTTGAGATGAAAAACTTAAGAAATGGTTCAAAGCTCAATGAACGCTTCCGCTCGGCTGACAAAGTCGAACGCGTGCGTCTTGAGCAAAAGGACCAACAGTTTTTGTACGAAAACGCGGGCATGTTGGTTTTCATGGATATGGAAACCTATGATCAAATCGAATTGCCGGTCGATATTCTGGGGGATCGCCGCCCGTTTTTGCAAGACGGCATGACGGTGGTGATCGAATATCACGAGGCCGAGGCGCTGAGCGCGCAAATTCCGCAAAAAGTCACCTGTTTGATTGTTGAAACCGAACCTGTGGTAAAGGGACAAACCGCGGCCAACAGTTTCAAGCCTGCGGTGCTGGATAATGGCGTCAAGGTAATGGTGCCGCCGTTTGTCGGGCAGGATGAAAAGATCGTGGTCAACACGGAAACCATGGAATATTCTGAACGCGCCTAGGTAATTCCCGATGGGGGCTGAATGACGCGACTGAAAATTATGGCCAGCCATTGGTCGATCCCGTTTATGGCGGCAATCTTGCTGGCCGGTACAGTCATTTTATTTGTGACAGCACCGATTTGGGCATGGTTTTTGGTGCCCCTTGGCGTGGTGGCGCAATACAACAATGAATACGCGTTGCACCGCTTCATTTTTCATTTGCCACCACCGCAAAACCAGTGGCGCTTTGATTTGTTGTATCAGGCGCATTATGGCCATCACGATTTTCCCACCAACAGGGGGCTGTTTTTTGTGCCGCCTTGGGTATCGCTGCCGATCCTGGCGGCACAGTTTTTGGGTGTCTGGTACGTGGCGTCGTTGTTCAGTGTGCATGGCTTGGCGATTTCTGCGTCGGTGGTTCTGGTCGGCGGTGTCGGTACATTTCTGATGTATGAATGGTTTCATATGTCCGCCCATCTGACCGTGCCCAAAACGCGGCTGGAACGGCATGTCACGCGGTTGCACAACCAACATCATTTCCGCGATTTTACCCGCTGGTTTCATGTGTCCCCGGGCGGCAAGATCATTGATCGCGCCATGGGCACCGCCATTGATGAGGCGGCGTTGCGACACCAACAACGCGCGGAATTTATCCGTACCCTGAACATGCGCCCCGATGATCCACGGCTGGTGGCGGCGCGGGCGCGGTTTGCGGATAAATATGAATTAAGCGCGGCCGAGATCGCACAGGCAGCGCGCACTTAACCCTGATCAAGGCGGACGGTGGCGTCACCTGATTGCATTTCATCGCCGATACGATCAAGCCGGACATAGGCCAGCGCCTTGTTGCCCGACCGTGTCAGGATTTGCCCCACGGTTTTCCCCGCCGAGGTGATATCATCGCCAAACTCAGTTTCGCCCGAAATAATGACCCGCACCAGCCCTTTGCGTAATTCGGTTTTGTGTTTCATCCGCGCCGTAACCTCTTGGCCAACATAACAACCCTTGCGAAAATCAACGCCGTTTAGCGCCTCAAAATTCATCTCCAGGATATAGCTGTCGCCAGTGATCAGTTCGGCACCGGCCTGTGGCACCATATGCGCCACGCGCCGCGCGGCCCAGTCGATGCCGTCGGTCTGTGGATGGTCACGGTAGGCCCGCCAGCCCAACGCGGGGTTACGTGGATCAATCTGGGCGTCATCCGGAAAATCGGCGGCTGCAACACTCAGGCCGCGATGCACATGCAAATTAGCGGGTTCAATCGCCACGTCGGCGCGCAATTTATACAGCATCAGACGGCCTTTCAGCGCCTCGGCCTGATCCGCATCACAATCGATCAGCATATGATCGCCCTGCGCCTGCATGAAAAAATCAAACAGATACTTTCCTTGCGGGGTCAGCAACGCAGTGTAGACCAGCCCCTTTTGGGCCTTTTCCACGTCATTGGTGACGAGGGATTGCAAAAACTTGACGTGATCGGCGCCGGTTACGGTGAAAACTTGGCGGCGTTGTCCCATTTCACTTGTCCTTTAGCTGTTCAGCTTTTCATATAGGCTGAAACGAGGTCAATAACAGCCCCAAACCATGCGCGCACCGATTTCTGTGATCATTCCCACGTTGAATGCGGCCCCCGATCTGGGGCCTTTGTTGGCCTGTTTGGGCGAAGCTTTGGCGGCGGGGTTGATCGCCGAGGTGATTTTCAGCGATGGCGGCTCTGATGACGATATAGAACAGATCGCCGATTTGGCAGGGGCCGTTTTGATCAGAGGTGCGGCAGGGCGCGGCGGGCAGTTGGCGGCGGGGGCGACGGTCGCCAAGGGGCAATGGCTGTTGTTTTTGCATGCAGACAGCCAACTGTCACCGGGTTGGACCGAGGCGGCGCGACACCATCTGGGCGATCCTGAAACGGCGGCTTATTTCCAGCTTGCGTTTGATCTGGACGGGTTTGCGCCGCGCTGCGTGGCGGCATGGGCGAACCTGCGCAGCCGGTTGCTTAATCTGCCTTACGGCGACCAAGGCCTGCTTATCTCGCGTGCGCTTTATGATGCGACGGGGGGCTATCCGGCGATTCCCTTGATGGAAGATGTCGCCCTTGCGCGGCATTTGCCAAAAATGCGCGGGTTGTCGGCGCGTATAACCACCAGTGCGCGACGGTATCAGGCGCAAGGCTGGTTGCGGCGCGGCGGGCGAAACCTTTGGATCTTGGCGCGGTATTTTGCCGGGGTAGACCCAGAAAAGCTGGCGCGGGCTTATCGTCGCTGATTGACCTTCCCGAAGCGACAATCTAGGCCTTGGTTCAGGTACGAATTTCAAAGGTATTTTCCCATGAGCCTTGCCCAAGGTCGCCCCTATCTTGCCATTCCCGGGCCGTCGGTTATGCCTGATCGTGTGCTGAACGCCATGCATCAAGCCGCCCCCAACATTTATGACGGCGCGTTGATTGATATGGTGGCCGGGTTGATCCCTGATCTGCGAAGCGTGGCCCGCACCAAGCACAATGTGGCGATTTATATCAGCAACGGCCATGGCGCGTGGGAGGCGGCGATTGCCAATACGCTGGCCCCCGGTGACAAGGTTCTGGTGATTGCCACGGGGCGTTTTGCCATCGGTTGGGCCGATCTGGCAGGGCAGTTGGGCGTCGAGGTTGAAATGATCGATTTTGGCAAACAACCGGCATTTGATCTGGCCCGCATTGAGGCCGCGTTGCGGGCCGACACGGAACACAAGATCAAGGCCGTGTTAACAACGCAGGTGGATACCGCCACGTCCTTTAGAACCGATGTTGCGGCGGTGCGCCAAGTGATTGACGCCGCTGGCCATCCGGCGATGTTTATGGTGGATTGCATCGCGTCCTTGGGCTGTGAACGCTTTGAAATGGATGATTGGGGCGTCGATCTGATGGTGAGCGCCAGTCAAAAAGGCCTGATGACACCGCCCGGTGTGGGATTTGTGTTTTTCAACGACAGGGCCGCTGCTGCGCGGCGTGCCCTGTCGCGTGTCAGCCCGTATTGGGATTGGACGGATCGCGCCGCGCCCGAGGTGTTTTACCAATATTTTTATGGCACCGCACCGACACATCATTTGTTTGGTTTGCGCGAGGCGCTGACCATGATCAACGAAGAAGGCATCGACCACGTCTGGGCCCGCCACGCGCGGCTGTCGGCGGCTGTTCATGCGGCGGTGGATGCTTGGGGGCAGGACGGGGGACAAGGCGGTGCGCCCATGCGCCTGAACATCACCGACCCCAAGCATCGCAGTGCCGCTGTCACATCGATCCGTATCGGGGCGCCTGACGGCACGCGGCTGCGCGATTGGCTGACCGCAAATGCGGGGGTGACCTTGGGCATTGGGCTGGGCATGGCGGAACCTGATGATCCTGCATGGCACGGCTTTTTCCGCATTGGCCACATGGGGCATGTCAACGCGCAGATGATTATGGGCGTATTGGGCGCGATTGATACCGGGTTGAAGGCCCTGAAAATTCCCCACGGGCCGGATGCTTTGGCGGCGGCCAGTTTGTCGCTGTCAGGGGGCGAGTTTATCGGCGGCTGATTTCAAAGCAGGGCCAAAGGCGGCTTCAAATATGTCCAGATCCTGCGATTGCCCGCAACTGATCCTGATACAGCGATCTTGGGGTGCCACAAACGGCATGCGCACAAAAACACCTGCCGCCACCAATGCCGCCAAAACCGCACGGGCAAAATCACCGTCACGCCCGCAATCAATCGCCACAAAATTGGTCGCCGACGGCAGACAGGTCAGCCCGTGGCTGGCCGCAATCGCCAAAATACGCGTGCGGGAATTCGCGACGTTTTCAAGGGTTTCATTCAGGTAGGCGGTGTCGGCCAGCGCCGCCAGTGCCCCGGCCTGACTGATCCGGCACATGCCAAAATGGTTGCGGATTTTGTTGAATCCCATGATCAGATCCGCCGCCCCCATCGCATAGCCAACCCGCGCACCCGCCATGCCGTAAGCCTTGGAAAAGGTCCGCATACGGATCACATTTTCTTGGCTGACAGCAATATCGGGGCAGGCGTCTTTGGGGGCAAAATCGATATAGGCCTCGTCCAAAATCAACAAACAGCCCTTAGGAATATGCTTAAGGGCATCGGTGATTTCCGCCGCACTGGCCCAAGTGCCCATGGGGTTATCTGGATTGGCAAAATAGACCAGTTTTGCCCCAACCTCGCCCGCTTTTGCCAGCAAGGCGCGCAGGTCTTCGTGGTCGTCGCGGTAGGGCACTTTGATCAAGCCGCCACCAAAACCTGCGACGTGATAGTTGAACGTCGGATAGGCGCCCGCCGAAGTGACGACCTTGTCGCCTTGGGCAATGAACATTCGCACCAGATAGCCCAACAGCGCGTCGATCCCTTCGCCAATCATAATGTGCGCCGGATCAACGCCGTGATGGGCGGCCAGCGCCTGACGCAGATCAAAACTTTCAGGATCGCCGTACATCCAGACATCGGATGCGGCCCTGGCCATGGCATAGATCGCGGCGGGCGAGGGGCCAAAGACGTTTTCATTGGCCCCCAGCCGTGCTGCAAATTCGCCACCGCGCGCGCGTTCCTGTGCTTCGGGGCCGACAAACGGCACGGATGCAGGCAAAGTTTCGACAAGATCGGTGTATTTTGCGCCAGACATGACAGGCCCCCGGGTTGATTTTTTCTGTAGTGAATGCGCCAGAAAACCAATCGGGCGTCAATGCGAAAAACCTTGGCGGGTTGAAACAGCGGGCGGGTTGATTAAGTAAAAAAGAACCAGAAAGGCATGCAATGGCACAACTATCACGCAGAGGTTTTATCGCCCTGACCGCCGCCGCCGGGGCCGCGCGGGTGATTCCAATCGCTGTTCAAACCTCAAAAGGTCGTTACATCGTGCGGCTGGCCTATGACAAATCGGTTGGTGCGATGCGCCTTGTTGAACGGTGGATCCCCTGAACATCACGGGTTGACTGGATTGAAAACTGCGTCCGACATCTGGCAATCGCGCCGCACATCCACGCCGCATTCACGCGGCGTTAAATCCTTGTTCAGACAAATCCGCGCCTCTTGAATACGGCTGGCTTTGCAGGTGACCGTCAACATGTCTGGGCGCAGATCGGGGTTTTCTTTCAAAAACGCCTGTTCAACGACACGCGCCGGTAATTTCACTTGTTTCGTCAATCGGCGGAACACATCGGGGCGGGTGACGCTAAAATAAGCCTTTGTTGCTGTTGAATAATAATCGGTTGCCGACAGTCCCGTGCAACGACCGTGTTTTTTCCATTGATACCACGCCGACCCGGCGCTGCCCATGATTTGCGCCATGGTTTTGCTTTGAGTGCGGGTGGGATCACGTTCTGACGTGCGGCAAAAACTGGGATAGCCGCGCTCATATTGTGGCCACAACCCGTGCATGACCCAGCCGAATTTAGCGTCTGTTGCGCATTGTTCAGACCCTTTTGCATCGCCTTCAAGGGCGCACCAGTTGGGCGACCATGACAGGGACAAAACGTAATAATCAAAATCCCCGGCCACCTCGCCTTCGGCACGAACCAGCCCGACACTTAAGAGCAGAATAATCAAAATGCGCATTTTCTCTTTTCCTTCGCTGCAAGGCGGCTTATATGGGGGTAACTTCCCTCAAATCGCTGGAAGGGTCCAGATGGGCCAGCCGAATTTCCGGCAAGCAAGACGGCTGCGCAAGCGGCATGCAAGGAGTAAGACGATGGCAGCTAAACCGATTATGGCCAAAGCAACCGCAGTTTGGTTGGTGGATAACACCACGTTGACGTTCAAGCAGATCGCGGAATTTGTGCAAATGCACGAGTTGGAAGTACAAGGCATTGCCGATGGTGACGTCGCCGCAGGTGTTAAGGGTTTTGACCCGATTGCCAACAACCAGTTGGATGCCGAAGAAATTCAAAACGCCGAGGGCAATCCGGCATACGCGCTGAAGCTCAAGTTTTTGGCCGCCGCTGTGGGCGAGGAAAAACGCCGTGGCCCGCGGTATACGCCGTTGTCAAAACGTCAGGATCGCCCTGCGTCAATCTTGTGGTTGGTAAAGTTTCACCCCGAATTGACCGACGGTCAAATTTCCAAACTGGTTGGCACCACCAAACCGACCATTCAGGCGCTGCGCGATCGCACGCACTGGAATATTTCCAACATTCAACCGATTGATCCTGTGGCGCTGGGCCTGTGTAAACAGGTCGAGCTGGACATGGCTGTGCAAAAAGCCGCCGCCAAACAGGCAAAAGACGGTGTTGTGATGTCTGACGACGAACGCCGCAAACTGGTGTCGACGGAACAATCGCTGGCTATGGATACAGAACCCAAAATGCCAACAGCGATCTCTGGGTTGGAAACCTTTTCCCTGTCAGAAGATCCGCGCGGTGAGGAAGAAGAGGATAATCACGAGCCAATCGTTGATGCCGAAAGCTTTTTCAACCTGCCAGATGACCAGCCGGATGTTGATGACGATTGATTTTCTTGGACGTGTAATTTTGTTGAAACCGGTCCCTTTGGGGCCGGTTTTTTCGTGAAACGATCTAAAACTGTTTGCGTGCCCTTAGGGCCGCCGAAATCGTGCCGTCGTCCAGATAGTCAAGTTCGCCGCCGATCGGCACACCCTGTGCCAGTGTCGTGACGGTGACGTGGCCCTCGATTTGATCGGCGATGTAATGCGCGGTGGTCTGCCCGTCGATGGTGGCGTTCAGGGCCAAAATCACCTCGGTGATGCCCTCGCCAGCTATTCGGTTTAACAGTTTTGGAATGCCCAGTTGTTCGGGGCCAATGGCGTCAAGCGCCGACAAAGTGCCGCCCAAAACATGATAACGCCCTTTGAAAACCCGCGCGCGTTCCATCGCCCAAAGATCGGCCACATCCTCGACAACGCAAATTTCGCCGGTGGCGCGTTTTTCCGATTGGCAAATTTCACAGGTAACACTTGTGCCGATGTTACCGCAGGAAATGCATTCCCGCGCCGTTGCTGCCACTTCTTGCATCGAGGCCGCCAAAGGCGCCAGCAACTGGCCGCGTTTTTTAATCAGATGCAACACCGCGCGACGGGCCGAACGCGGCCCAAGCCCGGGCAGCTTGGCCATCATATCGATCAGGTTTTCGATTTCTTTCGTGGCGTCGCTCATGGCCAATGTCGCCTAGAAAGGCAGCTTCATGTCGGCGGGCAAACCCAGACCTTCGGTCAGTTTTGCCATTTCGGATTTACCGCGCTCCTCGGCCTTTTGCTGGGCGTCCTTGATCGCGGCCAAGATCAAATCCTCGACCACTTCTTTTTCGTCAGGATGAAAAATAGAGGGGTCGATATCAAGACCAACCAGCGCGCCTTTGGCGTTGGCTGTGGCCTTCACCAGCCCGGCACCGCTTTCGCCGATGACGGTGATATTGGCCAGATCGTCTTGCATTTGCCCCATTTTTTCTTGCATTTCCTTGGCGGTTTTCATCATCTTGGCCATATCGCCAAGGCCACCCAGACCCTTAAGCATCGCTGTCTCCAGTTTTTGGTTTTCTTGTCGAATGATACGCCAATTCGCGCCCCTGCCACAAGCCAGAACCCGCGCACCCAAGGGATGAACGGGCAAGGTCAACATCAAATCGCAATGCGTTGGGCGTCAGCCGGCTTTGTTCAGGCACATGAATACCGCCAGTACATCCTGCCAGTCATCATCGCTGCCATCTTCGCCGCCAAAGGCCGTACCAAATACCGCCGGGCCGTTATTGTCGGTGGGGATGATATTGCCAACGGCCTTGATGTCGGCCTTGCCGGTCGAGGATTGGAACGTCACCGAGATGCCAAGTTTGGCCACAAATTTTGCGGGGCCTTTGACGGCGGGCATTGAAACAAAATCGGTGCCGGTTCCTTGAAATTCAGCGATCGGATCGTCACCGTCTGAAACGATCATTGTCCATGTGGCCGAGGAGTTGGTATAAGCCTCGACCCAGCAGTCTTTGCCTTCGCTGGAATCAACGACATATACATTATCTTGGCCCAAAGCGGCGCTTGTGGTCATGGTCATTGCCAATGAGGCGGCGACAAAAAACGTTTTATAGAACATATGAAATCCTTTTGTTGTAAACAGTTGGTCAAAATTGCGACCCACAAAAACCGAGGCCAAACGCGAGTCGCGCAAAAACATATAGACCACAAATCGTGGATTTCACCAAACGCGTTGGTGGGAATTTATTGCTGGTTTTAAACGGTGATGAGCGGTCGAAAGTTAATCTTCTTCAAACGGATCCCATTCCTCGTCCACCTCGGGCAGGGCCTCGATGGCGGCGTGGGCGGCGATTTCCTTTTGGCTGACGATACTGTCGATTTTGGCTTTGGGGAAAGCCAGCAGCACGGCCTTTACCATGGCGTGTTCGCAGGCCTTGGTTTCCAGCGCAATTTTGTCGGCATCGCGCAACTCGGCGATGGTTTTTGCCCCGCCATCGTTCACCAAAGTCACGCCCCAGCGCACACCGGTCCATGCCTGAAGCCGTGCTGTCAGCCGTTGGGCAAGGTCTGATGGGGCGGTTTCGCTGCGTTGAAATTCGATACGGCCGGGCATGTAGCTGGCCAAACGAACGCCGGTTTCCACCTCGACCAATAATTTCACATCGCGGTGGCGGCGGATCAGTTCCACGACATCGTCAAACCGGGCAAACCGCGCCAGCGCCGGTTCGTTTTCATCCGCCAGCGCGATTTGGGCACCGGTTTGCATGGTGGGGCTGTGAACGGGGCCGCCGCTCGACGTTGGGCGTACCGTGCCCGCGCCAGCGGGCGCGGCCCCGCCGCCCGCCGCAGGCGCAGCCGGGCGTTGCCCGGGTTTACCCCCGCCACCGTCGGTGGGCGGGACGGAGGGCATGTCGCGCAAGCTGCGAACCAATTCTTCGGGGCTGGGCAGGGTCGATACATGGGTCAGCCGGATCACCGACATTTCCGCCGCCATCATTGCGTTGGGCGCGGCGGACACCTCTTCAAGCGCGGCCAGCAACATTTGCCACATCCGCGTCAGTGCCCGCATCGGCAATGCCACTGCAAAGGCTTGACCGCGGGCACGTTCATCGGGGCCAACGGTTGGGTCTTGGGCCGCGTCTGGTGTGATTTTGATCACCGACACCCAATGCGTTACCTCGGCCAAATCGCGCAACACCGCCAAGGGATCGGCGCCATCGGAATACTGCGCCGACAATTCCGCCAGCGCCCCCGCCGCGTCACCGCGCATGATCATTTCAAACAGATCCATCACGCGGCCACGGTCCGCCAGACCCAGCATCGCCCGCACCTGATCAGCGCTGGTTTCACCCGCACCGTGGGAAATTGCCTGATCCAACAGCGACGTGGCATCGCGTGCCGAGCCTTCGGCGGCGCGGGTAATCAAGGCCAGAGCATCGCCTGAAATCGCCGCGCCTTCACCGGCGGCGATTTTTTGCAACAGGGCGATCATCACCTCGGGTTCGATCCGGCGCAGGTCAAACCGTTGGCAGCGGGACAAAACCGTCACCGGTACTTTGCGAATTTCAGTGGTGGCAAAGATGAATTTCACATGTTCTGGCGGTTCTTCCAGCGTTTTCAGCAGCGCGTTAAAGGCGCTGGTGGACAGCATGTGAACCTCGTCGATGATGTAAATCTTGAACCGGGCCGAGGCCGCGCGATAATGCACACTTTCGATGATTTCGCGGATATCACCAACGCCGGTTCGGCTGGCGGCATCCATTTCCATGATGTCCACATGGCGGCCCTCGGCAATCGCGACGCAATGTTCGCATTTTCCGCAAGGTTCCGTTGTTGGCCCGCCCTGACCATCCTCACCGATGCAATTCATCCCTTTGGCGATGATCCGCGCGGTCGAGGTTTTGCCGGTGCCGCGAATGCCGGTCAGGATAAATGCCTGCGCGATGCGATCCGCCGCAAAGGCATTTTTCAGGGTGCGTACCATCGCCTCTTGCCCAACAAGATCGGCGAAAGTTTCGGGCCGGTATTTACGGGCTAAGACCTGATATTTGGCTTGGGTGGTATCTGACATTGGCCCCTCGGATTCGCTGACCTCTGGAACCTAAAGACCTATCGTCGATCCGTCCACCTTCTGTTCGCCGCAAAGCACGGGCGTGTTTCTGGTTTGCAATCGCGTCGATGGGCTCTATATCTGGTCGCGCCGTCAGAGTCGGCACCCTGATCCGCGGAAAGCAGTTGCTGCATCTCTTTATATCTCAGAAGACCTATATCGGTTTTCTCATGCTCAGGCAGCGGATCACAGAGCACGATATGAGGATACCTTGATGTCTGATTCTTTAGAAAAATTCCGTTCTTTGGAAATATACCGGCGCGCTGCCAAAAAGCTGCGCAAATCTTTTGCTTTGGGCGAGGGAAGTGCGGTCAAACGTGTGGCCGCGCATGTGCCTGCGGGTGGCGATTTTACCCATGCGCTGGCATTGCATGTCATTGCCCAAGAGGGCGGTTTTGACAGTTGGCCAAAAATGAAATTGGCGGTTGAAAACGCTGCAATGGGCCGTGCCGGCAAGCAAGACCGTTTGAAAGTTGCGCTTTATCACGGGCAAAATTGGGTGGTGGATCAGTTGCTGGCCGAGACGCCCGATTTGGCGGGCGGTCATTTTGGGTTGCACTGCGCGCTTTATGATCTGGCGGCGGTGCGTGACAAACTGGCGGATAATCCGGTGGCGGCAACGCGGCATTATGGTCCACGCCGTGCAATTTTGCATTTGGCGTTTTCCAAATATATCCACAGCCATGTGGAAAAGATCGATGATATGCTGGCCGTGGCCGAACTATTGGTCAAGAACGGCGCGGATGTGAATGATTTATATCAGGATTTGTCCGAACCAACGGCGCAGTTGTCGGCGTTATATGGGGCCATTGGCCACGGCAATAATTTGATTTTGGCGCAATGGTTGCTGGAAAATGGTGCAAACCCCAACGATGGGGAAGCTTTGTATCACGCGACGGAACTGGGCCATCTGGATGGCCTGCGCCTGCTGTTGAAACATGGGGCAAAACCGAAAGGAAGCAATGCGTTACTGCGCGCTCTTGATTTTAACAACATTGAAATGGTGCGGCTTTTGCTGGATCACGGTGCCGACCCCAACGAATTTCACCAAGAAAAGACCAATGGCGAGGTGCCCTTTGTTATTCCCGCCTTGCATCAAGCGGCGCGGCGATTGTGTGATCGGGCAATGATGGACTTACTGTTGCACCACGGTGCCGATCCAAATTTGCGCCACCAAGGCATCAGCCCCTATGCCATGGCGCGGGTTTTTCGCAATCCTGCGGCGGCAGCGGCATTGGCGGCGGCGGGCGCGGATCAGGTTTTGACCGAACAGGAACAGATTTTGGCCGATGCCGCGGACGGCAAAGATACCACAGGGCGGTTTGTGGACCCGGCAAAATTGCCCAATGAATATCGCAATATTTTGCGATCGATCCTGCATTTGCCCGGCACGTTTGATCATATCCGGCGGCTGGTGGCGGTTGGCATCGAATATGACCGCCCGGATGATCAGGGGATCACGCCGGTGCAAATTGCGGGCTGGGAAGGGCTTGTGGATATGATGGGATATTTCCTAAAATTGCGCCCTGATCTGTCGCATGTAAATGGCTATGGCGGCACGTTGCTAAGCACAATTTTGCACGGCAGTGAAAACAGCCCGAACCGTGATCGTCGCGATCACATCGCCTGTGCCCGGCTGGCGTTGGAGCAGGGTGTTGCCTTACCGCGTAAAGTTATGGAATTTACTGGTCGCGCCGATATGGCGACGTTTTTACGTGACTGGGCGGCGCAAAAACCGGGCCAGGTGATCGAGGATACGAATGGCTGATTTTCAGATTTTTGAGGTGCCGCTTGGCAACGGGCATATCGGGATTTGCCAAATGCCCGGTCGAAATGATGTGACCGGCGATCTGGACAGGCTGCGCGATTGGGGGGCTGATTTGGTTTTATCGATGACCAGCCAGGGCGAGCTGAATGCGGCGGGTGTTGGCGATATCGGGCAACGTCTGGCCGATAGGGGCATTGGCTGGCAGCATCTGCCAATCGTTGATTTTGGGGCACCGGGCGGCGACACGGCCTTGGCTTGGCCTGTCGCCGCCGCCGCGGCCCATGAGGTTTTGCAAAACGGTGGCCGGGTCGTTGCCCATTGTTGGGGCGGCTGCGGGCGATCCGGCATGGCGGTGTTGCGACTGATGGTTGAAACCGGCGAGCCGCCCAAAGAAGCATTGGCACGGCTGCGGTCGGTTCGGCCCTGTGCGGTGGAAACCGAAGGTCAATGGGGCTGGGCATCCGGTGTTTGACTGTGGGGATGTGACGGGGATTGTAGGGTGAGAGGCTGAACACGACCCAAACGGGGCTCGTTACGGTTGCTTCCTTCCGGACCTGGCCGAGTTGGCGAGGCGTCTGCCCGCGCCAACCTCTCGATTGGGTATATAGAAACCTGGCTGGCGGAATTCAACCCTATTTGCTGGGGCGAAAGTGAAATCGAAACCGGGCAAATCCATCGGCGAACTCATGGCCGACACTTAGATCATTCCGATCATATTTTTCCATAATTGCAATGGCCTTTGCACTGGTTTTGAAAAACGCGCTGGTATTTTCGTGATTTTCCAGCACCCAGTTCGGGGCAAAGACGCACAGCTTGCCGGGCAAGGACGACAAATATGCCACCAGCATTTCCGGAATGGTGGTGTCGCTTTGGAAAATAAAATCATCCAGATTCAGATTGAAAACATTCCCGCCGCCACCCGCGCGATAGGTGTTCATCACCAGGATGAATTCCTGATCGTCGGGGATTTCCTGCCCATTCAGCGTGACGTTGCGAACGCGCCGTGCTTTTGGATTGGCGATGCTGAAATCGGGGTTGAATCTTGCGGGCTGTGCGGGGTCGATGGTGTAATTCACCCCCAGAAAACGATTGTGGGTATAAAGCGAAAACCTTGGATCAAACAATGGCTGATCATGCTGGCCGGGCTGGATTTGATTGAATACGGATGCGGCCAGTTCGATGTGATGCAACAATTCGGATTTGGTGACCACAATGCCATGCAAGCGATCGGGATATTGATAGAGGTTGGCAATATCGCGCCGATAAACCGGCCCTATCGGCACAAATGTATAGTTTTCTACGTCGCCGCCAAACCCGATGCGTTGCGCCGAAGCACATGAAATCACCGGATAGTCGGCAAATTTTGTGCCCCTGAGGATCGTTTTGGCGCCCTCCATCTGGGCAGTTGTGATCAGGGCCATGGCACAGGAATTTACGACGCCTTCAAAAAAGGTGACCAGCGGCGTTTCGGTCTCGGCGACCTTTTCACGGTTCTGGACCAACAGCGCGGTATGCATCTTTTGCAAAGACGGCAGGTTTTCCACCGCTTTGCCGGGTTCATCGGTGACGCCGGTGGGGTAGATCAACCGTGATCGGCTGTTGCTCACCTTTATTTTGCCGTCGATCTTGGCGATTTCCAGATCAATTACACCAAGGCACCCCCCCGAATGGCCGGGCTGAACAACAGGTTTCCCGTGTACGGTTCCGGCCTCGGTATCGGTGCCTTTGATTGCGGGATCCGGCTTGCCGTCAAGGTATTTTCGTGGAAATGAATCGTGATCATGGCCGCCGACAATCACGTCGATTTCGTTGATTTTGGCCAATTCGGAAACCAGCCCGATATGATTGGTCAGCCGAGAATTTTGGCCGACGCCGGTATGTGCCAAAAGCACGATCAAATCGACGCCTAAGGATCGCAATTGCTGTGCCTCGGCGCGAGCGGTTTGCACCATTTCGGTCGCTGTGGCGCGACCCCGCAAATGGCCCCAATTCCAGTTGACTGTTTCAGTAGGTGCCAAGCCGATCAGCCCGATTTTCACATCAACCGTGTGGCCATTTTCGTTCTTCAGCCTGCGTTTGACGATTGTGCAGGGTTTTGGCCAATTATGTATGTCTTTGTTAACAGGGTGTATATTTGCGCATAGGAATGGAAAGTTTGCCACTTTTGTAATGCCGATCAAATAGTCGATGCCATAGTCAAATTCGTGATTTCCGACCGCTGCCGCGTCAAATTCCAAATGGTTCATCGCCTCGATCATCGGATTTCTGGTTGTTTTGTCAGCCATGTATCGCGCCGCGACAAAATCGCCCTGCGGCGAGCTTTGCAAGCTGTCGCCATTGTCCACCAAAATCGACGACGCCTGCGCGCGCTGTCTTTGGATGATGCTGGCCAGAGCCGTCAGGCCAATATCCTCGCGGCGTTGTTCCGAAAGATAGTCATATCCGCAAACGGACATATGTAAATCTGTGGTCGCCAAAATCTTGAGCGCCCAATTGTTTTCATTCATAATTTATAATCCCAAGTGAACTACGTTAAATTTTTAATAGTTACTCGGTTACTGTTTGTATTTTTGGGGTCTTTTTCCGAAAAGGGAAAGCAAAAAATTACTTTAAGTTGGCTTGGATGATCCAGTATGACCTGTTGGTAAGAAATGGTACGAGGTTGGCAGAAATGAATTTCTCAAAGGATGTCACTTTTTTAGGTGGAAATCTAGATAGGGCTGAATATATTCGTCGTTCGCCCGAAAAATTGTCCGCGGCTGAAAATCATCCGCAAGCCAAATTCTTGACAATTTGGCGCGGCAAGCCGTTGGCCGAGGCGGAAACCCGTGACCGACTGGTTTTGTTACCCAAAGATCACGCGGTTTTCAGCCATAAATCCGGCCAGATATTTTTGGGCTTGTTGGATGAGGTGCCCTATTTTGCCGTGAACATCTCGGATTGGGAACCGCAAGATCAGGATGGCGTTGATCGTGCATTGTTTTTTGACCCCTCTGAACAAACCCATCCCAAGTTGCGCCCCAGCCAACGGTTCGTTGAATTGCGGGGCATCATGGCCGGTATTTCGCCAGTTGATGCGGAACTTGCGGCCACGTCACTGGCGTTGTTTGCCTGGCATCGCACCCATCAGTATTGCTCGGCTTGTGGTGAAAAATCCGAAATGTATTTTGCCGGATGGCAGCGAAATTGCCCAGTTTGCAATGCCATGCATTTTCCCCGCACTGATCCCGTGGTCATTATGTTGATCACCCGTGGAAATAACGTTTTGTTGGGCCGCTCACCGGGATGGCCGGATGGCATGTATTCGATGCTGGCGGGTTTTGTGGAGCCCGGCGAAAGCATCGAGGCAGCGGTACGCCGAGAGGTGTATGAAGAAAGCAAAATACGTGTGGGGCCGGTTGACTATTTGGCCAGTCAGCCGTGGCCTTTTCCCAATTCTTTGATGTTTGGCTGTGTCGGTATCGCCCAAACCGAGGAGATTACGATTGATAAAAATGAACTGGAAGATGCGCGGTGGGTAAGCCGAGAAGAGCTGGCAGATGTATTCGCAGGGCAACATCTGACGATTAAACAGCCCCGTGAAGGTGCAATTGCCCATTTTATCATGCGTAACTGGCTTGCGGATCAGCTAAAATAACCCCTAATTGGGCGCAACGAAAAAAATGGGCAAACTGCATGCAATTCACCAGTAATGAAGATGTCGAAGCGTCAATCGAGCAAACATTTGACTCGCTCAGCGATTTTGAAAATCTGGAGCGCCTCGCCTTGCGGCGCGGCGCGGAAATTCAACGCGTCGATGGTTTGGACGTCAAAGGCGTAGGCATGACCTGGAAAGGCGTTTTTGATCTGCGTGGTTCAGAACGTGCCTTCAAGGTTGTCATTGTCGGGTATGAGCGACCGCATCTTATCGTCGGCGAAATGAATACAGATGGCATTGATGTGGAACTGACGGTTGATTTGATCGCCCTGTCGCCCAACCGTACGCGATTGAAGGTGAATGTAAAGTTACAGCCGCGCAGCCTGTCAGCGCGCCTGATTTTGCAATCTGCGCGGTTGGCCAAAGGCAATCTGGATCGACGTTTCAAGAAGAAAATTCAGAATTTTGCCGCGGATATTGAACGAAAAAACGGCAATACTCGGTTGGCATGAAACGCGCTGATTCAGGCGTGCAGCAGTTTTAGAAAATCATCCGCCGCCTCGGGCTGACTTGACCAATCGGTCACCAGGCGGCATCCCAGCATTTCGTCGCCATCACCATCAATCGGGCCGTTGATGCCATAGACCGCGCCGCCACCTTTGGCGCGGCGGTGAATGTCGCGGGGCATTTTCGCAAATATCATATTGGCGTCCACCGGATGGGGGATTTCGACGTGGTTAAATTTGCCCATACCTTTGGCCAGCCTTTGCCCCGCTGCATTTGCCGCCCGCGCCAGTGTCAGCCACAAACCATCGTTCAGATAGGCGTGCATCTGGGCCGACAAAAAACGGTGTTTTGAAAATAAATGCGCGCCGCGTTTGCGCCGCAGCTCAAATTCCCACGCATGGCGGGGATCAAAGAAAATGACCGCTTCAACCCCGATACAGCCGTTTTTTGTGCCGCCAAAACTGACGGCATCAATGCCCGATTTCCAAGAAAGATCTGCCGCCGAACAACCAAGGGCCACCATTGCATTGGCGAACCGCGCGCCATCCAGATGTGTGGGCAGGTCATTTGCCTTGGCAATCGCTGTCAAAGCGCGGATTTCTTCCAGCGAATAAACAGTGCCAAGTTCGGTGACATTGCTGATGCTGACAGGGCCAGGTTGGCACCGATGCACATCCTTGCCACCACTGAACGCGATGGCTTTTGCCAAGGCATCGCTGGACATTTTGCCGTGATCGCCATTAATCAATGCCAGTTTTGCGCCGCCGGTATAAAATTCGGGCGCGCCGCATTCGTCCTCTTCTATATGGGCGACGCGATGGCAAAAAATGCTGTCCCATGGGTTCGCCAGCGTTCCAAGGATCAGGGCGTTCGCCGCCGTGCCCGTGGCCACCAGATAGACCGCCGCCTTTGGGGCCTCGAATATATCGCGGATTTTTGCGGTGACGTTTTGCATCAGGGGATCAGCGCCATAAGACGGTGTATAATTCTGGTTCGCCGCCATCACCGACTGCATGATGGCAGGATGGGCCGGGCCGGTGTTGTCAGAGCCAAAAAACATCGTCTACAAATCCTCGATTATGTGGTCTTCCCACTCGTCTTCGCTAAGTTCAAATTCGGGAATTGACCAGCCTTGAACCGACATACCGGCGGTGTGAACGGTTTCTGTGGATCCTGAAATCAACGGGTGCCAATCGGCAAGTGGTTTGTTTTCATGCACCAACCGATAGGCACATGTCGTGGGCAACCAATAGGCAACATTGGGCAGGGTTTCGGGGCTAAGCTGCACACAATTTGGCACGAACTGACGCCGAATTTCATACTGGCCGCACTGACAGCTTTCGCCATCCAAAAGCCGACAGGCAACGCGGGTAAAGGCAACTTGGCCGGTTTCCTCATCCTCCAACTTGTTCAGACAGCATTTGCCACAGCCGTCACACAGGGCCTCCCATTCGGGCGGGGTCATTTTCTTGAGTGGAATTTTTTCCCAAAATTTAGCGCGCAACTCTTGGCGTTTGATCGGATCAGCCATCGGACAGGATCTGTTTTACGCGCAGACAATCGGCGGTGATTTGGGCAATCAATGCGTCAAGATCGTCAAATTTTTCTTCGCCCCGCAAAAAGGAAACCAATGCAATGGACAAATGCGCGCCGTATAAATCACCGTCAAAATCAAAAATGAAAGTTTCAAGGTTGGGGGTTTTCTCGCCAAACATCGGGCGAATACCCAGTGAAGTCGCGCCTTCATAGGTGCCTTGGTGAGGGCCGGTCAGTACCGTCGCATGCGCCGCATAAACGCCGAATTTCGGCAGGTGCAGCCCCTTGAGCGACATGTTGGCGGTGGGGTAACCCAACGCGCGGCCACGTTTTTCACCGTGCAGAACCTCGCCTTCGATCCTGTGCCAATGGCCCAGCATGTCGGCGGCACGGCCCGGTTCGCCATTGGACAACGCGCGCCGGATCGAGGTTGAAGAAATGAAATCGCGATCCACGCGCAAAAGCGGCGCAACGGTGACATCAAAGCCGAACTCGGCCCCGTATCTCACCAAATCCTGCGCGGTGCCAACCCGCCCCCGGCCGAAACAAAAATCCGCCCCGATCACCACATGCGACAAGCCCAGACCATCGGCAATAACGGTTTTGGCAAAATCCCGCGCCGTAAACGACGACATGATTTGATCAAACGGCAGTTCATATAAATGATCGACACCCAATTTGGCCAGCCGATTGGCCTTGGCCTCGTTGTTCATCAGGCGAAAATCAGGGGCATCGGGGGCAAAATACTGGCGCGGATGCGGATCAAACGTCAGAACACCCAAGGGGGTATTTGTGGCCTTTGCGCGGGCGCGGGCGATATCCAGCACCGCTTGGTGACCACGATGTACGCCGTCAAAATTGCCAATGACCGCGCTGGCACCTTTGGCGGCGTTCGTCAGGTCATTCCAATGAGTGAAAATCTGCATTTTTGGTCCACGGCCCCGGGGGCCGTCGGGGCCGATGGGATATTGTCAGTCGAATTTTGCGCTTGGCGCCAAAACAGTCGCCTCGCCCTTTAACACCGTTCTATCCCCTACCTTACAGCGACAATCAAGGGTCACACGGCGTTTGGCGTGATCTATTGCCAAAACGGTCACTTCGGCCCGCACGGCGTCACCAGGGCGGACGGGTGCCATAAACTTTAGCGTCTGGCCCATATAAACCGTGCCGTGACCGGGCAATTGTTCGCCAATGACCGCCGAAATCAGCCCCGCCGTCAGCATGCCGTGGGCAATGCGCCCGCCAAAAATCGTGTCGCGGGCATAATCGTCGTCCAGATGCACGGGGTTATGATCGGTGGAGATTTCCGCAAACATTTGAATGTCTTGATCGGTGACCACCTTGGTTAAATGGCGGGTCATACCGATGGACATTTCTTCGATCACGATTGTGCCGCGGGGCATGTTATCCAACATCACAGGCTTTCCAATTTGACGAGGGCCGAGGGGCCGAACGGTAATTTAACGACAAAATTTAGCCGTCTGGTGCAACTTTATTACTTTGCAGGTGCAGAAAATCAAGGGGGAAATCAAATTTTTGCATCAAATTTTCTGAAATTCTCACAAACCCGTCAGAACTATATGCGATTTTGCACGCCATGATTGCAGGAGGACAATTCGCTGTTAGGCTTTGCGTATTTAATGAGTGATTCTTGTACGCCATGCATTTTCCAAAAAAGGAGGGTTATTTATGCCAAGTTATACAGTTCAAATTGATAAAATCACGGTTCAGTCCGTGTCTGACCCCACCGGCAACAACGACGAAGTTTTTCTGTTGTGCCAATCCGATGCCGCTGTGCCGTTGCGGGTGCCGCCGCAACCGGTTGTGACCCAATCAATGGGCAGCGGATCGGGGGCCGTTACAACGTGGTATCCCACCGATGTCGATGGCAATCCGGTGCTGGTTACTTTTGATCACGGGATGACAATTTCGCTTTGGGATCAGGACGAAAGCTGGAACGTCAACAAATCCGATTTTCTGGGTGTGGGATCCTTTCATGAATCCAGCGACGATTCCAATAATTTCACCGTCACCAACGGCGATAGTTCCAACTACACGATTTACTGGACGCGCAAGAATTGGGGCGTCTAAGCGGCGGACCTCTATCTATTATTCAAAAGAAAGGTTTCAACCATGGCCCATTCTCAGCCATTTAGAAATTATCAACAGACAATAACCAGCCAAGTGTCGAAGATTCCAAAACTTGCCAACGTTGATCCGGCGATTTTTGACACCCTGAAATCCAAGGTTCCACCAGAAATTTTGGCCGAAATCAGTCAGGCCCTTGCCGCCTATAAATCCTCATCCGAAGGGCAGGCATTTTTGGCGGCTGTACCAAATATGTCCGAGTCGCAGCTGATCGAAGGCCTCGGGGCAATGGTACGTCATGCCGCCTTTGGCAAAACCCTGTCGATGGTCGCGTCGCCCCAAAATTTCGATTTAACCTTGCCCGAGGTGTTTGGATCTTTCACCATCACAATCGGTTTTGATTTTGGCTTTGGATTCGGTCTGGCCGCCGGGCTTGGTTATGCAGTGGACCCGACCGATTTGTCAAAATTCAGCCTTGTGATTTGGGGGCGCGCCGAAATCAAAGGCGGTGAGGATATTGAGATTATCGCCGAAGCAGGCCTGACCGCTGCGGCGCCGCAAGATCAAACTGGCCCGATGGTGGGCATATCTGGTGATGTTGCCACGCCGATCGGGGGCGTTGCGGGCTCGATCGCCTGTGGCACCGATTTGTCGTTTTCGCTGGATCCGGTCGATCTGGATTTTTCCAATTGGGCCGTTTCTGTTGGCGGTGCCGCAGGCGAAGGGGGCGATATATCGGTATTTGGCAATTACACGTGGGTTTTTGCCACAGAAACCGTGCCACCGATTGGTCAACCGGATGCACCGAATTACGTGCGGTTGGCATCGATCCAATGCATCAAACGCAATGACACCAGCGATCATGATGAAATTACGGTCGGGGTGAAAATTGACGGCGCGGGCGATACTTATATCTTTCCTACATGGAAGCATTATTCCATTGCCGAAGGAGAAACCTGGTATCCGGGCATGGTCATCCGAATGGACAGTGATTTCAAAATTACGCTCTATGAAAGTGATGAAAGCCTGGACAGTTGGACGGTGAATTACAGCGATGTCACCGGCAATGGCGGTAGCTTTTCGGTGAATATCAACAATTCCGGCGTGTTCACCAATGATCTGCACTATGTGCTGACGTTCAAGCAGGAATAGGGCGGCTAGCGCAGAAAACCGATGGCATAGGTGGGGCTGAGCATGGATTTTTCAAGAAATTCCGTCAGCGCCGCCTTGTCCGGTGCGGCGGCGGGGTCATGGGATGTTTTGGTTTCCGCCGCTGCCAAGCCGCCAGTGATGAACAAGGCATCCAGATCTTCGCCCATGGCGCCGGCAACATCGGTGAGGATGCCATCGCCGATCGCAAGGATTTCGGCGTCCGGAATATTGTCGCCCAAGGCCGTCAGCCGCCGCCGCGCCAAATCATAGATCGGCGGATGTGGTTTGCCAAAATACAGGCTTTCGCCGCCCATATCGGTATAAAGCTGCGCCAACGCACCGGCACACCATTCGCGGACCTCGCCGCGATCCACGACGATATCGGGATTGGCGCACAACAGTTTCAGGCCCCTGGCCTTGGCATAAAGAAAATCCGGGCGGTTCACATCGGGGTGGGCGGAGGCATCAAACGGGCCACAGCAAACGATGCCTTCGGCCTGATCAAGCGGCACTTTGGTGATTTCCACCGCGTCATTCAATAAACCCAGCGGCGAGAAAAAGCTTTGATCGTGATCCTCGCCGATGAAATAAACCTTTCGACCCACAGCACCGCGATACATGGCAGAGCGTGCGGAATCCCCCGACGTGGCGATGGAATCCCAAGCGTCACGCGGCAGGCCCATTTTTGTCAGTTGTTTTTCAACACTCGCGCGCGGGCGCGGTGCGTTGGTCACAAGGATCACTTTGCCGCCGGTTTTGCGATAGGCCTGCAAGGCGGCAACGGCACCGGGGAAGGGCGCAATGCCGTTATGCACACAGCCCCAAAGATCAACGAACAATGCTTTGTAGCGCGGCGAAACTTCGGCTAGGTTTTCAATGATTTGGGTCACAGCGGGCTTTTCCTAAATTGAAAAACCCGCTGGGCGCGGGTTTTGCTTTGTTTTTGGTGCTAGACGGCCAGCGACGGTATAATCTGTTTTTTACGCGATACCACACCGGGCAGCACCACGGTGGTGCCGGTGACGGTTGCGTCAAAGGATTTTTCGGCCACGGTTTTGGTCAGATCATTGGGGATCAACATGGTGGCCTCTTCGCGCAGGATATCCACGACAAACAACAAAACCTGATCAACGCCGTCCTCGGTGGCGACGGTTTTCATGGTTTCCATCAGGCTGTCTTTGCGGTCCAGCACGGTTGCCGGTGTTGTTGTTTCCAAAACCGAGACCCGGAATTTTGTGGTGCCAACGCCGTATTCCTTGCTGTCCATGCGCAGAAGTTCCGCATCCGAAAACCGCGATACATCGGATTTGGCGGCAAACATTTCCGCCGCGTATTCGGGGATCGACAAGCCAAGGTCGGCGGCCAGTTTTTCAGCCAGGCTGCGGTCCTGGCCGGTAGTGGTTGGCGAGCGGAATTCAAGCGTGTCCGACAGGATGCAGGTCAGCATCGCGCCCTTGATATTGTCCGGCATCTTGGCGGCCATATCGCCCATCAGATCGTGCATGATGGTGACGGTACAGGCCACCGGGCGGATGGTGATGTCAATCGGGCCTTTGGTTTCCAGCCCGCCCACCAGTTTGTGGTGGTCGATGATGGCGGTCACGTTGGCGTTGTTGATGTTGGCCGGCAATTCGGCCGGATTGTTGGTGTCAACGATCACCACGTCTTGATCGTCGGCAACGTCGCTGATGATTTTGGGCTGATCAAATCCCCATTTTTGCAGCATAAACGCCGCCTCGGTGTTGGGTTCGCCCAACAGGCGGGCAGCGGCATCGGTGCCGGTTTCATTCAAATACCATGCCCAGATCAGTGCCGATCCGGTGGTGTCTGTGTCAGGTGATTTATGCCCAAAAACGAAAGTGGTCATTGCAGATATCCATTCATAGTGTTCGATTTCGCCGCCTTATAGGCACCCCGCGCGGGCTTGTCACCTCGGGAAAAGGTCGCGGGGCCGACTGATGGTTTTGGGTCAGAGGATACTTGCGGTGTCTTGGTTTAACGCGTCCGGGTTTTGTGTGGTTTTATCGCCCGCCTTTTGCGCACTCATTTTTGGCGCATCTTGCCCCAGCGGCCATGTCGGGGCAAAAGATTTCGCCGTGTCGCCGCGAATGTCATTCACCAAATCGCGGTGATCAGCAGTCGCGCTGACTGTTTTGGCAGCGCTCGTTTGAACATGGGCCAGATATTTGTTCCACAGCGTGCGATCCAGCGATTTGTTTGCGATCAACTTGCCCTTGCCATAGCCGGTTTCATAAACCCGCTTGCCCAGCAATACCGCCGTATAGGTCGAGACCGGAAAGATTGACGAAAAATCCAGATCAAACGGTTGCGGCAGGCCGTATTGCCAAAGTTCCAGATTTTCCGCCAAACTGTCGGGCACCTCGAGCGCCTCGCGGGCATCGATCCAATAGGGGTCATCGGTGCGGTTGCCCAAGGCATAGTGCAAACAGATGAAATCGCGGATTTCGTCGTAAAGATTGCCCGTCAGTTTATTATATCGATCGCGCAGGGGGGCGGCAAAATCCTTGTCGGGAAAATAGGAAACCAGCCAGCGAATGCCGGTGTCGATCATGTGAATGGCGGTGGATTCAAGCGGCTCAATGAAGCCGCCAGACAGGCCGATGGAGACACAGTTTTTCACCCAGCCGTTTTGATTGCGCCCAATGCGCATCGGGATCACGCGGGGTTCGGCGTCTTTGTGATCGGGGCCAAGGTGTTTTAAAAACTCTGCCCGCGCTTCTTCATCCGTGCGGTGCGCACTGGAAAAAACATAACCCGTGCCGACGCGATTATAAAGTGGCACACGCCAAGACCAGCCCGCCCCCAGCGCGGTGGATCGGGTGATCGGTTCCAGTTTGGCGCCCTCTGCATGGGGGAGTTGCACCGCCAGGGCGCGATCATTGGCCAGATAGCGGGAATAATTCACGAAGGGCTCTTTGAGGGCTTGATTGATGATCAGGCCCCGAAACCCTGTGCAGTCGATGACCAATTCCACCGGATGGCGGCCCATTTCCTTTAGTTGAAGCGCGGCAACATAACCGCGTTCATCCAGTTCCGTGCCCTCAACATCGTCCAGAATATGTTTAACGCCGGCCTTGATGCAGGTGTCGCGCAAAAGATGGGCAAATTTTCCCGCATCCAGATGATAGGCAAAACCGACGTTTTTGTCATAGGGTTTTGCCCCCAAGGGACGCGGCCCATGGCAAGCCGCCGCCAAATCAACCGAGGGTGAAATCACTTGGGTAAAATTCATATTTTTGGCCCCAAAGCGCAAAAAATAATCACCAACACCGACCCCGCCCAAGGCACCGGCATTGGCAAAGGGGTTGATATACCCCACCGGTTTGCCGTCAGGCCCGGTGTTCCAATTGTCAAAATAAACACCCAGTTTGAACGTGGCATTACAGGCCTTGAAAAACGCGCGTTCGGAAATGCCAGCGGTTTGCAGGGTGCGCGGCATGCCGGGTACCGTCGCCTCGCCGACGCCAACGGTGGCAATATTGGGGGATTCGATCAGGGTGATTTTCATCGGGTGTTTGGATTTGATATGGGTTTTTAGCTGATTGGACAGCATCAATGCCGCCATCCACCCCGCCGTGCCGCCGCCGACGATGGTGATATTTGTAATTGCTTCGCCCATGTGCCCCCTCAAATGCTGATTGCGGCAAGTTTAGCGCAGAGACCGAGCGAGGCAAGATTATTGTGGCACGTTGATCTGCCTTGCTGGATTTGCGGCATCCTTCGCGCTAGAAACAGCCATGAGCAAAGCGCGCGAAACCGATCTTTATGGCCCGATCAAAACCTACCTCGAGGGGCAGGGGTATGCCGTAAAGGGCGAAGTCGGGGCGGTTGATGTGATGGCCCTGCGCGGGGATGAACCGCCGGTGGTGGTGGAGTTAAAGCTGGGTTTCACCTTGACCTTGGTGCATCAGGCGATCGAGCGGCAGAAAATCAGCGATTTTGTCTATGTCGCGGTGCCACGCGGCAAAACGCGGGCACATTTCAAGGCGTTGATGGCCAATCGCAAGCTGTGCCGGATGTTGGGCATTGGCCTGATCACTGTGCGGCTGGACAGTGGCAAGGTCGAGGTGCATCAGGACCCCGGCCCTTATGCGCCGCGCAAATCCAAAAAGCGCACGACGCAATTGTTAAGCGAATTTGAACGCCGCAAAGGGGACCCGAACAAAGGTGGCACCACGCGGCAGACGATCATTACCGCCTATCGTCAGGATGCCGCGCGGATTGCCGAACATCTGGCAATGAATGGCGCCAGCAAGGGCGCGGTGGTGGCGCGCGAAACCGGCGTTGTGCGGGCCACGCGGATCATGGCGGATGATCATTATGGCTGGTTTGAGCGGGCTGAAAAGGGTGTTTATCAGTTGTCGGACAAGGGTGTCGCGGCCTTGGGCGAGGTTGACTTAGGGCACGCGGATTAACAGTTTGCCGGTGTTTTCACCGCGATACAACATGCCGATTGCCTCGGGCGCGGTGGCGGCACCGTCCAATATATGTTCGTGATAGTTCAGCGATCCGTCGCGCACCCAGTTCGCAAGGGCGGCGATAGCATCGGGAAAGCGTTCCTTGTGATCAAATGCCAAAAATCCTTGCATTTTGGCTCGTGCGACCAACATTTGACGATGAATGCGCGGCCCTGTCGGGATCGGATCCCAGTCGGCATGGGCGGCGGTGCCGCAAATGGTGATGCGGGCGTTCAGGGCCAGATGGCACATCACCGCGTCGGATATTGCCCCCGACGTATTGTCAAAATAGCAATCCACCCCATCCGGCAGTGCGGCAGCCAAAGCGCCCTTGAAATCGGCGGCCTTATAACTGATCGCTTTATCATAGCCGAAATCCTGTTGGCATTGTGCAATTTTGGCCGCACTTGAGGTGATGCCAATTGTTCGGCAGCCATGAATTTTTGCCAATTGCCCAACGGCGGACCCAACCGCGCCCGCGGCAGTGGAAACCACCACGGTTTCACCCGGTTTTGGGTGGCAAAGATCCAGCAAGCCACAATAGGCGGTGACGCCGTTCAGGCCCAATACGCCCAAAGCCAAAGAATTTGGCAGGTCTGTTTCGGTGATTTTGCGGCTGATGGCGGCGGCATCAACAACCGCATGGGTTTGCCAGCCCAACAGGCCCATGACCTGATCGCCCACGGTGTAATCCGCATGGCGGCTTTCCAGCACTTCGCCCGTTCCAAAGGCCCGCATCACATCGCCAACCGGCACGGGCGGTGAATAGTTTGGCGCGTCGTTGACCCAGCCACGCATCGCCGGTTCCACCGACCAGAAATCGGTTTTTACCAGAACCTGCCCCTCGGCCAATTTTGCAATTGGTGCGGTGATCAACTCAAAATGCTCGGCTGTTGGCACGCCCACAGGACGGCTGGTCAGAATTACGCGGGTATTTTTGTCGCTTGTCATTGGGTTTTCCTTATTGCAAATACACCTTCTGTCAATCGAGGCGCCACTTCAAGGTGGGGCGATGCCGCAAAGGGCGCGGCGCGCAGAAATTTCCGCAAGCGACGGTTGACTCGGTTCCCGAGCATGCCTAAATACCGTTCGTTATCACTCATACGAGGTGAGTGATAATCGAGAGTAACTTTGAGCTAAGGAGCCTCAAGGATGGCACTAACACCATTGCACGACCGCGTTTTGGTCCGTCGCGTTGAAAGCGACGAGAAAACCAAAGGCGGGCTGATCATTCCCGACAGCGCAAAAGAAAAACCAGCCGAAGGCGAAGTTATCGCATGCGGCGAAGGCCTTCGTAAGGACAGCGGCGAGCTGATCCCTATGGCCGTCAAAGCAGGCGATACCGTTCTGTTTGGCAAATGGTCCGGCACAGAAGTAACCATCGACGGCGCAGAAATGCTGATGATGAAAGAAAGCGACATCATGGGGATCATCTCCTAAGTCGCCACTTTTTGCTGATACGAACAAGAATTGAACAGGAGCAAGCATTATGGCTGCTAAAGACGTAAAATTCGGGACAGATGCCCGTACGCGCATGCTTAAGGGTGTAAACATCCTTGCAGACGCGGTTAAAGTGACGCTGGGCCCCAAGGGCCGCAACGTGGTTCTGGATAAATCCTTTGGCGCACCGCGCATCACCAAAGATGGTGTAACGGTTGCCAAGGAAATCGAACTGGAAGACAAGTTCGAAAACATGGGCGCCCAAATGGTGAAAGAGGTTGCATCGCGCACCAATGACACCGCTGGTGACGGCACAACAACAGCCACCGTTCTGGCCCAGGCGATCGTTCGCGAAGGCATGAAATCGGTTGCTGCCGGCATGAACCCAATGGATCTGAAACGCGGCATCGACCTGGCAACTGGCAATGTTGTTGAGGCGATCAAAGCGGCGTCTCGCCCGGTAAACGACAGTGCAGAAGTTGCACAGGTTGGTACGATCTCTGCAAACGGCGAGGCCGAAATCGGTCGTCAAATCGCTGATGCGATGCAGAAGGTTGGCAACGAAGGCGTTATCACCGTTGAAGAAAACAAAGGTCTGGAAACAGAAACCGATGTTGTTGAAGGCATGCAGTTTGACCGCGGTTACCTGTCACCCTATTTTGTGACCAACCCAGACAAAATGATCGCCGATCTCGAAGACTGCATGATCTTGCTGCACGAAAAGAAACTTTCGTCCTTGCAGCCAATGGTGCCGTTGTTGGAAACTGTTATCCAGTCCAGCAAACCATTGTTGATCATTGCCGAAGATGTTGAAGGCGAAGCCTTGGCAACTTTGGTTGTGAACAAATTGCGTGGTGGTCTGAAAATCGCGGCTGTTAAGGCCCCGGGTTTTGGCGACCGTCGCAAAGCCATGTTGCAGGATATCGCCATTTTGACCGGTGGTCAGGTGATTTCCGAAGATCTGGGCATGAAGTTGGAAAACGTTACAATGGAAATGCTGGGAACAGCGAAAAAAGTAACAATCACCAAAGACGAAACAACAATCGTTGATGGTTCTGGCGAGAAAGCTGAAATCGAAGCACGTGTTTCGCAGATCCGTCAGCAAATCGAAGAAACCACATCCGATTACGACCGTGAAAAACTGCAAGAACGCGTGGCCAAACTGGCCGGTGGTGTTGCTGTTATCCGCGTTGGCGGCATGACCGAAATCGAAGTGAAAGAGCGTAAAGATCGTGTTGATGACGCGCTGAATGCTACACGCGCGGCGGTACAAGAAGGTATCGTTGTTGGTGGTGGTGTTGCACTGGTTCAAGCCGCTAAGGATCTGTCCAACGCTAAGGGTGCAAACTCTGACCAAGACGCAGGTATCGCCTTGGTGCGTCGCGCGCTTGAGGCACCTTTGCGCCAAATCGCCGACAACGCCGGTGTTGACGGTGCGGTTGTTGCGGGCAAAATCCGCGAAAGCGACGACAAAAACTTTGGCTTTAACGCACAAACCGAAGAATATGGCGACATGTTCAAATTCGGCGTGATCGATCCGGCCAAAGTTGTGCGTACAGCACTGGAAGACGCGGCATCCATCGCCAGCCTGTTGATCACAACAGAGGCCATGGTTGGTGACAAACCATCCAAAGACGGCGGCGGCGCAGCTGGCGGCGGCATGCCCGACATGGGCGGCATGGGCGGCATGATGTAAGCCAGCCTGCATTTGCAGAAATTGGGGCCGCCCTTTTGGGGCGGCCCTTTTTGTTTGTGTACCAAAAAAAACTTAAAGCAACTATTGGGCGGTGCTATTTTTTAAGCGAAGTGACAGAATCAATGCTGAGGTGAATTCGGCTGCCGCGAATTTCAACCGTTCCAGTGCCATCAATTTTGCACAGTTTCTCTAAGTTGGTTAGAAAACCGTTGTTTTTACATTCGGATTGAATCCGTTCGCGAACTTTTCGGCCAGCATCAACTGTTACTGGAAATGGTTCACCCGCAGCATCATAAAAGACGAAATCAAAGTCATTCAGCGAACTTTCATCAAATTTTATTCGCCCACTAAAGGTTACTTCTGTTAAGTTCATTTGCGCGACAAAGGCTGTTAGTGGCAAAACCTGAGAGAAAGCGGGGCCACCAAGCGTCAACGCAATTGAGGTGCAAATTGCTTTCACATGCGCCATGATTTTTCTCCAAATAATTTCTCACTCAACATCATAGGTTACAAGTTTACCTCGGGTTGCAAACATCAGCAATCCTAGGATTATTGTGCCAAGGAGCCATATGAACCACCCGCCAATTGCGACGATCCCACCACCGATTACCGCGCCAGCATCGCAAGCGGCTTCCACGCATTCAGCGGTAACCGTATCGACCGCTTGAACGTTGACGACAACAAGCCAAACCATCAAGATTTGAAAAAGCCAAAATACAATTTGCCAAATTCGACCGAAAAAGCCGCGTTGATGTTTCGTAACTGTTCTTTTTGTAAGCTTAGCCATAAAATTCTTTCAAATTGGAAAAATATTAATTTCTCGAATTATTAGCCACAGCCTTTATCGTTTGCAACCTAAAGAGCATTGCTCGGGTGGGTGGAGGCTAAATGCGCTTGCAAAAAGGTAAGCGGTAACTTACCGTAAGGTATGACTTACGAATCAACTCTTCTGGCCCTTGCCGACACACGTCGCCGTCACCTGTTTGAAACGCTGGCCGCACAGCCGATGTCGGTGGCTGAATTGGCCAGGGATCAACCGATCAGCCGACCCGCGGTTTCCCAGCATTTGAAAGTGTTGCAAGGCGCGGGGTTGGTGACCGCCACCGCCAAAGGCACGCGGCGCATATACGCGGTTGATCCGGCGGGTCTTGCGCCCTTGCGGCGCTATATCGACGGGTTCTGGGATGATGCCCTGAACGCATTTGCCGACCACATTCGTACACAGAAATCGAAAACTGAAAAAAAGGAAATTCCATGCAAGCCCCTGTTATCAAATCAATTACCGTTCCCTGTTCTCAACAAATAGCCTTTGACACCTTCAGCCGTGACATGAACGCGTGGTGGCCCAAAGACAAAAATTCGGTGTCGGCGATGGGCGGCAAAGTTGCCCGTGAAGTACGCCTTGATGCCAGACAGGGCGGTGAGATCACCGAGGTGATGCATGACGGCACCGAAACGCTTTGGGGGTCTGTTACCGATTTTTCGCCGCACTCCAAACTGTCGCTGGCCTGGCACATTGGTAAAACCGCGAGCGAGGCATCAACCGTTGATGTCGCCTTTGAGGCGGCGGGCGATATGACCACTGTCACCCTGACGCATCATGGATGGGAAGTGTTCGGCGATGACGCCGCCGCCATGCGCGAAGGTTATAACAACGGTTGGGTTCATGTGTTTGAAACCTGCTTTGCGGCGGCCTGCGTTTGACGCACGGATTGGTGTATTGCCGGGGGGCGGTAAACAAGGAATGAATGGGCACTATGCGTTTGTTCATTTTAACCGCCCTCACCATGATCGCCTTTGCCGCCAATTCCGTGCTGAACCGCATGGCACTGGCGGAGGGGGCGATTGATCCTGCCGGTTTTGCCTTGATCCGTGTCGTATCCGGCGCGGTTGCGCTGGCGGTGATGGTTTGGGCGCGGGATCACAAAATTCAAATTTCCACGACGGGCAAGTTCTGGTCGGGCAGGTTCTGGCAGGTGATCGGCCTGACCGCCTATGTGATGGCGTTTTCTTTGGCCTATCTGCGGCTTGATGCCGGTGTTGGTGCGTTGATCCTGTTTGGCGGTGTCCAAGTCACGATGTTTGCCGCCGCGTTCATGCAGGGCGAACAAATACCGCGCCGACGGGCTATTGGCGCGGTTTTTGCCATGGCCGGATTGGCCTATGTTTTATGGCCAAATGATGCGACTGGCTTTGGTGATCTACGCTTTGGCGCGCTGATGCTGGTGGCGGCTCTTGGCTGGGGCATCTATTCTTTGTTGGGCCGTGGTGCCGGTGATCCCCTGCGCGATACGGCGGTGAATTTCATTTTTGCGGCGCCCCTGTGCGGCGCGATCTGGCTGATTTTGCCGGGCACCGGTTTTGCCAGCCTGACCGGTGTGATTTTGGCCAGTGTCTCGGGGGTCATCACATCGGGCATGGGCTATGCCTTGTGGTATCGCGTCTTGCCGCAAATCACCGCGTCGATTGCGGCGGTGGCGCAATTATCGGTGCCGTTGATCGCGCTGGGTGGTGGCATGATTTTTCTGGGCGAGGCGGCCAGTTCACGATTTATAATCGGGGCGGCCTTGGTTCTGGGCGGCATGGTTTTGGCCTTGGTGCCAAAAAAACCCTAGACGAGGGCTGGCCGAATTCCCCACCGCCGCCTAGGTTGCGCAAAGCATTTTCACGGAGAACCCGATGACCAACCCGCTGTTAACCCCTTGGACCAACGACTTTGGTTTTCCGCCCTTTGATGAAATCAAAGACGAGCATTTTTCACAGGCTTTAGACAGTGAGTTGGCGAAAGCCCGCGAAAAACTCCAGTCGCTCCGCACCAATGCAGAGCCGCCGACATTTGAGAACACCATCGAGGCGCTGGAAAATCTGGGCGAAGGCGTCGGGCGCGTTTTGCGGATTTTCTATACTTTGGCGGGGGCTGACAGCAACCCCCAACGCGAGGCGTTGCAACGCGATTTTTCACCATTGATGGCGGCATTTTCCGCCGAGGTGAACATGGATCCGGCAATTTTTTCCCGGGTTAATACGATCTATAAACAACGCGATGATCTGCCCCTGTCGGACGAGTCGTTGCGGGTTTTGGACCTGACCCACAAGGATTTTATACGTGCTGGCGCACAATTGGCCGGGGATGAATCTGAGCGTCTGAAAGCGGTCAAGGAACGCCTGGCGGTTTTAGGCACAAGTTTCACGCAAAACCTGTTGGCGGATGAACGCAATTGGTACATGGAACTGAGCGCGGATGATCTGGCGGGCCTGCCGGAATTTGCCATTACAGCCGCCAAGGCTGCGGCGCAGGCGAAGCGGCAAGGCGATTATGGCATCACCTTGTCGCGATCCCTGATTGTGCCGTTTTTACAGTTTTCAACCCGTCGCGATCTGCGCGAAATTGCTTATCGGGCCTGGACATCACGCGGGGCAAACGGCGGCATCACAGATAATCGCGCCATCGCCGCCGAAACGCTGGCGCTCCGGCAGGAACGCGCGCAATTGTTGGGCTACGACAGTTTTGCCGATTTCAAACTGGAAACCGAAATGGCCAAAACGCCGGGCGCAGTTGCCGGGTTGCTGTCCGCTGTTTGGAAACCCGCCAAGGCAGCGGCAAATGCGGACGCTGAAATTTTACAAAAAATGCTGGCCGCAGACGGTATCAACGGCCCGTTACAGCCGTGGGATTGGCGCTATTATTCGGAAAAACGCCGTCTGGCCGACCATGATTTGGACGAGGCGGCGCTAAAACCCTATTTTCAGTTGGATCGCATGGTGGCGGCGGCTTTTGATTGCGCCAACCGTTTGTTCGATCTGGAATTTCGGGAAATCAAGCCACCGCTTTACCACCCGGATGCCCGCGCCTGGGAAGTGACCCGCAAGGGCGCACATCAGGCGGTTTTTGTGGCCGATTATTTTGCCCGCGCAAGCAAACGTTCCGGTGCCTGGTGTTCGGCGATGCGAATGCAGCAAAAACTGGCGGGCGACATTCGCCCGATTGTGCATAATGTCTGTAATTTCGCAAAACCGGCACAGGGCGAGGCGGCTTTGCTGTCTTATGATGATGCGCGGACGTTGTTTCACGAATTTGGCCATGCGTTGCACCAAATGTTAAGCAATGTGACCTATGCATCGGTGGCGGGCACCTCGGTGGCGCGGGATTTTGTGGAACTGCCCAGTCAGTTGTTTGAACACTGGCTTGAGGTGCCGGAAGTGTTGGAAAAACACGCGATTCACACCAAAACCGGCAAGGCGATGCCGCGCGAAACACTGGATCGGTTGTTGGCGGCGCAGAACTATGATGCCGGTTTTAATACGGTGGAATATGTCGCCTCGGCGATGGTTGATCTGGCGTTTCATCGCGGCGCGGCGCCGAGCGATCCGATGGCGATGCAGGATCAGGTTCTGGCGGCGCTGGAAATGCCTGCCGCGATTAATATGCGCCATGCCACGCCAAATTTTGCCCATGTTTTTGCCGGTGATGGCTATGCATCGGGATATTATAGCTACATGTGGTCCGAGGTGATGGATACGGATGCTTTTGCGGCTTTCACCGAGGTTGGCGACCCTTTTGATGCCGCAACGGCGGCGCGATTGGAAAAATTCATTCTGTCATCGGGGGGGGCGCAAGATGCCAAGGCGCTCTATCTGGCATTTCGCGGCAAAATGCCAAAGATCGACGCCCTTCTCCAAAGCCGTGGGCTTGCTTAACGCGGCATATTTCTTCTGGTTGAAAATATCCCCGCCGGAGGCTCGAAATCTCTTCGGCGCTACGCCAGCAGCATCATTTTCTCTTTGATGATGCCCCAGGCGCGATCTTCAAATTCCTCTTTCGCGGGTTCCAGACAATGGGTGTTCAGGAACCAGAAAAAGTATTTTTCATAGGGAAATTGTGCCATCGTACCGGGGGCATTCTGGATCGCATCCCGCAACTGGCGTGGATTGCGGGCAACCCATGTGGCGTGGTGGAAATTTGCCTTGGCACAGGTAATCACCGGTTTTCGCTGCATCAATGCCTCAAAACCGGCGGCAGAATTTTGGGTGATAACAACGCGCGAGGCGGCCGTCAGATCATGCACAGAAGCAGCAGAGATTTCAACATTCGGCAGCCGGTCAATCAACCGTGTGATGCTTTTCATCTGCCGTTCGGTTTGGCTGGGGTGCATTTTTACATAGACTTTTTCACCCCCCAAATGCAGCGCGGTCGTGGCAATCATTTCTTCGGTGGTCAAATAGTGAAGGCGATTGTTGAATTTTTCGATGTCCTGACAAAAAATAACCGCTGCCGCCGGGCCATGGTTTTCCTGTCGAACAGGTTGCCCAAACA
>Ga0316204_10002531_pt1 | contig 40816 bp, 38 predicted proteins | sample 6monrhotite_MG_2_FD_205661 | JGI IMG/M metagenome (GOLD analysis project Ga0316204, IMG submission 205661) | Microbial mat bacterial communities from mineral coupon in-situ incubated in ocean water Damariscotta River, Maine, United States -... | ecosystem: Environmental > Aquatic > Marine >...
CGTAATGCGACGGCTCAAGATCCTCCTGGTAAGCCGTGTGGGGGAAAACCGCACGCACGGTTTGAACGGGGGCCCTGCCGGAATTCTCTTCCAGAGAGAAGGAAGGTAGGGTCTACCAATGAGGTTCGGGGGCCGACGGCGCTTCTTCGAGGCGGTCGCGGCAACGCTGACGTCGGTGGCCTGCGGGTGCGTTCGCGTTCCCGAGCGCCCCACCACGCTCGCGACGGGCACCGGCCAGGCCTCCACATTGCCCGATCAGTTCGAGGTCGTCTGCTGGAACATTCACAAGAACGCAGATGCTGCGGCCGCGGTCGATGGGCTCGCACCGGGGGCGGAGCTGGCTCTGTTGCAAGAGTCGGCAACGACCACTGGAGTCCCCGCCGGTCACGCAATCATGGTTGTGGCGTTCCGGCGTGCTCGCGATGAACGCCCGGCCGGAGTGATGACGATCAGCCGAGCCGTACCGAACTCCAGCACCGCCCTACTCTCGGACACTCGTGAACCCTTCGTCCGAACGCCCAAGTCGTCGCTGGTGACCATGATCCCGTTGGCGCGTGGGGGCGTGTTGCTCGTGGCCAATGTGCACGGGGTGAACTTCCGCAACGCCGACGCGCTTGCCGGACAACTCCGGGAACTCGATCCTCTGCTGAGTGTTCACCGTGGGCCCGTCATCGTCGCCGGCGACTTCAACACGTGGAGTCGCGCTCGCCGGGATGTCGTATCGGCGTTCACCGAGCGGCACGCGCTCGCGAGCGTGTTTGTTGGCGAGGACGCCCCACGGCTCGACGCGATTTTCTACCGCGGCCTACGGCCGGAGAACTCGGTGGTGATCTCGAACCGGCACTCGGACCACGATGCACTGCGTGTCCGGTTCGTCTTGAGTCCGGTGCCATAGCCCGCGTTTTTGCCCGGACGTTCCGTGCGGGCCTGCGTTCGCGCGGGAAATCCAAGCAGCATGCGCTACGATGTCGAGATGGGGGGCCGCGTCGCGTTGTTGGCAACCCTGTCGGGGTTGGTTGGCTCTAGGTCGAACGTTCGGCTGTTGTGTGCGTGTACGACGACGCCTTGAGCGAGCCCCTCCGAACGCCTGGTAGACTTGGCGCATGGGAAAACTCTTAGCTTGTCCGTCGTGCAGTGCTCATGTTCAGGCCTCCGAGTCGTCTTGTCCGCACTGTGACGTCCGGCTTCGCAACGATCGCGGCGTCGTCATCCGAACGGCGGGCGCGGTGCTCATGGGACTGAGCCTGACCGCCTGCCCCGCCGATGATGAGGGGGACGACACGGGGGCCGGCACGGCGACCGCCACCACCGGGTCCGGGAGCACCACTGCCCCGGGCAGCACCTCCGAGGGCACCACCGGAGAGCCCGACCCGAGTTCGTCGTCGTTTGGCGGCGCGGAGTATGGCGTGGCAGAGACCGGCGACTTCACGACCAGCAGCACCGGTAGCACCGGAACCTCGGGGGACACCGATTCCGATACCGACGCTGGCAGCAGCAGCACGAGCATGGGTGGCGCCGACTATGGCGTGCCCGAAACAACCGGGCGATAGCGCCACGAACCGGCGCTGACGCCTTACATCCGAGGCCCGAAGAAGGCGAACGCGCAGGAGGCAGACGTTCACGTCTATGCTCACCCTCGTGGCGAGATCCGGGCACTGGAACATGTCAGCCGATGTTGCTCGCCGGCTTGCTCTGGGTGCGCAGGGGTTCGGCGACAAGGCACCAGGGTCTTCGGTCGATCGGCGTCATCTGAGGCGGGTGATGGGTCGGCTGCGGGTGCTTCAGCTCGACTCGATCCCGGTCGTCATCCGAACCCAGTACCTCCCCTTCCACTCCCGTCTTGGCCCCTATCAACCCGCGCTACTCGACCGCATCGCGTATCGCGACGACGAATGGTTCGAGGCATGGGCGCACGAGGCCTCGCTGTTGCCGGTCGCATCCGAGCCGTTGTTTCGCTGGATGAAGGAGCGCGTGCGATCGGGTCACACGTGGAAGTGGATCTACGAATTTTCACAACGAGAGCCCGGGTACGTGCGGAGCGTGCTTGACGAAGTCCGGGAGCGCGGCACCGTGGCACCGGGCGAGCTGAGTGACCCGCGGCCGGTCGCGAAGAAGAGCGGAGGTTGGGGAAATCGATCTCATGGGGCGCTGGCGCTCGACTGGTTGTTCCGGGTCGGCGAGCTCGGCATCCGTCGGCGCGGCAACTTTGAGAAACATTTCAGTCCGCTGGAGGACATCGTCGGGGAGGCGGTGGCGGCGACTCCGACCCCGTCGGCCGCGGATGCTCTGCGAGAGCTGACGGTCCAGTCGGTGCAATCCCTCGGAGTGGGTACGGCCACGGACATCGCGGACTATTTCCGTCTACCGATCCGCGACGTCCGCGGCGCGCTTGCCGAGCTCGTCGAGGATGGTCTCGTGCTGAATGCGACCGTGCCGGGTTGGAGACATCCCGCATTTGCTGATCCCGATGGCCGGGCACCGCGGAAGCTCGAGGGAGCAACTGTGATCTCGCCGTTCGATCCCGTGGTCTGGAACCGGGACCGAGCTGAGCGGATCTTCGAGTTCGAGTACAAGATCGAGATCTACGTGCCCGAGGCGAAACGGCGATGGGGGTACTACGTGCTGCCAGTGATGGTGGACGGGCACATCGTTGCGCGACTCGACGTGAAGACGGACCGGGAGCACGAGGTCCTGCGAATCAAGGCCACTCACGCCGAGGCCAACCGCAACGACCTCGCGACCGTAGGTCGGGTCGCGGATGCGATCCGTGATCTCGCACAGCTGGTCGAGGTCGACTCGATCGAGGTGGCGAAGAACGGGGACATGGCTCCGCTTCTTCGACGAGTCCTCGGCTAGGGCTCGAGAGTGCCGCGTCCGAGCCCAGACTCGTTTCGCAGCATCCGGTCGAGGCTGCGCAGCGCGTGTTCGCCGGGCCCGACGCCAAGACGGGCGCGCCACGCCGGGCTGATTGCGAGTTGGGTGAGCGCGATGGCACCACCGACCAGGACGGACCCCGTCGCGCCGAGGACTCCCCAAGCGCCCAGGCCCAGGCCGTAGAAGATGAACGCGAGGACGAGCGACTGGGACAGGTAGTGCGTTGCGGAGAGTCGACCCGCGTGCATCAGTGCGTCCGTGACGGCTCCGCTGTTGCGGAGTGGTCCCCACAAGATCGCGGCGTAGGCGAGGGCGCCGGTGGGCAGCGCGACACAGGCGATGCTGTCGCGCAGCAGGCCCACGGGTGATGGGGGGAGGGGTGGCGCGTCGGCGAGGGTCGCGAGGGCCAGATTGGTGGTGATGGCGACGACGAGCAGCACGCCCCACGAGAAAGGACTGAGCACCGGGCGTCGGCGAATGAGGAGCCCGCCGAGCAGGAACAGGCCGAGCAGGCGCGGCAATCGGCCCGAGGCGAGCGCGAGGATCCAGCGTTGTCCGAGAAACGCAGCGTTGGCGGAGAGCAGGTCGAAGGCGCCGCCTGAGCCGAACGAGGAGAGCTGCTCGATGGGGCCGTAGATCAGCGCGGAACTCTGCGCGGGGTCGGCCCATCGCAGGAGCGCGCCGCTGAGGAACGCGGGACTGATCAACAGGCCGATCGACCAGCGGAGCACAGCACCGTCGGAGCAACGCAGCAGGGCGGCCAGGGGCAGGGCGGCGACGGCATACAGACTGAGGATGTCGCCGAACCACACCAGCGTGGCGTGGGCGCTGCCAAGCACGAAGAGTGCCAGCAAGCGGCGTCGGGCGGTGGTGTTTGGGTTGCGGCCGCGTTCGCGCTCTCGCTGGAGCATCAGGCAAAACGACGCCCCGAACAGCAAGGAGAACAGCGCGTAGAACTTGCCATCGACGAGCAAGTGCAGGGCGAACGTCACCGCGCTGTCGAGGCCGAGTAAGTCCTTGACGGGCGCGGGGTCGACGGCGTACCCGGAGAACCACTGCACGTTGCCCAGGACGATGCCGAGCAGTGCGAAGCCTCGCAGGGCGTCGAGTTGCCGGACTCGACCGGAGGTCACCGTGCACTCCTGCCACGGATTGCCCATGCGACTCCGTACAGCGCGGAGCCGATGAGCGGTGTGGCGATGAGGACGGCGAGCACCGTACCGAAGCCCTGTCGCTCCCACACCAGGCCTAGTGCGATGGGAGCCACGATGGCAGCGAGGCTACGCATGGCGTCGGGAACCGCGAGGAAACGACCCCGCACGTCTTCGTCGACGCGGTTTGCGACGAACGTGGGGACGACCACCGAGCCGAGCATCTCTCCGAGTGTCCACAAGAACGTGCACAACAGCAGCGCGGAGGCCGACAGTCCGACGGCAAGCACGCTGAGGCCCATCGCCCAAAGCACTCCAGCCAGCGCCATCATCAAGAGCGGGTCGCGCCCTGCCACGGCGCGTTCGAGTGGGAGCCCGAGCAGCAAGATGCAGGTGGCATTGACTGTGTAGACGAGGCCGACGAGCACCAGTGGCTCATGCAGCACGGTGCCCACGAACAACGGCACGGCGTACTCCAGGCCCATCAGTGGCGCGATGATGAAGAAGCTCGCACTACAAAACGCCAGCACCGCGAGTGTGGTTGGCGAGAGCTTCATCGAGGGGGCCGGCGCGTCGTGGCCGGAGCGGACTCGCCGAGTTCGTCCGGATGCGCTCGCGATGAAGGCCGCGCAGACGGCTGTGGTCGCCACGTCGCCGATGAACAGCCAGTGGAACGATGCGGCTGCGAGCATGCCTCCGAGGAGCGGACCCAAACCCATCCCCACGTTGATGCAGATGTAGTTGACCGTATAGGCCAGCTGTCGCCCGGCGCCTTCGGTGAGGTCGGCGATCCAGGCGTTGGCGGCGGGCGTGTACATGCCTCCGCCGACCGATGCCAGGGCGAGGGCCAGCGCGTATGCGGTGGCCGAGGGCAGCCCGGACCCGAGCAGGACCATGCCTGCCGCGTTGATCACCAGCGCAAACAGCAACGCGGTCTTGCGTCCGACACGGTCGGCGAGCCACCCGCCGGCAAGGTTGCCCAACAGCAATCCCACGCCGCCCGCTGCGATGATTCGCCCTGTCACAGACAGCGAGAGTCCGCGGTCCTGCGACAGGTAGAGCGTCAGGTACGGGACGACGAACGTGCCCAGCCTCGTCGCGATGGTGCCCGCGTACAGCGGCAGCAGACCTCGCGGAAGCGACCGGAGTCGGCGGTGCAGGCTACTCACGACGCAACCAACGGTGGGCGTGCTGCCGGTTGTTGAGCACGTTGACGTCCGGGGCATCCCCGCGAGAGGCGGCGTGTCCCAGAGCTTCTCCCTCGGCGATATATGCATCGACCGCGGCGCGGCCATCGTTGCTCTTGAGGTCACGGACGAGCTGGCCCATGAACACCTCACCCAGCAGCGACAGTGCGAACCCATCTTCAGACGCGGTGATCAGCCCTTCGTGTTGCAGGGCTTCGAACGTCCCGACCTGCTGAGGGGTCAACGCGTCTTGCATCGCCTCCCAACGCGCCCGCGGCAGGCCCTCCCACCGCAAGGGAAACGTCCACAGCGCCATGTCGCGTTGGTGGACCGTGGAGCATTTTGAAACACAGACCGGAAGTGCGTCGCGCCCGACGGCGTCACTCCATGCGGCGATATCGACGAGATTCTCCAGGCGCACGCCGGGCAGGCTGCTCACCGCCTGGGGCCCGATGCCGAGCAGGAATGTCTCGTAGCTCGACGCCCCGATGCATTCGTCGCCGGCCATGCGCGAGAGCACGTCTTGGGGGACCGCGCGCGGGTCCACGTAGGTGTTCGTGCCGCGCCGGATCCAGCCGGAGCGTCGAAATGCGCCATAGGTCTCCAGGCGCATCAAGGCTTGGTCGAGCGGGGCGGGAACCGCGGGGGCTTTGCCGCTGTCGATCGCGGCGACAAGTGCAGGGGCGGCGCCCACGGTGAGCAGGTACGAGCTGATCGCGGTGACCCGTGGGTCGCCGATGAGCGAATCGAGGTCGGCGGCGACCCCCTCCCGCGTTTGTCCCGGAAGTCCCGTGATCAAGTCCGCGTTGACGACTGGGATCCTGCCGTCGATCCACTCCAGCACTCGCTCCAGGTGCACGAGCGTCTTGGGCTGGCGGGTGTAGCCGCGCACCGCCGGGTCGAGGGACTGCACCCCGAAAGAAACCTTCGACACCCCATGGGCGACGAGCCGCTCGATGAACGCCGGCTTCACCGTGGCCAGGGTGAACTCGACACCCAAGTCCGTGCCTGGACCAAAACCTGGCAGCGCCTTGATGGCGTCGAGCACCATGTCGATGCTGTCCCCCAGCAGGTCCGGGCTTCCGCCTCCAATGTTCACCGAGCGAATCGGCTTCCCCCGCATCGTGGTGCGACCCCACGTGTCCTTCAGCTGGCGAACGAGCAACGTCGCGTAGTCCTCGGCCTGCCTCCAGTCCAAGCTGTTGCCGCCCGAGAACGCACAGAACCGGCAGCGCTGGGCACAGTAGGGGACATGCAGGTACAGCCGAAGTGAAGCGTTGGCCAAGGCGGGTGCGTGCTCGACCGCCTCGACCAGCCGTCGTTCCGACAGCGTCGGCGCATCGGGCTGCATCCAGTAGTCGATCGTGTTGCGCGCGAGCTCGTCGTAACGCGTGCCGAGGAGCGCGGGGCGGTCATCCGTCACGCAGGCTTCATGTGACGGGGCGCCGGTCGTCTTGCAGTCACAGCCGCATAAACTCGAGCGCCTGCGGGTGCTCGAGCCGCGTGACCTCGTACAGAATGAATTCCGCCAGCTCGGCGCGGTGGATGTTGTATGGGCTCCCCGGCGGAAGCTTGGGGTGCGGGTCAGTCCATGCCCGCTCGATGCACACGATCGCTTGCTCGCCGGTCGACGCGTAGCTGACAAGCAGCGCTCGGTCGGCAGGCAGGCCGAAGTCGCCGCAGTCGGTGCCCGTGCTTCCCCCACATTCTCCCAGCTGGATCACGCCGCGGCCGGTGATGAGTGTCGGTTCGCCGCCTTCGACGGAGCATTGTTCCATCGGGTCGGGGGCCTCGGGAGGCTTGCAGTCGGTCTCGTCCGCGGAGAGCGTTTCCCCGCGGCTCAAGAAGGTGTGCAGCTGGAAGCCCGCACGATCGGCCGAACTCGGAGGCACGACCTCGTGTGGCTGCGGTGTCTTGGCAATGAGGGGGGTGTCGAGCTGGGAAGGTTCCGCTTGCTCCCAAGGGCGGGCCAGCAGAAGCACGATCGCCGCCGCGGCAGCGAACGCGACGGCAAAGCCGACGGTCCACCCTCGCGGTCGGTCTGCGTCGAGTTCGACCACCACGGAGTCAGGCTCGATCGCCGGAGCCTCGATCTGAGCTTCGACCTGAGGTTCGACCTCCTGCAGTGCCGCAGCCTCCGCAATGCGCTGCTCGAGCGCGCCCAGGTCCGGGGGCGACAACTGGCGCCGCAGGGAGGCCGCAATCGGGTCGAACTCGCCGGGGTCGTTCATTGCACGGCCTCCTTGGGGCTTGTGTCGGATTTGGGTTCGAGCAGCGAACGCATCTTGGCGCGTGCTCGGGAGACGTGACTCATCGCCGTGCCCGAGGGCATCTCGAGCAGCTCCGCGATCTCGCCATACTCCAGCTCGACCACCGTCTTGAGCAGCAAGCAGGTGCGCTGCGATTCACTGAGCGTCGCCAATGCCTGCGCGACGTTGCGGTCAAACATCGCCTGGGGGTCTTGGGGTGGCTTCGGAGCTTGCGGGACGAGGCTGGGTCCGTCCGTGTCGAGCGCCCGCTGCCGCCGCAGCGACTTCCGGCGCTGGTTCAGGGCCAAATAGCGAACGTACTGCCCCATCCAGGCCGGAAAACTCGAGCCCGGGCGGAACGTTTCGAGTTTGCCCAGCGCCAACAATGCCGCCTCCTGCACGATGTCCTCCCCTTGCTCACGGTCGCCGACGACCCCCACGGCCACGCACCACAGCACCCGCGACGATGCTTGGAAGAGCATCGCAAATCGCGCAGGCGTGAGCGGATCGGATGGGGTGGCAGCAGAAGGCATGCGGAACGCAGGGCCGGTCGAGGGTCATGTCGCGAGGCAGGCGAGGCCTTGCAGCCAGGTTCACATTTTTCTGTCCATCGCCGTCGGTCGAGTCCATTCGAATCCGAACGTGCTGCGCGGTCTCGAGGCCGCTTCGGTCCTCAACGGCGCCACGTGGGCTGCTGCGGGTCATGGCGCGGAGTCAACCTCATCGTGCTCGGCCAGACAGCCGGCCGTGACGGAACCTGGTGTTGGAGGATTGGAAAGGCCACTGCTACGGTTCCCGCGGGTCATCAGGATGAACACCCCGAACACCAACGAATTCAACCCCTACGCAGCGCCGAGCGCCGACACCAACTTCGCACCGGGGCCGCAAGTCGGTGCGCAGTCCGTCGGCAGCTACTACGCGATGAGCGTGGCCAAGTTGTGGATCATGTCGATCGTCACCTTCGGCCTGTACAACATCGTCTTCTTCTATCGGCACTTTCGACATCTACGGGACCACCAGCAGCAAGATGTGAGTCCGTTCTGGCGCGCCGTCTTCTCCCCGTTCATGTACTTCGGCCTGAACTCGCAGGTGAGCGATGCGGTGCGGTTCAGTCAGGTGCCTGTCCCTGCTCTGTTGGGTGTTGCGCCGTGGCTGTACTTGGCGGCCAACGCTGTCGGACGCGTTCTGGACAGGATGTCGGACGAGGGCAGCGCAGGGGCCACACTCTTGACGTTCGCGCTCGTCCCCGTCGCGACCTATGCCATCACCACGACGCAAACCGCGGCCAACGGCATCCTCGAACGGGAAGGCTACAATGGTCCGGTCAACAGTGGGGCAACCGCCGGGTCGATCGTGATGGGGATCCTCTGCGGGCTGATGTGGATCTTTGGGCTCCTGGGCATCTTCATGGAGGTGTAGTCGCAGTCAAGACTCCCAGGCGCAGAGCTGTGGCGTGTCGGCGGCGGGGCCCGATGGCGCAGCAGCCACGGGGACGAGCCGCCCGCCCGGATCCTCGGGGGATGGCCAAGCCAACTGCGGCCCCCTTCTCGAGCGCACGTCACTCCTGCCCGGTCAGCCAAGCATCCGCCTCGCGGACGCTCTCGTCCAGCTCCAGCGCCGCGAACTGTTCGCGTGCGGTCTGCATCCACGCTCGGGCCTCGTCGCGTTGGCCGGTTCGCCCCTCGGCTTGCAGCGCGAGCGCTTGGTGGAAGCGGGCCGTGGTCGCCGTCGGTGAACTGCTGGAAACCGTGGGCAAGAGTGTGCGCAAAGCTTCGAAGGCCTCGTCTTTGCCTCCGGCAAGTGCAAGATACTCCGCCCGGTCCAGGTTCATCCGCAGCTGGGTGTCGCTGTCCGGCTTGGCGTTGGAGCGCTCGATCGCGATGTCGCACGCGGCCCTTGTCGCATCGACATCGTGCCGAGCGGCCTCGAGGGAGCACTGCACGAAGTACATCCACGACAGGCCTGGACTCTTCTCGCCGTGCGCCTCGATCTCGTCTGCGATGAGGCCCTCCACGAGTGGTGCCGCCTCGGCTGGCCGCTCGAGCCGAATCAACCACTCGGCTTGTTGGGCGTCGGGGATCTGCGTGGACTCCCCCGCCGCTTCGAGAACCGCGCTCGAGCGCTCGGCAAACTCCAAGGCGTCCTCGTAGCGCTGTGCCGCCCCCTCGATCCCCGACAGGGTCGAGAGTGTGCCGCCGTAGCTGAAGTGGGCGGTCCCGTGCGTCTCGGTGATGAGCGCGAGGGCTGTGTTCGCCGCGGCACGGGCCTCGTCGTATCGTTCGAGCTGCTTGTACGCGTTGGCGAGCGAGCGGTGGCTCTCCGTGAGGTCGGGGTGCGTGGGTCCGAGCTCTCGCTCACTGACCTCGATGACGTCCTTCAAGCGCGGAATGACGTCCTCAATGTCGCCGGCAAGTCGCTTGAACGTGATGAGGGATTCGCTGGTCGCGGCCCATCGTATCGGGTCGACGTCACGTGGGGTCATCGCGAGGCCTCGCTCCCCGAGCTCGATCGCCTTGGGGAGGTCGTCCGCGTAGTACGCTGCGATGGCGGCATTGGTGTACAGCGTGCTTCGGACCGGATCCGACAGTGTTGTCCCATCGAGGGCCGCTTCTGCACGTTTGACGAACGGCTCGACCTGGGCCCATGGCGTGCGTTGGCGGGCCTTGGCGTAGATGTGGAGGATGAGGGCCCTGGCGATGACGCTGTTGTACCGGGAAGCGATTCCGTGGAGTTCGGCCTGTTCGAACGCAACCGCGGCTTCGTCTTCGCGGACCATGTTCACCAGCAACCGGCCGCGTGCGTAGGCGACCTCGGCCTGGAGCGGGCGAAATCCCATCGCCGTCGTCTCGTCCACATGTGCGTCGATGATGACGAGCCCCTCGGCGTACCGACCGAGTCGGTGTTCGGCGTCCGCGAGCAGCGTTGCTTTCCGGATGATCGCGACGCGCTCGGCGATCGCTTCCGGCGGGATGGGGGCCTGCTCCGCGCTCAGTTGCGCATCGTCGGTGCAGGCTTGGGCGTTGGGAAGCCCGGCAACGGTCTGGGAGGCGCGGCGGACCATCTTGGAGTCGGCCTGCGTGAGGCCCTCGATCACACCGCGGGCGACGATGCGAGCTCGTCCCAAACACTGGCGTCGTAGTGCGGCTTGGTCCGCACCGATCTCTGCCTTCGCGGTTGCGAGGCACACCGACTGCTCTTGAGCGGACCATGCCAGGGCGTACGAATCCAGGCGCGCGCGGACGTTGTCAGCGATAGCCGGGGCGGTGCGGAGCCCCGACGCTTCGAAGGCATCCGTCAGCCGCTGTGCGATGTCCTCGTTCCAAACCTCGTGTAGACCCGTGAGGCCCGAGCAGGTCGCGGATGCGGAGACAGCGGGTTCGGGCGCGCGCAAGGCCAGCACCGTCAGAGGGATCGCCACGGCCCCCAGACCCGCAGCGATGCCCCATGATGCCCGGCGCCCACCGACGGGGCCGAGCGCGCCCAGCAAGGCATGCATCGAGGGGAAACGATCCTCTGGCTTCTTCGCCAACCCGCGAAGGAGCGCAGCCCGGACGCGCCTGGGGAGAGCCGGAGTCGCTGGAACGGTGGGGGTTGGCGTCTCGCAGACCGCGTGGGCGAGGGATACCAGTGTCCGTGACTCGAAGGGCCGGGCGCCAAACAGGGCTTCCCACAGCACCACGCAGAACGCGAACTGGTCACACGCAGGGCCGACCTTCGCGCGAGAGAATTGCTCGGGGGCCATGTATGCAGGCGTGCCAACGAACGCGCCGCTCTTGGTCAGTTCGTGGAAGCGCTCGCCGTCGGTCGTCTCCGAAGGCTCACCATCGAGGGTGGGCGCGCCGGCTTCCGAGGCCTCGGTGATCACGCTCCACCGCGCCAAGCCGAAGTCGGTGACGAACACTCGACCCCTGTTGCTGAGCAACACGTTGTCTGGCTTGAAGTCCCGGTGCACCAAGCCTGCCTCGTGGGCGGCGGCCAACCCACGGCCGGCTGCGATCAAGGTCGGCCCGATTTCCTTCCAGGTTCTCTCGACTCCCTTCATCCATCCCTTGAGGGTGCCGGCATCGACGTACTCCATGGCCACGAACACCTGTTCGTTCCACGTGCCCACGTCGTGGACCGCGATCACGTTGGGATGCGAGAGCTTCGCCATCGCTCGCGCTTCTCGAAGCAGGCGTGTGCTCTGCTCGGCGTCGTCGCGACCCCGTCTGCGGATGACCTTGACCGCGACCTTTCGGTCCAGCTGCGGATCGTGAGCGAGGTACACGATGCCCATGCCCCCCATACCCAAGACCTCCAAGACCCGGTAGCGGCCGACCGATGCCCCGACGGCGACGGGGTCCGAAGTGGGGTCGGGGCCATCCACCGACAGCGCCCCATCGGTCGGGAGCGTCGCCTCGTCGTCTCCCGCAAACACCTTCACCAGCTCGGACACGACGGCGCGGCACCCGGAGCAAGCGTCGAGATGGGCTTCGAGCAGCTCCCGCTCGTCCGGCTCCACGGAGCCCTCGACAAACGCCGCGACGACGTCTTCCGTCGGGCAGCCGTCGAGTGTCCAGTGGGACATGGCCCATCATACCGGAGTCCGCGCGAACCGACTGCCGCCGCACGACACGCAGCGATCGCCTCGTCGACCTTGCGATCGACGATTCCACGCTCACGACGACGGCCGGCAGTTCTGGTTGCACGTCGTCGGCCTTGACCCAAGGTGCGGAGTCTCTCGTCGTCGCAAGCGGCAACGCCCCAAACGGTAATGCCAACGATGCCACGCGATCCAATGTGTTGGTCGATGGCACCACCTTTGGCCGAGCAAGCAGCTCGGTCATCTACCACCCACCGGGGTCCTGTCGGGTTTGCAAAACGGTGGAACCACTCAGGTCGGTGCGGTGCTCGCCCACACGCCGGGGACCGGCGATCAGCTCGAAGTTCAGTCGTGGTCCGACGCGTCCGGCGCAAGGCGGTCAGTTCCGAGTTGTCGCGCTGGACTTCAGGGCCTCCATTGCGCCCTCCCTGGCCGCGAGCGCGTCGGCATCCGTACGCGCTTACACCCCACCGAGCCCCTCGTGCGTCCCTCAGATGCCCATCCAGCCCTCAGGCGTCCGCTTCAGTCCTCGTCCGCCCTCAGCCCTGGCTCCGCTGGGCACGGCCCGCCTTCCTGTCACTCGTCTTCGCGCACCTGCGCCGATGCCATCTTTCCCAGTTCGTTTCACTCGAGTGCGCTCACCGTCGTCGAACGCCGAGAGAATCCCAGCCCACTGGTCCTCCACGGGGGTCGTTCGCTCCCGACACCGCTCCGCGACGGTGACTCCCGGTTCGCCATCGAGCTCCGTTGTTTCCGGGTCGTACCCGTCGTCGGGGTTGCAGCCGAAGCTCCGTTGGCACTGCAACTCCAGCTCTTTCCAATACTCCGGCGGCCGGCGCTTGAGGAATCGGGTGGGAGCGCGGAGGAACCCATCGGGGAACAGCCCGGTTGCGACGCAACCGACATCCGGAACGGGGGGAGACGAGACGAGTGATGCGCATGGGAGTCACGGGGTAGTACCCAACGCCCCCGAACCGTTCCGACCTTCGATACTGCGATGCTACATGGGCGCGCCCGACCCCACGGCAGGCTTCGTGGCGGTGATGACATGCAGCGACGCGGACAAGGCATACCCCTTCGTCGCGGGCTCCGACCTTCGCATCGCGTTGCCGTACGTGGACCCGGAGAGTCTCCGATGGCACTGCCGACGAGCGGCCACCTACGACGATCGAAGTCAGCAGATCGCACGCGAGATGGCCTACCTGTTCTCCAAGGTCTGAGTCCAAGCCCGCTGGGCTCGTCGGAACGCCCGGGTGAGCGAGGGGCGCGACGTCGATCTTTGCGGAGGGGCAGACCCGGGGGGTTCGCGTCTTGGTCGCAAGTCCCCAAGAACCTGCCGTCCGTGGTTCTGGCGCTGGTGGACGAACGGACGCTGCCCACGACCGGGAGCGGGTTTCCTGTCTTGGGTTTTCGGCGGGTCGTGGTGGCCTGGTAGTGTCCGCTCATGCGGTCGACGAACATCTCGCTCTGCTTCGTGGCGTGGATTTGCGTGGGCTGCAGTGGACAGGCGACCGACCCGACGCGCGCGCGCGGTGCCGAGAGTACCCCCACGCTGTGGCATGAGGACGCCCCCGCGGGCCCCATTGCGCTGCTCGACGTCGATGGCGATGGTCGGCTCGACCTCGTCGCGACGGCCAAGGGGCAGCCGCTGACCGTGCGGCGTGGCGACGGCCGCGGCGGGTTTGCAGAAACCACAGTTCCAATCGGAACCGCCGTGTCTTGGCCGTCCGAAGTGGCGCTTGGAGACCACGACGGCGACGGACGACTCGACGTGTACGTCGCAGTCCACGAGAGCTCCCATGTCCGCGTGTACACGAACGATGGGCGCGGCCTGGCCGAGGCGGCGGACTCCCCGCTCGGGGTCACGGCGGCGCCCCACCTGCACTCGGTGAGCGTGGGCGATGTCGACGGGGATGGGCGAGCCGACCTGCTCACCGATAGCTGGGGCGACGATCGCGTCTATGTGCGGCGGACGGGCGCGACCCAGGCCAGCACGGCGAGCTTCGTCGTCGGCAGTCAGCCCCGTAGCAACATTCGGCTGGCCGACATCGACGGGGACGGGGCACTCGACATCGTCGCTCCGGCGTGGCAGGAGGCCGCTGTCACGGTGTTACTCGGGGACGGGGCGGGGGAGTTCCGCCCCGCTTCGAACTCGCCATCGCCGACCGCCGAAGGACCGTTCTACGTCGCCTTTCCGGACTTCGACGGCGATGGCACACGGGAGATCCTGGTCGCCCACCGTGCGGGGAACTGGAGCGAGAACGAGATGGACGCGCTCACATTGCTGCGGTACGACGGACACGGGAAGGTCGAGCGCGACCCAAGGTTCCAGGCTCCAGCGGGCCGGTCTCCGACGCCAATCGCTGTCTGCGATTTGGACGACGACGGAACGCTCGATGCAGTCGTCGCCAATGCGGCGGGCCGTGACCTCACCCTGCTGTATGGAAGCAAGAGCGGACCGGTCCGGGCTGTGCGGACGCAGCCGCTCGGTGGTGCTCCGGTCGCACTCGCATGCGGCGAGCTGAGAAGCGAGGGTCCGGCGCAGGTCGTCGTCGCGACAGAGGGTCCCGATCAGCTGCGTGTTCTGGCGCCGATGGGAACGCACCAGGACTCGGCGTAGTCGAGATCCTCTTCGCGCTGCCAACCAGCGGGGAGTCGTGCGTACATCCCGGCATCGGGTGGGAGCATCGCGTCGAGCCCAGCGCAGGGCGGGTGGCTCCCCACTCGCCCGGCCCGAAAGCGCTGGCCCTGAGGTCACCACATCCGGCTCAAGACCGGCGACTTGTGCTAGCAACGCCGAATGACGACGAAGAATCTTGGCGTGGCGGTGGCGTTGCTTGCGGGGCTGACGGGCTGCCCCGCGATGGTGGGAACGTCAGGGTTGACCACGGTGCCGCCGGACGCCGGGAAGACCTGCACGACGCACTGCAACACGATCGGTATGGACTTGGGCGCGGTGGCGATCATGGCGAACAACGTGGGTTGCGTGTGTCAGCCAAGGACCACCGAGGCCGACGCGTCGGCCGCTGTTTCCGCAGGCATGGTGACCATCATGATCCAGCGTCAACAGGAGGAGCAGCAACAACAACGATCATCGTAGACCGGGATGGCTCCCCGAGAGTCGCTCCCAACCGATGCGCTCGACCTTCGAGCGCACCATGTCGACAACGCGTCTGGGCGAGCCCTACTCCGATCCACATCGGGCTGCGTACCCACGGCCCCACGTACTCTTCCAGCCCGGGTTCTTGTCCCCGCCGAGTTTCACTCGAGCCTTGAGTGGGCCCAACACCGCGATCGACTACGTATAGGTGCGTAAAGTGCTGTCTTCACGTACGTACTTCGCGTTTGAGTTGGGACACCAGATCCCGATCTGCGAGTCCGTCTCCCCGGTGTCCAGCAAACGGTGGCACGGGTTCACGCAAGACGAGTTTCAGGCCTACCGCGACCGACTCATAGACGAGGTCTTCGACTACATGAAGCTGGCCGAGGAGGAGCAGGGCCGGCACTTCACGATGGTGATCTCCCACCACTGCTTCCTCAATCCGCTGGTCATGCGGGATGTCGACCGGAAGCACGGGGCCTGCTTCGGAGAACAACGCATTCATGCTCACCTCGAGTTCGAGCCATCGGGGCACCAACGTGCGCTCGTACGCGAAACCGAGTCCCCCCTGCGGCTTCGCGTCGCGGCCCGCCCCCTCCTCGAACGCAGCGACCCCGATCGCCCGTACCCCGACCAGGTCATGATGGTGCAGCGGGCAAACCATCTCGTCGTGTGCATGGACGGGAGGTTCGTCCTCGACATCGCGGAGCTCACCTCGCGGACAGCTGATGTTGTTTGTGGCCTGAGCTCTGGCCTCCATTGCGCCCTCGCTGGCCGCGAGCGCGTCGGCATCCGTACGCGCATTGGCATCCCACCGAGCCCCTCGTGCTTCCCTCAGACGCCCATCCAGTCCTCAGGCGTCCGCTTCAGTCCTCGTCCGCCCTCAGCCCTGGCTCCGCTCGGCACGGCCTGTTGTTGCACCGACGCGTGGCGTTCTCGGCACTTCTGTCGAAGCCTCGCTTTGCACCTGAGACGATGTAGACACTCAGTGTCACAAAGGATACAAACCAGTGATGTCGGTACACAGGACCCTGCTCTTCGCAGCGCTGAGCGCGGTCTTGGCACCGGGGTGTGACACCACGGCGAGCCCGGCCGGCTCAGAGAGTGGAGGGGAGAGTTCAGGCGCAAAAACATCAAGGGTCCGGGTGTCCGCCAAGGCCTCTGCCCCAGCCAAGGTCCACACCGGCCCACCGCCTTCGAAGAGCGCCGTGCGAGGGAAGAACGGCGCGGTGCTGCAACTCGGTCGCGCCACGATCCACGGCGACGGATCGAACTGGGCATTCGCGCTCGCACAGGACGGAACACTATCGGCTGACGGCTCGGAAATCGGCACAGTGTCCCCCAACGGGCGACTCAAATTCACGATCGACGGGTTCACCATGCGGCTCAAAGCCAAGCGCGACGGGCGGGTGTTCGAGGGGGGAGAACCCACCAATATTCGGCTATCGGACACCGGAGGGACATTCGTCCAGGAGCGGCGGCACTCGGTCTCGTTCGAGGACAACGGCGCGGTTCGGTTCAGCCCCCCCATCGAGGAGATGCCGCAGATGACACACGATGGGTGCGCCGGGGCGATGGCGAGGACCTGCGCTTTGATTGTGATCGCGCTGTTCTGACCGACGCCGGGGGCGACCGACGTCGCCACGTCCAGCGGAGCACGAGGCTCGTTGTTGACGTAGAGGTCAGAGGACGGGCTGAGTTCTCCGGTCGTTCTCGCTACCTCGACCAGCCACAGCCCCGGAATGCGGGTCTGAGCCGGAGGGCAGAGAAACACGACGTCGGCGGTCACGTTTGATCCGGGGGACTCGTCTTCCATGTGAGATGCGAAGACTTCTACGACTCGATGCGAGCGGCCAGGGACCTCAATCCCACTCCCGACGCTTGGCGTCCCACTACGAGCAGTTGTGGCGTGAACGAACCCCACAGGGGGCGGTTGTGATCCGGGACCTGGTCCTGGACCCCGTGCCTCATTTGGATGCGGCGACGGTCGCCGTCTTCTACGCGGGCGGGGAACCCGAGGTCGAGCCCGTGCCTGCGGGCGTCGCGGTGTCGGACCAACTCGTCGCCGAACTCGAGGAAGCCGACGACATCCTTGTCAGCAGTGCCCTGTACAACTTCGCGATGCCCTCCGCGCTCAAGGCCTGGGTGGACCACATCGTGCGGCTGGGACGCACGATCGCGTACGGCACGAACGGCCCGCATGGGCTCCTGCGCGGGAAGCGAGCAACGCTCATCACCGCGAGAGGTGGGACGGAGGAATCCAGCCCGGACTACCAACGACCGACGCTGCGGGCGGTGTTTGCGTACATCGGCGTGACGGACATCCAAACTGTCCATCTCGAAGGCACGAAGGTCCCCGACGGTGCGCTCGAGTCCCGGGTCGAGAAAGCCCGGGACGATATCGACAACCTCTTTCGCGACCGCGATCCTTGCTGAGATGCGAGCGGAAGATGCGGGCGAGTTTGAAGCCCATCGCAGAACGCTGGAAGGTCTGGCGTATCGAATGTGCGGCGTACTGGCCGACGCTCAAGACATCGTTCAAGAAACTCACCTTCGCTGGTGCGCCGCCGACCGTGCGGTGATTCGTGAGCCACGCTCGTGGCTGATGACGGTCTGCACGCGCTTGGCGGTCGATGCGATGAAGTCCGCTCGCGCTCGCCGCGAGGAATACGTCGGGATCTGGCTGCCCGAACCCTTCGTCGAGTCGGGCGAAGGAGACCCGTCGGCGAAGGCGCAACTCGATGAGTCTGTCTCCATCGCGTTGATGGTTGCGATGGAGATGCTGACGCCGGCGGAGCGTGCTGCATTCCTGCTGCACGATGTGTTCGGCTACGCGTTTGGCGAGGTGTCGAACATGCTCGGGAAGTCGGAGCCCACGTGCCGAAAGCTGGCTTCGCGGGCGAGAACCCGGGTGCGCCGTGAACGTCCGCGCAACGACGCGGATCCGCAGCAACATCGGAGGCTGCTGGGGGCTTTCTTCGAGGCCGCGCATGCCGGGGAGTTCGAGCGTCTGGAGATGCTGCTCTCGGAGTCGGTCGAGCTGCACTCCGATGGGGGAGGGCGGGTCCCGACCGCGCCTGATGTCCTGCGGGGTCCCGAAGCCGTCTCGGCGTTCTTCTCGAGGATCTGGCGTCAGCAGGTTCCCAGTCGACGCAGCGTGCAGATCGACGACCGGTGGTTCAGCGGCACCCCGGGGGTCCTCATCCGTCAGCGAGGCCGGGTCATCGCCGCGATCGGTCTCGCGGTCGATGATGGGCTGATCGACCGGATCTTCGCGGTGCGAAACCCGGAGAAACTGACGAGATTCCACGCGTAGAGACGCGTCTGCCCAGCGATGGCTACCCGTCCTCGCGCAGGCTTCTCGCCCAGCGATCCATGTCGCTCAGGACACTGTGCCGCGCACTCTCGCGGAGTTGAAGCGACTCCAGAAACGACCGCATCGCGCCACGCGCCCGTGAGAGGCGGCTGGTCACCGCAGAGACCGACAGAAGGAGCACCTGGCCGATCTCTGCGACCGCCATCCCTCCCCAGTAGAACAGCTCGATGACCATCTTCTGTTCTTCGCTCAGCTGCTCGAATGCTCGGAGGATCAGGCCTTGCTCTTCGCGGCGGGCAATCAGTCCGGTGGGGGTGGTGACGGTGTCGCTTCCGCCCGACGATGCGAACGAGACGAGCTGGTCACTGGTGCCACGGCGTCGCAGGTACATCGCCAGGTGGTTGCGGGCGATGCCAAAGAGGAAAACGACGAAGGGCGCGTCGCCTCGGAATGAGGATATCCGCTCCGCGCACGCCAGGAACGTACGCTGGGGCAGGTCTTCGCGGCATCCCGTTGCCTTTTCTCAAGGCCAGCTCGAGCTGGCGCCCTCCCGCGCCGGCGCACCTGACGGTCCACCGCACGAGCCATAGGAGGGTCCGAGCGGCTCGCCGTCGAGTCAGGCGCCCGACGCCTCCTCTCTGATCATGTCGATGACGCCATTGGTGATCGCAATAGTGTCCGGCGGCTCATCATCGGGCGCCCGCGACAGTGTGCCGCTGAACGTTCCAGTGATCGGGAATCCAAAGTCAGAAATCTCGCTTAGCTCCACCACACAATCGTCCGCGCGCAGCAGTGCAAAGTTCGGGTCGTGCTCGTCGCCACTGTCGAAATAGGTGATGAGGACTTCGTCTTCCGAGCACCGATAAGTTCCGGGGCCCTTCGGGAGAATCAGCAACGAAAGCCTTCCCCCCCCTTCGACCATGGGGAATCCCGACAGCTCGATGTGCTTCAGCGGCGGCGTGTCGTCGGAGTCGATGGATTCGAACTCTCGGGTGACGCCATCGAAGTCCGCAATGAGCGTTCCCACGCCGATACCGGGCCGCCCCTGCTGCGCCTGCGATGCGCCTGTCTCATCGGTCGCGCCGCATGCGCCGATACTCAACACGCCTATCGTGAAGTACAGGGCTGTTGCGGTTCCGCGCACGGAAGCTTGTTCGAAGAGCGATGCTTTCACAATCCGGTAGACGACGACCGGCCCAATTGGATCACTCGAGCTCGCGACGACCCGGGACCGGCCGGCCAGCGCGAGGCGGTTTTGGCGCACTCCAACTCTCGACACCCGTCCGTCGACTCCGTCGATGCATCGAGGTTCCCGCATCCTAGCGTCGGACGACGCTCGTCGATAGATCCACAACGTGCGTCGGCGAGGTCCCGTCCCCGGCGTAGTCCTCCGGCCGACACGTCAGCACCACCACCTGATTCGACTCCGCGCTCTCCTGTAGTAGCTTGCGAAACCACTCGGAGCGCTCTGGATCCGTCTGGGTAAGGTGGTCATCCAGCACCAGGGTCGTGCCCAAATGCTCGGCCACGCTCACTCGTAGCAGCGTCGCGACCTGCTCGTTGACGCCTTCGGAGAACCGATCGAGCGTCTGCACGCCCCGCTCGGTCATGATCCCTTGGGTTTCGAGATCGGCCCCCAGCGACGCCCCGCGGTAGCGACCGCCGGACAGCGACTTCATCCGCGTTGCCCAAGGAGCGAGCACGCTCAACGTCTAGCCCGCAGGCGGTGAGTAGCGATACTGGACCAGGACCTGTTCACCGTCGAGGTTGCTGTAGACGAGGTGGACAAGGTCGTCGACCACGGTCATTGCGGGCGCTGAGTTGACATCGATGTCGGCGCTGTTGGTGACGTCATGGCGGATCCACTGCTGGCCGTCGAAGGTCGCCAGGACCACATGAGAGATCGTGCCACCGCCGCGGTTTTCGGACCAGCTGGCGAACACACGGCCGTGGACATCGACGGCGACGGCTGGCCAAGGATTTTCGTAGCCCAAGGCCTCGTCGTTGTCGAGGGGTCCAACGAGGCTTGGTTCGCCGAAGTCTCCCGTGTCTTCGCGCCGGACCTCGTACCACAACTGCTGGAGTGGGTAGGTGACGAAGACGTGGTGAACGTCGGCCTGAGCGGTCACGAACAGGTCGCCGAAGGACACCGTGTCGATCGCGGGATCAGGAGGCGTCGGGATGGTGATCGTGGCCGCGGCGCTGAGGTCTCCTCCGCTGGCGACGCTGCGGTACTGGCCGGGCCGAGCGCCAGTTTTCCAGGTCGCGTGCACACCACCGAGGTCGTCGACGAATATGCTGGTGTCGCGCCACTGCTTGCCCTCTGCGGCTTGGATGGTCTGTGGGGCCGACCACGCCTCCGCGGCCGAAGGCTTGCGGAAATAGACCACGGGACTGGGGGTGACTCCCTCATCCCAACGTTGCGCGATGATGTGGACGGCGCCGTCGAGATCCGCGCCGATCGCTGCGACTGCGACGAACTGGGTGCCCACGGGCTGCTGCCAGACAGCCTGGCGAGTCCAGCGACCGTCTTCATCGCGCCGAGCGTATTCGAGGGCTACTCCCGGTAGGCCGTTCCAGCACGTGTGGACGGTTTCCCCGTCGGGTGAGACGGCGATCCGCGGACGCTTGAAACGAATGTTGGAGCCGTTGGAGCTGGGGATGTCTTCAGCGCCGACAATCGCACCGTCGACGAGCGTGCCGTATCGCAGCGTCCCCCCGCTTTTCCATAGCGCGTGGATCGTACCCTGGGCGTCCCGTGCGTGGTCGTAGGTCACGCCGTAGACGCCAAGCGGGATCTCTCGGCGAAACACGGCGCAATCGGCCGAGCATTCGTCCCCATCGGATGTGTTGCTGTCGTCGCAGGCCTCAATGCCCTCCGTCACACCGTCGCCGCACACCGTGTCGGGCTGACCGTCACTTGTGTCGTCGTCGGCAAACCCGCTATCGCTGCCCGTGTTGGTCGCAGAGCTTGCGGACTTGGTCGTCACCCCGGAACTCGCCGAGATCGTCGTGCCGCTTGTCTCGGGGCCAGGGCCCGCCGACAACCCGCTGGAGCTGCTCTCGGACGTGCAGCCCAAAGACGAGACGCCGATCGTGCAAAGAACGAGCACCGCTGCGCGGTCACCACTAAGGAGCATGCTTCCACAGTGTCAGGACCGTCGGCGCGGCGCAAAAAGAACATGCCTCTTCGCCACGGCCGTCCGCGAGCGGCCCCCACGATCCTCCTTATCAACCCCCTGCACCGCGTCCACGGTTGCCTACATCATGCGCTCATCCCCAGCCGTGACGCCCGGATGACGCCCTGACCCGACGCCCTGACGCCGGACCCAGGCTTCGTTCTGGCGGAGGTGCTGCCGCTGGCCCGATGGCTACGCCCAGGCGGCGACCAATGACGCCCGGACCCAGGGTCGTTCTGGCGGAGGTGTGGCCGGTGGCTCGATGGCTACGCCCATGGCCCGGAGGCGGGCCGGCTCTGAGTCTCCGTTTTCACCGCAGACGCGGAATCGCCGGAGTTCTTCCGCCCCGTCAACGTCGTCGAGTCCTCGCTCTGTCGAATGGGGAGTGCGAGCTACAAACCCGTGCGGCCTCGAGCGCTCGCGCAGCATCTCCTGTGCGCGCTCGTCTGGACGTGCTCGGAGGCGCGTCCCGTGACCCGGCCGCGGTTCGTCAAGGCCGGGCGAGGTCGTCATGGGCATGCGTCGATGCAGCGAGCGTCGCTTCTTCTTGCGACCCAGCTCCGTCACCGACCAGCTCGTTCTCTACTGCTTTGCCCGAGCCGTCCGACTCTCCGGCGTCCTGCTCCACGAGTTTCAGGTTCTCAGTAGCCACTATCACGTGGTCTTCACCGACGTTCCTGGGCGGCGTCCACTGTTCTTTCGCGAGCTCAACCAGTTCGTCGCACGAGGCATCAACGCCAGCCTCGGTCGGTGGGAGAGCTTCAGGATGGCGTCGCGGCCTGCGTCCAGCTTGGGTTGTCCGGGCTTCGTCCTGGGCCCGTGCGGACCCAGCCCTGTGCTGCCCCACCGATGCCTGTCTCGGGCTTCGGCATGCCGCTTCATGCGGCCGTTTGCGTTGATGGTCGCGACCGAAAGCGTCTCGAACGCGTCTGCCGCTATCTGCTGCGTCCCCCGTTTGCGCTCGGTGCCGTGCAGCGCACCGCCGACGGCCAGGTCCGCGTCCACTTCAAGAAGCCCAGCCGAAATGGAGTCACCTATGCCCAGCTGAGCCGACAGCGTTTCTTGGCTCGGCTGTGTGCCGTGGTCCCTCCGCCGGGCGCTCACACGGTTCGATACTACGGCGTTCTCGCGCCACGGCACGCTCTGCGCGCTCGCATCATCCCCACGCCGCAGGCCACGAACACCGAGCCAAAGCAGCTCTCGTTGTTTGTCCCGACGGGACAGATCGAGCTCGCGCCCAACGCCGGGCCCACCCTCGACAAACAGCTGCTCGGTGTCGCCGCGCATCGGCTGTCCTGGATGAGCCTGCTGGCCCGGGTCAGATGCCCATCCGGGGCCAGCCCGAGCCCGCTTCTGTCCCGCATCCGCCCGCTCCTGGCTCCCGCTCCCACCACCCCCGTTGCCTGTCACTCGTCTCCGGCCTTCTGCCCGATGCCACTGTCAGGTTTTCCCAGCTACTTTCGCCTAAGCGCCGAATCTCGAGCGGGTCCACAAGGGCGAGGTTGCCCGCCCGCTTGACTGCGGCCCACCCGGGGGAACGACCGGGCGTGCTAGCGTGCGGGCGTGAGACGAGGTGCGTACGGGCAGCGCTCGCCGGTCGTGGTCGTGGGGCTGGTCGCGCTCGCGGGCTGTGTGGCCTGCCAGGCGCATCGACGCGACTACGACTCCATGACGCCAGAGCAGCGGACCGTGCATCTGGAGGCATCTATCGATATCGAGGCCCCCCTGCCGATCGTGGCCAAGTTCATGGCAGATCCCTGCAACGAGTTCCTTTGGCAGCCGTGGCTGAGAGAGGCGGTGATGACCCCCCCCAGCGACGGCGCTGGGACGCGTCGCTACTACGTCAACCGATTCGCGGGCAAGGACATCGTCAACGAATACGTCACTGTCACGTTCGACGACACCGGCCTCACCTACGAAACCACCGCCGCCGCCGACGTGCAAGCGACCGGTGGCACCTCGTTCCGGAGCCTCGCCCAATCCAACACACGAGTCACGCTGAGCTTCGACCCGCAAGCACTGGGTTTCTACTGGTACATGAGCGACCAGCAGACCACACGTGTCTACCGCCGAAGCCTGGCCGCACGACTCGAGGACCTCAAAAAATCCATCGAGGCCGGGAACTACGAGATGCAACTGCGCGACGAGGGCGTCACCCGGCAGGTATCCGAGGCGTCGATCACCTGTAGGAAAAGCAAGACGTCACGCTAAACGCCCCGGGGGCGCAGCAGCCTGTGGTGAAGCTCGGCATCACGCCTCGCTGGGTCTTCTCGCCTGGCCGTGTCTCCAAAACTTCCAGCATGCCGGGTTCAGCGGCGCTTCGGCTCCTCCCAGGAGCGACGAATCCGTCGCGATCCTCCGCGGTGGACTCCACCACGCGCTGCTGCTGGGGTCATCGCCGTTGCGGGTCCGCCCGCGTCGCGCGTCGCGATGCACCGAATCGGAACGGTGCGGGCCACCGATGGATGATCTTGCCGGCCCAGAACTGCATCTCGCGACTCTGGCCCGCGTCCGAACGGGTAGGGAGGACTCCCACACGAGTGGGGGATTCGCCCCGGCGGACGCTTGGGCCCCAAGAACGATGTCCCAGAACGCGCCTTGTTCCCACGTGCCCTCCGCGCGACGATAGCGACAGCCATGCCCCCTACTGGTTTCGCATTGCAGCGAGTGTTGGCGACCGGCGCCGGGTGGGAGATGTGGCGCGCCAATCGATCGGCCGCCGCCGAGTCGGTTGTCGTCAAGTTCGCAAGCAGCCGGAGTTCGTCCGAGCTGGCGAGCGTGCGGTTGCACCGCGAATTCCAGATCTTGCAGGACCTGACGTGCGACGGCGTCGCTCACCCGATCGATCTCGAGCACAGCGGAAGCGACACCGTTTTGCTGCTCAAGGACGACGCGATCCACGAGTCGCTGCAGCAACTGTTGCGGGCCGGGCCATTGCCCCTGCCTCGCTTCTTCACGTTGGCCTCTAGACTCGCGACCGCCCTGGGCAACGTGCACCAATCCGGCGTGTACCACGGTGCTCTCCGGCCCGAGCACATCCTGATCGGCTCCGACGATGAGCTCACCGTGGCGGGCTTCGATCGAGCGACACGGATCCCCCAGGAGCGTTTCGCGTTCGAGAGCGCGCAACGCCTCGACCCCGAGGAACTGCCCTATCTTTCACCCGAGCAGACCGGTCGCGTCAATCGCCCGGTCGACTACCGGACAGACATCTACTCGATCGGCGTGGTCCTGTACCTGCTGCTCACGGGCAAGTTCCCCTACCAGGCAAAGGACACCGTGGGCTGGATGCATGCCCATGTCGCGTTGCCACCGGTGCCCCTTCGCGACCGGCGCCCAGACGTTTCGGCCGCGCTGGACGCAATCGTACGACGGACCCTCGAGAAGTCTCCCCAGTCTCGCTATCAGAACGCTTTTGCGCTCGCGTCAGACCTGCAGGCCGCCGCCCTCGAAGGCTCCGCCTCCCCCGAGCCGTTCGAGACGAACACCGACACGGTGTCGGCACGATTCTCCCTATCGCAGCGCCTCTACGGGCGCGAGGACGAGGCGCGACGGTTAGCCGACGTGTTCTCGCAGGTGGCCGCTGGGGAGCGACGGCTCGTGCTCGTCGCCGGCTACTCGGGGATCGGCAAGACCGCGCTCGTCAACGAGACTCACCTTCCGCTGACGGAACGGCGCGGTGCGTTCGTCAGCGGCAAGTTCGATCAGTTCCAGCGGGCGACGCCATACTCTGCCGTGCGGCAGGCGTTCGGCGACCTCGTCGCCCGGCTCGCGGGGGGAGCGGACAAAGAGAGCCATGCGACCCGGATCCGAGAGCGTTTGGGAAGCCAGATCGGGGTCGTGGCTGAAGTGCTGCCGGAGCTCGAGCTGCTGGTCGGCGAAGTCTCCGCGCCCCCGCCCCTGGCGGCGAACGATGCCCAGGAGCGCTTTCGCCGGGTGTTCTGTCGTTTCGTTGCCGCCTTGGCCCGAGAAGAGCAGCCGCTTGTCGTCTTTCTCGATGACCTGCAGTGGGTCGATGCGGCCGGGCTCAAGCTCATCGAGGCACTCGTCGGCGCGGACGAGATCTCGCATTTCCTGTTGGTCGGGGCGTACCGCGACAACGAAATCGACCCAGGGCATCCACTGCGGGCGGCGATCGGGAGGATGCGCGCCGCGAATCGATCGATGACATCGCTGATGTTGTCACCGCTGCGCCGCGAGCATCTCACCGAGCTCATCGAGGACTCGTTGGGGCGCTCCGCCGAGGACTCCGCCGAGTTGGCCGGCTTGGTGTGGGACAAGACCGAGGGCAACCCGTTCTTTGCCCGTCAGTTTCTCAGGTCCCTTGCGCTCGACGAGGTGCTCACCTTCGACTTCAAGGCCAACGCGTGGCATTGGGACCCTGATCGAATCGAGGCCCTCGACGTCACCGACAACGTCGTGGATCTGATGGTGCTGCAGCTGGGGCGCCTCGACCCCCGCAGCGTCGATGCGCTCAAACTCGCCGCGTGTGCGGGCAACAGCTTCAACCTCGCGACGATCTCTGTGATCGCCGAGTGCCCGGCACACCAGATCGAGCGCGAGCTGTTCGTTGCGGCCGCTGTGGGGCTCATCGTGCCCATCGAGGGGCGGGAGTGGCTGGAGCTGGGGGCCCGAGGTGCAGACCTGGTCGACACGAACGCGGGCGCGATCCGCTACCGGTTTCGACACGACCGTGTGCAACAAGCGGCCTACTCTCTGATCGACCCACAGACTCTGCCGGCGCTCCACCTCCGCCTGGCGCGAGCCCTCGACCCCGGACGAGACAGCGGCGAGAGGATCTTCGAGGCGGTGGCGCACTTCACCTCCGCCCTGGGGCTGCTCGTCGACCGACAAGAGTGCGAATCGGTGGCGTCCCTGTTCCTTCGTGCCGCACGACGTGCCGCCGCAGCGACGGCCTATGCAGCCGCGGCCGAGTACGGCGCCACTGCGATCGACCTCGCCGGGGGCGATGACAGTTGGCAAAGAATGCCCGCGCTGGCCTACGAGTCGTTCGTGCTTCGCGGACAGTGCATGGCGGTCTTGGGCCGGCACGAAGATGCTGAGCGTTCCTACTCCGTCGCGCTGAGTCGATGCGAGTCCCGGCTGGGTCGCGTCGAGATCCTCGCGCTGAAGATGGAGATGTTCGTGACGCAGGGCAAGCTTGCGTCGGCGCTGCAGTCCCTCATCGATGCGCTCGCGCTGCTCGACATCGACCTGACGCCCGACAACATCGAAGCTGTTGCAGCAGGGGCCGCGGCACGGGTTGCTCTCGCCCGTGGCAACCGCACCGCGGAGGAGATCCTCGAGGTCGAGGCGACGACGGACCCCCATACCCAGGCGCAGCTCGACCTCCTGGGTCGATCCATCGACACCGCATACATGTATGGGCGCAGCTGGGTGATCGCGGTGACGTCGCTGGCGGTGTGCATCGCGCTGGAACGAGGCATGGCCGTTCCCGCGAGCATGACGCTGTCGACCTATGGTCTGCTCGACGCCGAACCAAACACAGCCGAGGGCTGTCGCCGCCGCGCCGAGTACGGGGCCATCGGCGCCGCAATTGCCCGCCGGTTCGGCGCAGAGGATTGGGTCAGCCGCAGCAACGTCTCGAACCCCCAGCAATACGGGCGCCGGTTCTGGGAGGCGGTCGAGGCGTTCGACAAGGCGGCGCAAGCCGGCTGGAGCAGTAACGCGGTCACGTGGGGCGGCTACGGTGAGGTCCGCGCAGTGTTCATGATGCTTTCGGCCGGGGCCGACCTCGACCGGTTGGACCGAGAACGGATCGAGCGCCAGGCCCGGATCGACCGAGCCAACCAGATGGTGTCGTCGGCGTGCTGCAACGCGATCGAAGCACTCATCCGCGGCCTCCGGGACGACACCGCGGCGCCGTGGTTGCTCGGCGGCGACGCCCGAACGAACCGGGAATTCGAGCAACACACCGCCCAGTTTGGCCCATGGGCGATGTGCAAGTGGTACGCGGCGCAGCAGATCCTCGCCGCCGTATTCGGCGAGCACGGCGAGGCTCGCCGGGCGGCCGAGGACGGCGCGTCGACACGGCACGCGTTGCTCGGCATGTGCCACGAGCACCTGCACTACGTTCTGGTCTCGCTCACCGCCGCCGGGCTGCAACTCGACACAGAGCCCTCGCAACGGCAGGTACTGGTCGACGAGGTGGCAGAAGCTCTCGCGTTTGTCGAGGCACGGGCGGCGGTGGTCGCCGACTTCGAGCCCAGCGTGTTGCTGGTGCGCGGCGCCCAGGCGGAGCTCTTGGGTGCGGCGGGCGACGCCTTGGACGCCTACAACCGGGCCGCCCAAGCCGGACAGCGCCTGGGGCAGCCGCTCCTCGAAGCGCTGGCGTTCGAGCGCGCATCCGAAGTCGCTGCGGGGGGCGGGCACCGATCGCTGCGGGACTTCTACCTCGGCCAAGCACGCGCGACGTATGAGCGATGGGGCGCGAGCGCAAAGGTCCGGCAACTCGACGCACAGCTGACGGCCGCCCCTTCGCGGGGCGCAGCCGCGGCGCAGACGCTCCCGGAGCAGCTGTCCCGTGCCGACGTCGAGTCCTTGCTCAAGGCCGTGCGCGCGCTGTCCGGCGAGCTGCGGTTCGATGAACTCGTGCGCCGCCTGATGGCGATTCTGCTCGAGAATGGGAGCGCTCAGCGCGGGCTGCTGGCGCTCGTGCGGGGCGACCGGCTGTGGCTCGAGGCGCAGAGCATCCTCGGCCCCGACGGACTGCGCACGGAGTTGATCCGCGAAGAACTCGCACAGTCCGAGGCCGCGCGTCCGATCATCGAACGGGTTCGCAATACGGGACGGCCAGTCCTCATCGAAGACTTCGACGTCGACGGTCCCATGGGTCGGGCGAACACGAGCAAGGACCAAGGCCCGCGCTCGTCTCTGTGTTTGCCGGTCACCAACAAGGGCGCGGTCACAGGGGTCGTGTACCTCGAGAACCGCGAGACGACCCACGCATTCGTGCCCGGAGGAACCGCTGTGCTTGGCCTGCTGGTCGGACAGGTCGCGACGGCGCTCGAGAATGCGGAACTCTACCGCGAGCTGTCGGCGGAGGTCGCCGAGCGCCAGCGCGCGGAAGATGCGATGCGGGCCGAACGCGACTACACCGCACGCATCATCGAAACCAGCCCGATCGTGGTCTGCGGCATCTCGCGGGACGGGACGACCGCGTTCGTCAACCCCGCCTCAGAGAGACTCACCGGTCGTCGCGGCGAGGAACTCGTGGGGGAGCCGTGGTGGGAAACCGTTCACCCGCAGGCGGGCGCCGAGCTCGCCCGGCTGCGCACGGAACTCCGCGAACACGGCCACGTCCGCGACTTCGAACTCCCCGTGACCGACGCCTCGGGCGATGTGCACGTCGTCGAGTGGAGCTGCGTCCAGCACCTTGCTCCCGACGGCGCCGTCCTTCAGGTGGTCTGCTTCGGACGCGACGTGACGGCCATCCGAGATGCACAGCGCGAACACGCCGACTTCGAGCGGGCGCTTCGCAAATCTCAGCGTCTGGAGACCGTCGGGACCCTCGCCGCTGGCATCGCACACGACTTCAACAACGTGCTGGTCCCGATCCTCGGCTACGCAGACTTGCTCGGCGACGAGACGCAGGGCAACAACCTCGCGGCCGAGTTCGTCGAGGAGATCAAGAGCGCGGCGACGAAGGCGACGAAAGTCGTTGCGCAGCTCATGACCGCGAGTCATCAGCGCACGACGAGCGAGCGCGCCGTCGTCTCGCAAGTCATCCGGGACGTTTGTGCGCTGCTGGTCGCGAGCCAACGGGCCAACATCGACGTGCAATGTCATGTGCCGCAGGACTGCCCGCCCGTTGCGCTCGATCCCGGTCAGCTGCACCAAGCACTACTCAACCTGGGCACGAACGCCGCGCAGGCGATGATGGCCACCGGAGGCGCGCTCGTCTTCGAGGCCGAAGTCCGAGTCGTTGGGGCGGAGGAGGCGAATCAATGTGTCCGGCTCGAGCCAGGCCCCGCCGTCGTGATTCGGGTGCGCGATGAGGGCCCGGGGATGAGCCCGGAGATCTGCGATCGCATCTTCGAGCCGTTCTTCACGACCAAGGCGCCGGGCGCAGGCTCGGGTCTGGGGCTGTGGATGGTGCACGGCATCGCGGAGAGCTGCGGCGGTGGCATCGTGGTGGAGAGCACGCCGGGGTCCGGCACGACGTTCACGCTGTACCTGCCGGCTGCTCCGATACAGACCTCGACGTTGCGTGCACCGGCAGCCGCCCTTTCTCCGCGAGGAGACGCTCGGGTGCTGCTCGTCGACGACGACCAGCAGATCGTCAGGGTCGCGACGACTGCCCTCACGCGGCTGGGCTACAGCGTGACGTCGACCAGCGACCCACACGAAGCCCTCGAGACCTTGCGGGCCTCGCCAGAGCAGTTCGACGTGTTGATCACCGATTTCAACATGCCGGGGCTTCGAGGCTCGGACCTGGCGGCGGGGGCACGGAGCGTGCGTTCCGATCTGCCCATCATCCTGGTGACGGGTGCAGCGGAGATCGTGGGCGCATCGCAGCCTGGCGACATCGCGATCGACCGCGTCGTGCAGAAGCCGTTAACCGGCAGGATGCTCGCCGCCGCGATCCGGGAGGTTCTCGGCGCTCGTGATCGTGATCCGTGACCGGCGCGCAGAGGCCCCGCTACATCAAACGCGACATTGCTCCTCGGCGAGTACACGGGTCGAGACATCGACAGTGACCACCGCGGAACTGCAGACTTGGCTCAATCCCAAGGCGTACGACTTGCACTTCTCGCTGGTGCCCTCGCCCTCGGACTCACCCTCCATCGAGACGAACGTGGGGTTGACCGTGAGCAAGTCGAGAATCATGGCAAGCGCAACCGCGGGCGTGGGGCCCCGGGCGGCGAGGCGTCGGAACTTGCCGCCCCCAGCCCACGTCCATCTCGCGCAGCCCCTCCCCGAGACAAGACGGTCGCCCTCGAGCGCGCGCTTGGGGCGGTGCGAGCTGGGTCTGGCCGTGATGCACAGGAGCCGAGTCTCGACGCCTCCTTGGTCGAAGACATCGTCCAACATCGACTCGAGGAGCTAGACGTCGTTGGCGGCGCGGTCGTCAACGTCACCTGTGAAGCGGAGCGCTGCCTCGCAGAGATTCGTGGCCCGCAACTTCAGGGCAATGTACCCAAGCTCTTCGCTGACGACCTGACCGAGGCCACGGGCGTCGAGCATGATTTCGCCTCATCGATCTTCTTCAACGTATCCGGAGCGAGCAGGTCCACGTCGCTTTCGCCTCGTTCTTCCCCGCGGGAGGGTCGAAAGAAGCCGCCCACGAAGACGTCAAGCAGGCGCTCGAAGCGTTTCAGTCCGACATGAAAACGGACGACCAACCCCCGCGCCTGCTCGAATCGCCACGAAGTGACCAAGCCGCCATGGCAGGGGAGGCTCGCGGTGCCGAGCGCTTGAGCGAAATGAAATGGGAAAAAGCCGGGGCGGAGGAGTGCGGCAGGCCGCCAGCGAGCGAGGTCGTTGCGCAGCGGGCCTGCGGCCGGGCGTGGAATTGGGGCTGTGCCTGGGACAGGGAAGGCATCGGGGGGAACAGCGCGCCCGATGGGCAGCGCGGAGCCACGAGGCCCAGAACCCAGGCACGCCGAGACGGGCGCGGTGCGAAGCGGCGGGCATCCACACGCGGAGCCCAGAGGACTCAGGGCGCTGCGGAGAACAGCTGGAGTTGTCCGCTCGCAGGCCCGCGCGGCGGTGGCCGAGCACCGCGGAGTTCCGCCGCGATGTCCTCGGGCGTCGTGACGAACCGAGTCACCTTCATGGGCCCGCTACAGCCGGCGCAAACGGAGATGTCGATGCGAAACACGCGGGCCAGCAGCGTCATCCTGGGTTTGCGAAAGGGCGACCGGCCGGGTTGCTGATCATGCAGAAATCCGTGACCGATCACGGCACGGAAGTCACCAACACTTGCGGGGCGCTCGGCCGCACGACACAAGGGCGAGTATCGGCGGCTGGGTAGTGGGTGAACGCCACGGAGGCCTCGCTGCTCGCTCATTGGAAAGCCGCGGGTGGGTCAGCCTAACCATTCGTCCGTGGCGACTGAGGCATGAGGGCGAAGGCACCCTCCACACGTCACTGGAGAGCGACATGGCAGACAAGTGGGACACAGAAGTCATCAGCAAGCCCAACTGGGCGGACCACATTCACTTTTTTTTCAACCCAGGCGATGTCCAGTGCATGGCCGGACGCATGCAGCTGGACGACTACGAGAGCGTTCGTTTCTTCGCCCGCCGGATCTACGGGGTAACGGAAGCAGGGACGATGCCGATGGGCGCGCCGGACCGGAGGTGGAACGAGTTCCGTCTCGGCACGTTCTACAACTGGATAAAGAACGGTTCGCCGCGGACGGCCGACGACGAGTCCGTACTTGAGAACTTCAGAATTGAGCTGAACCCAGGGGGGCCAGTCCGTACCCGCAAGAACCTGAACGCCATCGATCCGACAGGGGGCGAGATGGCGAAGCTGAAGGCTGCGTTCCGGGGAATCATGGACCGCGATCCCGGCGAGCCCAATAGCTACTTCGACGTGGCGGGACTGCACTGGTACCCGGCTCCGGCGACCTACTGCGTCCACGGCGAGGATCGGTACAACCCCTGGCACCGAGCATACTTGCTCGCTTTCGAGAATACGCTGAGGTCCGTGCCCGGCTGCGAGGACGTGACGTTGCCGTACTGGGACATCGGCTCCGGCGTGATACCCGACGTCCTTTTTGAAGAGCCGTTCCATCGATACGTGTTCCAGCAAGACGTGGTCGGGGAGGAAGGTGCGATCGACGTGGAAAAGGGGGAGGAGACACGGCGAAACCAGAAGAGCGACATCGAAGCCGGCATCAACTCGCCGGTCTCGCGCATCCGAGGAAACATCGACTTGGCCCTCGGCGCCGAGACATGGTTGTCGTTCAACGGGCTCCCTCCATTTTCGAACAACATCATCGGCGCCCACAACACGGGACACGGCATCTGCGGCGACACGCTCGCGCTCCCCAACACCGCGGCGTTCGACCCACTGTTCTGGTTCTTCCACTGCAACTGGGACCGGCTCTGGTGGGAGTGGCAGCGCAACGCCGGGGTCCAGCGGCTCCCCGACTTCAGGGACCTGATGGCACGGACCGGGGAAGACACCAAGTGGCTGGACGACCCTGTGATCGGGCTCATCGAGCCGTTCGGAGTCCTGTCGGAAGTGACCATTGACAGCATCCAGCTCGGCGTAGACTACGAGCTTCCACCCTCGCTCGATGCCTTCACGATGTTCAACGTGTGGACAGCGGGGCGTGAGGCGACCGAAAGCGTGGTGCTAGCCCCGACCCCGAAGGTGATGGTGCGACTTGAGGGGTTCGAGCGCCTGGGGATTCCGGGCTCCGTCCTCATCGAGCTGCTCGCGGGCGACCAGCTCGTGGCATCGCACTACATCTTCCAGTCTACCGTCCCCGAGAAGTGTCCCACCTGCCGCAAGCACGGGCGGGTCGACATCGACTTCGAGTTGGAGCGTGACGCGATCGAGGGCTTGAGGATCAGCGCACGGGTCACCTGTCTTGGGTCGAAGGGCGCGCGGACACCGGTTCGACTGGAGGATTGCGGACGCCCAACGCTGAGCGTGCGGATGCTGCTCGACATCGAGTCGTTGCAGGATGATGGGTAGCAGCGGTTGTTCGACCGCTCGACGGGCACGCTCGGGCGAGACGAGGAGACGCGGACGGGGAACCGGGCGCGTTTGTTGATGGTGGGGGCGGGCCGGGAGCTTCGGGGAGCGAAGCGCTCTGCCTGCGAGTGGAAGGCCTCCGGGCCGACGGTCGCGGCTGCTGCGGCGTGAAAGCGCCCGTGAATCGACCTGCCCGCTGATTCGAGCAGGGCTCGGAGTTCGTGTCGTGCTCGGGCGGCTCGGGGCATTTTCCCAGTTCTGCGAGTGCCGCCCGTGCAGCCTCCGGCCTGCAGTTACGGCCGAAAAACCGGACGGTGCAGGAGGAAATGGGGATGGTGGAGCCCACGGAGGCGTCGGCGTTTTGGACAGCCCACTGTGGCTGCGTACACCAGGATCCGGGCCTACGGTTCTCGAGCGCCTTGCGCAGAAAAGGAACCACGAAATAGCCAACAAGAGCTCTTCTCACGGAAACGTCAACCGGGCGGCGGCGAACAACCGCTCCAACCAGTTGAACCCCAACAACCCCGCCTACCGAGCGTCCAGGGACTCCACACCGCCTCAGACACGACCAGGGCCCCCGAACCACGCAGCACCACATCCGAGTGGCGGGAAGGACGAGGGCATCTCGCGCGTTTCTCCAACGCCCCGCCCGGGCGTCGTGTCCGGGCGGGGCCCGATTTGAATCATGAGTAGCTTTGCCCCAGCGTTCTCCGGTCGCATCTTGGCGTTTCTCATCGGTGCGCTCGACCTCCCCGTCACGACCGCCCTCCACTGTCGCCCGCCCTACTCTTTGCCGGCCTTTTCACACTTCATTTCGCTTAAACGCAGTGTGACAAAAAAGGGCGTCCTCCATGTGGGCTGGAAGACCGACCCACCGCCCTACGTGCCGCGAGGCGGTCGCGACGGGCCGCTGTGGTCCTGCGTCATGGGTTCCCGCGTTTGGTCGAGGCACTGCCGCCTTTCACGGGCGAGTCCCCCGCGGGTCCATCGTCCGCACCACATGAGTATGAGGTGGCCACACGGTCCTCCGTGCTGACAGGGAAGTTCGCGGGCGACTGGGCCAGTTGCACCCGGTTGCGCCCGCACCCTTTCGCCTCGTACAGGGCGTCATCCGCCCTGCGAAGGACCATCTCCCAGTTGTGGCCATCATCGGGCAACGACGCGATGCCAATCGATACGGTGAGCCCCAGCGGACTTCCGGAGATGGCTTCGCGGAGTCTCTCCGCCTGCATGCCAGCGTCGTGCTTGTTACACGAAGGGAGGACGACGAGGAACTCCTAGCCTCCGTACCTGCAGGCGATGTCCGATTCACGAAAGTGACTTTCGAGCATCGCTCCCAACTCGACCAACGCTTGGTCGGCCGCCTGGTGTCCGCGGGTATCGTTGAACTTCTTGAAGTGGTCGACGTCGAGCATCAGCACCGAGAGCGCCGCGTTGTCTCGCTTCGCACGCGCGGTCTCCCGGGTCATCGAGGCTTCCATGTGGCGTCGGTTGAACAGGCCCGTGAGCGGGTCGCGGATCGCCAACGTACTGAGGGTTTCTCGAAGGTTGAGGTTGCTGACCGCGAGTGCGAGCTGGTCTGCGATCGCCTTGCCGGTCCGTTCGAGGCCATCGCGTTCCGAGCCGCTCAGTGGGACCGCGCCGCAGACCGTAATGAGGCCGATCGACTGGCCGTGTGCCGCCATCGGGATGCACATGTGCCACGAGCCGTGGTCGACGTGTTCGCAGCGCGGGAGGGGAGGCGCATCCCCGTTGTCTCCCGCATAGTGGGATTGGGAGCGTCGAAGGCCCCAGCACTCCTCGGGCGAGAATCGGAGGACTTTGTCGCTGCGTCCCCAATGGGCCTTCCGGACGAGTCCATCGCGAGACGAACGGGTGAGAAAGACGGAGACTAAGGAGATCCGAGCGCTGCAAGGGATGAGATTCTCCCCGAAATTCGCGACGATCTGGTGGGCTTCGTCCGGTGTGATCGCGTGCTGGAGCAGCGATGACATCTCGCTGAGAAGGCCCATCTCGTAGCGGTAGCGCTGCAACTCTGCGACCCGATCTCGGAGCTCCGACTCCTGCTTCTTGCGCTCCGTGATGTCGACGATCGAGGCCAGGACGAAGCGCTCGCCATTCTCGCTGAACGGGTTGAGGCCGATCTCGATCGAGATCTCGGTGCCGTCCCGCCGAACTCCGTAGAGGTCCTGGTCCTGGCTTCGGCCCATCAACCTCGTCTTGGGGTTGTCCAAGAACTGCCGCATCAAGTCGGGGTGCCCCGCGCGAAATCGCGCTGGGACGAGCGCCTCGACTCGCTTTCCGAGGAGTTCATCCCGGCCGTATCCAAACATCGACTCCACTTGCCGGTTGACCATTGCGATCGAGCCGGAGGCGTCCACCATGAGGAGCCCAGTGGGAGAGGCCTCAACGCCGAGGCGGTAGTGGTTCGCCGAGATGCTGTCGGAATCCGGAACCCGATGCGGGGCGGTCTCGGTCTCCACGTCCGCCACAGTAGCGGAGAACGGGCAGTCGCTCCCCGGTGGCGTGTGCGGTGCGTCGGTCACAAGGACTTCTATGGGGCCCGCCGTGTTCGGGGGCGAGTCCAACAGTGGGACGCGGGCGATCCCCCATGGGGCTACACCGGCACCCACCGCGACCTGACTGGGCCACGATAGTCTTGCAACCGTGGACTGGGGGAAGATCGTCATCATCGGTTTGTGCTGTGGGCTCGGCAGCGGGTGCGACCCGAGCGGAGCGGCCGCCGACACCGATGCCGACACCGATACCGACGGGACGGGCAGCGGGTCGACCGGTGCTGACGGGTCGGCGACCGATCCGACGGCGGCCTCGATGTCGGGCAGCGCGACCAGCACGTCGGGCGCGACGATCGATCCCTCCGGCGAGGCCAGCGAAGGCTCGGCCGACACGACTGAAGGCTCGGCCGATGCGACCGAGGGCTCGGGCGAAAGTGGGAAGAGCGGGGATGGAGGCGTAGGGCGGGCGGCAGTCGAGGGCGGCAGGTGCGGGGGGATGGGCAGTGAAGCTGCAGGGGGTGTCGAGCGAAGGCTGGGCCAGGGAGAGGGTAGCGAGTTCAGGGGAAAACGGGCCGCCACAGGGGAGGGCGGCGGCACCGAGTCCAACTGGCAGGGACGCCGAGGCGAGCGCGGTGGGAAGCGACGCGCTGGTAGACGGAGACTCAGGGGGCGGCGGGTGATGCTGGGAACCGCAGGAGTTGTCCGACTGGAGCGGCTCGAGGGGGGCGGCCGAGCACCGTAGAACTCGGCGGCGATCTCCTCGGGTGTGGTGACGGCCCGGATGACGCGCATGGGCCCGCTGCAGCGGGTATCGAGATCTCAAGCAGCTGGGCGTTCCTGCTGGTCGAGCAGCCCGACGGCACGACGCGAGTGCTCTCCCGCACTCGCTACCAACACGGCGATGGGCTCCGAGCGAAACTGATGGGCGGCCCGTACCTCGTCGAGCCCATTTCGTTCGTAGTGGAACGGAAGATGCTCAAGGTCATCAAGGAGCTGGCAGAAGGACGGCGCTCGACCGACTAGGAGCAGTGCCGAGTCAGGCCGCGTGTCGACCCCGAACACTCCTGGGGTGCGTACCGGAGCGTGGCAGCAGAACGTGAAGGAGAGCGAAGTCTGCATTCCCGAGCCATGCCAGGAGAGCTGGGAGGCAATGACTCCCCGGCAGGACGGACGGTCATGCGGGGCGGGCAACAAGGCGGCCCATGACCTCCCGGCGGTGTCCGAGGAAGACGCTCGGGCCCGACTCGATACGGGCGAGAACATCTGCGTGTCCTTCCTGTCCGATGACGACCCAGCCATCCGGTTGCTGCGACGCGCCTCCACTTTCGGCCGCCGGTCTGTTCCTCGCTCTGGCCGCGTGTACACCCCACGGCAAGGAGAGCCCGCCCGAAGATGAGAGCCGACTCGGGTGTACGTCGAGCCCTCCCGTTCCGATGTGAAGACGAAGCCCAAAGAGCGCAATCGGAACGAAGGAAAGCCGAGCCCGCCACGACGGTCGCGCCGAAACCGGTGGGCCCATGCTCCGCGGGGTTCTTCTCGCTCGTCGCGCTGCTTCTGTTTGCTTCGGTTCTCGAACCGATGTTGCAGCTTCCCGCCGACGACATGGACCGCTACGCGTGGCTCGAAACCAAGCGCGGGCGATGTCTTGCCCTCATGGGGGACAGCGACGGCAGCTCACGCGACGCTCACTTTGGAGGAAACGACAAACTGCCGAATCCGGCTCGTATCCCCGAAGAACACGCGGCAACGCTCGAGCTCTTCCCCGCGACGGACCTCGTCGGCCACCCGGTGCGCCTTGCCGATGGATCGCAGGGCACGTTGCTCGCGTCTTCGCGGCTCCGGTCACCAATCGGGAGCAGTTCGTGCTCGAGGACGGATCGCGCGGCGATGCGCCGGGCAGCTGGCGCGGTCGAGTGACTCCGGCGAGCGGTGCAATGTCGAGCCCGCGAAACCTCTACCTCGACACCACCTTGTTTGTGACGTGCCCGCGTGCACATTCGGGGACGGAGTGTGTTCAATCAGGCCCCGTGATCAACTGCTGTACCAGGGGATGCGGGAAGCGCCGCGGCAGCGTGATCGCGTAGAAGGTCTCGGCGAGCTCGGGGATCTGGCGGACCTCGACCAGTGTGCCGTCGTGGAGCTCGTCCTTCACGACGATGGGCGGCACGACCGCGAGTCCGATACCAGACCGCGCGATCAGCCGAAACATTGCCATGTCGTCGACTTCAGCGACGACTGTAGGCGTGATTCCGAGGCGGTCGACGAGCGCGTCGAAGCCCGCGCGAATACTGCTGTCGCGCATCGGCAGGAGCATCGGCTCCTTGGCAAGCAGTGTTTCGAGTCGCCGGCGGCTCCCGCGGAAGCGCGGCGGCCCGACGAGACTGACGGGTTGTTCCGCAATGCGGTGGGAGACCCAGGTGCTATCCGCTGCGCGGGGGGCGGGGCGGTTGGACAGGACGACATCCAGACGATGCTCGCTGAGACTCCGTAGCAGTCCGTCGAGTGTGCCGGACACCACGCTCAGCCTGAGGTCTGCACGATCGAGGATCGATTCGATGAATCCGAATTGGAAGTTGCGCGACAAGGTGGCGAGCGCACCGGCGCGAAGTGGGATCCTCTTGGCCGTCGCCCGTGCCTCGAGCGTGGCCATGAGGTCGTCGCCGGTTGCGAAGATCGCATCCGCGTGGTCGAGGGCGATCCGCCCGACCTCCGAGAGCTGAAGGCTCCGCCCCTTTCGGTCGAAGAGGAGGTGTCCGAGCTCGTCCTCCAGCTTCTTGAGTTGCACCGAGATGGCGGACTGCGACACGTGAAGCGCACGAGCTGCGCCGGTGAGACTCCCCGTGTGGGCAACGACCCAGAAGTACCGGAGGTGGTTGTAGTTGAAGGTCGACATCTGTGGCTCATTCGTTCTGTTTCATGCAACGAATGTTGATGTTTTATCTATTTTACATATACTACGCGTTCGACGTAAACGTCCTTGTGGACGCCTTCCCGAGCTCGGCCCGGAGTCTGCCGCGTCGTGGTCCTCGGCTTGGTGCGGGACCATCGCTCAAGGTGGGCATCCTGGGGGCGGGTCAGCTCGGTCGCATGCTCGCGCTCGCCGCCGCCCGTCTGGGCTTGCGCGCACAGTTCTTCAGCCCCAGCGATTCGGGGGCGTGCGCGGGGTTGGGGCACCGGGTCGTCGGTGCCTGGAACGATCGGCGCCTGCTGGGGCCGTTTCTGTTCGACAGCGACGTTGTGACGCTCGAGAACGAGTGCCTCGACCTTGCAACCGTGGTCGATCTGTTGCCCGAGCACGCCCGACTGTGGCCGTCGAAGCGCACGGTCGATTGGATCTCCGACCGGCTCGTGCAGAAGCGGCATGCGTTGAGCGCAGGATTTCCGGTGGGCGCGTTTCGGGGCTGCCGAACCGTGGAGCAGGCGCTGCTGGCCGCCAAAGACTTCTCCTTCCCCGTCGTGCTCAAGGGACGGGGCGACGGCGACGCCAGCTACCGGACCACCTGGGCACGCGACGAATCCCAGCTGCGCGCTGCGTACGGCCGGCTCGCTCAGCGAGGGACCGTTCTGCTCGAGGCGGCCGTGCCCTTTACTCGGGAGCTCTCTGTCATCGTCGTCCGCCGCGCCGACGGCGTCGACGATGTCTATCCCGTCGCTCACACTCGCCGAACGGACCATCGCTGCGACGTCGTCGAAGTCCCAGCGCCATGCACCAGCGCCGTGGCCGTGCGAGCTCAAACGCTTGCACGCGCCGTGGCGGCGGCCTTCGGGTGTGTTGGGGTTGTGGCCGTCGAGATGTTCGAGTTGGCGTCCGGTGAGCTCCTCGTCAACGAACTCTCGGCGCGACCCCACAACACGGGTCATTTCACGATCGATGCTTGCGTAACGTCTCAGTTCGAAAACCACCTCCGCGCGATCCTGGGTTGGTCGCTCGGTGACACGAGCCTGTTGCGTCCTGCGGGCGTGACGGTGAACGTGTTCGGAACGCGCGAGGGACGAGCCGACAAGCGCGGTGCCGAGGAGGCGCTGAACGTAAGCGGCGCGGTCGTGCATATGTACGGCCACGAGTCTGTGCGGCCCGGAAAGAGAATGGGCCACGTCACGGTCGTCGGAGACGATCTCGACGACGTGCGGTGGCGGGCACGCGAGGCAGCGGGGAGGATACGGCCATGACGGGTCCCTCTAGCGGCGGCCCGGAGGGGACGCAGAGCGGTACGAAACGACCGCAGGCCATTCCGCGACGGCCGAGCCCGATGTCCGGGGGGCACCGTCATCGTGATCTGAGCGCGGCGGAGATTCTGTCGATCACCCACATGACCGCGCTGCTGCTCGTCGTGCTCTCCGCGGTGCTCTTCAAACACTCGAACACAGGTCCCGAATCGGGCACCCCGTGGCTGTTTCTCGCTCAAGGCGCATTGGTCGCCTTCATCGGCCGCCGGATCTGTCGCAGCAAGTTGATCACACTTGCGCGCGGGCGCGGCCTGAGCGAGACGGACGCCAAGGCACACGCGAAGGCACAGATGTTGCGGCTCTCCGAGCCTTGGCGGCGGTCATCAGCTGCGAGGGTCCCCGGATCGGTCCGCGCCGGTCGAACCGTGCCGGGTCAACCGCGGCGCGCGGGCGAGGGCTCGCGGCGTTCGGGCCAGGGCCTCTAGGTTGATCGCGATCCATGCTCCTCGAACGAAGAATCCCAGTCGACTACATCGCCGCCAGTGCTTGGAAGGATTTCCTGGTGGTCGTCGCCATTTCGGTCGCGGGCGCGCTGCTGGTGGAGTACGAGCGTCCGTACCTCCCCGAGCTTCCGGTGACGATCGCGGCGTTCTTGGGAACTGCGATCTCCCTCATCCTGTCGTTCAAGCTCAATGAAGTTGCCCCGGTTTCGTGGAGGTCTCCGAAAGAGAGATACTCATGGCGTCGAAGAAAATGTCAGTGCGCAAGCGACCTCAGTACGACGACGAATTCAAAGCCGAAGCCGTCCGGCTCATGCAG
>Ga0316204_10002532_pt1 | contig 40804 bp, 41 predicted proteins | sample 6monrhotite_MG_2_FD_205661 | JGI IMG/M metagenome (GOLD analysis project Ga0316204, IMG submission 205661) | Microbial mat bacterial communities from mineral coupon in-situ incubated in ocean water Damariscotta River, Maine, United States -... | ecosystem: Environmental > Aquatic > Marine >...
AAGATTACGTTGATCGCAACTGGAACAGCATTCGCCACGCGGTTGGCTGCTATAAGCTCGAAGAAGAAGGTGTGCGTTTGTTTTCCAACATACAGGGGGATTACTTTCATGTCCTTGGTATGCCACTTTTGGAACTGCTCAATTATCTGACCCTGCGCGGAGATCTTCCCACATGACTTTGGCAAAAATTCCACTGGCGGGTGTGATTGGATCCCCGATAGCGCATTCCAAATCTCCGCAAGTGCATGGGCATTGGCTCAAAACCTATGGCATTCAAGGGCATTATATCCCGATGGATGTTGCCGCCGCTGATCTGGAACAGGTGATACGCAGCTTGCCACGCATGGGGTTTGTTGGGGTGAATGTCACGATCCCCCACAAAGAAGCGGTGATGCATATCGCGGATCTTGTCACGGATCGCGCCATACTTATCGGTGCTTCAAACACGTTGATTTTCCGCAAAGACGGTAAAATCCATGCGGATAACACAGATGGCTATGGGTTTCTTGAAAACCTCAAAACGGGCGCCCCGAATTGGCAACCAAAGTCTGGTCCTGCGGCCATCCTAGGTGCCGGCGGCGCGGCGCGGGCGGTGATTGCGTCACTGTTGGACGCAGGTGTGCCGGAAATCTTCATCTCCAACCGCACGCGCGTCCGGGCCGAGAAACTGGTATCAGATTTTGGCAACCGTTTGCGGGTGTTTGACTGGGTTCAGGCGGGAAATATGCTGGATGATGCCGCGCTGGTCGTGAATACAACGTCTTTGGGGATGGTCGGCAAAGGTGAGTTGCGGGTGCCTTTGGATGGCCTGTCAAAAGACAGTGTGGTGACAGATTTGGTCTATGCGCCGCTCAAGACCAATCTTTTGGCGACCGCCGAAGAAATCGGATGCACAACTGTCGATGGCTTGGGCATGCTACTTCATCAGGCGGTACCGGGCTTTGAACGCTGGTTCGGCAAACGCCCCGAAGTGGACCGCGCCACTAGGGCGGCGGCACTGCGCTGATGTTTTTGCTTGGGCTGACCGGATCTATCGGCATGGGCAAATCGACCACTGCCCAGATGTTCGTCGACGAAGGCTGCGCCGTTTGGGACGCGGACGCGGCGGTGCACCGTCTTTATGCCAAAGGCGGCGCTGCGGTGCCATTGTTTGCCGAAGCCTTTCCTCAAGCGATTGTTGATGGTGCCGTGTCGCGGCCCGCGCTCAAAGACATCATCGCAAGTGATCCTGCCGCGCTGAAACAAATTGAACAGATCGTGCATCCGCTTGTGGGCAAAGACCGGGCTGATTTCATAGCGGCTGCCACCAGCGACATCATCGTTTTGGATATTCCGATCCTGTTTGAAACCGGGGGCGATGCGCATATGGACGCGGTCGCCTGTGTGACCGTCGATCCGCAAACCCAAAAGGAACGGGTGATGGCACGCGGCACTATGACCGAAGCGCAGTTTGAAACAATCCGCGCCAAACAGATGCCGAACGATGAGAAATGTGAGCGATCAGATTTTATCATCCCTACAGACACCCTTGAAACAGCGCGAAAAGCGGTGAAAACCACATTGCAGAGCATTCGGGAAAGGCTAGACCATGCGTGAGATTGTTCTCGATACGGAAACAACGGGCTTTGATCCGGAAAGCGGCGACCGGATTGTCGAGATTGGCGCGGTCGAGTTGATGGGTCATATGGCAACGGGCGAAACCTATCACGTTTACATCAACCCCGAACGCTACATGCCCGATGAGGCCTTTCAGGTGCACGGGCTTGGGGATGAGTTTCTGGCCGATAAACCCAAGTTTGCGGAAATCGGACAAAGCTTTCTGGATTTCATAGGTGATTCCAAACTCATCATTCACAACGCCGCCTTTGACGTTAAGTTTCTCAATGCAGAACTGAAATGGATGAACCTGCCGCAAATCCCATGGGAACAGGCGATTGATACGCTGGCGATTGCTCGCAAACGGTTTCCCGGATCGCCGGCATCGTTGGATGCGCTGTGCCGTAGGTTTGGTATCGACAACAGCTCGCGAACCTTGCACGGCGCCTTGCTCGACAGTGAAATTCTGGCGGAAGTGTATCTTGAGCTGATCGGCGGGCGGCAGCCTGACTTTGCGCTGTCATCTGCGCCAGATCAAAAATCGGGGACTGTCGTTGAGGCGTGGAAACCCAAACCGCGACCAACCCCCCTTCCCTCAAGGCTCAGCGAGGAAGAAGCCGCCGCCCATGCCGAATTTCTCGGGCAACTGGGCGACGACGTGCTTTGGTCTAAGACTTAAGCGTTTTCAGGTGACGCTTCTGCCTGACGGCGCGCCACTTCGTTGCGGTACATCGACATAAAGTCGATGTTTTCAAGGTTCAGCGGCGGGAACCCACCATCACGGGTGACGTCGCTGACCACACGGCGCAGGAACGGGAAGATCATGCGCGGGCATTCGATCAACAGGAATGGATGGATCTGGTCGTCTGGCACGTTCTCGATGTGGAAAATGCCGACATAGTCGATCTCAAGCACAAACAGCGTTGCATCTGTTCCTTTGTTCTTGGATGTCACTTTCAGCTTGATCGCGCTTTCGTACTGGTGATCGGTGCCATGCTTTTTCGCATCAAGGTTCACCTGAACCTGCACGTCTGGCTGTACGTCAGACGGGGCGCCTTGCTGTGCCATGATGTTTTCAAAAGACATGTCGCGGATATATTGCCCCAAGACACGCATCTGTGGTTGTGCTGGTGCTGCTTCTTCGGCCATCGGATTTTCCCTCAAGAAATATAAATCTCAGCGGGCTTAGCAGGTTGGCACGCGGCCCTCAATGCTTTGTCCAGCCTGAGGGGCCTCTGTCCGTATCTGCCGGTTCGGAAATTTCATGATAATCGCCATCAATGATATCATCCTGATGCGGATCTGACCGTGGTGGGCCGCTGCGCTGTGCGAAACCCTGAACGTTGATCCGCGCCCGGATCGCGTGAAAGGCGGCCTGTCTGAACTGCGGCACCAAAAGTGCAAAACCAACCGCATCGGTGAAAAAACCCGGTGTCAGTAGCAAAGCACCGGCAAACAGGATCATTGCGCCATGCACCAAAGGTTCGGTGGGGTCGCGCAATTCCGAAAAAGAGCTGCGCAATTGTCCTAGCGCCATCATCCCCTGATTGCGGACCAGCCATGTGCCCAGAAACGCTGTGACCAACACAATGGCCAAGGTCCAGCCAAGGCCGATAGCCCCCCCGATCTGGATGAACAGACTGATCTCAATCAGCGGTACAGCGATAAATGCGATCAAAAGCCACATATGCAAACGTCCTTTCAGGTGGGGCGGAGTGGACTTGCCCCAGTCAAGCACCTACATAAGAGCTTAACCGATATGTTTCCATGCTTTGCCCAAACGAGGTCCCGATGAATTCACCTATAATACAGCTTCTGGTGTTGGCCGGTATTGCAGTATTCCTGATTTTGCGCCTGAAAAACGTGTTGGGAACGCGCGAAGGCTTTGAAAAGCCTCCCGTCGTCGATCAAGAGCCGGCACGCCGCGCAGGCCCCGCATTCGAGGTGATCGAAGGTGGGCCGGATCTGGATATCACCGATCATGTTCCGGAAGACAGTGACGCTGGCAAGGCACTTGCCGAGATGAAGCGGCTTGAGCCGTCCTTTGGGGTCAGCGATTTCCTTGGCGGCGCACGCGGCGCTTATGAAATAATCGTGATGGGATATGAACGCGGTGAACTGGCCGAGATCCAGCCATTCCTGTCCGAAGACATCTATGAAAGCTTTGTTGACGGTGTGGCCGCCCGCGAAGATCAGGGCCTGACCATTGAGGCCAATTTTTTCGGTGTGCGCGAAATGGAGCTGGTGAATGCCACGCTGGATCCAGACACCAGAGAAGCCGAAATGACGATCCGTTTCGTGGCCGAATTGACCTCTGCCGTGCGCGATCGCGGCGGTGATATCGTCGAAGGCAGCGTCACGGACATCAAACGCCAGAAAGACACATGGGTGTTTGCCCGCATCATGGGCTCGGATGATCCGAATTGGCTGTTGGTTTCTACAGACGGGTAACCGGTGCGCTTGCCGCACTGGCCATGGCGGGGATCGCTGAGGTGAACCCTGCAAACGCCAGTGATGTGACTTATCAGGTGTTGTCCTTTGACCAGCTGGACGGCTGGGCAAAAGACGATCACGAAAAGGCGCTCAAGGTTTTTCTTAATACCTGCCGTGACATGAAAGACCCCGATTGGCGGGCACTGTGCCAGTTTGCCGAAGCCGATCCCGAGCCGCGCCAGTTTTTCGAACTGTTCTTTCGCCCCGTCTTGATCGAAGACGGCCAAGACGCCCTGTTCACCGGCTATTTCGAGCCGGAACTGGACGGCGATCTTTATCGATCAGCGCGGTATCGTTATCCAGTCTACAAAATGCCGCCAGAGGCACTGCGCAGCAATCCTTGGCTCACTCGCCGAGAGATCCTGAGCACCAATGTGATGACGGGCCGCGGGCTTGAAATCGCATGGGTCGATGATCCCGTTGAGCTATTTTTTCTGCAAATCCAAGGGTCTGGTCGCATTCGCCTGCCCGGAGGGCGTTCCATAAGGGTCGGTTATCGCGGCTCCAACGGGCACCCCTATAGATCCATAGGTGTCGAACTGGTGCGCCGCGGTGTCTACGACGCCCATCAAGTCAGTGCGCAGGTGATCAAAAACTGGGTGCGGCGCAATCCGGTGCAGGGGCGCGACCTGTTGTTTCACAATCCATCTTATGTGTTCTTCCGCGAGGTCAGCAAAGTGCCCGCTGATCAAGGGCCACTGGGCGCGATGAACCGGTCCGTGACTGATATGCGTTCAGTGGCAGTTGATCCGCGCTATGTCTCATTGGGCGCGCCGGTCTGGTTGGAGAAAGACGGCAAAAACCCACTGCGCCGTTTGATGATTGCGCAGGACACCGGATCGGCGATCAAAGGCGCACAGCGGGCCGATATTTTCTTTGGCACTGGTGACCGGGCCGGACGGGCCGCAGGCAAGCTGCGCGATCCCGGACGCATGGTTGTGCTGATGCCGATCCAACGCGCCTATGCCTTGCTGCCGGAAAGCGCGATATGAAAAAGCGCGGTTTGAATGACGAAGATCTGGCGCTCTGGCGCAAGGTGACGGATCGGACAGAGCGGCTTGACCTCAAATCGCTGTTCCGGGCCGAAATTGACGCCCCGCATTCAACCGCGCCAGCCATCCGCCGCGCCCAAGCCGCACTGAGCGGCAAGGGCAGCGGCATGCCGCGCAAAGCGCCCACATCGGTTTCGCCTGCATTTGCCGATCCGCTTGGGCCAGCCTCGGTTCAGATGGACAAAAAAGCGTTTACCAAGCTCAAACGCGGCAAGATCAAACCCGAGGGCAAGATCGATCTGCACGGCATGACCCTTGATCAGGCGCATCCGGTGCTCAACCGGTATATCCTGAACGCTCATCGCAGCGGTAAACGTCTGGTTCTGGTGGTCACGGGCAAAGGCAAGCGCCGCGATGAGGGTGGGCCTATTCCCGTCCGGTATGGGGTGTTGCGCCATCAGGTGTTGCATTGGCTGAATGCGCCGCCGCTGTCATCGGTGGTGATGCAGGTCAGTCAGGCCCATGTCAGCCATGGGGCCGATGGCGCCTATTATGTCTATCTGCGGCGGCACCGCTAGCGGCCCAGAGTGGGCCGGTATCTGACGATGCCAAAGGTCGCAAGGCCCGCCGCGGCAAAGTAATAGACGGCGATTGGCAACATCTGATCGGGGAAATCGACGCCAAAATCAATGAACGCGCCGGTGACCCCTGGTCCGATGGCAGACCCAAACACCATCAACGCCGCCGCGACAGATTTGATAGATCCGATATGCCGTGTCCCAAAATATTCGGGCCAGAAGGCGGAGGCACCAGTGGATTGCAGCCCCTGCCCCACACCAAAGATCATCAGACCGATCCCTGCCCAAAAGATCGTATCGGCATAGGCCAGCACCGCAAAGCCAAGGCCGAAAGGGATCATTTGCACAGGCACCACCCGGCTGACGCCAAAGCGGTCAATCGCCCAGCCCGAGGCAAAGGTCGCAACCACAGCGGCCAGCGTATAGATCGGCATCAAAGCGACAAACGCGACCAATTCCCATCCCTTGACCTCAACCAGATGCACTTGCTGAAAGAACAACGCTGTGCCCCAGGCGGACGGGCCAACAACCATCGGGATCATCAAGAAAAACAAACCGGAGCGCAGCATCTCACCGCGTGTCCAGTGCCGCCCATGCATTCCGGCGATCTGTGCTTCGTCCGCCATGCTTTGCGGTGTGCGTTCGCGGCGCAGCAGGATCAGCAGGAATGGTATGGTCACGATCACAAGCACAGCCGCAAGCAACCAAAGACTGCGCCAATGCATCACTGCAAAAAGCGCGACAAACACGACAGGCAAGATAGCCTGCCCCGCTGCAAACCCCATAGACGCCAGCGAAAGCGCCTTGCCACGCGAGGCTTCAAACCAGCGCACCATCGCCACCGCGCCCAGCTGTGACATCATCCCCTGCCCGGTCAACCGTAGGGCATAGATGACAAAAACCAACATGATCCATCCCGACACGCCAGCCATTGCCACACAGGCCAAGGCAAGCGCGATCATCACCAATAGCGCCAGCGCCCGCACCCTAAACCGGTCCGTCAGGACGCCTGCCCAGATCATCGTGATTGCGGAAAGGGTTGTCCCGATGGTGTAAATGCCGCCCCACTGACCATCAGACAGGCCAAAATCACCTTTGATCTCACCCGCGAACAGCGAGATGAAATAGGTTTGCCCATAGGACGAGGTGAATGTGATCAGAAAACCGGCCAGCAGAAAAAGCCAGTTCCGGTGCATAAATCGGAAATAATCCATGCCCTTTCATCTGTCAGCCGAAAGGGAATGGAAAGAGGTAATCTTGGATGAGGCTGGCGGCAGCTCCGGTCTTGAATGTAGTTGCCGCCTGCCAGCTAGCTTATCAAAGCACGTAACGGCTTAGATCAGCAGACCGCGTCAATTCACCAAGGTTTTCCTCAACAAAAGCGGCATCCACGACCACTTCATCCCCTGATCGGTCTGGCGCGGTAAAGGACAGCTCCTCAAACACCCGTTCCATCACGGTATAAAGGCGCCGCGCACCGATGTTTTCAATGGTTTGGTTCACATCCGCCGCAATCTTGGCCAGTGCCGCGATCCCTTCGGGGGTGAAGGAAACAGTCACCTCTTCGGTACCCATCAAGGCGGTATATTGCAGCGTCAACGCGTTGTCGGTTTCGGTGAGAATGCGCACAAAATCCGCCTCGGTCAGCGCGCGCAACTCAACCCGGATCGGCAATCGGCCCTGCAATTCCGGAAGCAGGTCGGATGGCTTGGCAATATGGAATGCACCAGAGGCGATAAACAGCACATGATCGGTTTTCACCGGCCCATGTTTGGTGCTGACGGTGGTGCCTTCGATCAGGGGAAGTAGATCGCGCTGCACCCCTTCGCGGCTCACATCGCCGCCACGGGCATCAGACCGGGCGCACACTTTGTCGATCTCATCCAGAAACACGATCCCGTTCTGCTCAACCGCCTCAATCGCGGCGCGTGTAACGGTTTCATCATCCAGCAGTTTGTCCGCCTCTTCGCCAATCAATGTCTCATAGCTTTCTGCCACTGACAGCCGCTTTTTCGTGGTGCGTCCGCCCATCGCCTTGCCAAACATATCACCGAGGTTCAGCATCCCTGCCCCCGGTTGACCGGGAATATCCATCATCTGAAACGGGTTGGAACTGTCAGCCAGTTCCAGATCGATCATCGTATCGTCCAGCTCTCCTGCTTTGAGCTTTTTGCGGAACATTTCACGGGTGCCTTCGCGGGCATCGGTCCCGGCAATGGCATCAATTACACGCTCTTCTGCTGCTTTGTGTGCGCTGGCTTTGACGTCTTCACGCATGTGTTCGCGGGTCATCGCGATGGCAGCATCGACCAGATCGCGCACGATCTGCTCCACGTCACGCCCGACATAGCCGACTTCGGTAAACTTTGTTGCCTCAACCTTGAGAAACGGCGCGCGGGCCAGCTTGGCCAATCGGCGGCTGATCTCGGTTTTGCCAACGCCGGTGGGCCCGATCATAAGGATGTTCTTGGGGTACACTTCATCGCGCAGATCATCGGCCAGTTGCTTGCGCCGCCACCGGTTGCGCAGGGCCACGGCCACGGCGCGTTTTGCGTCCGCTTGACCAATGATGAAACGGTCCAGTTCTGAAACGATTTCGCGGGGGGTCAGATCGGTCATTGGCTGATTTTCTCCACGGTCAGGTTGCCGTTTGTATAAACGCAGATGTCAGAGGCGATGGCCATCGCATCACGTGCAACCGCCTCGGCATCGCGGTCGCTGTCGATCAGGCCCCGTGCGGCAGCCAGCGCAAAGTTTCCCCCAGATCCGATTGCCGCCACATCGTGCTCGGGCTCAAGCACATCCCCGGCACCGGTGATAACCAACAGATCATTGCCATCGGTTACAATCAGCATCGCCTCAAGCTTTTGAAGGTATTTGTCTGTGCGCCAGTCTTTGGCCAGTTCCACACTTGCGCGGGCCAATTGACCGGGCGTTGCCTCAAGCTTGGCCTCAAGCCGTTCGAGCAGGGTGAATGCATCGGCGGTTGATCCGGCAAAACCAGCGACCACGTCAAATCCACCGGGCGACAACCGCCGCACCTTGCGGGCCGTTCCCTTGATCACGGTCTGGCCAAGGCTCACTTGACCGTCCCCCGCAATCACCACTTCACCGGCCTTTTTGACCCCAATAATCGTGGTCCCGTGCCAGCCGGGAAAATCCTGATGTGCCATGCGCGGCCTCCTGTCTGCTTGGGATCTATATGGCCTTCTCGCCGGTTGCGTACAAGGGTGGCTGCCCTTGCCCGCCCGCCCGTCACTGGCTAGCGTTCCTTGATGAAGGAACTTTGCATATATCTTGAGCCAGATCTGCGCAAAAGCGCGGAGGCAGGTGAACATAACTTCATCAATCTGGTGCAAGATGTGGCGGAAAAATCCCTGTTTAGGGTCACATTTCACGATCAACCCGCAGTGATGGGTGGTGATGACACCTACACGCTGTCCCACATGACCGCCCCGCCCCCGGACCGTGGCTTGGTTTTTCGGCGGGCCTACCAATACCCGTTCTGGAACATCGAGGCCACGACCGAGCGCTGGCAATGGGATGTCGCCAAAGCCAGTTTTGACCCCGCGATCATCCACCCCGATGCAAAACGTTTCTATTCCTATTGGCAAAAACGGCTTTTTGGCGCGGCTGCCGCTCGGACGACGAAGAGTGGATATATCTACGTGCCGCTTCAGGGAAGGTTGACGGAGCACAGGTCATTCCAACGCTGTTCTCCAATTGAGATGATCGAGCATTGCTTGGAGCATGGCGGCACACGGCCGGTTGTGGCCTGCTTGCACCCCAATGAAACCTATTCAACGGCAGAATTGGCGGCGCTTGATGATCTCGCAGGCCGCTTCGGGCAGTTGTCGGTTGAGACTGGCAAAATGGAACATCATTTGCAGCATTGTGATTTTGTTGTCAGTCAAAACTCTGCCGCGGTGTTTGCTGGATACTTCTTTGGTAAACCTGCGTTGCTGTTTGGAAAAATTGATTTTCACCACATTGCCGAACCTGCAAATATGGCGCAATTGCCAGACAGCTTTGATGCTGCCGTCACAGCACGGCCCGCGTTTGATCGCTACGTGCATTGGTTCTGGCAGGAAAACTGCATCAATGCCGGTAGGGCGGATGCGCGGGCCAAAATATTGGCGCGGTTTCAAAGATTTGGCTGGCCGATGGAATAAGGGCGCCCACTTGGGGCGCCCTCGAAACGGTTAAAAAGCAATGACTTAGATCGAGTCTTCGATCCAGCTTTGCAGCGCTGCCTTCGGCTTGGCGCCCGCCATGTTGGATACGACCTGACCGTCCTTAAAGATGAACAGAGCCGGAATGCCGCGCACCCCCATTTGGGCGGGTGAGTTGGGGTTTTCGTCTACGTTCACTTTGACGATCTTAACTTTGCCGTCCATTTCAGCCGACAATTCTTCCAAAGACGGGCCGATTTGTTTGCATGGGCCACACCATTCGGCCCAGAAATCTACCACAACTGGGATATCGGAATTTTTGACTTCGGCGTCGAACGTTGAGTCCGTAACTGCGACGGTGGCCATGATGCTCTCCTGACAGGATTTGGGTTCAGGCAGAACCTATGAACGCATGTCCTCCGCGTCAAGATATGGCGAACACTCTAGCGCTGATGTCACAATATTGTGGGGCAATTCCATCAAGCGGCTGGCCGATGTCCACAAGATCGCGGTGCGGATCTCGTGATCGGGATAGATCTGCCCAAGCATCTGCGCATAGGCCCCCATCTGCCGAAGGATCCCGTCCGGGCATTGTTCGACGCTGTTCGGAACCGTTCTGTTGGTCTTGAAATCCACTGCGGTGACAGTGTTTGCTGTGATGATTAAACGATCAATCACCCCATGCAGCCGTGATTGCCGGATCTGCGCCGTGATCGGAACCTCGGCCAATGTGTCATTGGCAAAGATATGGGCGAGGGCGGGGGTGCTTAGTACCTGCACGGCCTCTTGCATCGCCCGTTCCGCCATTTCCGAAGTATCCGCGGAGATCATTTGTGCAGCAACGCTCGCCCGCTCTGCCTCGGCAATGGGTGCCAGTTTTTCAAGCAGATCGTGCACCAGAGTTCCATAAAGCATCGCGCTTTCTTTGTCCTCGCCGGCATCGCCTGGCAATGCTTTTGCACCACCAAGGTCAGAGGGTGAGAAAGTCGACTGTTGCAGCGCATAGATGGGCGCGGGAGTCGAAAAAACAGGGTCTAATAACGGTTTTCCTACTGATTTTTTGATATGCTCGACCTGCGCAAGCCCATCCCAATCACCCTCGGCAAACCGCAATGTGCCGTCTGAACCCACAGGGACAGCATTTGCATGCCCCATCGCTGTTTGTGCAATCTGATACCAAGATGATCCATCTTTGGACAAATCGCCGGCGGCCGCAACGATCAGCCATTTTTCCGCACGGGTCATCGCCACATAGAGCAATCTCAACCGCTCCTGAAACTGCGCGTCCTTCATGTCGTCGATGGTGTCTCTGAGGGGGGCTGGCATATCCGCGGCTGCCGCTTTCCAAATCGGCACGCCTTGCATCCGCACAATTTCATCTTTGATGGTGATGTCGCGCCGCCCTGTATCGGGCAGAATAACGATAGGCGCCTCAAGACCTTTGGCCCCATGCACCGTCATCACGCGGATCTGATCAGATGCGCTATCGATCTGGCGCTTGATCTCAAGATCGTCAGTTTGCATCCAGACGATAAAGCCGGTCAAACTGGGCACATTGCTGCGCTCGTAGGACAAGGCTTGAGACAGCATTGCGTTGATCCCATCCTCGGCCTCTGCGCCCAAACGAGACAGCAATTTGCGGCGTCCATCGTGCCGGGTGAGGATGCATTCGATCAGGTCATAGGGGCGGAGAAAATCAACCCTCGCCCGCAAATCTTCCAATTTAGAGACTGTTTCTGCGTGATCTTCCCGATTGCGCAACGCTTGCCAGAGATGGCGCTCACTGCGCCGGTGGGCAAGGTCAAACAACATCTGCTCCGACCATCCAAACAGGGGCGATTTCAACGCGATCGCCAAAGATAGGTCATCATCTGGCGTCGCCAGGAATGACAGCAACGCCGCCAGATCCTTCACAGCCAGTTCTGCCCCGACCTTGAGCCGATCCGCCCCAGCAATTGGCAGGTTCGCAGCCTTGCAGGCGCGGATAATCTCCGAAAACAGGGCTGAGCGGCGTTGTACAAGGATCAGAAAGTCGCCCGCGCGGATGCGGCGGCGGGCAAAGACGCCGGGTGCATCGCTGTCTTCGGGGATAAAGTGTTCTTCTTGGATAAGCGCCGCGATGCGGGCGGCGATCTGTTCGGCAAGCAGGACGGTATGATGCCGGGCGCTGCGGCGATCAACAGGGTCGGTCCAGACGCGGTCTTCGTCGTCATCTGCCTTTTCGACGACTGGCCACAGATCGACGCGGCCGGGCAGGGCGGATTTAAACGGTTTGTGTTGGGTCTTTTGGTCGAGACCGGGTTGGATATCCGGATCAAAAGCAGTGTCTACCAAGCGCAAAATGGCCGAAGACGACCGAAAGGAATAATCCAAGCTGCGGTGTTGGAAAATCTTGCCTGCCTCTGCGATCTTTTCCTCGAACATCAGGCTTTTGCGATCAAATTCCAACGGATCGGCGCCTTGGAAGGAATAGATCGATTGTTTCTTGTCGCCGACAACAAACAAGGTCCGCTCGATATCCGACCTTGCGCCCGAACCGCTATAGAATTCGTCTGTGAGGCGTTCGATCACGTCCCATTGTCGAGGCGATGTATCCTGCGCCTCGTCGACCAGAATATGATCAATGCCGCCGTCGATGCGGAACAGCACCCATGCGGCCACGGCCTTGTCGGTCAAAAGGGCGCGGGCCTTGAGGATGAGATCGTCGAAATCAAGCCAGCCACGTGCCTGTTTGGCCGACTCATAGCGGGACAGAAACGCGCTGGCGAACCGATGTAATGCGTGGGTCTTTTGGGCCAGTGCCAAGGCAAGTCTGGCCTCGCGCGCCTCTTCGACCCGCATCATCAGTTGTTCCAGTGCTGGCATCGCGTCTGCGATGATTTTTTGCGTGGGTTTTGTTGGGAAACTGCCAATTTTTGCGGTGAACGGTGCTTTTGCGCTCGCTCCGGTCAGAAAAACGCTTTCGAGTGTGGGCAGAGAGGACAAATCAAAGCTCTCGATTTGCGTCAACAGATCTCCGGCTTTGGTATCGTTGCCACCCTTTGCGATCAGATGGGGTGTAATGTCTTTGATGAGGTTTGCTTCACTTCCCAAGAACACCGACTGCTCAATCATCGCGCGGCTGAGGTCCGGTTTCTGGTCCAACAACTGCAACAACTCTGTCCAATCCGGCGTTGCGGCAAAAGCATCACGAAGCCCGACGATACTGCGGGTCAGTTTGCCAAAATCCTCACCGGTATAAAAACGGGCAATCTCAGCAATCAAAGGGGCGTCATGGTCCTCTGCCATGGCGTCTACAATGTCAGCGCGCAGCAGATCGGCGGCGCGATCTTCAATTTCCGAAAACTGCGGGCTCACACCCGCTTCTAGTGGAAAGCGCCGCAATAGAGACGCACAGAAGGAGTGAATGGTCTGAATCTTCAGACCGCCCGGCGCTTCGATGGCAAGGGCAAAAAGAGTACGTGCTTTGCGCAGTTCAGCAGGGTCTAGATCACCGCTCAAGCCCAGATCAGCCATCGCTTTTCGCAAAGCGGCATCATCAAGCATGGCCCATTCGCCAAGCCGTTTGAAAAGCCGGTTCTGCATCTCTGATGCGGCGGCTTTTGTATAGGTCAGACACAAAATGTGTTGGGGCTCTACTCCGCTGAGAAGCAGCCGCGCCACCCGATCTGTCAAAACCCGCGTTTTACCCGATCCCGCGTTCGCCGCGAGCCAGGTAGAGGCATCAGGCCGTGCCGCATCAATCTGTGCGCGGGTGGCATCGTCAAAGTCCGGCTTCATGTCAGATCCTCCGGCGTGGCAAGGGTGGTTCCGTCCCATTCGCCAAAACGGGCCAGCTGGTCATAGTCGCCCGCCGCCTCGTCGGTCTTGACCATGCGCCGCGATGTGAATCCCTGAGCGGCGGTGAGATAGCTCGCGATCAGCTCCTCCAATCCGGCCAGCACTTCGGCGGGGGGTTCTTCATCCAGAGGCGCGGAGATTTCGACAGGCTTCGACCCTAACCCGATGAAAATTGCGTTTGCGACCGGCGCTGTTCCCACTTCGGAAAAGCCGCCCTCTTCGACCATCGCCGCTTCGATCAGCAACTGTTTGTCAAACAGTTTTTGTTCCTTCTTGCTGGGCGGTGTTCCTGTCTTGTAGTCATAAATCAGCGCGTCACCGGCATCGGTCAGATCAATCCTGTCCGCAAACCCAGTGAGCGTGAACCCCAGCTTTTCGAAAATATGCTTGCCACGCGCCGCCTTTTCAAAGGCAACGGGGGAGGAATAACTTTGGCGCTTGGCCTCCTGAGCGATGAACCAATCGGCAACACGTTCGATCCGCGCCAGCCACATGGCGCGCGCGGCAGGCCATGGCGCTTCGGCTTCGAGCACTTCACGGGCGATGGCCAGCAGATGTTCCTTGGTCAAATGCGCGGCATTGGTGCTGACGGATTTGACAAAGCGTTCCATGATTTCGTGCAAAATGATGCCGCGCACCGGCGCGTCGGGGGATTGCACCAGCGGATTGATCTGCCTCAGGCGCAACGTGTGTTTGGCATAAATGGCATAGGGATCACGGATCAGCCGCTTGATCTCAGTTACCGAAAGCGCATGTGGCCGTGCAGTGACAGGTGGTCTTGGGGACGGACGCGGGGCAGGGGTGCTGCGCGTGGTTTCCTCAAGCGCCTGCACCTGTTCGGTCCAGTATTGGCCCCGCGCACGCATATCCGACCATGCCTGCGCTCCGTCTTCTTGCGGCAAACCGTTCAGAAGATTGCCCAAGCGGTTGAGCCAACGAGAGGGCACAGTTTCCGCCTCATCCGACCGGATTGCACGGGTGATCCAGACCTCGGGTGCAGCGATGGCTTGTTGATAGTCATGCGCCGACAGGCCAATGCGTCGTTCGGGCAGCAAAAGACCGGCTTGCAGGCGCATTTGACGGTTCAACCATGGGTCGGGCGGCGGTGCTTCGGGCCAAGTGCCATCGTTCAAGCCGCCCATGATGACCAGATCTGCACCCTGTACGCGTGCCTCCAACGTGCCCCAGATCATAACGCCCGGATGCGGTGCATCACGGTCGCGCACCTCACCACCTGACAAAACGGCGCCCAATAGGTCAGAAAAATCGGCAGCGGACATTGATCCACCAAAGACCGCCTGTTCGGTCAGGTCTTTCATCAGTTTCTCAGCTGCCTGACCAGCCTTGCGCCGCCACAATTCATGATCGGGCGTGTTTGTGGGGCCAGAGGCAATCGCGCTTGCAAGGTCAAGATGCCGTTGCACCCAAGTTGTCAGGGCCAGATCGCCTATGGTGGCATGATCACAAAATGTTTGGCCAACCCACGCTGCCCAATCCAGAAACGCGGCGGGCTCTTCGATGCGATCCGCTGCTTTCTGTGCGATCCGGGCAAGGCCATCGGGGTCGGGATAGGGCAGACCATCCCGCCGGATCTGCATTTCCAGGCGCTGGGTGTGCAATTGGTGCAGGTTGCGATCCGCACCACTGTGGGTGAGGGGATGTTTGAGCAGGGTCAGCAAGGCCTCTGCATCCATCTTGCGCAGAAACAAGGCCGCGACATGTCGCAGGAACCGGCCCGGCGGCGACAATTGCAACGGCGTACCGGCGCTGTCATCTGGCAGGATGTTCCAACGATCGAGGGCAGAGGTGACTTGCCGGGTCAGCATCCTGTCGGGTGTGATCAATGCGGCGGTTTTGCCTTCTTCAACCGCTTTTCGCAGGCGCAAAGCAATGGTCAGCGCTTCAATCCGCGGCGTCGGGGCCTCAACCAAGGTGATACCTTGGGTCGCGGCGGCCAGATCGGTCAAATTTGGACCTTCGCTGAGCCAGGCATGGGTGACGGGGGCAGGGCGCAACGATAGCGAAACAAGCGCATTGCGGGTGGGCGAGGGGGCGTCCCCTTCCGCCCAAGGCAGGATGCCCCGGCGCGGCAGTTCGAGCGCCTGCATAAGGTGACGAAACCGGTACTGCGGATGGTCTTCGGATAGCAGTTCCTGATCCAACTGCGCCCAAACCGAGGTCGGCATGTCAAAGTCAAACCCCGGCAGAACAAGCGCCCCTTGCGGCAGCTTTGCGACCGCCTGCATCAACAAGGACGTGGTGCCGCGCGATCCGGTAGAACCAGCAAGGATCACCGGGTTCTGCGGTGGATTGGCCTGCCACGCGGCGATGATCTGCAAGGTCAATTGCCTTTGTCGCGCTTCTGCATCCGGGGCGCTGTCCGTTTGGCCCAGATAGCTGTGGGCGATTTCAAGAAAGCGCTTGGCGCGATCCCAATGGCCGGATTGATCGCTGACATCGAGGTTCTCGATGGCGCTGATATCAACGCCTTCGCCCTGCATTTCGTCCATCAACGCCGCCAGACTGTCTGACAAGGCATAAAGCGATGCGCGGGGGGCCAAGGTGGGATCCGCTTCCAGCAGGCCGGAGAGCAGTTGAATAAGTTCAAGACGCCGTTGCAAAGCAGGGATCGCGGGTGGGGCTGTGACGCCAGGCACCAATGTGTCTAACTCACCCAAAAGCCGGATGCGGGGCAAAAATCCTGCTGGCCCTTTGTCAAAAATCTCCCGCAAGCGCCGCGCCATACGGCGGGTGTTCACGATCAAATCAACCCGTACCATTGCATCGGGCGGCGCATCTGTCAGCCGCGCACGAAGCCCGTCCGCAAGGGCAACAGGAAAATCAACGCCGGGGGCCAGTCCAAAAACCCGGGCGTGATCTGATCGGTCAAACATGGTGCTGCTCCAGCATCTCTTCGGCCAGCGCAATGCCGCCGGGGTGCCCCACATCACACCAATTGCCGGGGTAACGCAGACCGCAAAGCCGACCATTCGATTGCATCATGTCCCAGAGCAGGTTGAGCGAGAATGCAGGTTCTTCGATGTCGTGCAAAAGATCGGTCTTGATGATCTGAATGCCCCCGTACACAACACCCGGCCCACGGGACAATCTGCCGTCCTCGGCCAGCGTAAAATCACCCAAACCGGCATGGCCCACGGCCTGTGCGGTCGGAACACATACCAAAAGCGCATCCATGGTCGCAGGATTCCACGCATCGCGCAGCAGGTGCAACGGGTTCGGACCGGCCCAGATTGCATCGGTGTTCATTGTAAAGACCGGCCCATCCCCAAGCAAAGGCAGCGCGTTGCGCAGGCCTCCGCCGGTGTCCAGAATATCGGGCGTTTCGATCAACGTCTCTACGCCCTGAACTTCTAGGTGATACTGTAATTTTTGCGGCTTATAATGCAGATTGGCGACCACGCGCCCCGTTCCATGAGTCAGGTCCAGCGCATGATCCACCAGCGCTTTGCCCGCGACTTTGATCATGGGTTTCGGCTGATCCTTGGTCAGGTCTTTCATCCGGGTGCCAAAACCGGCGGCAAACATCATTACTGCTGTGGGGTGGTCGCGCATCGGTTTTTCAGATCCATCAAAAATTCAGGTGTCGGGCGGGCAAGGACGGGTGCAAGCAGGTTTTTCACCTCTTGTAGCGCAGGGTGTTCAAGGTTGCGCATCACATATTCCCAGACCCGCGGGATCAGATCGACATAATGTGCCTTGCCGTCCCGCAGGCAAAGCCGCGCAAAAATGCCCAGAATGCGCAGATTTCGCTGCAGGCCCAGGATGGCATATGCGTTTAGAAACCCGGCTCGGGGCCTACCTGTGCAGGAAAGATAGTAGTCAATCATCTCGGCTTCGATCATCGGGTCCACATCGCGGCGCGCGTCTTGCATGATTGACATCAAATCATAGGAGGGATGCCCCAAGAGCGCGTCTTGGAAATCAAGAATGCCTACCTTTGCCGCGCCCGCACGATTTGGCAGCCATAGCAGGTTTTGGGCATGATAATCACGCAGGATCACGACGCGCTCCGCCTCCGCAACCCCCTTGGCGAGCGGCCGGTATGCTGTCTCGAATGCTTTGCCAAGATGATCAAACCCGTCAGGAACGTACCAGTCAAAGAACAGTCCGGTCATCTCCATCAGCCAATCGGCATCACATAATGGCAAGGGCGGCAGCGGCGCGTTGTGCAACCGGGCCAAGACATCGACACTGGCGCGATAAAGCAGCAGTTGGGTTTCCGTATCCTTTGCCATGAGATCTGCAAACAGATCATCACCGAGATCTTCAATGACGAGAAAACCGTCTTTAGTGTCTTGGTGATAGATTTGCGGAGCGGACAAATATTGGCGGTGCAGAAATTCGGCGATTGCCACAAAGGGGCGGACGTCTTCGCCCCTCTCTGGTGGAGCATCCATAACGATGGCGGTTTCTCCATTGGCACGGATCAATCGGTCATATCGGCGGTTTGATGCATCTCCCGCAACCAGTTCACGGCGGGCATCGGACCAGCCACATTGTGCCAAGAATTGATCCAGCCGGATCGTGCGATCTTTCATGCCTGAAACGCTCCGAGCTTGTTTGTCCATTTGGGATCTTCCCAATGCATCATCAGCTGACGGGCGTTGTCCGCGTCGCCCGGTGTCAATGTGATGCTCAATGCGTTTGCAGGCGTCAACGGGCCAAGGCGGTCCGGCCATTCCACCAAACAAACCGAAGTGTCAAAGGCATCAATCAAACCCAACTCTTCCACCTCGAACACCGATGTCAGGCGATAGAGATCGGCATGCCAAATCTCACCTACTTGGGTGTCGTAGGTCTGTACCAAGGTGAAGGTCGGCGATGGAACATCTTCGGGCTGCACCAACACAGATTGAATCAATGATCGTGCAAAATGGGTCTTTCCGGCACCAACATCACCGGTTAGTAAAATCACATCGCCAGGGGCGAGTTTGGTGGCCAATAGCGCGGCCAAACGGGTCATCTCAACCGCGCTGGAGATCGAAATTGAAAGGTGATGTGCAGGCATGCCATATGGTGACCGTCACGCGGCATGACTGCAAGTTCAAAGCGGCCGGCGGCCAGCTATTTCTGAAGGTTTTCGAGGGCCGGCGCGGCCAACCCATGTTCGGGTTTCTGAGTTCGGAACCGGATCAGGGTAGACCCCGACGCGATCCCCTGCACCTCGCAAGTCAACGCATCGCCATTCTTGAGGTAAAGCGTCATATCCCATGGGGTTCCGGTACTGCGTTCCGAGATGCATTTTGCGATTTCAGGCCAAAGGGCGCTGGGTTGGCACAGGCGGGTCCACAGATTGATGCAGTCATCTATGGTGGTTTCGACAAACCCGGTGTCAGGATCGTGCCCCCACAAACCCCTGTATGCGACGTTGCAAAAGGTCAGCGCGCCAGTGGCAGAGAACACCACCAACCCATCCTCAACCACATCGATCAGGGATTGGCCCAACTCCAATTCGCTCCGGAAGCTGCGGGTCATGGAGACTTCGGCGCTGATGTCCTCGAACAGGAATGCGGTTGCGCCGTCCGGGTGTGGCCGCCCTTCTACGCTAAAGGTACGTCCGTCTTCGAGGTTCCATGTTTCCTCGTAGGATGTGTCGGATGCTGCGGCGATCAGATCTGTGATGGTTTGCCGCCAAGAGGCGTAATTCTTGGGCTCGGGCATCAGACGATCTTCGCGCAGCTGATCAAAGAAAGACAACATGGCCGGGCGGCTGCTCAGAAACTTTGGGGTCAGATGCGTGAGGTCCACAAGTGCCGGATTGAACAATACCAACTGCCCGCGCCGGTCAAAAATGGCCAAACCAACAGGCAAATGGGCAAAGGTTTTGGCAAGGCTTTGTACAAAGTCGCGCTGGGCTTGTTCGGCCTCAACCAATGCGTTGATGCAATTGGCGTGGCACACCGTGACACTGCCCATCTGGATGGACGTTACCTCGTACCAATCGGGGGCATCCAGCGGATCAAGGCGCAGGGCCACACGGCGTGGCCCATCGCCCGGCGTAATTGGAAACAGCGGCGTTTCAGGATTGGCGTCAAGCCCGCGGGTGAGTTCCAGCAGAACAGTATAGGCCGGGTTTTTCCAACAAACGGTTCCGTCCGGGTGCAAATGCCAAACCGGGTTGATCATCGTATCACTGCTCAGCCGAAGAGCATTCATTTCTTGTTCGAGGGCAGGCGTGATTGGCGCGGCGGTGGCTTCTTCTACTGGTGTCAGGGTCACCCAGCACAGGGCATCGCGCCAGCGCAGTTCAATGTTATGCGGTGCGGTGTGGCCTTGGGGCTCCAATACCACACGGCCCTCTTTGCCAGATCCAGGAACCAACGGGAAATCAGGGAAAATGGGAACCAGAGTATCGTGAATATCCTGCCAAGCGTGCAAACCGGGCTCAACCGCGAAATGCCTTAAGGCGCTGTCGGTGCCATGCTGCAAAACACCATCCGTGAACAAAAGCGCCATGGGTTCCAGCGGAGAGGTTGCGATGGCATAGCCACGCGAGAGGTAGCTTTGTGCAAGGCCTGCCGCAACGATGGCCGTAAAGACGATGATGACAATTTCAACGAGTTCCAGAAACACGCCACACCTATGCAAGAATAAACAAAGCATGAAGGGTGTCTTGGAATGGTTAACAAACCATTAATGGTGAGTATTGGTTCTCGTTTTATGTAGTGATCTGAGGGTTTTGCCCCAAGGGTTGTTCGTGATCACGGGTGTTCAACATGCGGCGCGGCCAGTTCACCTCGACCACGGCTCCGGTGCGATCCCCTGCCTTGCGGTCCTCGCTGCCATTCGCAAACCGTAAGGTGGCGCCGGAGCGTTCCAGCAGGGTCTTTGCGATAAAAAGCCCCAGCCCCATGCCCTCGTATTCCGGGCGCGCGGACCTGTTCTTTTCCGGCGACCGGCGGCGCATGAACGGATCACCAATCCGGCCCAGCAGATAGGGCGGAAAGCCCGGACCATCGTCGATAATGCGCACGGTGACGGTTTCTTCGGTCCAGTCGGCGCTGACCCAGACCCGCTCGCTCGAAAAATCCACCGCGTTTTGCACAAGGTTGCGCAGCCCATGCACGATCTCGGGTTTGCGCAGGATCAAAGGCTGGTTTTTGCGCTGGGCGGCGGTAAAGGCCTGATCCAACAGCACCTGTTTGCCCCGGTTCATATGCGGCTCAGCGGCCTCCAGCACTACGGTTTCAAGCGGCGCTTTGTGGATATGCAAATCATCTTTGCCCGCACGGCCCATGTCGCGCAGGATATCCCGGCACCGATCGGCCTGATCACGGATCAGAGCCGCATCATCAGCGAGATCGGGATGATCGGCCAGATCATTAAGCAGCTCAACACTGGTGAGCTTGATCGTCGCAAGCGGTGTGCCAAGCTCATGCGCTGCGGCTGCGATGACTCCACCCAAATCGGTTAATTTCTGCTCCCGCGCCAAGGCCATTTGTGTGGCAGACAGGGCATCCCCCATCGAATGGACCTCTGTTGTGACGCGCCGCGAATAGGCGCTGGTGAACACAATAGCGATGATCAGCGCCGTCCACTGACCAAAAATGAACAGACCCGGAAGGCGCAGGATGTCACCGCTCTGGCTGGTCAACGGCAGATGCCAAACCGCCAGCCCGCTGACCAGAATGATGGCTGTGGCACAAAGCACAACGGTGGACCGAAGGCTGAGCGCCGTGGCGGAGATGGTCACTGGACCAAGAACCAGAAGAGAGAAGGGATTGTTCAACCCGCCGGTGAGAAATAGCAAAAACCCCAGCTGCAACAGATCAAACATCACCATCAGCAGGTTTTCGCGTTCCGACAGGCGTTTGTTTTCCGGGAACACCAGCGTCGCGACCAGATTTCCGATGACGGAGGCGCCGATAGCGAGGTAGCAAAACCCCAGTTCCAACTGCAGTCCATAGACCAGTTGAGCCACGGTGATGGCAATCAATTGACCTGTGATTGCAACCCAGCGCAGCAAGATCATCGTGCGCAACCGGATCCAATTGGCCCGCGTGCGCGCGGTGAGAGGTCTGATATTCGACTGCGTCATCTGCGCACCTTATGTTTATTGGCCGTTACATCGCCGAAAATGTAGCGTAGGTCTGCCGCCGAGTCCGATCAAGACCACCATTTGGTAGGAGAGAATGATGAACCGCACGATCGCCATAACAGCCGCCGCAGCCGCCGCCGCGCTTTTGCTGGGAACCTATCTAGTGACCTCTGGTTCTAAGAGTGACGACAAATTTGCCCAATGCCGGTCGGCCGCAGTTGCCGGAGAGCTGGGCGGCCCATTCGAGTTGGTTAATGGCCAAGGTCAGACTGTCACCGACAAAGAGGTGATCACCCAGCCAACCTTGATCTATTTTGGTTATACATACTGCCCTGACGTTTGCCCGCTTGATGTGGATCGCAACGCAAGCGCCATCGAAATCCTTGAAGAGCGTGGAACACTGGTCACCCCTGTATTTATCTCGATTGACCCTGCCCGTGACACGCCTGAGGTGGTCGGTGAATTTGCCGAAGTGATGCATCCGCGCATGATCGGTTTGACCGGATCCGAAGCTCAGGTCAAAGCAGCCAGCACCGCCTATCGCACCTATTACAAGGCCCATGAAGCGGTGGATGATGAGTATCTGGTGGATCACTCGACCTTCAGCTATCTGGTGATGCCAGAAGAGGGATTTGTTGAGTATTTCCGCCGCGAAATCACGCCCGAGCAGATGGCAGACAAGATCGGATGTTTTGTCGACCAACTCTGAGCGTTTGACGCGGCTTAGCGTCGCACCATATGGTTAATGGTAGACGGAAATTTCCAGATGAGGCTGTGACCTGATGCAAGACACCCCAAATATCGGCGCGGACAAGTCACTGTTGCTTGTGGATGATGACGAACCGTTTCTGCGCCGGCTGGCGAAGGCCATGGAAAAACGTGGTTTTGAAGTTGAGACCGCCGATAGCGTTGCGGCAGGCAAGGCCATCGCAACGGCGCGGCCTCCGGCCTACGCGGTGATTGACCTGCGGCTTGAAGATGGCAATGGCCTCGACGTGGTGGAAGTGCTGCGCGAACGCCGCGAAGATTGCCGGGTGGTTGTCCTGACAGGATATGGCGCGATTGCCACGGCTGTGGCTGCGGTCAAGATCGGCGCGACGGATTATCTGTCCAAACCTGCGGATGCCAATGACATCACCAATGCGCTTTTGGTGCCCGAAGGAGACATGCCGCCGCCGCCTGATAACCCGATGAGCGCGGATCGCGTGCGTTGGGAGCATATTCAGCGGGTGTATGAGCTGTGTGATCGCAACGTGTCTGAAACGGCGCGGAGGCTGAACATGCATCGCCGCACGCTTCAACGGATATTGGCAAAGCGTTCACCGAGATAGTGATCAGCGGCTAAAGCTTGAAACGCTTGCTGATGCGGTCAACGTACATGCCATTGCCCAGCATTACGTTCGGGTGGCGTGCATAATCCTCAAACCCACGGCTTTGATAATAGGCAAGGCCGCCGCTGTTGTCGGCACGGATCGTGGCATTGATCCAGTCGTAGCCCATCGCCACCGCCGCCTTTCGGGTCGCTTCAAACAGTTTTGACCCGATGCCAAGTCCGGTTTGCCCGACCTGAACAAAGGTCGCGATATCGCAGGCCTCTGCGGGCAATTTTGCCTTGGGTTCAATCGACTGAAAACCAAGCAATGCGCCGTTGGCGTCTTCGGCCACATGCCAAACGGATTGGTCAGGAGCCTGCGCAAACCAGCCAAGCAGGGTGTCGCGGGTCACTTCCTTGGTAAAGGCCGTGGTGCCGCCCTCACGAATGATCTCATTGAGCAGATCCGCCATTGGCCGCGCGTCCAACTGTCCTGCGATACGCACCGCGATCATGTCATGTCTTCCAACAGCTGCGCATGGCGTGCCGTGAACCCTGTGCGCACCTCTACGGGTGGGCGCAGGATGATGCGCAGGTCGGCGATCAAACCCGCGTCGGGGCGGCCAAAAAACTTGCTGGCCTCAGCTTCGGAAAAACCAGCGATCTGGGTTGCTTCCATCCAAGCACTGATTTTGTCGGCGCGTTTGATCTGTTTTTTAACGTTGGCCGGGATTGCGGCGGGCAAGCCAAAGCGCAAATGAATGGCCGCCGTCAGCCTATCATCCAATGCTCCATATCCCGGTCCGACCGCTGCTTTTACCGGAGAAATCATATCGCCGATCACATACTCCGGCGCATCGTGCAAAAGCGCCGCAAGTCGCCATTTGGGCGGCGCTTTGGGGTTTATTCGGCCAAAGAGTGTTTCGACCAGCAAGGAATGTTCGGCAACTGAATAGGCATAATCGCCCATGGTTTGACCGTTCCAACGGGCCACGAACGCCAGCCCATGCGCGATGTCCTCAATCTCGATATCCACCGGTGTCGGATCAAGCAGATCAAGCCTGCGACCGGACAGCATCCGCTGCCATGCACGGGGTTGTTGCGCCATAAACCGGGCCTCATCTTTTCTGCAATTGGAACCATTTGACGGCTTCACCTGTTATTCCCACGAAGGAGAGAGCCATGAAACCCGTTTTTTCGACATCTGCTATTTTGATTGCAATCGGACTGTCGGCCTCCGCCGCGGCGGCTGATACTGTCTGCATGCCAGCAGGAGAGATGAAAGCCTCACTCATTGATTGGTACGGCGAAAAACCTGTCGCTGCACCAAGCGAAGACCGGGAACAATTGTGGGTTTCCGAAAAGACCGGCACATGGACATTGGTGAAAACTCTTGCAGATGGCAACGCCTGCGTTCTGGCGCAGGGCGAGGATTGGATGGGCGGCGCGAACCAGCAAGAATTGCTTGCAGCGCTTGACTAAGCCTTACTGCCCCCCATTTGAAACGAACAATCATTGAGACCGCTGCCTATAAATGATAGGCGGCGGTCAAATTTGTTATGAGGTGCCCCATGGCCGAAGACTATATCGTCAAAGACATCACCCTTGCCGCATACGGCCGCAAGGAACTGGATATCGCCGAAACCGAAATGCCCGGCCTGATGGCGCTGCGCGACGAATACGGTGAAAGCAAGCCGCTGAAAGGGTCGCGGATCGTTGGGTCGCTGCACATGACTATCCAGACTGCCGTGTTGATCGAAACGCTGGTGGCACTGGGCGCCGATGTGCGCTGGGCGTCATGCAACATCTTCTCTACGCAAGATCACGCTGCGGCGGCCATCGCCGAAGCGGGCGTGCCGGTTTTTGCGATCAAGGGCCAAACCCTTGTGGAGCATTGGGATTATCTTGACCGTTCCTTCATGTTTCCAGAAGGGCCGAACCTGATTCTGGACGATGGCGGCGACGCGACATTGTACATCCTGATGGGTGCGCGGGTGGAAAACGGCGAAGACGATTTGATTGCCATCCCCAAATCCGAAGAAGAAGAAGCGATCTTTGCCCAGATCAAAAAGCGCATGGCGGCCAGCCCCGGTTGGTTCACCAAAATGCGCGAACAGATCGTTGGTGTGTCCGAAGAAACCACAACCGGAGTTCACCGTCTTTACGAACTCGTCCGTGATGGGCAACTGCCCTTCCCGGCGATCAACGTGAACGATTCTGTGACAAAGTCGAAGTTCGACAACAAATACGGCTGCAAAGAATCGCTGGTTGACGGTATTCGCCGCGCCACGGACACGATGATGGCCGGCAAAGTGGCGGTTGTTATGGGGTATGGCGACGTTGGCAAAGGCTCAGCCGCCTCGCTGCGCGGCGCAGGCGCCCGTGTCAAAGTCACCGAAGTTGATCCGATCTGTGCGCTGCAAGCGGCAATGGATGGCTTTGAAGTTGTTCTGCTCGAAGATGTTGTCGGATCGGCGGATATCTTTATCACCACCACCGGCAACAAAGACGTGATCCGCATCGAGCATATGCGCGAGATGAAAGACATGGCGATTGTTGGCAACATCGGCCACTTCGACAACGAAATTCAGGTTGCCGCGCTGAAGAACCACAAATGGACCAACATCAAAGAACAGGTGGACATGATCGAGATGCCAAACGGCAACCGGCTCATTCTTCTGTCCGAAGGTCGTTTGCTGAACCTCGGCAACGCCACGGGCCATCCGTCCTTTGTGATGTCTGCCTCCTTTACCAATCAGGTCTTGGCGCAGATTGAATTGTGGACCAAGGGCGATGACTACAAGAATGACGTCTACATCCTGCCCAAGCACCTGGATGAAAAAGTTGCGCGTCTGCACCTCGACCGGATCGGCGTGAAGCTGAGCAAACTGGACCCTGAGCAAGCCGCCTATATCGGCGTCAGCCCCGAAGGTCCGTTCAAGCCAGAGCACTACCGCTACTGATCAAACGCACCATAATGTGTCAAAGGCCGGGGTCGACAATTGCCCCGGCCTTTCTATGTCTGACGGAAGAGGTGAAGCGGGGTTGAATTTGTGCGGTTGGTTTCAGCTATATTTTCGGTCTGTATTCTGCTGTTTGCGCTGGCCCTATTTTTGATCGTGCACCCGCAATCGCCACTGCCGCCGCAGTGGAACCCGATCAAACCCCTTTCGGTCACGGATCCTATTACCCCTTTGACCTCTTGGAAGTTGCGGCAGGCCCTTGGCGATGACAGCTTGTGCCGTGCCGCGCTGGGCACTGGGGCGGTTTTTGAGGATCTTCCTGATTTTGAACAATGCGAACAATGCCACATCAAACCGCAGGTGCGGCTTACCTCTGTGGGGACGGCTAAGGTGACGCCGCTTAACACCCGTTGTCAGACGGCCTTGCGCATGGCGATGTGGCAACAGCATGAAATTGCCCCGATGGCGCAAGATATCCTGAACCAGGCTGTGCGCGAGATACTGCATCTCTCAAGCTATAATTGCCGTGAAATGCGCACGGCCAATGGCCCCACCGGGCGCATGAGCACCCACGCCACCGCTGATGCAGTGGATATTCGGGGGTTTGTCATGGCTGATGGGCAAAGGATCTTGTTGCAGGAGCATTGGCAGGATAGCGGCAATCAGGGTCGTTTTCTTCGGGCGGTTCGTGACGGCGCATGCGACTGGTTTCGTCTGACGCTTGGCCCGGATTACAACGCCCTGCATGCTGATCATTTCCACCTCCAACACCGCGGCTGGGGCCTTTGCCGTTAATGGTAGGGGTGTTTAGCCCTGAACCATCGGCGCATATGCGACACTTGCGCCGGAAATTTCCCCTTTGTCGGTTTGGAATTACGGACTAGTCTTTGCCCGAGATCAGGCATTCTGATCAGTCAATTCAATTTAAGGTGGGAGAATTCTGTATGGGCAAGCGTGACGAATGGATCGCGAAATATGCGGACGATCTGAAGAACAAATGTGGCATGACGCCAGACATGGACCTGTTGACCAAAGTGACCATCGGTTGCGGTCCGTCGATCTATAATGCGGATGCACAAACCGTCGCGGCCAGTCAGGACAGCGAACTGGAGCTGGTCAAAAACAACTTCCTCATCAAGAAACTGGGCATGTCTGACAGCCCCGAACTGATGGCAGGCATCAACACTGCGATCGAAACCTACGGCAAGTCCGAGCGCAACAAATACCGCGCTGTGATCTATTACATGCTGACCAAGCATTTTGGCAAAGAGGCCGTCTACGGCTAAGCCTGCCCCAATATTATGCAAACGCCCGCTTTTGGTTAAGCGGGCGTTTCTTTTTCTGGCGGGCTTTGAAGTATCATTTTCTTGGCTCAAGGCCGCCCAAATGCTATCAAAAACAAAGGCCAGTAAGGCCAGAACAGATTTCTATACGTGTGCGGGGTTATGGGAGCACACGGGGTGAGAAGGGTTCTGGCATCTGTGCCGGAACCCTTTTTCAGTTTCAGAACAGCATCAGCACCAGCCCAATGATGGCGCAGCCAAATGTGGCATAGCCGCTGTCGATCAGGGTCAGGCGAAAGGGACGGCCAGCATAGCCATTGTTGATCATAATCCAGGGGCTGATGAAGAACAGACCGACGCCCAGACCGGACAGCAGCCCTTTGCCCATCGTATCAATCCCCGAAAGAGAAAACGTATGCCGCATCATCCCCGCCACCAGGATCATGGCAATCCCGGCAAGGATGAACGGCGTTTTGGAAGACCCCTCAGGCTTGCCATCTGCACCGAGCTTTAGACCGACCGCTTCCATCCACGGTTTTGACAGCACGCCGTACCAGACTGCCCCAAAGGCAAACCCCGCCGCGGCGGCAATGATCACTGCTAGAAAATCCATGTTGTCCCTCCAATTTTTGGCATTCTACGCAGCCGGGGCAGAAAAATGCCAGATAAATGGAAAATCCTGCAACATGTCAGGCGATCTAGGCAGTCTTTCGATCATGGCGCTGGCATCGCAGAATACCTTTCAGGGAAACAGATATTGCCGGATTGGCACAGCCATGCCTTTACTCATTCAAGGTTTGGTTTTCCCTAAATCACAGATCGCCTGCCATTCGAGATCTGTCACGGGCTGCACGGACAAGCGGGAATTTTTGACCAGCACCATTTCGGCCAAGCGCGGGTCCGTCTTAATCTGGTCGAGTGAAACAGGCACCTCAAACGCGCGGACGGCCTTGATGTTTACGCATTCCCAACGGTCATCATCGGTTGTGCTGTCTGGATGAGATTCCGCACAAACCTCGACAATGCCAACCACCGATTTCTCTTTCATCGAATGATAAAAGAACCCCCGGTCGCCCAGCTTCATTTCGCGCATGAAGTTGCGAGCCTGATAATTGCGCACGCCATCCCATTCCTCGCCCTCATCGCCCTTGGCAACCTGATCATCCCAGCCCCATGTGTTGGGTTCCGATTTGAAAAGCCAATATGCCATCAGCCAATCACCCTGTTCCAATGGGTCAGCGTCACAGACTGGAACAATCCAGCCTTGGCATAGGGATCATTGTTGGCCCAGTTTTGCGCTTCGGTCATGTCCGCCACATCGAGGATGATCAAGGAACCGACCATTCCACCATCCGCATCCAAAAGCGGACCGGCCTGCGCAACCATATCGGTTGATTTAAGGTAGTCCAAATGCGCCGGGCGGTTCTCTTTGCGGATCTCCAATGCACCGGGTTTGTCGTGGGCCATCAGGGCAACAAGCATATCATTCTTCCTTTAAAGGTCGGGCCAAAAGCGATTTCATCGCGTCGGGTACATCTTGCCTGCCATCCAACACCGCTGCAACGGCGGCGGTGATTGGCATGTCCAAATCAGCAGCTTGGCTCAGGTCATAAACTGCGCGGGCCGTTGCGGCCCCTTCAACTGTGGTTCCCGGATCAAAGGTTTCTCCTAGCCCCAAAGCCAGGCCAAGACGGTAGTTCCGCGATTGATCAGAGGTGCAGGTCAGTGTCAGGTCGCCAAAGCCGGACAGGCCAGATAGCGTGCTTGGATTTGCATTCAGATGGCGGGCAAGGCGCTGCATCTCTGCATATCCGCGGGTCATCAAAGCGGCGCGTGCGCTTTCGCCCAGACCTGCGCCCATCGCGGCCCCGCAGGCAATGGCGATAACATTTTTCAAGGCGCCGCCCAGTTCCGCTCCGATGGTATCGGTGGTGCGGTAAAGGCGTAGATTTGCCTTTGTTAGTGACTGTTGCAGGTGCCTTCCCGCCGTATCATCGGCGCAGGCAAGCGTCAGCGCCGTGGGCAGGCCACGTGCGATATCGGCGGCAAAGCTGGGACCGGTCAGGATGGCCGCAATTGCATCCGGCACTTCTTGCTGGATCACTGAAACTGGCCCGATACCTGTGCTCAGTTCAATACCTTTGCAGCAAGCCACCAGATGTTTGCCAGACAAAACCTCTGCGTTCGCAGACAGCATTTGGCGCAGTTTTTGCATCGGAACGGCCAGCAGAACGATGTCTACGCGCTCGATGTCATTCAAGTTATCAGTCAGTGTCAGGTTCTCGGGGAAAGGACAGTCGGGCAGCCGCGCGGTATTTTCGCGCCGTGCCGCCATATCGCGTAGATCTCTTGCCCAAAGGGTGACGGGGCCGGCTCCGGCCAGTGAAATAGCCAGAGCCGTGCCAAATGCGCCTGCGCCCAGAACAGCGATGCTCATGCTTTGGCTCCCTTCTTGCCCGATCCAAGCATGGACGGGGTGGTTTGGTCCAACGGCCAACGGGGCCGGGCAGAAAGGGTCAGATCATCCGCGGGACGATGCTGCGCCTGTTCGGCGGCGGCATAGGCGATCATCGCCGCATTATCGGTACACAGCGCAAGCGGCGGCGCGATGAATCTGGCTTCGTTTTGGACTGAAACAGTCTCTAACGCGGTCCGAACGGCCGAATTTGATGCAACGCCGCCCGCCACACAAAGACTGCGGTTTGCGCTTTCGGGATAGTGATCAAAGGCACGGCGGGTCTTTTCTGCGAGCACATCTACCACTGCGGCCTGAAATCCCGCCGCGAGGTCTGATTGATCCTGTTTCGTCAATCCGCCCTGCGCGGAAACCAAAGCATCCCTTTGACGCAGAACAGCCGTTTTCAACCCGGAGAACGACATATCGCTGCCCGGACGGTCCAACAGAGGGCGCGGAAATGCAAAACGCTTGGGATCACCGGCCTTTGCCGCCTGTTCGATGGCCGGTCCACCTGGCTGAGGCAGGGCGATCAAACGCGCAACTTTGTCAAAGGCCTCGCCCGGCGCATCGTCGATTGTACCGCCGATACGTTTGTAATTGTCAGGACCAGAGACCAACAAGAACTGACAATGCCCGCCCGATACCAGCAACATCAGATAGGGATAGGGGACATTATCCGTCAGCCGCGGCGTCAACGCATGCCCTGCAAGGTGGTTCACACCATAAAGCGGCTTGGCCGTTGCTGCCGACAAACCCTTGGCGCACATCACCCCTGAAACCACACCGCCGATCAGCCCGGGACCAGACGTCACACCAATGGCGTCGATGTCAGCTAGAGTGATATTTGCCTGTGTTAGAGCCTGTTCGACACAAAGATCCAGCTTTTCCGCATGGGCGCGGGCCGCGATCTCGGGCACTACGCCGCCAAAAGCCGCATGCAGGTCGGTTTGACCGGCCACAACCGATGACAATACCTCAGCACCCGTATCGCCGACACGCACAATTGCGGCTGCGGTATCATCGCAGCTGCTTTCGATGCCGAGAATGGTCATGGTCTTTGTCATGGCGCTATCCGTTGCATGGGGCGTCTCTCGCAGGTAACACCGCAAGGAGGGGCAAACAATGCCGGGACATCCAATGACCAATCCGATTTTGTTGATCACACGGCCCAAGCGAGGTGCGGAACGGTTCATTGCGCGGCTTGATCCTGTGCTTTTGACCAAGGTTGATGTTGTGATTTCGCCTTTGTTAGAGATTGTTCCAACCCAAAATCCGGTCGATCTTGATGCCGCCACTGCGGTGGTCTTTACCTCCGCCAATGCCGTTTCGTTTTGCCCGCAGGGGCAGGGGCGCATCGCCTATTGTGTGGGTGAACAGACCGCAGAAGCCGCGATTGCCCATGGCTGGCGCAGTGCGTTTGCGGCGCGGGATGCGGATGATCTGGTTGCACGATTGACTGCCGATGCGCCCGGCAGCCGGCTCGTCCATTTGGCGGGAAAGCATCGGAGGGGGGAAATTGCAGCGCGATTGACTGCGAACGGAATTCAGACCGATGTGGTCGAAGTGTACGATCAGGTGCTTTTGCCACTGACAAAAGAGGCACAGGCGGCGCTTGCCAGTGAAACAAGGGTTTTGCTGCCGCTTTTTTCCCCAAGAACCGCGGGGCATTTTGCCGCAGAGTTACAGTCGGTCCAGAATCTCCAAATCGTCGCCATCAGCGCCGCGGTTGTTAAGGCGCTGGGCGAAAACGCGCCTGAGGATGTGATCATTGCAAAGGCACCAACGGGCAAAGATATGGTGCATTGCATTGAAAAACAGCTGCGCACCTACAGCTTAGCTTGAAGGCAGGTTTGATTGCCGGATACAATCGGGTGGTTAAACTGATCTGTCGATCAGAATCGGAAAGGTTGCAGAGTGGCTAAAGCGAAGAGACCCGTTACCGGAAACTCCTCCACATCAGCGAAAGCCGGTTCGGGAGGGAAGGAAACCGCATCCCGCGCCCCCAAAGTGTCAAAACCGGCCGCAGCGAAACCCAAGCCTGCAAGTGCCAAACCAAAGCCCGCTGTATCCAAGGCCACACCGGCCAAATCTGCGACCGCCAAATCGGTTTCGGAAAAGGCGCCTGAGAAGGGCGCTGTGAAAGAAACCACTGTTGCGGCAGCAGATCAGAACAAGCCGGAAGCGGTAAAGACATCCGAAGCGGCAAAGCCGGGAGAAACAAACAAGCCGGCTACTTCGACAGCCAAGCCAGCGGAGTCTGCGACCAAACCCGCAGAAACCAACGCGGCAAAGCAAACCACGCCGCCACCTGCGGCTACGGAGAAACCCTTGCCGCCGACACCTGCCGCTCAAGACCGCCAGAGTATTTTTCTGCCGCTGGTTCTGGGCGGCGCTGTTGCGTTTGGCGCTGGTTTCTTGGTCTCTCAATTAGATCTGTTCAATTTGCGCGAAGATACGTCTGGCATGACGGCGCAATTGTCGGCCCAAGCCGACAGGATCGCGGCGCTTGAGATTGCAGAAGCACCGGTCGCGCCGGTTCCCAATACAGAAGAGATTACAGCGCAGCTTTCTGGCATTGAGGATCAGTTGGCCGATTTGCAGGACCGCCTGACCACCGTTGAAAAGCAGCCCGTGGGTGAGGGCGCGTCGACCGCAGCGATTTCCGCCTACGAACGGGACCTGGCGGCGCTGCAATCATCGGTCGAGGCGCAAAAAGCCGAGATCGAAGCATTGCTAAACAACGCCAGAACCGTGGAAGAAGCGACCGCCGATGCGGCGCGGCAGGCAACGTTGCAAAATGCCCTGGCGCATGTCACCGCAGCCGTGAATGCGGGCGCGCCATTTGACGGACCATTGGCACAGCTTGAGGCAGGCGGAATGGCGGATGTGCCGGACGCCCTGAATGCACTGTCTCAAACCGGTGTGGTGACGCTGATCAATTTGCAAACGAGATTTCCCGATGCTGCCCGCGGGGCCCTGACAGATGCCCGCGCAGCAGGCGCAGAAGATGCCGAAGGCGGTCTTGGCGGGTTCTTGCGCCGCCAGTTGGGCGCCCGGTCTGTTGCCCCGCGTGAAGGCAGTGACCCCGATGCGGTGCTGTCACGGGCTGAAGATGCGGTGCGCAACGGGCGGCTTGGTGATGCGCTATCCGAGCTTGATGCTTTGCCCGATCCATCCAAGGACGCAATGCAAGCTTGGCTGACCGATGCGCGCGCGCGCCATGATGCAATGCAGGCGATCCAAACCCTGTCCCAACGCCTGACGGCAAACTGAGGTACATGAATTTATGCTGTGGTCCTTGATCAAGATTATCCTGTTTGTTGCGGCGGTTGCGGTGCTGGCATGGGGCGCGGGCTTCCTTTTGGAAAGCGAAGGCGGCGTTCAGGTGACGGTGCTGGGCACGGAATATAGCTTTGGTCCGTTGCAATCGGTGATCGCGGTGGCCGTTCTGATCATTGCCGTCTGGCTTTTGATCAAGGTTGTATCGCTGCTGGTTGCAACCTGGCATTTCCTGAACGGTGATGAGACCGCGTTGTCGCGGTATTTTGATCGCAACCGGGAACGCAAAGGCTATGACGCCTTGGCCGAGGGGTTGATGGCGCTGGCCAGTGGTGAAGGCCGCGTGGCGATGGCAAAGGCCGCGAAGGCGGACAAATATTTGGACAAACCGGCGCTGACCAACCTGTTGACGGCGCAGGCGGCAGAACTGGCCGGAGATCGGCGTAAGGCCGAGGAAACCTACCGCAAACTGGTTGAGGACGAATCCACCCGATTTGTCGGTGTGCGCGGCATCATGAAACAAAAGCTGGCGGATGGGGATACCGAAACCGCGCTGAAACTGGCGGAAAAAGCCTTTGCGCTGAAGCCCAAGCATGAAGAAACCGGTGATGTTCTTTTGAAGCTTCAGGCGGAAAAAGAAGACTGGTCTGGCGCACGGCAAACCCTGAGCGCCAAGTTAAAGAACGGGCAGTTGCCCCGTGATGTTCACAAGCGCCGCGATGCGGTTTTGGCCTTGTCAGAGGCCAAGGATGTGATTGCGGATGGCAAAAGCATCGAAGCGCGTGAGGCGGCCATTGAGGCCAACAAAATGTCGCCCGATCTGGTGCCAGCCGCAGTGATGGCGGCGCATGGGTATGTGGATCAGGGCAAGCCGCGCTATGCGGCCCGTGTTCTGACCAAAGCGTGGAGCGTTCATCCGCATCCTGATCTGGCCGCCGCCTTTGCCGCGATTGAACCGGACGAAAAGCCCGAGGCGCGGATCAAGCGGTTTAACGCATTGATCAAATCGCAACCGGATCATCCCGAAACCAAGATGTTGCTCAGCGAATTGCACATCGCCAACGAAGATTTCCCGCAGGCGCGCCGTGCCTTGGGCGATCTGGTAGAAAGCGATCCAACCGCACGGTCCGTGACCTTGATGGCGGCGATTGAACGGGGCGAGGGGGCGTCTGATACCATTGTCAAAGGATGGTTGGCGCGGGCATTGACGGTCTCACGCGGGCCACAATGGATTTGCGAAAACTGCCACCACATTCATGCCGAATGGCACCCGATCTGTGAAAACTGCAAGAGTTTTGACACCCTGGAATGGAAGACCCCGCCAATGTCCGAGGTTGCCATGCCCGGCGGCGTCCAGATGCTGCCGTTGATCGTCGGTGCGATTGAGGACAACTCGGGCGCAGATGGCCCCGGCCCGGTCAAAGACACCGATGCAATCGAGGATGCCGAATTGGTGGATGATCCGGCAGAGGGTGACGCAAAGGCGCTTTAACCGGGCGCCTTATTTCCCCTTCCAGACCGGATCGCGTTTCTCCGCAAAGGCGCGGGCGCCTTCCATCTGATCTTCTGAGGCATAAAGCCGGTCAACCGTTGGCAATTGCCGCTTGGTGACCCGGTTCATCGTATCCTGAAACTTGCTGTCTTCCGCATCGCGCACAATTTCCTTGATGGCGGCATAGACCAGCGGCGGACCAGAGGCGAGCAGGCGTGCCAGCTCCCATGCACGGTCCAACAGTTGATCGCCCGGAACGATTTCATTTATCAGGCCCCATGCCTTGGCTTCATCGACATCAAACCACCGCCCAGTCAAAAGCAGTTCCATCGCGATGTGGTAGGGGATGCGCTTGGGCAATTTCACACTTGCAGCATCGGCCACGGTGCCCGATCTGATCTCGGGCAGGGCAAAGGTGGCGTGATCGGCGGCAAGGATCATATCGGCGCTCAGTGCCAGTTCCAGTCCGCCACCACAGGCAATACCGTTGACGGCAGCAATGATCGGTTTGTTCAGGTCGCGCATTTCCTGCATGCCGCCAAACCCGCCAACGCCATAATCGCCATCTACTGCATCGCCATCTGCGGCGGCTTTGAGATCCCAACCGGGGCAAAAGAATTTCTCGCCGCCGCCTGTGATGATGGCCACGCGCAGGTTTGGATCATCGCGGAAACTTGCAAACACTTCACCCATAAGGCGCGATGTTTGCAGGTCAATCGCATTGGCCTTGGGGCGGTCCAGCGTCACTTGCAAGATTGCGCCTTCGCGGTGGGTTTTGATGGGGCTGTCTGTCATCGGATGGCCTTTCAATTTAGGTCTAGGTCGCGCCGCAGCAGGGCATCGGCGGCGATGGCATCGTGCTGCGTACAAATCAGCGGGTTGATCTCAATCTCTTGTAAGCCTGACGCATGAGCAAGAACATAGTCCTGCACAGCCATCACAGCCCGCAGAATCGCGGCACGGTTGCAGGGCGGTTTGCCGCGATACCCGTTTAGCAAAGGCGCGATTTTGAGCCTGTCCAATGCGGCGTCAACATCGGCTGGGGTCGTGGGCAAAAGCAGCGACACAGAATCCTTCAGGATCTCAGTCAGAACCCCGCCCGCCGCGATGGTCAGGACATAGCCATGTGCGGGATCGCGCATGACACCAATCAACAGCTCTGCCAGAGCGCCGGTGATCATCTCTTCGATCAGAAACGACCTTGCGGGCATGTTCTTGGCCGCGGCCAAAGTTTCGGCCTTATCTTGCAGGTTGAGGCAAACCGCGCCTGCTTCGGTCTTATGCGCAATGCCTTCGCCCTTGAGCACTTGGGGAAAAGCGACGGCCTTTGCGGCTTGGCCCACGTCATCCAGATGAGCGGCACGGGCAGATCGCGGCACGCGCAAACCAAACGTGGCGAGCGTTGTTTTGGCCTCGGCCTCGGGAACCAGCCGGGGGTCTTCGCAGGCTTCGGGCAGTAAGACGGGGCTGGAGATTGAAGAAGCCGTGACACTGGCCGCGCATGCGGCGAGGGCTTCGGTCAACCCTGAGAACGGCACAACACCCGCCGCCAACAATTGTGCGGCAACGGTTTCGGGCATCAATTCCGGAAGGGTGGCGGCCATCCCGTATTGCCGACCGGTTTCTTGTTGCGCGGCGATACAGGCGGCGATCACGCAATCCCAATCATCGGGATCACATCGATCTGCGCGGGGAAAATCCACGATCAGAATAGTGATGGCGATACCGGGGTCGGACATCGCGGCGAAACAACGGGTCATGGCAGGGACATCACGCCAGATATAGGTGTGATAATCCAGCGGATTGGCAAGTGCCACGCGGGGACCAAGAGCCGCCCGCAGGTCCGTTTCCTGACGGGGGTTCAGCGGCGGGAAGGTCACGGCCATCGGCATCGCCGTGTCGGCGGCAAGGCTGGCCTCGCCTCCCGAACAGCTGATCGTAGCTACGGTGCCTTGCGGCAAAGGGCCAGCGACATGCAGCAGCTTCAGTGTTTCTAGCAAAGTTGACAAGTCCGGTACGCGGGCAATGCCCAACCTGCGCAGAAGCGCGGCGGCGCCTGCGTCTTCTCCGGCCAGTGAAGCGGTGTGTGAGACCGTCGCCGCGCGGGCCTGATCTGATCGTCCAACCTTGATCGCGACGATGGGTTTGCCCAGTGCCTGCGCCTTGGCTGCCAGGGCTTCAAATCCGCGCAGATCACCAAACCCTTCGATATGAAGGCCAAGCGCGGTCACACGCGGATCATCCAGCAGCGACAGCCCGATATCTGCGATCCCGCATTGCGCCTGATTGCCCGCTGTGACGACGTAGGCAAGTGGCAGACCGCGGGTTTGCATCGTCAGATTGATGGCGATGTTGGAGCTTTGGGTGATCACGGCAACGCCGCTGTCACAGCGATGGCCACCATGCTGATCCGGCCAAAGCAACGCGCCATCAAGGTAGTTCACGAAGCCATAACAATTTGGCCCAAGGATCGGCATCTCGCCTGCCGCATCCAGCAAGCCGGCCTGCAAATCTGCGCCTTCGGCGTCTTCGGCCTGCGCCTCAAGAAATCCGGAAGCAAAACAAACCGCGCCGCCAGCACCCATCTGGGACAACTGGCCAACAAGGGCAACCGTCGCGTCGCGGTTGACGCCGACAAAGCAGGCGTCAGGCGGTCCAGGCAGGGCGTCCAGGCTTGTAAACGCGGGCAGGCCGCCGACAGTCTCCGCCTTTGGGTGAACGGGCCAGATCTGGCCTGCAAACCGCATCTTGCGGCATTGCTCCACCACCGCGCGGCACCATGCCCCACCGCCGATCACCGCGATGTTGCGCGGCCTGAGAAGGCGATCCAGATTGCGGGCCATCAAGCCCCCAAGGGGCGCAACAAATCACGCGAGATGATGTGGCGTTGGATCTCTGATGTGCCGTCCCAAATGCGTTCAACCCGTGCATCACGCCAGAACCGTTCGATTGGAAAATCATCCATCAACCCCATCCCGCCAAAGATCTGCAATGTGGTATCTGTGACCCGCGCCAAAGCTTCGGAGGCATAGACCTTGGCCGAGGCGATCTCGCGATTGGCGGGAAGCCCTTTGTCGAGCCGCCAAGCCGCTGCCAGAGTCAGCCAATCTGCGGCGTCAATCTCGGTGATCATATCGGCGATTTGAAAGCTCACGCCCTGAAACTTGCCGATCTGTTGGCCGAACTGTTTGCGCTCTGCTGCGTAGTTCAAGGCATAGTCGAAACAACGCCGCGCCCGCCCAACGGAAAAGGCCGCAACAGTCAGCCTTGTGGCATAGAGCCACTCGTTCATCACCGCGAAACCACCATCGACCTCGCCCAACACTTGGGCGTCAGGCAGGCGGCAATTGTCGAAATATAGGATGCAGTTTTTGTACCCCTTGTGGCTGACGGAATTATACCCGTCGCGCACTTCAAAACCGGGTGTGCCACGATCCACGAGGAATGTGGTGATCCGCTTTTTCGGCCCTTTGGGGGTTTCATCCACACCTGTGGCGATAAAGACGATGAAGAAATCGGCGTGCTCTGCGCCGGAGATAAAGTGTTTGGAGCCGTTCACAACCCAATCACCGCCATCGCGCACCGCAGTACATTTCATCCCGCGCACGTCCGATCCCGCATCGGGTTCGGTCATGGCGAGCGCATCCATCCGTTCACCGCGCACGGCAGGCAGCAGATACCGCTCCTTCTGATCGTCGTTGCAGGCCATTAGAATGTTTTGCGGGCGGCCAAAGAAATGCGTCAGCGCCATAGAGCCGCGTCCAAGCTCACGCTCAACAAGGGTGAAATCCACATGGCTCAATCCCGCGCCGCCAACCTCTTCGGGGAAGTTGCAGGCGTAAAACCCAAGGTCGATGACCTTTTGCTTGATCGCCTCTCCCAATTCATGGGGCACTTGGCCGGTACGTTCTACCTCGGCTTCATGGGGATAGATCTCCTTTTCCACAAAGCTGCGGACGGTTGAAACGATCATCTCTTGTTCTTCAGTCAGGCCGAAATCCATTGTGGTCCCCCAAGGCGTTTTGGCCAGCTTAGGGGGATTGCCGACATGGGATGTGCAGAGTTAGCAATGATTATGCAGGATTCTCCAAAATCAGATCCCAAGACAACCCACATCGGCCTATTGCTGTTTGACGGGTTTTCAAATCACTGCGTTGCAAATGTGATAGAACCGTTGCGGGCCGCAAATACCCTGAGCGGGCGCACGTATTATTCTTGGCGATATGTGACCACGGATGGCGCAGGTGTCGAAAGCTCAAGCGGATTGCGCATCCTTCCGGAAATCGCATTGAGCGATATGCGCGGCGATGTCTTGATGGTTGCACCTTCATACGGCTTTCGCGCCCTGTGCCGACCCGATGTCATCAGGAGCCTGCGGGCCGCTGCGACGCGGTTTGATCAGGTTGCGGGCCTTGATACGGGCTCGTGGTTGCTTGCCGAAGCCGGTCTTTTGGATGGAAGCCGCGCAACTATACATCCCGAAGAAATCACGACATTGGCCGAGCATTTTCCCAAGGTTTCCGTTGAGCAAGACCGCTATGTGATTGACGGAAATCGCGTCACCTGTTCGGGCGCGATGGCGGCGTTCGATCTGTCGCTGCACATGGTTTTGCGCGACGGCGGCGCCAAATTGGCCCTGGAGGTGGAGCAATTGTTCGTGACCCGCGATGCCACAACCACACCGGCAGAGCCCATTCTAGGGCGCAGCAAAGTGGTCCGGGCGGCGATTGCAATTATGAACCAGTACTTGGAAACCCCTGTAACAATTGCGCAGATTTCCAGCCAGCTTTCTTGTACCCAGCGGCGGCTGGAGGCCGCGTTCAAGGATGAAACCGGCATCACGCCACAACATGTTTACCGCCGGCAACGGCTGGTTCTGGCGCGGCGCTTGGCGCAATCGACCCGCTTGCCCATGGCCGAAATAGCGGTGCGATCCGGCTATCAGGATGCCAGCGCGATGGCGCGGGCGTTCCGGTCTGAATTTGGCCTGACACCCAGCCAAGCCCGTCATTTGGCACAGAGCTAGTTCTAACGCCCAGCCGTCTTTACCCGATCTTTACACTTTACAGTTCACATAATCTCAAATTCACTCTACCTTAGGCAGAGTTGACGAAGGGTCTGTGAAGATCGGAGGTACGTCTATGGTTCGATCTGTCAGGGTTCAGGCCAGCCAAACCACATTTGGGTTACAGGGCAGAAATGCTATTGAATTTGCTGGCTCTGCCGCGCCTGATGGCACCGCCGGATTAACCGCAAGCTGCCTTCATCTGTATCACAAGGTTCTGCCCGAAAGTCTGATCGAGGTGGGCAAACAGCCCAGCCAGACCGGTGCAATGCTGCGCAATATTGCACGGACCTACGGGCAGATGCGCAATTTCTGACGATCACTCCTGATCTTGCGGAAGATGAGCTTTGCCTCATGGGTAGAACGTTCCTGGAGGGCGATTTGTTATCGCTTGAAAAGACTTTATCCGCAGTTGATGAGGTTGATTTGCCGCGACCGTGGATCGTTTCGACAAACCGGGCCTGTGGATATCAGGGGATGATGACCGCCCTCCATTTTGCGCTCCGGCATCTACAAACAGCTGATTTTCTTGTGCTCGAAGAACCAAAGATCGATGGCGAGCATTGCATGCGAAAAAATGATTTAGAGGCAGAGAAGGCACTGGAAGAGTTTCTTGACGCAAATCCCGGTGTTCTGGCCAAAGATGGCCTCAATGGTGGGCGGCTTGATCCGCGAACCGGCTACGCGGCCATTCACCATCTGCGGCGGTTGTGAGGCATCACCATGGTGCATCCCCAATTTGCAGAGGACATCCGCCTGATCATTTGGGATTTGGATGAGACATTTTGGAATGGCACACTGACGGAGGGTGGAATCCAATATCGTCAGGATTGTCACGATCTTGTCTGCACCTTGAACGCCCGTGGGGTAATGAACGCGATTTGTTCCAAAAACGACCATGCTAAAATCGAGACAATTCTAACGAACAAAGGCATCTGGGATCAGTTCATTTTCCCCAGTATCGACTGGACAGCCAAGGGCCCGCGTCTCGCAAATATGCTGACACAAATCGGATTGCGTGCCCAATCCGCATTGTTCATTGATGATAACCCGATGAACCTCGCACAGGCGGTCGCGGCGGTACCGGGGTTAAACATCGCCCGGCAGGAAGTAGTTTTCCAGCAAGATGCGGTTCTTCAAGGTCTGATGCCAGCGCTCAATCTTACCTTGAGTCTGCGGATGATACGGCGCACCCCGAGAATGCTTCATGCCCTTATCTTTC
>Ga0316204_10002533_pt1 | contig 40795 bp, 32 predicted proteins | sample 6monrhotite_MG_2_FD_205661 | JGI IMG/M metagenome (GOLD analysis project Ga0316204, IMG submission 205661) | Microbial mat bacterial communities from mineral coupon in-situ incubated in ocean water Damariscotta River, Maine, United States -... | ecosystem: Environmental > Aquatic > Marine >...
AGATCAACTCACCTTCCTAGACAGGGCGTGGTCGGCACAGTCCTGCATCGCGCATGGCGGCTATGGTATACAGGCCCTTGAGGGGGCCGCGAAGCTGAGTGAACGAACGACTAATCCGGCAAATGTCAGAAACGGTCGATCCGGAAAGGGGCAAGGTCCAGGGATGGAGTCCGTGTCGCCACCAGGTCGGCGATAGCCCGTCCGGTGATCACACTGCCCATCAAACCGGCATGGGAATGCCCGAAAGCAAAAAACACAGACGGGAAATGGGGCGATGGCCCGATCACCGGCAATGAATCGGGCAACGATGGCCGATGCCCCATCCATTCGGTATGAAGGTCCGTATTTATGCCTGGCAGGACACGAGATGCATGCCCAAGCAGCACTTTTGCCCGGTTGTAGTTCGACGGCGCATCAAGACTGGCGAATTCCGCAGTGCCTGCCAGTCGCAATCCCATGGACATGGGGGTGATAGCAAACTTACCTTCACCCGACATCACCGGGCGCCGGGTGGTCACGCCGGGCGCCGCCAGGGTGACGTGATACCCCCGTTCACCGACCAACGGCACTTTTGATCCCAATCGAGCGGCAAATTTCCCCGAAAAAGCACCGGCGGCGATGACCAGCGCATCAAGCTCCAAATCACCCGCGTCAGTCCGCAGCAAGGTCGGCCCTTGGGGGCCTGTTTCCATGTCCGCGACATCGGCCTTTAATATTGTTCCGCCGTTGCCGACAAAATGTTCGGCCAAGGATTCGACAATCGCCAGTGGATCCGTCACCTGTCCATCATCTGGCAAAAAGACACCGGCAACGAACCCCGGAGCCAGCGCCGGTTCCATTTCATGCAGAATATTGCCATCAATCATTTCCAAACGAACACCCTGGCTTTTCACCATGTCCCATTCAATTTGATGTTTGGCCAGTTCACGAGCAGATTCATAGGCATACATATAGCCAGATGGCTTGACCAAATGGCTGGCCCCGATTGACGTAAACAGGGATTGAAAATCGCTCACCGTGTCCTTGTGCAAGGACCTCAGGGCGTTGGAAGATGTTTCGGCCTTAGCACTACTGCTGGCCAGAATAAATTTAAGAAACCACGGGATAAGCGAAGGGGAATCGCGCCACCTGATAGACAGCGGTCCGAGCGGATCAAGCAACCATTTTGGAACCTGAAATACAGCGCCCGGCATGGCCATCGGCGCGCAATAACTGGCGGCCAGAATTCCCGCATTGCCGAACGAGCACCCCTGTCCGGGATCCTGACGATCGACGACAGTAACGTCATGACCGTCGCGCTGCAGATGCACCGCCGCCGCCATACCGACAACGCCTGCCCCCAGCACCGTTACATGACGGTTACCGGAACGATTTTGACGGGAATTTAACGTCATGGCGGCCCCTGCCTGGAAATGATCTTATTGTTTTTCGATAGTGTCACAATCCCACTGCAACAACCAGAAATCTGTCCCCGAAAATGAGTAACAAAAAATGCTAACCAACAGCATACCGCCCCCCCTTTTCAGGAACCGACGGCTTTACAGGGAAGATGTAGAGAGAGGAAAGAGCATCGGTGAACCAGGGACAACTCGAGGGGGACGAGCGGGTGGGTGTCCCTGGTCACCATACTGCCGTATCATACGAAATTCTGCGGTCCAATGCACTTCACGGCTGATCAACTATTTGTGATATGGCGCGCCTTACCGGTCTGATGAGAACATAGACACATCGGGATCTTCGGGCGCGAATTCCAATATTCCATTGTAGCGAGCGAGGTAATAGCTTTTGTCACTGGTCCAGTAGCACAAATCACCAACCGGAGTGACTTTGAAAAATCCATCTAGCGGATCCATTTTGTATTCCTGAGCACATCCCCAATAGGAAATCTGGAAACCGTCCGTCATGGGCAGGAATGTTCCTGTAAAATCTGGCTTTACAATGATTCCTGAGAGGTCACGCCTGAAGCAGTTTCCGTATTTTTTATGGCGACATTCCGTTTCCCGGCTATTGCTGACCTTGATTTGCTTGACTGTTTCCCCAGCAATCAGGAAGCCGTCATCATCAAGCATCAAACAGCCATCATCGGGGGCGATTTGACTGTGGGCAAATTCGCAGGAGAACCACGCACCATCCAGATTCATAACCGGACTGGACGCAACGACCGGCACCGCGTGTAGCGCCACCAGCATCAATGAGACAAAAACGCCAAGGAATACACGTTGCATCGCACAACAGTCCCTAAAATCTCCAGTCGATCAGGATCGCAGTCTATCACAAAACGACACCTGAATCACCACCTGCAACTGGCTTAGGAGATTTCAGTATGATGACCAGCACTGACCCAGGCCGCAATACCACCCCGCAGATGGAACACATCATTTGCAGTGGGAACCGATTGACTTAATTGGCCACCAAAGCGGGATGTCCGCATGCCGCTGGCGCAGTGATACACGACAATCTTGTCGGTGTGATCAGGTAAGTTGTCCGGGTGGAACGACGACAGCGGAACATGATGGGCGCTGGCGATCCGCTCGCGGGCATATTCACCGGGCTCACGCACATCGACAAGCACGGCCTTGCCTTCGGACAACCAGCCGACCAGAGTTCCACAATCCACGTCCTTGATGCTCATATTCTTCTATCTCCAGTTCAAAAATAACGAAACGACATTTATAAATTAGAATTATCTAATATATAGCTTCAAGCCAGTCAAATTACAAGAGCCATGACGCAGCCCCACCTGAGCTAACACACATGGACGTATGGTATTTTTCTCAAGTATGATACCAACGCTATTAAGTGGTGCCGGGCGTGATGTCTCAGCAATCAATGACAAATATCAAGCGCGGAGGCGAAGAGACACATGCCCGATGAGACGGACAATAAGAGTCCAGTGGGTGCGAATGAGTTTCAGTTCGAGTTTATTGAGCATCTCGGACAGGGGCTCGCCATATTCGATCAAAAGCTCAAACTGCAACACTACAACCGGAAATTTATCGACGCCCTGGGTTTGGAACTCGATAACGTTTGCACCGGCATATCCCTGGAGGAACTGATCCGGATCCGAGCCGAACGGGGTGATTTCGGCTCTGACATTTCCAGCGCCAAAATCCGCGAGTTTACCGAAAAAACCACCTATGGCGACGCCACATATCTGCGCCCCAGGGAACCGGAAAAAAACAGAATCCGGGCCCATATCAGCAGTTTCCGCCGGGGCGGCTTTCTTGTCAGCTTCGATACGGTAGACAGCTTCGACACGGTCAATGTTGACTTAAACCTGATCGACCTGATCGGCCAGGAACTGTTCGTTTTTGAAGCGGACACGTTGTTTTTCACCTACGTCAACAAACACGTCCTGGAAAACATGCAGTATTCCATGGACGAACTGAAAAAAATGACGCCGCTGGATATCAAACCGATGTTCAATCATTTTCAGTTCCGCAAGCTGCTGGCGGAAGTCAGGCAAAGCCAGGAAAAGCACTTTACGTTTGAAACCATACACAAACGCGCCGACGACACGGTACTCCCCGTTGAAATATACCTGCAGTACAATCCAGATACAGAACCCGATACCTTTACCGCCGTCGTCCGCGACATCACCACGCGAAAACGAGCAGAACAAACCATCCGGAATCAGGCCCAGGTAGATTCCCTGACCGGCTTGCCCAATCGCACCGTGTTCTTTGATCGACTGGTGATGGCGCAGTTACAGGCCGACCGGGAAGATCACCTGATTGCCCTTCATTTCCTTGATCTGGATAATTTCAAGGATGTCAACGACAGCCGGGGCCATGGCACCGGCGATGCCCTGCTAAATGAAGTCGGCAAGAGGCTAAAAGAAGTCGTTCGAAAATCCGACACAATTGCCCGCTTGGGGGGCGACGAATTCGCAGTTATTCAATCCAATATCAATAATGTCGCCGACGCCGAACTTCTTGCCGGTAAAATCCTCGGCGCCCTTTCGGCGCCATTTGACATCGCCAACAACCAGATATTCATCGGCGCCAGCATCGGCATCACAATCTACCCGTTTGATGACCATACCCCGGAAGAGCTGTTGCGTAACGCCGATATCGCCATGTATGAGGCAAAGAACAAAGGCCGAAACGGTTTCGCGTTCTATGACATCAACATGAGCGACGCCATTCGCAATCGTAATGAACTGGAACAACACCTGCACGGAGCCTTGAAAAAAGAGGAGTTCTTTTTGGTCTATCAGCCAAAAGTTCTCAATTCGACAGGAGAAGTTGTCGGCATGGAAGCATTGCTGCGGTGGCAGCACCCGGTGCGCGGCGTTATCCTGCCAGCAGAGTTCATTCCCACCGCCGAATCGACCGGTTTGATCGTTGAAATTGGCGACTGGGTACTGCGGACCGCCGCAGCGCAGTCAAAAGCCTGGCAAAACCAGGGAATGCGGCCACTCTCGATGGCGGTGAACCTGTCGGCCGTTCAGTTCCGCGACGCGCACCTGATCGAATCAATCAAGTCGACCCTGGACGAGACGGGCCTGGATCCCGCTTTGCTGGAAATCGAAATCACCGAAAGCACGGCCATGGATGACGCCACAAGTGCTGCGCGAACCCTTGATAGCCTGCACGCCCTTGGCGTGAAGATATCGCTCGACGATTTTGGCACCGGCTATTCTTCACTGGCATACTTAAAGCGTTTTCCGCTCGACACCATCAAGATCGATATGTCCTTCATTCACGACATCCTGACCAACACTAACGATGCCGCCATCGTCCAGGCTGTTATCAGCATGGGACAAGCGCTGGATATGACGGTTACCGCCGAAGGCGTCGAAACCAGCGCGCAACACGCTTACCTGTCTGATAATGGCTGTGATGAAGTGCAGGGGTACTACTTCAGCAAACCCGTTCGAGCCGAAAATTTTCCGGCTCTTTTGAAAAACTACAAACAATAATCAACATGAAACAATGGATCATCAACTACCTGTTAGTCCCGTGGCGCACGCTCGGCCTGATCATTCGCACAATCGCCACCATTCGCTATTGGGTCAAAGATCAACTCGTACACCCGGTCATGCAGGCCGCGTTCAAATGGGCCATCGGCCTGACCGCACTGGCCTGGCTGGTGATATGGATTTTTCGCGATAAATACCGCGATAATCTGGACGAGGCGATCAAGGGGCTTCTTTAAATCACGACAAGGTGCGATCCAGCAGCTTGTTCATATGAAGGTTGACCTCACTGGCGAACAACCTTGCTTTTTTGTTGGTCGGGGCCAGTGCTTCTTCACGGAAAAAGGCCGGCAATTCATCATCGGCCTCGGTAAAACCGGCGTCCCTGTTAAAGGCGCGCTCCATCACCAGGGTATCGTGGCCCAGTTTTTCGAAAAATGACGTTTCAAATTCCGTGCCCAACGCATCGTTCAGGGCGCTAACCATGAATTCCTTTTGAACGTTGTTGACCGAACGCCCAAAAATACAAAACCCCAGGGAATCGGCGACCGCGCTATGGACTTGCATTTCATAGCTGGCGTCGGCCAGGTCGCTGACTGATTTGCCCGCGCATTCAAACGCCGGAAGGTTTCCGGTGGTATGGTCGGCCCCCTGAGCCGTAACCATCATGGAAACGCCGGTGACTTCGATGACCCGGGGGTCGTACGCGCTGATCGCCTGTTTTTTGATGACCGGGACGCGGCGAATATTAAAATGCTCACCAACACGCGCTGCCCCCTGGGCGAGTAATCGGCCCCGTTCGTTTCCTTTGCGAATATCTTCAAGGGCATCGGCCATAAACCCGATATCGCCAAATTCGGCCTGACCCGCATCCATCAGCATGGCCAGCATGGCACCGACTTCGATGGTGTCGATCCCAAGATCGTTGGCAACCGCATTCAGTTCAGCCAGTTGATCGGGGTCGCTCAGGCCGCAATTGGTTCCCAGCAGGCCAATAGTTTCATATTCCATGGGCGAGACGACTTCTTCCCCCTCGGCATTGACATATACATTGGAGCACTTGATCTGACAGCCCGGCATGCAGGCGTGAGATGGTTCGCCTCCGCGTTCAATATTCAACTCGCGAATATAGTCGCCACCCATCTTCATCGTTTCCACCGAAGCGTCGACCAATTGGCCCTTGGAGAAATTATTCACCGGCAAACCACCGATATGGTTGATGACATCGGCCATCATGGCAGTGCCCAGCGCTTTCATGTTTTGCACAGCGACTTCTTTTTCCAGTTTTTCGCCATAGGACCGAATCGAGGTCATCAATTTCTTGCGATCATGGAAGGGCGGCATCTTGTGTTTATCGACAACGATAGCCTTGACCTTTTTGACCCCCATGACGGCACCAACGCCGCCCCGGGCGGCCAGCCGCACAGGACGGTTTTCAGCGTCACTGAAGGCGATACCGGCCAGCAGGCCGCCGTATTCACCAACCGGGCTGCACAGCGCCAGGGAAACCTTGTCGCCGTATTTTTCGTGCAACAGGGCGGCGGCTTCGATATTGCCCTTGCCCATGAACGGTTCCGCCGTTTCGAAAGTGATTTCACCTTCCTTTGTTATGCGAATCACCACCCAATCGGGCGACGCGCCGTTTAAGGTAAAACCGGCAATTTCGATTTGCCCTAAAGCCAAAGAAAAAGAGCCCCCGGCATTTGATTCCTTGATACCGCCAGTCAGCGGGCTTTTGCAGCCGACGCTGGTGCGGTTGGCGTTGGAAAAATTGGTTCCTGCAAATGGTCCGGCCGAAAAAATCAGCGGGTTTTGCGGTGACATGGGGTCGATGGTGGCAACACCTGCTTCCAACAATGTTTTGGCGATGAGATATCGACCGGCGCGGGCGACAGCCGGGCCATCAAGAGTTTCGGTTTCGACAGAGTGTTGATCAAGATCGACGTGCAGGTATTTACGCATAACTTTTCCATAATTGGGGGGCGAGAAAAACTCAATGCCGGACGGTTATCATATTGGGTCGCGTAAACCAATATTCAATGCGAGATCAGACGCTATTTCGGCATCATCGCCGCCCGTGACAGCTTGATATCGACCACGGATCGTATGACCTGGTCAACGTCGGCGGGTATGTGGTTGGGGAATACGGTGTCGAGGATACGCTTCTTTTCTTTCGTCGCATTTTCAACCAGATCCGGCTTGCCCCGTTCAAGCCATTCCTTGGGCGATGTCCGGTCGCCCAGATCCGGATAAACGTAATCCCGTTCCATAAGTTTGAGCGTCTGTTCGTGGCCCAGATAATGGCCCGGCCCTTCCAGGCAAACCTGTCGAATAGCTTCGAGCGACAGCGTTTCTTCATTGACCTCGATGCCCCGAACGCAGCGCAGGGCCTGACCCAGAATATCATTGTCAATGATCAGGCTTTCCAGGCAAAACCCCAAAAGTGACCCATGCATGCCCGCGGATTCGTAGATCATGTTTGTTCCCGCCAGCCCCGCCATGACGGTCGTGATACCTTTTTCATACCCGGCCTGGGCGTCGGGCAGTTTGGAATCGGCCATTCCCGCCGCCGAACCACCGGGCAGATCATAAAACTGCGCCATCTGGCCGCACGCGGCACTCAATAATGCCTGTTCCCCGGAACCGCCGGACATGGCGCCCGTGCGCAGGTCCGAAACAAACGGCCAGGTCCCGAATATGGCCGGATGACCCGGCTTTATGGCATTCACATAGACAACGCCCGCCAGACATTCCGCCACCGCCTGGGTGACTGCCCCGGCCAGTGCGGGTGGTGCCGTCGCCCCGGCCTGCCCTGCCGACAGCAGCAAAATTGGCAGGCCATCGTGAATGCAGGCCTCCATGACCTCGCAGGCTTCGGTGGCGAACTTAAATGGCGGCACGACAAAACATACAGAATTGGAAACGAATGGACGGGCCCGCCAGCGGTCTTCCCCACCAGCGGCAACATGCAGCATTTTGACGGTATCCCGCACGTTTTGGGGGCTGACAAAACTGGACCCGATGTGTTTTGTCGTTCCCGAAATACAGGCGTAAACGGTGTTGATATCAAGATCACGCGGGCTGACCATGTCCCTGGCGACGACCGGGCGCTGGAAAAAATGGATGTTATCAAGCTGATCGGCAATACGGGCCGCATCATAGAGATCCTGAAGTCGCGATTCCCGGTAATCCCGGCCCTTTACATCGACGATATGAACGGCGGCACCGCCAGTGCCAAAATGAACACGGCGTCCCCCCGGTTGCAGGTCATGCTTCGGGTCTTGGCCAAATATTGTAAAGTTGCGCGCAGCCTTGGCCAGCATACTTTCAACAAGGGCACGGGGGAACCGCAAGCGACCATCATCCCCCAGGATTGCACCGGACTTTATCATTGCCGCGATGCCGGTGGGCGGAGCTTCCGACAAACCAATTTCTTCCAGCGCACGCAATGCGCTGTCGTGAATTCGGGCTATATCTCCGTCGTTCAAGGGCTTGTAGGTTCCGCCGTCCATTCCCGCTTTAATAGGGCGAATATTTTCTGATAGCGGGGCCGACCGGGTCGCCATTTTTGCCTGCCGCCCACCTGCTCGCCGGGACTTCCGCTGTGCCGCCATTCCCCCCATGTATTCGCCTCCTATGCCGTGATCCGGCTGTTGTCCGGATCATACAGCGGCTCTGCCGCGACCACGGCCTTGCGCCGCACCCCGAAAATATCTATTTCGACTTCCGTTCCTTCTTGAACCAGATCGGCGCGGATGGTTGCCAGCGCAATGGACTTTTCGATGCGGCAACCATACCCTCCCGATGTCACCAGCCCGACCCGCTCGTCATCTTTCCAAACGCTCGCCAGATACGGCGCGTCTTCTTCCCCTGCCTCAACCAACAGCGGTGTAAAACGCTCAGTCAGGCCTGCTTGTTTTTCCCTCATAAGCGCTTCTTTGCCGATGAAGTTCGGTTTATCCAGATTGACGAAACGGTCCAGCCCCCCCTTCAGCATGGAATAATCCAGGGACAAATCACCCTTCCAGGTTCGATAGCATTTTTCCAACCTGAGGGAATTCATGGCGTACATGCCAAAATCACGCAGCCCAAGGCCGTCTCCTGCCGCCCATAGCGCATCATATGCCGCTGCCAGACCTGCCACCGGCAGGTGCAGCTCCCATCCAAGTTCACCCACATAACTGACCCGAATGGCCGTGCCATGGGCTCCGGCAACGATGACGGGTTGATGGCTGAGCCAAGGGAAAGCCTCATTGCCCAGGTCGTTGTCGCACACAGCACCCAGTATCTGTCGACTTTTCGGCCCCGCCAGTACCAGGGTTCCTTGTTGCCCGGAAACATTCTCGATCCGGATGCCGGAACCTTTGGGCAGATGGCGGGTTAGCCAATCCAGATCGTGCCATTCAGCACCCGCACCGGCCAACAGTTGCAGGTTGTCGTCGTCAAAACGGGTCAACGTCATCTCGCTGAGAATTCTTCCTCGTCCCGTGGCAAAATATACCAGACCAATACGCCCGGACCTGGGGATCGCCCCCGTAACAAGCGTTCGCAGCCAGTCCACGGCTCCCGGGCCGCTAATGTCAAACCGCGAAAATCCGGGCAAATCAAGAATGCCCGCCGCGTCACGAACGGCCCGGCATTCTTCGGCCATAGCGTCGAACCAGGGGCCTTCACGTTTGTAGGTTTTTGAGGCTTCGAGCGACGTGTCGTCACCGGGCCTTGCGAACCAGGCGGCGCGTTCCCAACCGGCGGTGGCGGTGAATTGCGCCCCTTTGTCTTTCAGGGTTTCATACAACGTCGACAGGCGCTTGCCCCGCGCCGCTGGCCATTCGTAATGGGGAAACTGAATGGCATATTCGTGGGAATATATCTCGACCGCCTTTTTAGTGGCGTAATCGTCATCGACAAAGCCAGTGAAGCGCCGAGGATCGACCGACCACATGTCCCATTCGGTTTCCCCTTCGGTGATCCATTCGGCCAATATCTTTCCGGCCCCGCCCCCCTGGACGATACCGAATGTAAAAACACAGGCTTCAAAGGCACCCGGCACACCAGGCATGGGCCCCAACAAGGGGTTGCCGTCGGGTGCATAGGGGATCGGACCGTTAACCACGTTGGTCAAACCGACCGAGCCCAATATGGGAACCCGCTTGCAAGCATCTTCAATATGCCATTCGATACGATCCAGATCGTCGGGATAGAGCTGGAAGGAAAAATCATCCGGCATGGGATCATCAGCCGTGATCCAGTGGGCCTTGCAGCCCCGTTCGTAAGGCCCCAGTAATAACCCGTTCTTTTCCTGGCGCAGGTAATAGGAACTGTCAGGATCACGCAGCAGCGGCAATTTGTGATCGCGGTTTACCAGTTCGTCAATTTCCTCGGTTATCAGATACTGGTGTGCCAGGGAAACACATGGAATATCGCGCCCGAACATGGCACCGACTTCCTTGGCTTTATATCCTGCCGCATTGACCACAAATTCACACCGAACCTCGCCCTCCGGAGTTTCAATAACCCATTCCCCGCCGTCGCGTCGAACGCCGGAAACCGGGCAAAAACGGATAATTTTCGCGCCCAGGTCACGAGCCCCTTTAGCGAAGGCCTGGGTCAACTGGGCAGGATCTATATCGCCATCAAGAGGGTCCCAGCATCCACCGGCCAAATCGTGGGTTTCCAGAAATGGATAAACATCCCGCATATCAGCGTTGGACATCATCTTGAATTCAAGCCCCTGATGGCGGGCCATGGCGACGGAATGTTCGAATTCCTGCATACGTTCGCTGCTGTGGGCCAGGCGAACTGCACCTGTGACGTGATAGTTCATGGGGTAATCGACGGCCTCGCCCAAGCGGCGATACAGCTCTGTCGAATAACTTTGCATTTTCATGATCGACCAGGAGCCCGAAAAATTCGGGCAATTTCCAGCCGCATGCCAAGTCGAACCGGACGTCAGTTCGTTCTTTTCCAAAAGCACGCTGTCGGTCCACCCTGCCTTGGCCAGATGATACAGGACAGACGCACCTACCACACCACCACCGATGATGACGACCCGGGCCGTCGAAGGTAATTCAGCCATTGCCTAAATCTCCCAGCCGACCCTCTGCGCTCTATTGCCTAAAGGGGACCCAAGTCCTCCAACCGATAAGAATAACCTATCTACCGCTCCACACCGGATCGCGTTTTTCAGCAAAGGCCAACGCCCCTTCTTTTACGTCGTCGCTGCCGTACAAGGTATCGACCGTTGCCAGCTTGCGATTCGTCACCTGTGACAATGCCTCCTGAAAGGGCAATCCCTCTGTCTCACGTGCGACTTCTTTAATGGCAGCAAAGACCAATGATGGACCGGATGCCAGCAGATCGGCAATTTCGCGGGCGCGCTTCAGCAAACCTTCCGCCGGAACAACTTCATTGATCAACCCCCATTTCAGCGCCTCATCGACATCCATCCAGCGACCGGTGAACAGGAATTCCATAGCCACATGGTAAGGGATGCGCCGGGGCAGCTTGATGGTCGCGGCATCGGCGACGGTGCCCGCCTTGATTTCCGGCAAGGCGAAACGAACATGTTCGGCCGCGATGATAATGTCTGCCGATAGCGCTATTTCAAAACCACCGCCAACGGTCATCCCGTTTAGGGCCGCGATCACCGGTTTGTTCAGACCCGGCAATTCCTGCAATCCGCCAAAACCGCCAACCCCGTAATCGCTATCAGGCGTTTCGCCTTCGGCGGCGGCCTTTAAATCCCAACCAGCAGAAAAGAATTTGTCGCCCGCACCGGTAATGATCGCCACCTTTAAATCCGGGTCATCGCGAAAGGATGCAAAAACCTCACCCATCTTGCGGCTTGTCGCCACATCGATGGCATTGGCCTTGGGCCGGTCGATGGTGACTTCCAGGATGCCCCCCCGGCGTTCGGTTTTAATCGGGTCATTCGTCATTTTATTCCTCCAACACAATAAGAGCGTCCACGGCGACCGCGCCATCGACCGTGACAATCAACGGGTTGATATCCAGTTCACACAATTTACCACAATGATCCATGGCAAAATTCTGCACGGCCAAGACGGCATCGACAATGGCGTCCATATTTGCCTGCGGCTTGCCGCGATAGCCATTTAACAGCGGTGCCGCTTTAAGAGACTGGATCGCAAAGATGATTTCAGGCCGCTGGGCAGGCAGCAACAAAATTTCGGTATCGGCAACAATTTCGGTCAATATGCCGCCAAAACCAATTACCATAAACAGACCCAAAACGGGATCGCAATTGATGCCGATGATAAGTTCACATATGGGGTTTTCGACCATCCGTTCGAGCAGCACGGCCTCGCCCATTTTCAACAGGTCCAACGACGCAGACAACATGCCCACCGTATCGGTTATGCCAACACGGACCGCATTCATTTCCGTCTTGTGGACCAGGTCATGGCCAATGGCCTTAACCACCAGGGGATAACCCAGTTCTTTGGCTGCCGCCGCAGTTTCTTCCAGAGTGACGCACAGCCGACCTGCCGGGACGTTTAATCCATAGCCTTCCAGCAGTTTCTTGCTCTGCCATTCATTTAAGGTTGTTCCACCCTCACCGCCGGGCAACAGTTTGAATTGAGATTGCGGGTTTGGCGCACCAAGCCGTGCGGCGGTGGCAATTGCGGCCATGGCATCATCAATACCGCAAAGCGGAGCAATACCTGTAGACACCAGATCAATCGCTGTTGCTTCGGGCATGTTTTCAGGCAGGGTCGCAAGGACTGCGGCGCGCCCCCCGGTTTCCTGCGCCGCTGATCTAAGCGCCTGTAAGGATACCTGCCAGTCTTCATCGCTGCCGCATTCTTCGCGAGGGAAATCGAGCACCAGAACGTTCAGGTCAAAATCACTTTTCATGACAGCAGCAAATGTGGCCGTCAGGCGGTCTTCATTTGCCCAATCGAACATGTGGTAATCAAAGGGATTTGAAACCGTCACCAAATCCGAAACCGTTTTTGCGATGCGTTTGCCATCTGCGGATGAAAAGGCCGAAAAATTGACTCCGTGATGTTCCCCGACATCCGAAATTAGTGCCGCCTCGCCCCCCGAACAACTCATGGATACGACGCTATTTCCGGCCAACGCGCCCCCAACATGAAGAAGTTTGAGGGTTTCCAGGAATTCTGAAAGGCTTTCAACCCGGGCGATGCCTAAACGATCAAAAAAAGCCGTCATCACCGCATCGGCCCCCGATAGGGCAGCGGTATGACTGAACGTCAGGCGGGCGCCGCCTTCTGACGTTCCGGATTTGATGGCAACGACGGGAACACCTGCCTTGCGGGCCTTATCCATGGCAACAGCCAAGGCCTCGGGATCACTGACGCCCTCCAGGTGCAGGCCAATGGCGGTGACGCGGGGGTCATCGAGGAAGGCTTCGATCATCGCGGCCACACCGACCACGGCCTGATTACCAACTGTGGCCATATAGGCGATTGGCAGGCCACGCCGGTTCATGGTCAGGTTGATGGCGATGTTACTGGATTGCGCCAAAATGGCGACACCGCTTTTTACCCGCCTGCCCCCATGCATATCGGGCCACAGCAGGGCACCATCCAGATAATTGATCAGGCCATAACAATTGGGCCCGATAACCGGCATCTCGCCAGCCGCTTCGATAAAGGCGTTTTGCAGCTTTTCGCCTTCCGGACCGGTTTCCTTGAAGCCCGATGCAAATGCCGTCGCGCCCCCCGCACCCATGGCGGCAAGGTCGGAAAGTACGCTTATGGTCTGGTTACGGTTAACACCGATGAACACGGCATCGGGTACCCCGGGCAAATCAGCCACGCTGGCAAAACAGGGATGACCAAGCACATCATCGCGATTTGGATTTACCGGCCAAAGGTCGCCAGCAAATCCCATAAGATCGCACTGATGAACGACGGCCTGGGCAAATTTACCCCCGAAGACGGCAATGGAGCGCGGTCGCAGGAGCCTGGATAAATCCATACCTGAGCGCCCCCTCAACCGCCCAAGGGACGTAACAGTTCGCGCGAAATGATATGGCGCTGAATTTCACTGGTGCCATCCCAGATGCGTTCGACCCGGGCATCGCGCCAGAATCGTTCTAGCGGCAGGTCAGACATCAATCCCATGCCACCGTGAATTTGGATCGCTTCGTCGGTCACCCGGGCCAACATTTCCGTGGCAAACAGCTTGGCCTGGGAAATCGCCCGGTTGGCGTCCTTGCCCTGATCCAGTTGCCAGGCGGCCTGCTGGGTCAACAGGTCGGCGGCATCTATTTCTGTGATCATATCGGCTAATTTGAACGAGACGCCCTGAAACTTTCCAATCTGCTGACCGAATTGCTTTCGTTCCGCGGCCCAGGCGAGGGACAAATCAAACGCCCTTCTGGCGCGGCCCACGGCAAAGGCAGCGACCGACAGGCGGGTCGCGGCAAGCCAGGTATTGGCAACCTCGAAACCCTGCCCCACCTGCCCCAAAACTTGCGCTGACGGCACCCGGCAATCATCGAAGTCGAGGATACAATTGGCGTACCCCCGGTGCGAAACCGATTGATACCCATCGCGAATTTCGAAACCCGGCGTGTCCCGGTCAACCAGGAAACAGGTGATTTGTTTGCGCGGGCCGCGTGGGGTTTCATCTTCACCGGTGGCGACAAAGACGATAACAAAATCGGCTATATCGGCATGGGATATAAAATGCTTGGTGCCGTTGATGATCCAGTCGTCCCCGTCTTTGCGGGCGGTCGTTTTCATACCGCGCACGTCGGACCCGGCGTCGGGTTCGGTCATCGCCAGAGCGTCAATTTTCTCTCCCCTGACACAGGGCAGAAGATAACGTTCGCGTTGTTCTTCGTTGCAGGCGCACAGTATGTTTGACGGGCGCCCCCACCACACATTCAAGGCCATTGAAGCCCGGCCCAGTTCCCGTTCCAGCAACGTGAACGTCAGATGATCCAGGCCACCCCCGCCAAATTCTTCGGGGATATTGGGCGCATAAAACCCCAGATCAACGACCTTTTTCTGTATCTCGCGGCCCACTTCGAGCGGCACGTGTCCGGTTTTTTCAACATCATCTTCCAGCGGATACAGTTCCGTCTCGACAAATGAACGGACAGTATCGACCACCATTTCCTGTTCATGACTCAGGCCAAAATCCATCACCAGTCTCCTTTCACAAGGCGGGTCCTGTATTCCGTCAGGACCTCGCCAGCGCCGTAATTGTGGGGCTCAAGACTGCGCATGACGGAGATCAGGCAATCATCCCGCAGGCGTTCAAGTTCGCGAACGGAAGCGTCGCCAGCCTGGTCATCCGATTGACCGGCGATTTTGTCGATCAGGTCGTCGGTCATTTCAGGCACGTCCATCAACTTGGTCCATGGCAATTTCAGCGCCGGACCGAACTGTTCCATGAAATGCCGCATGCCGCCGGTACCACCGGCGATCCGGTACGTCATGAACGTTCCCATGAACGCCCAGCGCAGGCCAGGACCGAAGCGCATGGCGTCATCAATTTCTGCCGTCGTGGCAACGTCGTCATTGATCATCCACAACGCTTCGCGCCAAAGTGCCTCCATCAGCCGGTCGGCGATGAAACCATCGATTTCCTTGCGCACATGCAGGGGGCGCATGCCAAGGGACGTATAAAACGCCGCCGCGCTTTCCCTGGTTTCCGGTGACGTCAAATCACCGCCACATATTTCGACCAGCGGCATCAGGTACACCGGGTTGAACGGATGGCCGACAACGAATCGTTCCGGGCCATCAAGACCTGCCTGAATGCGCGACGGCAACAGGCCTGATGTGGATGAACCGATGATCACCTGGGGTCGCATTGCCTTGCAGGCCTGGGCCAGAACGGATTTTTTTAAATCTTCTCGTTCGGGCAGACTTTCCTGAACAAAATCGGCAGCTTCCACTGCCTCGTCGACGGAACCGGCGTAACGCAGTTTTCCCTCGGTTGGCAATCCGGACGGCGAGACCTGCCCGTAGGCACGCCGGGCATTGGCCAGCACCTCGCCGGTTTTTGTCTCGACTTCCGGGTCCAGGTCATAGAGAACCACATCCAACCCGTTGAGCAAACAGCGGGCCGCCCATCCGGCACCGATAACGCCACCCCCCAGCAGACCAACCGTTTTTATCTTGTTCATGGGGTTCACCGCTTGACGAGTTTAAGTTTGCGCCGGACTTCTTGCGCGCCGATGACAGTTGCGTTCATGGATTGAAGCAAGGTGGCGGCGCGTTCGACCAATCCGGCGTTCGAGGTTTTTACCCCCTTGGACAGGTAAATGTTGTCTTCCAGGCCGACCCGCACGTTACCCCCGGCCAGCGCCGCCTGGGCGACGAAGGGTATTTGCATACGCCCAATGGAAAAGGCCGAAAATACGCATCCTTCGGGCAGGGTATTGACCATGGCAGCAAACGTGTTTGCGTCGTCTGGTGCGCCGTAGGGGATGCCCATGCACAACTGGATCATCACCGGATCATCGATCAGGCCTTCCTTGATCAGGTCCTTGACCATGACCAGATGCCCAAAATCGAAGACTTCCAGTTCGGGTCTTACGCCAAGAGCCTGCACTTGCTGGGCCATGGCGCGCAAGGTGTCGGGGGTATTGGTCATCACATAGTCGCCCCCGGCGGCAAAATTCATGGAACCGCAATCCAGAGTGCAGATTTCGGGCAACAGGTTGCTGACGTGGATCAGACGTTCCGTCGCCCCCGCCATGTCAGTCCCGGCATCGTCAAGCGGCAACGGAGCTTCGGCCCCGCCCAGCACCAGATCACCGCCCATTCCGGCGGTCAGATTGATCACCACATCGACATCGGCAGAACGGATGCGATCGACGGTTTCACGAAACAGTTCCGGATCGCGAGAGCCTTTGCCGGTTTTTGGGTCCCGCACGTGAATGTGGACAATAGCGGCACCCGCTTTGGCCGCATCTATGGCTGAATTGGCAATTTCTTCCGGGGTGACCGGAACATATTCGCTTTTGTCAGCCGTATCACCGGCACCGGTTACGGCGCAGGTCAGGAACACATCCCAATTCATTTCCGGTCCTCCATTATGTGTAAGAACCGCAATTCTATTGCTGAATGCACCCACACTTGATACATTTTTCGACACTATGAAGCTTTTATCGACACCTTCGCCGCCAGAACACTTCGGCTTCCTGCTTTTGCCGAAATTCAGCTCGTTGTGCCTGGCCAATGCGCTGGAACCCCTGCGCGCAGCAAATCTGATTGCAGGACGAACGCTTTACACCTGGGGCCTGTATTCGATGGATGGCGAGGATGTTCTAAGTTCCAGCGGGTTGACCACAGGCACCACCAAAAGATTGTCAGACGCCGCCCGAGCCGACGCCCTATTCGTCGTGTCCAGTTACGATTATCGGCGCCAGGCATCCAAACCGCTGCTGCGTGACCTGATGCAGTTATCGCGCCACATCGGTATTCTGGGAGGGCTGGATACGGGCAGCTTCATATTGGCCGAAGCCGGATTACTGGACGGTTATCACGCCACCATTCATTGGCAGGAACTGGCGGTTTTCGAAGAAACCTTTCACGACATCGCCACCGCGACCGACCGCTTCGTTATCGACCGCAACCGAATCACCGCAGGTGGTGCTACGACCACCCTTGACCTGATGTTGCACCTGATTCGCCATCGACATGGCGAAGCCCTGCGTTTGGATGTGGCCGGGTTGTTTATCTACGACGGCATGCATTTGGCGCAAGATCCGCAACGCCCGCCGCCGCCAAAGGAAAGCCTGACCTATCCGACGGACCTGGCACCGGTGATCGCACTGATGGAAGGAAATATTGAAAGCCCGCTGGGCATTGGCGAAATAGCCCGGCGCATTGGCGTGTCGCAAAAGAAACTGGAACGCCGGGTCAGGCGCGTCCTCGACACCACGCCTGTTAGCTACTATCAGCACATCCGCCTATCGGCGGCCCGGTCCATGGCGCTGGAAACGGCCCTGCCGGTCTCCCAGATCGCGGTGCGCGCCGGATTTTCTTCAGCCAGCGCCCTGACCCGCGCCTTTCGCCAACATTTTGCCCTGACACCCCGCGAAATCAGAGCGCGGGTTCAGGGTATGACTTAAAGCGTAACGCTGCGCCCCGCCCAATCGGGAATTTCTGAAACCGTCGCCTCGCGCAATGCGGCCTGAACATTTTCCGGCAACGCCGTGGTTCTGGCGGCACGGGAATCAAAATGCAAAAGCAGGCATTCAAATGTCGCCCGTTGCGCACCATCAACAGTCATCACATGGGCAATGCGAAGGCGTTTGGCATGGACACCAAGAACCATCGAGCTGATTTCCAACATCGCCGGGGCGCGCACTTCCTTTAGGTATCGCACATGACTTTCGACGGTATAAAGAGCCGCACCCGTTTGATCGAAATATTCTGCGCCAATGGCAAAGTGGTCCTGCAGCGCCCAGGTGGCATTGCTAAACGCAACCAGATAATAAGCCTCGTTCAAATGCCCATAGGCATCAAGCCAACTGTCTTGCAGCGGTTCACGGTGCAGATGCAAGACGTTTGATATTTCTGTCATGTATTTCTCAACTTTCGACCCAAGCCAGGGAATTCGGCAAAGCTGGCCGCAATGATCAATGTGGCGCCGATTGCTTCCCGCATTCCAAAGGGCTCATCAATAAGAATGGCTGCCGACGCCAAAGAAATAGCAACTTCGAGCATCAGAAAAATTGAAATCTGGCTGGGCTGCAAGCGGCCCGCACCAAACAACGTCAGGGTGATTGCCGGCAACAACCAGATCACCCCCAGCGCAACCAGCCAGGCCCCGCCCGCCCACGGCCCGCTTGATAATCCACTTATAGCAACCGCTTCCCTTGTGCCCCCGGGGATAAGAGTCAACACATAGATAAACGGCCCCATCAATACGAGTGTCGCAAAGACCTGCCCGAACGACGACTTATACTCCTTCGAGTTGTCGGAATATGTAAAAGCGAAAGCCCAGACCACGCCGGCGGAAAGAGCCATGTAATCGGCGGCACCCGATGGCAACGGGATACCCGTGCCATCGTAAAAAATGACCGCCAGCCCGGAAAGCCCCAGAATAATTCCTGCGATGCGCTGAACGGTAATGGGATCGCCCTTCATTATACGCCCAAAAATGGCACTCCATACGGGCATCATATAGAATAGCAGGACCATTCTTGCGATATTTCCGCGAACGATCGCCTCAAGATACAGCGCCATTCCCAGCGCGAAAATCAGCCCGATAACCCATACTTTGGAACTGCTGATTTGCGACCACCGGTGTTGGGAAAAAAGCATTGGGAGCATAAGCAGCAATGCTGCAATACCACTGAAACTGATCGCCAGTTCCTGATCCCATCCGGCACCATTCAATTGTCGAACCGGGATCCAGATAGTTCCCCACAGTAATGTCGAAGCCAGGACGGCCAGATCAGGTCGCATCAATTTTCCAACCAAAATGTTATGATGACGCAGCCCACATGGCTTCAAGCGCCGAGCTGTCAGTCAGCAATACGAATGACAATTTTGCCCATGTTCCCACCAGCATCAAGACGCTCATGGGCCGCCCTGATATCTTTAAGGTCGAACGTTTCGGATATATGCACCATTATCTTTTTTTCACTGAGAAGTGTCATTCCCTGTTCGACAAACTTAGCCTGCGCCGCAAGCCTGTCGTGCAACCCTAACACCATGGGCGTCAACATCATGACGTTATGGATTGAAAGATTGTTGACGTAGGCCGTTTCTTCGGCGTCATCGGGTGCTGCCCCCATCAGGGTCGCGACACGGCCGTAAGGGGCCATGGCTTTGTAGGTTTTTTGCAAAGCATCAGGGCCGACATTATCCAGTGCCACGTCCAGCCCCTTGTCGTCCGTCCACGACCTGGCAACATCGACGAAATCTTCCCGGCCATAGAAAATCGGCTTTGTTGCACCCAGAGAGCGCACAAAGTCGGCCTTTTCGTCACTGCTAACGGTCGCCGCCACCCGCGCGCCCCGCAAGGCTGCGAGCTGAACCGCCATATGGCCGGTGCCGCCTGCGCCACCGTGGATCAGGGCATATTCACCGGACTTAACGTCGGTCCGTTGGTACAAGGATTCCCAACACGTGATCATCACCAGCGGCAAAGCTGCCGCCTGCTCGAACGTCACAGAAGGAGGCTTGCGGACAAGTTGATCCGCCGGCACAACGGCAAATTCCGCATAAGTACCAAGAGTATCGCCAAGCCCCCCATTGCAGAAGCATACCTCGTCACCCGGCACGAAACCATCGACGCCAGAGCCAACTTCTTCGATCACACCGGCACCGTCATGGCCCAAAACAAATGGATTATCACTTTCGATATAAGGGCCCAACGCCCTGAAAAAGCTATCGGCCGGGTTCAAAGCGGCAGCTTTCAGGCGAACCAGCACGTCGGTACCGCTGCCGGGCCATGAAAGGGCGACGTCCGTTAACTCTAAAACTTCGGGGCCACCGGCCGCCGTGGTCAGGACTGCTTGCATGTTATGTGTCATTCTACTCCGAGTTCCCTACGCTTGTTGCGGCTCCAGCCCTGTGTCATACGATCGGCGATCATTGCAATAATCGCCATGCCAATACCGGCGGTCATACCAACCCCGAAATCACCATCGCTAAGCCCGATATAAACTTGTTGTCCCAAATCATCCGTGCCGACCAGGGCGGCGATAACCAGCATGGCAATGGCGTACATAATAGTCTGGTTAAGGCCCAGCATGATGACCGGTAACGCCAGGGGAAGCTTCACATGAAACAACAGTTGCCGCCCCGTGCAACCCATGGCGGTCGCCGCTTCAATTACTTCTTCTGGCAAATCGCGAAGCCCGTGCTCGACATATCGGATGGCCGGGACAACCGCGTAAGCGATGATCGCCAGCAAGGCTGAAAATTCACCGATCTTGAAAATCATAACGACCGGGATCAACAGCACGAAAAGCGGCATGGTTTGCAACGTATCATTAATGGGCCGGACAATCGCCGAGACGCGATCATTATGGGCCGCCCAAACACCAATACTACCGCCAATTACGAACGAGATTATTACCGCCAGGCCGCACAAATACAGCGACAGAACGGCAGCCTCCCACGAACCGGTCAGCAACAAAAACGCGAGCCCCAGGGCCGTGCCGACCGCCAGTTTTATGCCGCCCAGACGCGCGCCTAGAAAAACAAAAACGACGATCAGCGCCAACCATGGGATGTTGGTCAGGCCAAAATAGTAAATCAAGCCAAAGGCCGCCACGGCGGTAGCCGCCCGGTTGCTGATGTAGTGAAACGCCGTCGCCATCAGGCCCACGACAAGAACGGCATAGCCGATTGTGTGGTTAAGGGTCATCTCGAAACCCCATGAATACGGGCTGATCGTTTGTTCCAGTCCAATACGTGTGGGCAACATGATGTAAAAAAAGGCGACCGTCTTTATGCTTTCGATGGAACCGCTGTAATTGATAATAATAAAGTCGATGGAATCATTCAAATATTTCGCCGGATGAACCTGCCAGGCCTCGGGGTATTCACTTAAAACCGGGATCAACCTGGAAAGGGAAAACAGCACGACGAATGCGACCCCGGCCAAAATCCAGTGCCGATGCGCCTGGTGCCAGGAAGGGACCTGTTCATGTTCATATTCGCTTTCCCGCAGGGCCAACCCCCTTGTAATGCGATCCAGGATCATGGCGATCAATGCAATGACGATACCGGCCAGCAGGCTTTCGCCAAACAGCGCCTTGCGCATGGTTGAAAGAACTTCCCACCCGATATCATCCGTTCCACCGATGATCGAAGCGACAATAACCATACTTAAAGACGCCATGGTGGCCTGATTGATGCCCAGCAAAATCTGGCGTTGCGCCGATGGCAGGCGCACCTGCCAGAATAATTGCAAACGCGTGGCCCCCGACATCAGGCCTGATTCAATAACGTCGTCAGCAACCCCCCGCAGACCAAGGATCGTATTGCGCACCATGGGAGGAAACGAAAATAGCAGGCTGGCGATCAGGCCAACCACAGGACCGAACCCGAACAGCAATAAGATAGGGATCAGATAAGCAAAAGCCGGCACAGTTTGCAAAAGGTCGAGCGACGGCATAATGATGCGTTCCGCCCGCCTGGAATAAAACCCCCAAACGCCAAAGGCAAACCCGACAGCAATCGCCAGCGGCACCGAAATCGCGACCAGAGCAAGCGAATTCATGCTTTGATACCAATACCCGGTGACCAGCATATAGGTCATTGACAACACGGCAAAGGCGACGAGCTTATAACCCTGGGCAGCATGAGCGACAATGGCGACCAAGGCCATGGTGACCGGCCAAGGCAACCAGTGAAACAGGTTCTGGATCCAGGAGAACGGAAAGGTCAACAGCCCTGAAATTGCAAAAAATATCGGTCCGACGGAATCGACAACGGCAACCATTCCCTGATTCATGACCGGGGCAAACGGCAGCGCCAAGGCTTCCGGATAGGTCTTAAGCCATTCGATTTCCCGGCTTAGAAAAACACAGGCAATAACAAAAGAAATCAGGCCAAGCCAGATCAAGAACGTACGGTCGATGCGAGCATTCATGACGCCCTCACGGCTCGCCGCTGGATTTGCCAACGTGCTGCGCCTGAACACCTTTAGCCAAAGCTTCGATCAAGCTTTTTTGGGTTACCACGCCAAGGGTTGATCCTTCGCCCGGAGACGTCACCAGGACACCGCCATCACTGCGACTGACCACCGACAATAAATCCTCAAGCGTTGTATCCCCGCTAACAGATGGAAGGTCGCCCACGGGTGCCGATGGCGGGACGGCAATATCACTCGCTTTCAAAACCCTGATCCAGGGCACATCGCTGGTAAAGTCAGCAACATAGGAATCCACCGGATTGAGCACGAGTTGGTCTGGTGTGCCCATTTGTACAATGGCACCATCGCGCATAATCGCCATACGATCTGCGATACGGAGGGCCTCCAGAAAATCGTGGGTTATAAAAACAATTGATTTGTGCAGCATCTGCTGGATCCGCAAAAATTCGTCCTGCATCTGCCGACGAATCAGCGGATCAAGCGCCGAAAAAGGCTCGTCCAAAAACCAGAATTCCGGCTCCGCCGCCAAAGATCGGGCGATCCCGACTCGTTGTTGCTGCCCCCCGGAAAGCTGGTTGGGATAGCTGCTTTCCCTGCCTTCCAATCCGACCAGTTCTATGACCTGTTGCGCTTTTTGCCGCCGCTTGGCAAGCGGCACGCCTTGGAGCTTCAAGGGGAAAGCGATGTTTTCGATAACCGTCAGGTGGGGCAACAGGCCGAAGTTCTGGAACACCATTCCCATCTTGTGGCGACGGACATCAATCAGTTCGCTGTTCGATGTCTCGAGCAGGTTTTGACCATCAAGGATGACTTCGCCCGCAGTTGGTTCGACCAACCGTGACAAGCTTCGCACAACCGTCGACTTGCCCGATCCCGACAATCCCATAATGACAAAAATTTCGCCCACATGAACATCAAAACTGACATCACAGGCAGCAACGATATGACCGTCATCGCGGATTTGATCGGCAAGTCCGGCAGGATCGTCGACCCTTCCCGAACGGTTGGTGAAATATTTATCGGGGTTAGGGCCGTATACTTTCCAGACATCACGACAGGATAACTTTACGTCACCCCCACTTGCATCTGCACCAGATGTTTTACCGCTCACGTTTTCTCTCGCACAATTAAAAAAACGGGAGAATAAGGCTTGGGCAATCCCTCGCCAAATTCTCCCGACTTCCTGTTTCTAAAAGATCATATCGATCTACATTTTGGCGGCTTTGATCCACGGTTCCCAGGTCGCCTGGTTATTATCAATCCAGGTTTTGACCACGGCTTCCAGCTTATTGCCTTTTTCATCGACTTCCAAAATCAGGGCATTCTGGATGTCATTGCTCAACTTGATGGATTTCATAAACTTGTATGCGGCTGGCCATTTTGCCTTAAAGCCCTTCCAGACAATTTTGTCGACAGTCGCCTGCTGAAATCCGCATGCGCTACCCTTTTTCTGATTGCCTTCATCACAATTGACGCCGTCACCATCCCACTTGATCCATTTGAATTTGTAGGACGAGAACATCCAGTGAGGTTGCCAGAACATCATCAGTATAGGCTTTTTTGCAGCATAAGCGCTTTTCACTTCAGCAATCATCGCGCCTTCTGAACCACCGGCAATGGCCTTGAACGGCAGCTTGATATCTTCGACCAGTTCCTTCGAACGCGTCCCCCAATCGGCGGGATAAGTAATCAACCGGCCTTTGGGAAAGGTTTCAGCATTCCCGAAAGCCTGAGCGCACTTGTACAATGCCTTATAGCTGGGCAAGCCAGGACATTTCTCTTCCATGTAAGGAGGATAAATCCAGCCTTCACGCGGTTCCAGGCCCAGCGATCCAAGCACTTCAATATCGCCAGCAGCAACCGCTTTGGGGTAAATATCACCAAGGTTGTTGGTCCAGACTTCTGGTTGGGTATGGATGGACCCCTGGGCTACGCCGGCAAATTGCGGCACCGCACCAGCCGTTACGTATTCCACATTGTAGCCCATTTTTTTAAGTAGCTCGCCGGTGATATGGGCAGAAAGGTGCTGCCCCGTCCATTCGTTGACAGCGACCTTGATAGGGTCTGCCGATTCAGGAATAGATGCGGCCTTGACAGAATTAATTGAGACTGCGGCGACGATCGTCGCCACAACAGTCACAATTTTGGCGATATGATTTGACATTGATAACCCTCTTCTTGTTTCTTTATTTGCCCCCGCCTGTAGCGGGACATATAAACCAGTCTAACAGTTTTTCCTGCAGTTTGAAGTGAAACAATTCCAATGCACGGTGCGACATGTTTACTTCAAGGGATTACACAACTTGCGCGCGCGCAGATCACGGGCTTAGGCCAACACTATGAAACACGCTGATTTTATCATCGTCGGCGCGGGTTCAGCCGGTTGCGTGCTGGCCAATCGCCTGAGCGAAGATCCCACCTGCCGGGTCGTGCTGATCGAAGCAGGCGGCAGTGACCGCAGCATCTTCATTCAAATGCCGACGGCCCTGTCGATCCCCATGAACATGGCAAAATACAATTGGGCTTTTGAATCAGACCCGGAACCTTTTTTAGATAGCCGCCGCATGCATTGCCCGCGCGGCAAGGTGCTTGGCGGATCGTCATCGATCAATGGCATGGTCTATGTGCGCGGCCACGCCCGTGATTTTGATGAATGGCAAGAACACGGTGCCAAGGGCTGGGATTATGCAAACTGCCTGCCCTATTTCAAAAAAGCAGAAACCTGGATTGGTGGCGCGGATGACTTCCGGGGCGACACAGGCCCGCTGCATACCTGCAATGGTAATGACATGCAAAATCCATTGTACCGCGCATTCATCGAGGCTGGTGGCCAGGCAGGATATCCGATTACCGGCGACTACAACGGTCATCAGCAGGAGGGTTTTGGCCCCATGCACATGACGGTCAAGAACGGCATTCGAAATTCGACAGCGAACGCCTATCTGCGCCCTGTACAAAAAAGACCCAACCTTCAGCTCATCTCGGGCGCTATGACCCATAAAGTTGTTATGGATGGTAAACGTGCCGTTGGAGTGGAAATTGAACAGGGCGGCAAGCGCAGTATTATCAAATGCTCGCGCGAGGTGATTTTATCCGCCGGATCCATAGGATCACCCACCCTATTGCAAGTGTCTGGCATTGGCCCGGCGGCGACCCTGCAGGCAGCGGGGATTGATGTTATCCACGACCTCAAGGGTGTGGGCGAAAACCTGCAAGACCACTTGGAAATCTATTTCCAATTTCGTTGTACCCAGCCGATCACCCTGAACGGCAAACTGGATCCCCTTAACAAATTGCTGATCGGGGCCCGCTGGTTCTTTTTAAAAAGCGGTCTTGGTGCAACCAACCATTTTGAATCTTGCGCGTTTATCCGCTCCAAAGCCGGGATCGAATGGCCCGATATCCAGTACCACTTCCTGCCTGCCGCCATGCGCTACGATGGCCAGGCGGCTTTTGACGGTCATGGCTTTCAGGTGCATGTGGGGCCGAACAAACCAAAAAGCCGGGGGCGGGTATCCGTCGCAACAGCCGACGCCCGCGACAAACCCAATATCCTGTTCAACTACATGCAACAACAAGAAGACCGGGAAGGCTTTCGCGCCTGCATTCGCCTGACCCGCGAAATCATCGATCAGGCAGCCTTTGCGCCTTATCGGGACGCCGAAATTCAACCCGGGATCGATGTTCAGTCCGATGACGAGATTGATCGCTGGGTCCGGGCAAACGCCGAAAGTGCCTATCACCCTTCGTGCACCAACAAAATGGGCAGTGATGACGACCCCATGGCGGTGCTGGATGCTGACTGTCGAGTGCGCGGCACGGAAGGTCTACGGGTTGTCGATTCATCCGTATTCCCGACCATCCCCAATGGCAACCTGAACGCCCCGACGATCATGGTTGCCGAACGCGCCGCTGATCTTATTTTGGGACGTGCCCTGCCCCCGGCAACCGAAAAGCCGTGGCTAAACCCGGACCGGTTTGGCGGGCAACGCTAAAGCGTATGAGGCCCGACTGGAAGCATCGGGCTAATTCGCCTTCAGCTCGCGACGGCGTGCATGTAAAATGGGCTCGGTATAGCCATTTGGCTGTCGCCCCCCCAGGAAGATCAGGTCCGACGCAGCCTGGAAGGCAATGCTGGTATCCAAAGCAGGGGCCATGTTGACATAAGTAGAATCATCCACATTTTGTGCGTCAACAACAACAGCCATGCGCTTCAAAGACATCGTCACCTGGTCTTTTGTGCAAATATTGTGACGGAGCCAATTTGCCATGTGCTGGCTGGAGATACGCAAGGTGGCGCGGTCTTCCATCAGACCGACGTCGTTGATATCGGGCACTTTTGAACAACCGACGCCATGGTCGATCCAGCGCACCACGTAACCGAGAATGCTCTGGGCATTGTTGTCCAGTTCCTGCTGGATGTCTGCGGCCGTCAGGACGGCATCCCCAAGCAATGGGATAGTCAGGATATCGTCCAGGCTGGCATGCGACCGAACGATGAGCTCTGTCTGTCGCGCGGCAACATTTATCCGGTGGTAATGCGTCGCATGTAAGGTGGCCGCCGTCGGTGACGGCACCCAGGCGCAGTTCGCCCCGGCCATGGGATGAACCTGCTTGGTCTCGAGCATTTGCTTCATTTCATCAGGTTTCGCCCACATACCCTTGCCGATCTGGGCGGCACCGCTAAAGCCGACTTCCAGGCCGGTATCAACATTCCAGTCTTCGTAGGCATTGATCCACGCTTCACCTTTTATGTCTTCCTTGCGCATGAATGGTCCCGCTTCCATGCTGGTGTGGATTTCGTCACCGGTGCGATCAAGGAAACCTGTGTTGATAAACATGATGCGTTCGCTAACTGCCCGAATACATTCTTTCAGGTTTACAGTCGTGCGGCGTTCTTCGTCCATCACACCGACCTTGATCGTATTGCGCGCCATTCCCAGCGCATCTTCAATACGATCAAACAAGTCGTTTGTGAAGGCGACCTCTTCCGGTCCGTGCATCTTCGGCTTAACGATATACATGCTGCCTGCACGACTGTTGGATTTGGTACCAGCGGTGCCCAAATCGTGCAAGGCACACAGTGCCGTCACCATGCCGTCAAGAATACCCTCTGGGATTTCATCGCCATTGCGATCCAGGATTGCATCTGTTGTCATCAAATGACCAACATTACGAACCAACAGCAGACTGCGCCCCGGCAGCGTCAGCGTGCTGCCGTCGATTGCTGCAAATTCCCGGTCCGGGTTCAGGCGGCGAGTGATGCTCTTGCCGCTCTTTTCCATCTGAACCTGCAAGTCGCCTTTCATCAGGCCCAGCCAGTTGCGGTAGACAGCAACCTTGTCATCGGCATCGACGGCAGCGACAGAATCCTCGCAGTCCTGAATGACCGTCATTGCCGATTCAAGGACAACATCCCTGATACCGGCACCATGGTCCTTGCCAACCGGATGGTTCGGGTCGACTAAAATTTCAATGTGTAGTCCGTTGTTGCACAGCACGATTGCATCAGGCCGATCACCACCGCCATAGCCAACGAATTGATCCGGGTCTGACAGGCCGGTTTCTGTGCCATCATCCAACGTCACCACCAACCGCTTGCGGCCATTCTGTTCGTTCAGGGTGTAGGCGGTTGATTGCATGTGACTGCCCTGTGCCAGGGGTACGGCTTGATCAAGAAAATCCATTGCCATGGCAATAACCTTGCGGCCGCGCACCGCATTGTAAGTTTTACCCTTTTCGCAGCCGTCATCTTCCGAAATCACATCGGTGCCGTAAAACGCATCGTACAAACTACCCCAACGGGCGTTCGCCGCATTCAAGGCGTAACGGGCATTCATCACCGGCACGACCAGTTGCGGTCCGGCTATTTTGGCAATCTCCGCATCGACGTTCGCCGTCGTAATCTTGAAATCCCCGCCGTCCGGAAGCAGGTAACCAATATCGATCAAAAACTGTTTGTAGGCAGTGGCATCGTGAGGCTGGCCCACGCGTTCGCTGTGCCATGCATCGATTTTTGCCTGCAGGTCGTCACGTCGTTTCAATAACGCTCTGTTCTTGGGACCCAGGTCGTCGACGATGGCTTCCAGCGCACCCCAGAACGCATCAGGTTCGATGCCGGTACCGGGCGTGATCTCATCAGCAACAAGATCATAAACAACAGGGGCAATCCGCAGCCCCCCTTTTTGCACTCTATCAGTCATCGTACGATCCGGTTTTATCATGGTTTATCGCCTGCTCCCTCGCCGGAAGCGGCTCGATAACTACCTAATAGGGTAGGGCGCCCCAATCAATACATAGCTGAGTGCATTTTCACAATACGGAATTCAGTTCGGCGGTAAGGCCTGATGCGTTTACTGGTTCCCGGCCTGCACGAGCAGGGATTCCTTGACCGTATCGCATTTGTTTTGCAGGTGTTCCTTCAGGATTTTAGCCAACCGCGGCCCGTCCCGATCATTCAGAGCCGACAGCATGGCTTCATGTTCGCCAACGGCTTGCGACCAGCGATCTTCCGACATATTAGCCATATAGCGGGCCCGACGAATACGGCCCTCGAGACTTCGATGCATGGCTGACAAGGTGATATTGGCAGCGGCTTCGAGAATTTTTTCGTGGATCGCCTGATTGAGGTGAAAGTATTCGGCTAATTCACGGCGCTGGTAATGCAGGATCATCTGATAATGAAGCGCGCGGGTTTCGGCGAGTTGATCTTCGGTGATACGCAGACACGCGAGTTCGCCAGCCAAAGCTTCCAGCGACCCCATGACGGGAAACATTTCATCGACATCGTCGGCCGTAACCTTGGACACCGATGCTCCCCGGTTGGGCGTTAGCACAACCAGCCCTTCCGATGCCAATACGCGTATGGCCTCTCGCAAAGGCGTGCGAGATATACCAAAGCGTTCGCACAATTCCTTTTCGGCAAGGCGCGAACCCGGCGCGAATTCACCTTCGACAATCATCGTGCGCAAACCGGCGACCACGTCATCGTGCAACAAGGATCGGGGCAAAGAAGCCCTGCCCTCTCGGGGGTTTGGAAGGGCTTCTGAAGGGGACGAATCATCAGGCATGGTCATTCCTATCATACTGTCAGCGCGCGTTCGAGAACCCGCGCCACATGAACAGCATCTTTTTGCGTTCCATCCTTGATTTGGTGGCGGCAACTGGTGCCGTCGGCGACAACAACAGTAGCGATGCCCGCGGCACGGACCGCCGGCAGCAAAGATGCCTCGGCCATTTTCATGGACAAATCATAGGTTTCCGCCTGATACCCAAAAGCCCCGGCCATACCACAGCAACTGCCTGGGACAATTTCGATATCAAGGCCCGGCACAAGCTTCAAAACCGATTGTACCGATCCCATGACATCGTGTGCCTTTTGGTGGCAATGACCATGCAGCAGAACCTTGGCTGCGCCATTGTCTTTGAAGGATAAATCAAGACGACCGGCATCGTGTTCGGCGGCCAGGAATTCTTCAAACAGGAACGAGTTTTCCGCAATGGCGCCCAGCGCCGCGTCGTCCATCATAACGGGAAACTCATCACGCAACGACAGCACGCACGACGGTTCCAGGCCAATGATGGGAACGCCCCTCTCGGCATAAGGAGCCAGCGCCCCGATCAAACGCCCCGCTTCCTGTTTTGCCTCATCAACAAGCCCGGCCGACAGGAACGTGCGGCCACAACAAACCGGTCGGCCACCATCAAGTGGTTTTGGCACATGCACCGTATAGCCTGCCGCCCGCAAGACCTTCAACGCCGCGCGGGCATTTTCAGGCTCATGATAAATGTTGAAGGTATCGACCCACAAAACAACTTCACGACCGTTTGCTCCAGGCTCTCCCACTCCGGGTTCATCAGCACCCAAAAAGGGGTTCGCATGCCAAACCGGAAGGGCACGTTTTGCGCTGAATCCCAACAAGGCCTGCGTTAACATCGCAACACCCGGTATCTTATCCCGCAAATTGGTCAGGAAATGAAACCGGCTGGCCAACGGCGCGTAACGCGGCAGATAAGCGACGAGCTTGTCGCGCAGTTTAACGCCGTGGCGTTTGGCATAATGATACAAAAATTCGACCTTCATGCGGGCCATGTCGACGCCGGTCGGGCATTCGCGTTTGCAGCCCTTGCAGCCAACGCACAAACCCATGGCATCGTACATTTCTTTTGACGTAAAGGCGTCGGGCCCTAACTGACCAGAAATTGCCAGGCGCAGGGCATTGGCGCGTCCGCGGGTCAGGTGTTGTTCATCGCCAGTGGCGCGGAAGGACGGGCACATGACCGCCGCGTCGCGCTTGCGACAGGCGCCATTGTTGTTACACATCTCGACGGCACCGGCAAAACCGCCCCAGGCGGACCAGTCCAATGCCGTTTTTGGCATATGGGTTTCATAACCCGGCTTATAGCGAAACAACGAGCGATCATCCATTTTTGATGGGTTGACGATCTTGCCAGGATTCATCAGGTCCATGGGGTCAAACAGCGCCTTAACCTCGGCGAAATTCTCGACCATACGGGTGCCGAACATGGCTTCGTGGAATTCCGAACGGACCAGCCCGTCGCCGTGTTCACCGGAATGAGACCCCTTGTATTCGCGCACCATGGCAAAGGCTTCTTCTGCCACTGCCCGCATTTTTTTAACATCCATTTCCTGCCGCAAATTAAGAACAGGACGGACATGAAGACAGCCGACTGAGGCATGAGCATACCAGGTGCCTGTGGTGCCGTGCTTGTGAAAAACCTTGGTCAAACGGTCGGTGTATTGTGCCAAGTCGGCAAGGTCTACCGCACAGTCCTCGATAAAGGATACGGGTTTGCCATCGCCCTTCATGGACATCATAATGTTCAAACCAGCCTTGCGAACCTCCCACACGGCCTTTTGAAATACCGGCTCAGTGGCTTCAACAACACCGCTTGGAAAACCCAGGTCTGCCATCATCTCGACCAGCGTGGCCAGTTGACCAAGCAGGGCGTCCCGGTCGTCCCCTGCGAATTCCACCAATAACAAGGCGGCAGGCTTGCCGGACACTGCCTTATCCATGGTCGCGCGGAACAGGGGTATGTCCCGCGACAATTCGATCATCGTTCCGTCCATCAGTTCGACGGCTGCCGGATCCAGCTTGACCAGATGCTGGGCGGCATCCATGGCTTCATAGAACGTAGGGAAATGACAAATACCAAGAACCTTGTGCGCCGGTATGGGCCACAGTTTGATTTTGATCTTTTTACTGTAGGCCAGCGTACCTTCGGAACCGACCAGCAGGTGGGCCAGATTGACCGCCTGGTTGCTGGGCACCAGGGCGTCAATGTTATAGCCACCGACCCGACGCATCAGTTTTGGGAATCGGGCATCTATTTCCGCCGCTTCACGCGCACCAAGTTCCAGCAATTGCTCGATCAATGCCCGCTGATCAGCATTGAAATCAGCATCATCCAGGTCATTTGGCAGTTCACCGAACCGCATTTCCGTACCGTCCGCCAGCAGGGCGTCGATGGCGATCACGTTGTCGCGCATGGTGCCATAATGTAGCGAGCGCGCACCGCAACTGTTGTTACCTGTCATGCCGCCGATGGTCGCCCGTGACCCCGTCGACACATCAACCGGGAACCACAACCCGTGTGGCTTCAAATAAGTATTGAGCTCATCCAGTACGACACCCGGATCCACCCAGGCGGTTTGTTCCTGCAAATCCAGTTCGATCACCTTGTTCAGGTGGCGACTGGCATCCATGACCACAGCACGACCAACAGTTTGGCCGCACTGCGAAGTGCCGCCGCCGCGCGGCAACACCGGCACGGAGACATCAGCGGCAATAGACAGGATCCTGGCCACATCACCGTGGCTACGCGGCACCGTGACCCCGATCGGTTCGATCTGGTAGATAGAGGCATCGGTGGCGTATCGCCCCCTTGAATAAGCATCGAACAAGACCTCGCCATCGATTTCATCATCAATACGTTTGGCTAGACGCTGATCACCGATTGCAACGGGATTCGACATATTCATTCGCTTTCAAAGTGCGGCGGCGGGATGGTAGTTTTGTATTCATTTTACTTTTCGTGCCAGAAAAATTTCTCACCAAAACACGGCCACACCCACACAAATTCATTCAATAAATTGATATTAAACGATTTTATTAAGATACACCCATTCTAAAGTTTTTCGAAAGAGTCGGTTGATCTGACATGGTTTCGTATACATAATACAAAAAAGCAAGGGCGGGATCAATCCCGACGCTGGGGGAGGAATTACTTAAGCATGGTCACACACACAGGGCGTCACTTTTTGCAGATACCAGGGCCAACCAGCGTTCCCGATCGGGTACTGCGCGCCATCGCCATGCCTGTCATCGATCATCGCGGGCCGGAATTTGCCATATTGGGCAAGGAAGTTCTGGCCGCGATCAAGACTATTTTCAAAACCCAAAACCCGGTCATCATCTATCCGGCATCCGGTACCGGCGCATGGGAGGCCGCGTTGGTCAACACCCTGTCTCCCGGCGATAAGGTGTTGATGTTCGAAACGGGTCAATTCGCTTCCTTATGGTGCAGCTTGGCAAAGCGCTACGAACTGGATATTGAACTGGTGCCCGGAGATTGGCGCAACGGCGTTGACCCTGCCGCCGTCGAAGAACACCTTCGCGCCGACACCGACCACACGATCAAGGCTGTCTGCGCAGTTCACAACGAAACGTCGACCGGCGTGGCAAGCCGTATCAAAGCCGTGCGCGATGCCATCGACGCGGCCGGGCATCCGGCATTGTTCATGGTCGACACCATTTCATCCTTGGGTTCTATCGACTATCGCCATGATGAATGGAAAGTGGATGTCACCGTCGCGGGGTCACAAAAAGGCTTGATGCTGCCGCCGGGATTGAGTTTTACCGCACTTAGCGACAAGGCACTTGCGGCGTCTGAGAAAAATACCATGCTTCGGTCCTACTGGCGCTGGGATGAAATGCTGAAATCCAACGAAACGGGCTTCTTCCCCTACACCCCGGCGACCAATCTGCTGTACGGCCTGAAAGAGGCCATCACCATGCTGCATGAAGAAGGGCTGGACAACGTCTTCGCCCGCCACGCGCGCCATGGGGAAGCAACGCGTCGCGCCGTTCGCGCCTGGGGCCTCGACGTTCTGGCCGTAAATCCTGAAGAATATTCCGGCGTGCTGACGGCGGTGCTGATGCCCGACGGGCATGACGCCGATGCGTTCCGCAAACTGGTTCTTGATAAATTCGATATGTCGCTGGGCACCGGCCTGGGAAAGGTTGCGGGCAAAGTTTTCCGCATCGGCCATTTGGGTCATTTCAACGACCTTACGCTGGCTGGCACCTTGTCGGGTGTCGAGATGGGGTTGCGACTGTCTGGACTGCCGGGTGCCAGGGGTGGTGTTGATGCGGCACTTGATTACCTAGCGGGGGAAGTGGCGGCCTGACCGTCTCGCCCCGGCAACAACAAACCAAGGCACGGCACCAAAGACCGGCCCGATAAAAAGAACGATCGAGTTTCCTTTTCGCGCGATAAATATGAGAAGGATTTTAATGTTGGATAAACCAGGGAGATGACAACATGAAAGTTACAAATATTCTGAAAACCATAAGTCTGGTCACCGTCGGGGCACTGTTCGTGACCCAGGCATCAGCCACCGAACTCGTTCTCAAATTCGGTCACGTCGGCAAACCGGGATCGTTGTTTGAAGCATCAGCGAATGAATTTGCAAGGCTTGCCAATGCAAAAATGGCGGGCAAGGCCCGTGTCGATGTGTTCGGCTCCAGCCAGTTGGGAAAAGACAAGGAATTGCTGAAGAAGCTTAAGTTGGGGACCGTGAATTTCGCCCTGCCGTCTTCGGTAATGGCGTCCCAGGTTGGCGAGTTCGGCATGTTTGATATGCCCTATCTGGTTAAAGACCGGGCCCACATGGCGAAGATCGAAAAAGAAATCGTCCGCCCGACGCTGCTGCCCATCGCCGAAAAGAAAGGTCTGAAGATCCTGGCGCTGTGGGAAAACGGTTTCCGCCACATCACCAACAACAAACATCCAATCGACGTACCGGGCGATCTGGCAGGCATCAAACTGCGCACTCCCAGTTCGGTTTGGCGTGTGAAGATGTTCAAGGCTTATGGTGCCAATCCATCACCCCTGTCGTTCTCGGAAGTGTTTGTCGCCTTGCAGACCGGCACATTTGATGGCCAGGAAAACCCGTTCGCGCAGATCGCATCGGCCAAGTTCCAGGAAGTTCAGAAATACCTGTCGCTGACTGGTCACGTGTACACTCCGGCATACATCACCGCCAGCACCAAGCACTTCGCCAAGCTACCGGCCGATGTGCAAAAGGCTTTGATCGAAGCAGCCGAGGAAACTCAGGCGTTCGTTTACAAAAAAGCGGCGGCTTTGGAAACAAGCTTGCTGGCTGAATTGAAAGCTGGCGGCATGCAGGTGAACACGGCAAACAAAGCCGCATTCATCAAGGCTTCCGACAAGATCTATAAAGAGTTCGCCGACACCGTAAAAGGTGGCGGTCCACTGGTTGCCAAAGCCATGGCCCTCGCCAACTAAGGCTTTCTGTTACCCGGCCCGGCCTGCATCATGCGGGTCGGGCCGCTTTTATTTCGTCTGTCTATCAACATCATTTTTTTATTGGGGGACCGCCCAGTGCGCGTCGCTTTTTCAACCTTCCGCGGCTATTTCGAGCGCCTGTTGGAAGCCGTCACAATTTTCCTTATGGTGACTTTGGCCCTGCTGGTGCTGGTCGCCGTTCTCTACAGGCTCTCGGGCCATTCACTGGACTGGTACGATGAAGTCGCCGCCATTCAATTGGCCTGGCTGACTTATTATGGCGGTGCCCTGGCCGCTTTGAAACGCGCCCACATCGGGGTCCCCGGCCTTGTCAACGCCATGGCACCCGCCGTACGTGTCCCTGTTGTCTTGCTGGCCGAAGCTATCGTCATCAGTTTTTTTGCCCTGATGGGCTGGCTGGGGGTCGAGGTTCTGCAGATCCTGGAAGGCGATACACTCGTCAGCCTGCCAAGCGTGCCAACAGCATTCACCCAGTCGGTAATCCCCATTGGTGCCGCGCTGTTTATCATCGCCCAAATCCTGACCATGCCTGAAATGCTTGATGAAGCCCGCAAAGGCAAAGCGCATTCGGCAACGGAAGGAATCGAGCCATGATTATCGCCCTCATGTTTTTAGGGCTGTTCGCCCTTGTCATGATCAACGTCCCCATTGCCATCGCCCTTGCTGTGGCAACGACGGTCGCCATGGTCGTGACACAAGGGCCGGACATCCTGCCCAACGTTGCTCTTGTGATGATGGATGGCGCCACCAAATTCCCGCTGATCGCCATCCCGCTGTTTATTCTGGCCGGCGCAATCATGAATACAGGCGGCCTGTCACGGCGGCTAATCGCCTTTGCATCGGCATTGTTCGGTTTCGTTCGCGGCGGTTTGGCAATGATCAATATCGGCACCTCCATGTTCTTTGCCGAAATTTCTGGCTCCGCCGTTGCCGACGTTGCTGCCTTGGGATCTATCCTTATTCCGGCCATGAAAAAGAAGGGCTATCCGGCACCATTTGCCGCAGCAGTCACGTCTTCCTCGGCAACGCTGGCGGTGATTATTCCGCCGTCTATTCCGATGATCCTGTACGCGGTGATGGCGCAAACATCCGTCGTGCAATTGTTTGTCGCTGGCATCGTGCCCGGCATCATTGGCGGACTTGGCATGATGGCCATGAGTTACTGGTTCGCCCGGCGATACAATTACCCGGTCGAGGAAACGTTTCAGATAAGACGTGTCGTCGAAACTTTCAAAGACGCGGGCCTTGCCTTCACTTTGCCATTCATCATTCTGGGCGGCATCTTCGGCGGTTTCGTCACAGCGACGGAAGGTGCTGCACTCGCCGTGCTGGCATCCTTGGTGATTTCCGCCGTGTACCGTGAAATGAGCCTGCCGCATTTGAAGGAAGCAATCATCGAAGGCGGCGTTCATACGGCGGTCGTGATGTTGCTCGTGGCGTCATCTGTATTAGTGGGCGTCTACCTGACGGAAGCCCAGGTGCCACAAAAGCTGGCATCGGGAATTATGGCGATCACCGACAACAGATACTTCACACTGGCCATCCTGAACGTTTTCTTTCTGATTGTCGGTTTCTTCCTGCATTCCGCCGCCGCCATCATACTGGTCGTGCCCATTGTCATGCCGATTGTCCATGCCGTGGGTATCGACCCTGTACACTTCGGCCTGATCGTGACGCTGAACCTGGGCATTGGTCAGCAGACACCGCCGGTCGCCAGCGTGCTGGTCACGGCATGTTCGGTGGCCAAGGCAGATGTATGGGATGTCAGCAAGGTCAACGTATACTTCATCGCCGTGTTGTTCGCCGTGTTGATGTTGGTAACATACGTGCCCATCGTGCCCATGGGGCTGGTGGACTTCTTCTATCGTTAGAAAGACCTGATACTATGACCGATACTATTCTTCTCGATCGCAATGGACACATCGCCACGATTACGTTGAACCGGCCGGAAAAGCTGAACGCCATGACCAAGCCCATGTGGCTGCGACTGGGTGAAGCCCTTGAGGAACTGAGTGCCGACGATACAGTGCGCTGCATCATCTTGCGCGGTGCAGGCGGCAGGTCATTTTCTCCTGGCAATGACATCGGCGAATTTGAAACCGAACGAGCCAATCCGCAACAGGGCAAAGCCTACGGCAAGATCCTGCACAAGACACTTGGCCTGTTACAGGATTGTCCGATCCCGACGGTCGCCCTGATCGAGGGCCTTTGCGTCGGTGGCGGCCTGGAAATTGCGGGCTGTTGCGATATTCGGATCTGCGGCACGTCATCGCGATTTGGCGCGCCGGTCAAGAATCTGGGGCTGGTCATGGCCCACAACGAACTGGCGGCGTTAACCAGCCTGGCCGGGCGCGACGTAGCCCTGGAAATTCTTTTGGAAGGCCGCATATTTGATGCAACGGAAGCCAAGGAAAAGCATTTGGTGAGCCGCGTGGTTGCCGACGACGATGTGGAATCCGAAGCCTACGAGACGGCGAAACGTATTGCCGAAGGCGCGCCATTAGCCGCGCGCTGGCACAAAAAATTCGCCAAACGCCTAAGCGACCCCACACCGTTAACCGAAGAAGAACAAGACGAAGGTTACGCCTGCTATGGCACCGAAGACTTCCAGATCGGCTACAAAGCCTTTTTGGCCAAGACCAAGCCCGATTTCAAAGGACGTTAGATCATGTCCAAACGACAAGGCCCATTAGCCGGTCTGAAAGTGATTGAACTGGCCCACATCATGGCGGGCCCCGTGTGCGGCCTTATGCTGGCGGACATGGGCGCCGATGTGATCAAGGTGGAAAAAATCCCCGGAGGAGACGACACCCGGCGCATGGTCCCGCCCCTGCAAGGTGATGAATCTGCCGCTTACATGATGATGAACCGCAATAAACGCGGCATCGCCTTGAATTTGAAGGACGAAAAAGGCAAGGCCGTGTTGCGCGACCTGCTGGCCGATGCCGATGTGGTGATAGAGAATTATCGCAAAGGCACAATGGAAAGACTGGGGTTCGGCTACGACACATTGAAAGAAATCAATCCCGGCATTATTTTTGCCGAACTGTCCGGTTTTGGCCGTACCGGTCCTTACGCGGAACGTGGCGGCTTTGATCTAATCGCCCAGGGCATGAGCGGCCTGATGAGCATCACCGGCGAAGGGCCAGGGCAGCCACCATGCAAGGTAGGCCCGCCGGTAACCGACATCACCGCTGGTATCCTGGCCGCCATGGGTGTGCTCGCCGCCTACACCCATCGACTTAAAACCGGCGAGGGACAAAAGGTCGACACCTCCCTTTTCGAGGCAGGGATCGTCCATACCTATTGGCAATCCGCCATTGCCTTCGCGACGGGAACGCCTCCAGGTCCCATGGGGTCAGCCCATCCGCTGAACGCCCCCTACCAAGCCTTTCAGACCAGCGATGGCTGGATCAATATCGGTGCCGCCAACCAGAATAACTGGCTTAAACTGATCGATGTCCTGGATCATGCGGAATTAGCTGATGACCCACGCTTCGCCGACAACCAAGGCCGCATGGCGCACCTGAAGGAACTGGAAGCCGTCCTGAACGGAATTTTCGTTGAACACGCAACGGACGTTTGGCTGGAACGCTTGGGAAATGCTGGCGTACCAGCCGGACCAGTCCTTGACGTTTGTGAGATGCACAGCGACGAACAAGCCCTTGCCCGCGCCATGGTGGTTGATGTTGATCACACGACAGAAGGCTCCGTGAAGACCCTGGGCCTGCCGGTGAAATTTTCAAACACTCCGGGTAAAGTTCTGCACGGAGCGCCCCTGTACGGTGAACACACGCGCTCCATACTGTCCGAACACGGCTACGGCACGGATCGGGTCGAAGACCTTGTAAAGGCCGGCGTGGTGATCGCGCGATGACGGCCCTCGTAATCAAGGCAATGGCACTGATACCCGAAGCCTTTTTGGAATACGGTTCCGTTTTGATGTCCAGGGGAATCGCACCCCAGCGTGACGAATTCGCTGGCCATATCGAGAACAGACGCGACGAGGCCAAACCCAATCTGACGTTCATTCACGCGCTTCCCAAACCACCGGTAGTCGTCGCGATGGAACGTCATCCGTATTCCAGCCAGACCTTCGTGCCAATGAACGGTGCAAGAAGCCTGATCGCCGTTTGTCCTTCAGATACGGGCGATGAACCCGACCTGTCTCGTCTTCAGGTGTTTGTTGCCGATGGTGGCCAATCCGTTCATTACAACGCCGGAACCTGGCACGCCCCCTTGTGCACACTGGAACAGCCTGGCGAGTATGTCATGCTAAGATGGGATGACGGCGGCATCGACGATACGGAACTTCGCCGACTGGATCAACCTCTGGAAATTGATATCAACATCACCTGATGCTCGGCGCCACACCGCTGATCGCACCGTGCGAAATTGCAATTACGATCACCCGCTTAGGTTGGCCGTGTGATTATTTAAATATTAGCATCAACAGATGGGTTTGATTCCCTTGCATAATTTGGCGATTGCCGGTTTACGCCTTATCAAAATGACGGCCCCAAGCTAACTCACACTCGGTCAATTAAGCCTTGAAAAGCGCCCCCTTCGTTATCAATTGAGGTGTCTGTGACGCTTTACGAAGGAAACCTGACTATGTCTCTGGCCGTTCGTTTATCCACCCTTCTCGCCTTCGCCATTTTAATCTTGCCGAATGCGTCAAATGCCACTGAACCTCCTATTCGTATCGGTCTTGATGCTGATATGTCATCCGGAGCAGCAAAAGGCGGCGAAGCTATTCGCCGCGGGGTAGCGCTCGCCATCAAAGAGGTGAATGATAACGGCGGTGTATTTGGCCGCCCCTTGGAATTGATTGTGCGCGACCATCGCGGCAATCCCGCTCGCGGTGTTGACAACATCACCGAACTGGCTGCCATGAAGGATGTCGTCGCCGTTGTTGGCGGAATTCACACACCTGTCGCCATGCGTGAATTACCGGCAATTCACAAAAGCAACCTGATATTCCTGGTTCCGTGGGCCGCAGGTACACCTGTTGTTGAAAACGGGTTTGAGCCGAATTTTGTGTTCCGAGTATCTGTACGCGACCAGTTTGCCGGTGGCTTCCTGGTCGAGAACGCGCTGAAAAGTGGGCACAAAAAATTGGGACTGCTATTTGAAAAAACCGGATGGGGCCGGTCCAACGAAAAAGCCGTCAAAGCAGCTTTGCTGCCTCATGGATTAGCCCCTGCCGCGATTGAATGGTTCGGTTGGGGGGCCACAGATATTTCACCACAAATCAAGCGTTTGCAGAAAGCCGGAGCCGACGTCATCATCCTTGTCGCCAATCCACGTGAAGGTGGCATTGTCGTAGCGGACATTGCTGCCATGCCACAAGACATGCGTCTTCCCCTGTTGTCACATTGGGGTATAACCGGCGGTGACTTTTTCAAAGCCAACAAGAATAACTTAGCCCGCGTTGATCTTAGTTTCTTGCAAACATTCTCTTTTTTCGACCCGCCGATCCCGGACCGGGCCAATCATTTGTGGACACTTTATAAAACCATGTTCACCGATGCTGTCGATCCCGGCGACGCATTTTCACCGGTCGGAACGGCCCATGCCTACGACTTGGTTCACATCCTGGTTGCGGCGATCAAGAAAGCCGGAACCATAGATCGTGTTTTGGTCCAGGCAGCACTGGAAACTCTTCCGTTCCATTCAGGAGTAATGCGCGACTATGCCCCGCCCTTCACCAAAAACCGACACGAT
>Ga0316204_10002534_pt1 | contig 40776 bp, 31 predicted proteins | sample 6monrhotite_MG_2_FD_205661 | JGI IMG/M metagenome (GOLD analysis project Ga0316204, IMG submission 205661) | Microbial mat bacterial communities from mineral coupon in-situ incubated in ocean water Damariscotta River, Maine, United States -... | ecosystem: Environmental > Aquatic > Marine >...
CAAGGTGATCATGGCAATGGCGAACCAGTAGAATTTAGCTAATGCAAAGCCTTCAAAGGACTTGCCATACCCATACAGGTCGGAATAGGCCAAGGGCTCGAAGAAGTTGAACAGCATCAAGCGGCTTTCGAAACCTACAGAAGGCAAGGCAGAACCAGTGAGCCAGATGATGAAAAGAATGAAAATGCCCATGAAAGTATTTCTTACCAGGCTATGGACAAATACAGAAGTTATGGCCCAGATGACCAGCCCAGTGAACTGGATAAAGAACAGGTTTAAAAGGTACTGACCAATCTCAAAATGGGTATAGCCATTGTAAATCTGGATGCCCATGCCAACTACCATCATTACCGTGAGCAGTAGCAGTTGCATGCCAATAAGGCCAAAGAGTTTTGATAGCAACAGGGTAGTGTTGGACACCGGTGTACTGTCTACCAGAAAATTCATTTGGGTGGCCTTATCACGATTTACCAACATACCACCGTACATCATGGTGAGTAAAGTAATGATGAGCGTGAAGAAGAATGCAGGGATACTGAGCACCACATTGGTAACCGGCATTATAGCAATCTCACGGGCATTGGTTACCTGAGTAATGGCGAAAAAAACCGAAAGCACACCTAAACCTAACAGCACATAAAACATCCAGTTTTTGAGAATAAAACTCAAGTTGGTACGGGTCAGCGACCATAAAATCAAGCCTGGTTTTCTAGCAGCACGGTCACGATTTACTTTCATGGCACTGGCTACCGGCTGTGCTGCCTTAGCAGGTTTGCTCTCAACTGTTGCAGACACCTTTTTCTTTTTAGTGTCCAGCTGCTCGTGCAACTCAAATCTTCTGTACACAAAGCCAAACACCAGCACTGCAATAGACATCCACAGCAGCCTATTGGCGATCACTAAACCAGTGATTGGGATCAATTGCAGGTTCTTTTCAAGGCGTGTCCAGTCAGCGGTTTCGTTGATGAAACCAAATTCTCCAAAGGGGTCCATCAAAACCAGTAAGGTGGTATTGTCTATGGCATTGGGCAGGATGTTTCTGATAAGAAAGAGCACGATGATCAAGGCAAAGCCCACATAGATATTTCGGGTAAAAGCTACCAGCGAAAAAAGGATAAGGCCTATGATCAACACATTGGGGATGATGTATACCAACAGTGTTTGTAAGTGACCCAGTAGATTGAACTTGCCAATCTTATCTGGATGCAAACCTGGCAACTGCTCAGCAACCATGATGGCCACGGCTGTGATAACAACGATCAGCAGTACTGCTGAAATGGCAGCGGTGAACTTACCCAACAGGTAGTCTCTTTTGTGTATGGGGTAGGTAAACAGCACCGAGTGCGCTTTGGTACGGAAGTCTTCGTAAATGGTGACTCCTACAATGGCCGGAATGAGGAACAGGATGCCTTTGAAAAGGAAGTTCCAGACCTTTTGAAGCTCAAAAGGTGAGTTGAGAAAGTTGTTTTCAGTAACCTGAGTTGCAGGGTCGAAAAGGCCTGCTGTGCCAGCAAACATTACGAATGCTGCAAAGGAGAAGAACAATAAGTACAGGTAGTACTTCCAGTCGGTGAGCCATTTTTTGAACTCGTAGTTGAATATGCTTTTCATGCTGCGGAAAGTTTAGACTGATTGATATGAACGAAGTAGACGTCTTCCAAATTGGGCTGGTCTTGCACGTAGTTTTCACCTGGGCAGGTGCTGGCCAATACCCGAACCCGGAGGCTGTTATCGGCATTGAAATTTTTAGAAAGCACCGGGTATTGGGCCTCAATGGCGCCATAGTCCATGGAAGGCACACTGCACATCCATACCTGGCCTTTCAGTTCAGCAATGGCCTCTGCCGGCTTGGCGTGTTTTAGAATTTGCCCTTCATTCATAATGGCCATATCAGTACAGAGCTCTTTTACATCTTCTACAATATGGGTGGAGAAAATGACCGTATTGGTGGCTCCCACCTCTCTGAGCACATTCAGAAAGCGGTTTCTTTCAGAGGGGTCGAGGCCCGAGGTGGGTTCATCTACAATGATGAGTTTCGGGTCGTTGAGCAGTAGCTGGGCAATGCCAAAGCGCTGCTTCATACCGCCCGAGTAGCCACTCACTGCTTTTTTGCGTACATCGTCCAGATTGACTAGTTCCAGCACATGATCAATGAGTCTTTGCCTCTCCTTCTTTGCGGTAATGCCTTTGAGGATGGCGAAATAATTAAGCAGCTTTTCGGCCGACACCTTAGGATATACCCCAAATGACTGGGGAAGGTAACCGAGCACTTCGCGCAGGGCCATTGGGTTTTGAAGAATGTCGATGTCACCAAAGCTCACCTGACCGCTGTCTGCATTTTGTAGGGTGGCGATGGTACGCATGAGCGATGATTTACCTGCTCCGTTAGGCCCTAACAGGCCAAACATGCCTTGATTAATTTCAAGGTTCAGGTTGTTTAAAGCTTTAACTCCATTTCCGTAGGTCTTATTAAGACTATTGATTGCTAAATTCATGGTTATGTGATTTTGACTTTTTTCTACTTTTTGCATTGTGTTAAGTCAAATGTATGCGGATCGGGCACTGCAAAAATTGAATATCCGTCAGCTGGGATGCTTTTCCGGTGAACTGGGCGATAAGCCCTTCGAAAATCAAAGGCATTGATTTTCAATGACTTAATTTAGCATCATCAAATCATGAAGATGAATTTTAAACAACTCAAGAAGTCGGAGATCATCGAAGCCGCCATACATATATTAGTATGGTTGTTCTATTTCACCTCCATCAACATCTCCTGGTCGGCCGACTGGTTCAGCCATCAATCGCAATCCATTGCACCGGTACCGGCCATTGTGATTCCGTTATTCTTTTATTTCAATGCCTTCTACCTCATCCCCTTCTTTTTGAAAAAGAGGCGCTGGTTCAAATACATCTTTATGTTGGGCCTGAGCTGCCTGGGCATCGAACTTCTGCGCATACTCTTATATGTGGGCATGACCGAGCAGGGTTTGCCATTTGTGGAAGCCATGATGCAGGAGTTTGAAACGGAAGATAATCTGCTCATTGGTACGCTTACGCCATTGTATGCCAGCCTTCAGTTTTCCTTTGCCTACCGTTTTACGCGCGACTGGATTTTGAACAATGACTTGATCGACAAGCTGAAATCTGAAAAGCTGCAGATGGAACTGTCGGTGCTGAAAGCTCAGATCAATCCTCACTTTCTATTTAACAATCTCAACGCGCTAGACGACCTGATAGACCGCGACCCCACCAAGGCCAAAACCTACCTGAATAAACTCTCTAAAATGTATAGATATACACTCACCAGCATGGATCATGATGTGGTGAGCCTGCAAGAGGAATGGGATTTTATAGACGACTTCATTTATCTGCTTACTGAGCGATATGGCACTGCTTATCATTTTGAGAAACATAATGAATTGAAAAGCCTCCATGCTTACCTCATCCCACCTACTTCACTGCAGTTGCTGGTAGAAAATGTGGTGAAGCACAACCAGGGCTCACCTGACGAACCATTGCAAGTGAGCGTCCAGATTAGTGAGGCAGGAATTACGGTAAGCCATGAAAAACGGCTAAAGAAAGGGCCAGTGGCCAGTACCGGAAAGGGGCTTGAAAACATTGCCAGGCGCATTAAACTGTTGAGCGATAAGGAAATGAATGTATCAAACAGCGAAAGTCACTTTTCAGTAACACTACCACTGATTAAAAACATAGGTGCATGAAAGTATTGATCATTGAAGACGAACAAAGGGCTGGCGAGAAGCTGAAAGACCTGATTGGTAAACACCTCCCAGAAGCGGCATCAGTGGAGTGGCTGCGGTCTGTAGAAGATAGCCTGGCCAATTTGAATGCCGGCCATGCGCCTGACCTCATCTTTTCGGACATTGAACTGCTGGACGGCAACTCTTTTGAGATTTATCAGGAGTTTACACCCTCCTGCCCCATTATCTTTTGTACGGCCTACAACCAGTATTTTCTGGATGCCTTTAAGACCAATGGCATCGCTTATTTGCTAAAGCCCTTTTCTGAGGAAGAGTTTTTAGAAGCACTGGCCAAATACCAGACTTTGTTTAAAGCGAAGCCCCAGGAAACTCCGGCAATTGACCCCAATTTGCTGATGCAACTTCAAGGGCTGGTGGTGCAGACTCCAAAGAAGTACAAGCAGACTTTTACAGTGAAAAAACCTTCAGGGGTATTTTTGCTCAATGTACAAGAGGTGACTTACTTTCAGGCCCAGGGCGACTTTGTTTTTGCCTTCGATGGCAAAGGCCAAAAACATATTCTCAATCATACACTGGCGCATATTGAGGAGCAGGTAGACCCGGAAAACTTCTTCAGAATTAATCGCAGCGAGCTCATTCATTTCCAGGCCATTGAGAAGTACTATGCGTACATCAAAAACCGATTGGAGATTAGTCTGAAGGACGGGCAAACTACTCTTTATACCAGCAATAGCCGTACGGCAGAGTTTCGCAGCTGGATAGAGAGTATGTAAGGAGTTGAATGCCGTTTAGTAAAGGTTCTTGAATGTAGTATAGAATCAGCATCCAAAGCTGAAAGGGTAAGTCTAATTAGCGGTCAATAATAATGCTCGTTTTTGAATACAATGACTTTTTGCCCAACCCCTGAAGGGATAAGTCATTGAAAATCAGAGCTCCCTTAAGGGGCGGGGCGAAAACTGATTTTCAATGCTCGACTGTATAGACAGACATTAATTAATGCAGAGTATAACTTATGGGATTCAAAGGTAAAAAGTGCTTAACTAAACTACATTAGCCGTTAAAACCATCATTCAGTAATCGCAGAAAGCTTCTCGTTTCTACGGTCAAATTCTGTCTTGGCTTCATCCAGGAATCTGACGAAACTTTCAACACTGGGGTCGTAAGAAACTGGTTTGGACAGTGGCTGCTCCTTGTTATCGAGCAATATGTACCAAGGCTGAGCATTACCCTTAAATCGGGTGATCTGGAAATCGAAGTTTTGCTTACCGATGGTCTTCTTTACCTTACCATCAAAGGTAGAAGTATACCATTCCGATTCGGGCAAGGTGGTTTTTTCATCCACATACAACGCTACCACAACAAAGTTTTGCTCTAGTCTGGACAGCACTTCAGGATCGCTCCAGACATACTGTTCCATCTTTCGGCAGTTCACGCAGCCATGTCCTGTAAAATCGATAAAGAGCGGCTTGCCTACTTTCCTGGCAAAATCGATGGCTTGGTCGTAGTCAAAAAAGCCTTTCAAACCATGAGGCAATTCCAGCAAGTCGGCATATTTCACCACTCCCTCAAAACCCTCCGGTTGTACTTCTCTCACTACTACATCATCGGCCATGCCCAGCACCTTCTGGAAAGAGAAATCCGCTGATTTTTCAGGGGGCAGATAACCTGCCAGCGCATTCAATGGTGCATCTCTAAAGCCCTGGAATAAGTAAGTAGCAAAGGCCAGTGAAATCACTGCCGTTACTATCGCCAAGGGTCTCATTTTACGTGTTTTGTCATCATGCGGAAAGCTGATAACGCCCAATAGGTAGAGCCCCAAGAGGACAGCTATCACAAACCAGATAGCAATGTAAATCTCTCTGTCAAGCAGTCCCCAGTGGTAGGCCTGATCGGCTACACTCAGGAACTTGAAGCCCAGTGCCAACTCTATAAAACCCAGCACCACTTTGACTGAGTTGAGCCAGCCACCTGACTTGGGCAGGTCTTTCAGCATACCCGGGAAAAAGGCAAATACAGTAAATGGGATGGCAAATGCAGAGGAGAATCCCAGCATGCCCACCACGGGCTTCATTACTTCGCCTTGAAATGACTGGATGAGTACTGTACCCACAATTGGGCCTGTGCAAGAAAAGGAAACGAGCACCAGGGTAAATGCCATAAAGAACACTCCCAGGAAGCCGCCTTTGTCAGCCTTCTTGTCCATTTTATTCACAAAGCCAGAAGGCAGGGTGATTTCAAAATAGCCAAAGAAAGAAATTGCAAAGACCACAAATACTGTGAAGAAGATGATATTGGCTACAGCACCAGTAGCCAGGTCATTGGCCAGTCCTACCCCAAAAAAGCTGGTAAAGACCAGACCAATCAGGATGTAAATGGCAATGATGGAAAAACCGTAAGTCAGCGCTTTTACTCTCGCCTGTGTTTTCGACTGTGAGTTATTGGTAAAGAAAGCCACCGTCATGGGGATCATGGGAAACACGCAGGGCGTGAGCAAAGCTGCCAGACCAAAGAGGAAAGCAGCTATAAAGAATCCCCAAAGAGAGCCTCCTTCATCGGCCTGCAACAAACTGCTGTAGTCCGAAGTACCTTCAGCGAGTACATCCTCGCCAGAGACCGTTAGAAAGTTTACTGTAAAATCTGTCTCACCCAAAATGCACAGCAGTGTGATATCGCTACAGGTCTGGTAGTCGAGGGTGCCCTTAATTGAATAATCGCTCTTAAGTATTCTGATTTTCTGTCTGAACTCAGCCTGCTCTGTGAAGTAGGTTACATCGGCCTGAAAGACTTCGTCAAATTTCTTTTTGGGGTTAACAGGCTCAAGTTCACCAATTAGTTCAAAACTGTCGTTGGCCTCAAAAGTAGCGATGGTCGCTTCCGGACCAGCCCCTTCTTCAATGTCACTGGAGTACATGTACCAGGCTTTATCGATGTCGGCTTTGAAGATGAGCTCAACCTCATCACCCGTATTGAGGTCTTTTTGGCTAGCATCAAAGTTCCATGATGCTGTGGTATTCATTGCACTTCCGCCCAAAATACTGGCTGGAATTCTGCTCGATGCAGGGCTTTGTGAGCTTATCGTAGCTGATGAAACTTCTAGAAATCCGATCTCGAAATCCTGCTCTCCCGGTATACATTGCCCATTGATATCGGTACAGGTCTGAAATTCCAGTAAGCCTTTAATTATTGGGTTGGCACTGGTGATTTTGATTTTTTGTCTGAACTCCCCCTCTTTCTCAAAATAGGTAACATCGGCTTCCCAGATGTCATCGTATTTCTCTTTAGGGTCTACTGGTACGAGACCGCCAATCAGTTGAAAACTCGAAATGTCTTCAAAGTTCACTTCGGTAGGCATTGGCCCAATGTCCTCGTCCAGATCGCTGGAGTAGATGTACCAGTCATCTATGACCTTCACCTTAAAGATCAGCTCCACCTCATCGCCTACTTTGACTTCTTTTTTAGAAGCATCGAAAGTCCAGGTAGTGGTTTGCTTGAACTGGGCAAAGGCCGACAGTGAAACCACTGTCAGGAAGATCATCAACAGACTTTTTCTCATAGTTGTTTATGGGTTAACAGGTCAACGTTTTTGTTGCGACTATGATTCAATACTTAAGTACCCTGGCCGACCCTACCCCCAGTCTTATAAATACATAAGAATAACGCACTCAGGCGCTTTGGGTTTATGTCTGCCCTCCGATTATTCCTTCAGTTCTGCAAAATTCTGGAAGAACAATGGAATGGTCTCTATTCCTTTGAAATAGTTGAATACTCCATAGTGCTCATTGGGTGAATGGATGGCATCAGAATCGAGGCCAAAGCCCATCAGCACAGTTTTTAGTCCAAGAATTTGCTCAAAGAGCGCCACAATAGGTATACTACCTCCGCCTCTGAAAGGTACAGGCACCTTGCCAAAACTGGCTTCCATTGCCTTTGAAGCAGCAATGTAAGCAGGTGAGTCGGTAGGCGTCACTGCTGGTTGACCTCCATGATGTGGTGTTACTTTTACTGATACAGAAGAAGGCGCGATGGATTTAAAATGTTCAGTAAACATCTCAGTAACCTTGTCTGGGTCCTGATTTGGCACCAGCCTCATCGAGATTTTGGCATAAGCTTTGGAGGCAATCACCGTTTTGGCGCCCTCGCCAGTATAGCCGCCCCAAATGCCATTTACATCCAGCGTAGGCCTAATAGAAGAACGTTCCATAGAAGTGTAGCCAGTTTCACCTTCAATATCACTCAGACCAATCGAGGCTTTGTAATCTTCATCGTTCCAGGGAGCTTCGGCCATGGCCTCACGTTCCGCTGCACTCAACACCTCCACATCGTCATAAAAGCCGGGGATGGTGATCATCTTATTTTCATCTCTCAACGAGGCGATCATTTCTGAAAGTATATTGATGGGGTTAGGCACCGCACCACCATACAAGCCTGAGTGCAGGTCGCGGTTGGGTCCGGTCACTTCCACCTCTACGTAGCTCAAGCCACGAAGCCCCACCGTGATGGAAGGCACATCATTGGCAATAATGCCGGTGTCTGAAACGAGTACAATGTCTGCTGCAAGTTTTTCCGTATTGTCCCGTAGGAAGGTCTCCAGATTATCAGAGCCTACTTCTTCTTCTCCTTCAATAATGAACTTGACATTACAGGCCAGATTGCCAGTTTCTACCATGGCCTCGAAAGCTTTCAAGTGCATGTAAAACTGGCCTTTGTCATCGCAAGAACCTCTGGCGAAGATGGCTCCTTCAGGATGCAGCTCGGTTTTCTTGATCACTGGCTCGAAAGGTGGAGAATCCCACAGCTCATAGGGGTCAGCAGGCTGCACATCATAGTGGCCATAGACCAGCACAGTGGGTAATTTCTCATCAACGATCTTCTGACCAAAAACTATAGGGTGGCCTGGGGTTTCGCATACTTCAGCTACATCGGCACCAGCTGCCAGCATTTTTTCTTTCACAAAATCTGCAGCCTTGCGCACATCTCCGGCAAATTTGCTGTCGGCACTTACGGAAGGAATTCGCAGGAGGTCCAGCAGTTCATCCAGAAACCGGTCTTTGTTAGAGGCTATATAGTCGTTGATGTTTCCCATAGTTCACTTTGTTTCGCAGGCTAATTTAATGGGAAAAGGGCAGGAAAGGAAGCCCATCATGGACAAGGGGAATTAGAATCCGTCTCCCTCTACAGTTTCTTTTTTCTTAAGGGTCTGAGAAGACTCTTCAGCCATGAGCAAACGGTAGGGTTCGTCAAGGCCCAGGTGCAGTTTTCGGAAGTTTCTGGTCCAGCTCAGCACTTCATCAATCGTATTGGCATATACTTTCAATGGGCCCGCTTTCACCTTTCCTTTTTTACCGGCACCTATGCCTAAAACCGCATTGTTGTAGGCGGTATTTGATGAGTACGTACCTAGTCCAAAGCCATCATAAGTGAAGTAATACCAGGTGCCATCAGTGAGCTGCAGCAGTATGTTGACCACTTCGCCTTCAGGCGTCTTTTTAATCTCTACAAAACCATCCAATTCCATGTTCAGGTCTGTGTTGCTGATATTAGAAACACCAATCTTGCCCGTGCTATAAAAGGTCTTCGTTTGTTTAGACCACTTCAGGTTTACATTGCTGATCACCAGGTCTTTGATAAGTGCGGGAGAAGCACTTACCAGCGGCATGGGCACAGTCTGGTAAGATTTGTCCCAGGCTTTGGTGGCTTCATCGCCAATGAATTCGGCTACTTTATAAATGAGGTCTGAACGGTCGTCATGGATTCTTCTCACACCCAGCTTTTCGCCCATGGTTTTCAGGTCGCCTGCCATGAACGGTGTGGCTGTTGGTGGTAGTCCCAGGTTCATTACCAGCATGGCATTGGCCTGAAAATCTGCAGAATCGAGATTACCAGTACCTTTACCGGCTGCCTGAAAATCGATGCCCTTGCTGAATGGGCTTATAAAATTGAGTTTGCCTTCAAAGGTCACATCCTGGGTGTCTTCATTGTATGAAAACATGTTGCCCGAGTAGTTATTCAGTGGGTCTTCCCGCTTTTTGGGGTTAGCAATGTTGAAAGAACCTGCTTTCTGGTCGTAGAACAGGCTTCCGCCTGAGGGTATGAAAAAGTCGTCATCATCTACCCCACGTTTTTCTGTGATAAAGGAGAGGTAAATATCGCCCCGGTTGAAGTGCAAACCAGCATTGAGCGGATCGCCTCTTTCCGTTCTGGCTTCATCAAAGTTGAAGATCACCTCTTCAATGTCATCATTAGACACATATTCAATCCAAACATTCCTTTCTTTCAGTTTTTTAAGGTTCAGCTTGACCGCTCCTTTGAGCTCCAGTGCTTTTCTAAAGGCATACATGAAAACCTTACCCTTGAAGGTAAAACCTGGTGAAACGATTACGCCATCATCGGCTCGTACATCTCCGCTCGACTTGGTATAAAGGCGGTCATTTTCATCTTCTTCAAATCGGAATTCATCGAATTTGATGGCAAAAGTATCTTGAACCGTTACTAGCTCGTAGGTGCCCACACCGCGGAAACGGTTTCTGGAAATGATCTCGATATTGGCATTAAATAGTCGGTGGTTGGCACGGGCAGTATCAAAAACTACCACTGCATTTTCTAAGGCTTCTAATTCAGCATTTTCGAGAATTCTTACCTGATTGCTATCCGGGGTAATCAAGGCATCGGCCACCACTATGAATGGGATGCCCTGTACTTGCAACTCCTGCTTTTCAATGTCATATGTAGCATTAGTTGCACTAAACACCAGTGAATCCATGCTGTTTCTGGTTGCATAGAAAAATGACTTTTCCAGGGGAACCGTATCTGGCTTGGTCATGGTAATCACCTGGTTGCTGATGTCCCATTCTGCTTCTGGAATTGAGGTTTTGTACTGTGCAAAAGGGAATTCGATCGAGGCCTGGCCTTGTACTTCGGGCGTAAGTCTTGCATTCTGAGCAGCCAAATCATAACTCAGCTTTACATCGTCTGAACGCAGTATGGGTTTTCGCGGGTTGTTCGAGTTGAGTACGAACAGTGAATTTCTCGCCTCAAATTCTGTTTCTTGCAGGGTATAGGCTTCTGAGTTGGTAGTAGAACCCTGTATGACCATTTCGCCCTCTCCTTTCAGGCCTGTGGTGGCCAAAGTGAGTGTACCGTCAAACTTGCCCAGGCTATCATAAATGCTTAAGGGGTCTTCCAGGTTGCTCAGGTTCATACTGTCCTTTTTCGCCAGCCAGTTTACTTCATATCGTTTTAGCTGCACCGATGGAAAAGAGGTACCATCGAGCATACCGGGGGCAATGGTGCCATCAATCCCTTTGTCTGAATACATAGAATCCAGATAGAAAGTAACCGATTCAGTATTGAGGTCGGCAGTAAGGAATTTTAGATTTCCTGGTGAGGTAATTCCCTTTTGATCCATTTGCACTTCGCCATAGAGCTTGCCGCTGGTTCCGTACAGGTTGTAGCCACTATCGGGAATAGCATGTACAAACCCGAATGATTTATCTTCCATAGCCACCAGATCTTCCTCGAATTCGGGGAAAATACCGTTGGAATGAAAAGTACCCGAAAAGGCGAAGGTAGAAGGGTCCGCATCAGCAGCGGAGTCAAGTTGAAAAGGTGGCACATCGAAGTACACGGTTGTGTCGTATGCATTGCCCAGGACACCAGTTTTGTCAAAGAACACACTGGCGCTTTCATTGGAAGTAAAGATGGGGTACTCAGGTTTAGACAACAGGGCCGACTTATTATCGGGCTCGTTGATCTTCAATACTCCAGAGGTCTTTACCAATTGGTTGTTCAAGGCTTCGCGCTTGCCTGCTTCCATTTCTACCTGCAGTTCAATGGAGTCAATCTCAGTGAGGTTTACCAGAAAGTTGTCGTAATCAAAAGAGAATTTTCTTCCTAAAAACTCGAAGTTTCCTGCTTTGAGCGAGCCATCAAACTCAATTCTTCGGTTTTCAAGCAACTTGATTTCACCATCTGTGGGGGTAATGATTACGTCTAGTGAGTCACTGAGGAAAAACTTTTCCACACCCCTCACGGTCATTTCATTGCTTAAAGTATTGAATGTAGCATTGGCCGATGCTCCGGTAATGGAAGGAATGATCAGGTCGTCATAGTCAGACTCTTTCTGACTGGCGTTGAAGTAATGAAAACCTTTTTCGGTAACCGTGATCAGCTTGGTAACCGGGTCGTAGTTGGCCAGTCCCTTTGACATCAGGTTGATCATGGTCCTTTTCAAAACTCCTTCACTCACACCGCTCATGTCCACAATTTCGGGCAGGTAAAAGCTCTTGCTGTTCACTCGCTTGGTCATTTCAATGGCCATAAGCAGTGGATGAAAATTGTAGAGTTCTGACAGACTGTAAAAGCGGTTGGCGTTATAGTAATTCTTCGATTCTATGAGTACCGGCACTTCCGTACGGGCTGAAAGGGTGGAGATGTTGAAAGAATCGCTCTTCATGTCCCAGTCCAGCACATCGCCCACCACATCCATTTTGTAGAATGACGAGCGGAATGGGGTAGTATTAAAACCATCTTTGGGGGGCTTCAGGTTCAGGTAGCCTCTGCCGAAAAGGTATTCAAATTCTACTACGGGATGGTAGACCGAATCTTGCCCATAAAGCAAGGTGATTTCTGCCCTTTTGGAGGTTACGCTGCTGTCGGCATTGTTGAACTGAAAGCCTGTAGAGTAGGCAATGAATTTTTGCTCGCCTTCCCAAGAACCGATGATGGTAGACTTATCGTCATAGGCAGACTTGCTGTAAAACTGTTTCCCTTCGAAGCTTACACCTCCCCGGTATTCAAGACCTGAGCCATCGAGGCCACTGATAGACGAATTGGCATCATTTGAAACAAACCGTGGGTAGCTATCCTGAGTGTTTCTTGGTGGGTTTCCGTGAATCTGCAGTTTACCCTTTACAGGCTCGGGTATCTTGCCTATGTATTGAAATTCAACTTCTTCAAATTCAAAAACTTTCTGGTCAAGAGAAAATTCATAATCACGAAGCTTGGCAAATGCCGTTCCACTGGGTACCCCTACATTAGACCAGTCTATGGTACCACCAATGCCATTGAGCATTTGGGTTTCAAAATTGTAATAGGCGTTCATGCCTTTCAATACCACCGTATCGAGCCTGCTTCTGAAAACCAGGTCTGCTGATTTGAATTCAATCACCGGGCCAAATTGCTCTAGTAAAACGGGTGAATCATCATAAACTGGCTGGCTTACTGGTTCGTCTAGTGGAGCATCCAGCGGCACTTCTTCACCCTGAGCAGGCAGTACCACTACATCTCCTTCACCACCAGTATCGAAACCATTGTACCTGATTTCGAAATCGGCATTTTCTACGAATATTCCGTAGGAGCGATCTTTCTTCAGTGCCATGTCGTTGAGGAAACTCCTCAGCGATTTGAAGTAGCGCTGTATCAAGGGTTTTTTGTACTCGTCACTTACCCGTAGAGCAGCTTTGGAAAGTTTATCGATTTGATCCGGGCCAAAATTTCGCTTTTCTATGGCCAGCTCGTAGGTTGAGAATATGTCTTTGAAATCAAACCGGGGTCTGAGGCCTTTCTTTTCGAGATTAATCAATGCCTGGATAATGGTGGTCTCCTGTGTAGCACTGAAACGCTTGGCCTGCCATTTTTCCAAAAACCCTTTATAGTCGGCCCCAAAGACCTCCACTTTGGGTGCTTCGAGCACACGCTTCAGTTCGGGGCTGAGCTCCGTTGGTACATCACCATTAGACGCGTCCTGAGCCAGGGTAACCCCCATGGCCAGCATGCAAAAAAGGACAGTAAGAACGAGTTGTTTGACCAGCTTCATTTGAAATAGCAGAGATTTCAAAATTCAATTATTAATAATAACGTCTTCACAGCGGTTTTCTTTGAAAAAATTCCGCTTTTTAACATTTCAATTCGCTTTCCTTAGGAGTAAGGCCTCCCAGTTTCGCTTTTCTGTCGAAAGAACCTTTTCAAATCCCAGCGAACCGGCCTTTTCCAGCAGGTCTGCTTCATCATGGGTATAAAAGCCACTGAGAAAAAGAGAGCCACCCGCTTTGCAAAGGCTGGCATACTCTTCCAGCTCATCAAGCAGTACATTTTTATTGATGTTGGCAATTACAATGTCGTAGGCTTCGGATAGGTCCAATGATCGAATAACACCCTGTTTCACCCATTCGGGCTTTACCTGGTTGAGCTCAAAATTCTCGATGGCATTTTCTATACACCAGTCGTCAATGTCGGTAGCAGATACAGCCGCTGCACCCAACTTACTAGCCATAACGGCCAGAATACCTGTGCCACTCCCCACATCAAGCACAGTTTTGTCTTTGAAGTCTATCTCCAATTGTAAGGCCAACAGCTGATGAGTGGTCTCGTGATGTCCAGTACCAAAAGACATCTTGGGGTTGATCACAATCTCGTAGTCAAATTCTGGTCTGGGCTCGTGAAAAGTGGCCCTCACATAAATTTGCTCGCCCACCTGAATGGGGTCATAGTTTTTCTCCCACTCTTCATTCCAGTTTACCTTGGGTACTTTTTTAAGTTCGTACCAGATTTTGGTCTGTTTGCGGTAGTTGTTAAAAAGCTGCTGCAAACCAGGATGGCTAAATAGCTCTTCTACAACATAGGCATCAAAACCCACTTCGGTTTCCACAAATGAGTCAAAGTCAAGCTCGGCCATTTCAGCAATGAGTATATCACGAAATACAGCATCGCAGCTGACTTTGATCTCGATATAATTCATATAGGCTTAGTAAGACTTGAGAATGTCTACAAAATCGCGCGACTTGAGCGAAGCACCACCAATGAGGCCTCCGTCTACATCAGGTTGTGAGAAAAGCTCAGGTGCATTGCCTGGCTTGGCACTACCACCGTAAAGGATGCTGATTTCATCGGCAACTTCTGCGCTGTAGTTATTCGCCAATTCAGCTCTAAGAGCTTTGTGCATGTCCTGCGCCTGGGCAGAAGATGCGGTTACCCCTGTACCAATGGCCCAAATAGGTTCGTAAGCGATCACCACTTTTTGAATGGCTTCGGCATCGAGATGAAAGAGGCTTTCTTTCAATTGGTTAGACACAAAATCTACATGGGTACCAGCTTCGCGAATGTCGAGCGATTCGCCACAGCAGAAGATTGGGGTCAGTCCGGTAGCCAATGCAGCATCTACCCTGCTGGCCAGTGTGGCGTTAGTTTCATTGTGATATTCTCTGCGTTCGCTATGGCCTAAAATGACAAAGCTAGCGCCTACTGAGTTGAGCATAGCAGCTGAAATATCGCCAGTGTAAGCGCCAGATGCATGTTCGCTCATGTTCTGAGCACCTAAAAATACTTTATCGCTACCTGCAACGATTTTACCTACTGAAGCCAGGTGAATGGCCGGGGTACAGAGTACGGCTGTCACCTCATCGGTTACTTCATCTTTGACAATGTTTACTACCTCTGAAGCAAGGGCCAGGCCTTCTTCCAGGCTTTTATTCATTTTCCAGTTGCCTGCAACTATCTTCTTTCTCATGATTCAATGATTAACGCGTTTCGCGCCAAAGATAATTCATTCTATCTTAGATCGATGGGTTTTTACCATGACGAGCCAAAGAAAAAGAAACGGCTGGAGCCAAAGGAGGCCAAACTGAAAGCGGCCGATTATTGTGCTTATCAGGAACGTTCGCAGCAAGAGGTGCGCGACAAGCTGTATAGCTATGGTCTGCATCAGAATGAGGTAGAGGATGTTTTGGCAGACCTGATCATGGATGACTTCATTAACGAGGAGCGCTTTGCCAGGGCTTATGTGGGCGGAAAGTTTCGCATGAAAGGCTGGGGCAGGCGCAAAATCATGCAAGGCCTGAAGCAGCACCGTATCTCAGATTATTGCATCAGAAAGGGCATGGAAGAGATAGAACCCGAGGCATACTATCAAACACTGCTGAAGCTCGCTGAGAAAAAACTCCCTTCATTAAGCGGTCAGACTGCCTATATCCAACGAGGCAAACTGACCCAGCACCTGATGATGAAAGGTTTTGAAGGAGACCTGATCAGAGAGGTGATGGAGGAGTTGATTTAAGATTTTTTGGGTAATGAAACTACTCCATCTTCATAGTTTAACTTCTCTCCTTTAATCAAAATTTCTAAGGCTGGCATCAAGTACTCCATGCTGTCTTTTGGCACTCTGGAGTAACCCAGAAGTTTCATCACTTGTTTGAAGAGTTGATCTCTACTTGCCATAAAATTCGCGTTCATGACCATCAGCAGACCGTGAGTCAATTCCTCTGGAGCTATCGTAGAAGGGTGTCTTAAACTTCCTGGAATTGGAAGCCTTAATTCATTTATAGAGGATAATTGCTCTTTAGAATTCCAATAGAAGATTTTATCATAAGCCGAGGTGGTAACAAACTCAGGAGTACATGAATCCAGATAGGATTCCATTCTCCTACCCATTCTTGCAAAGTCCCAGGCCTTTCTCACCAACGAAAAGCACTCGATTCGTGAAATAGGTGCCAATTCTTTAATAACCTCTTTGATTTGCAGCTTTATCAGCCATGAGTTCTCGAAAAAATCACCCTTTGGCTTAAGGTTGACTTTGTTCTCATTATAATATAGGATCTCTTTTAATTCAGGTTCTTCTGGTGTCTCTTCCAAATCATTCGATTCCTCTGAATGCACTGGTTCCTCGACCTCTTCAACTTCAGGGAGAGCCTGACTATATGAGGTCAGAAATTGATTCAGGCTGTCTTCTAATTTATCCAGGCACGCATGGCTATCATTCCACCAATCTGTCGACCAAATTCGGAGTATATTCCAACCTAGGCCTTCCAAAACAGATTGTCTTAGAATGTCTCTGTCCCGAGCAGTTTTGGCCGAGTGGTACCTGGCTCCATCACATTCTACACCTGCCAGAAAACTACCCTGATGCTCTGGGTGAACTATGCCGAGATCAATTCTATACCCACCAACCCCAACTTGTGTATTTACTTTCCAACCCCTCTCACGGAGTTTTTCTGCTACTTGCTGTTCAAATATAGAGTCGAATGTGTCATTTGGGTCAACAATTTGGCTCATCAGGAGAGCTTCTTTCCCATTTTTGGCATACAACAAGTATTCCTTTAGCAATTTTAGACCCAATGCTTTACTTCCGTTTATATCAAAGTCTCTGGGCTCAAAATTGCAGAATATCATTACATCTTCCCGTGCACGAGTGATTGCTACATTAAGCCTCCGTTCGCCTCCAGGATTGTTGAGTGGCCCAAAATTCTTGGCTATCCTTCCATACAAATCATTACCATAGCCTACTGAAAAAAGGATAGTATCCCGTTCATCACCTTGCACATTTTCGAGGTTTTTTACAAAAATATAATTGGCATTTCCTGTATCAAAAAACTTTTCGAACTCTGGGAGTTGTTGCAACATTTCATCAATCATATCACTGATCAAGCTAGCCTGCACAGAACTAAAAGTCACAACACCAATTGAATTAGACTGGCCTTTTGAGCGAAGACGCCTGAATATTTCATCAGTAACTGCCCTTGCTTCTCCCCGATTGCATCTTGATTTGCCTCGATCATAGTACGCTTCTTTAAAAGAAAGGACCTTCAGAGAGACCTTATTGTCATTGGTGTGGAATGATGGAAAAGTATGAAGCCGATTATCGTAGATATGGTAGTTTGAAAACCCGATTAGACTTTCCGATCGGCTGCGATAATGCCATTTTAGAAGAAGCTCTGGAAACATTGAACCAAACATCTCCAAGACACTTTCACAATCAATTTTCTCATCATTCTCATCTTCACTTCTGTTGCTAAAAAAAGAAGTGGGAGGTAGCTGTTTTGTATCTCCAACAACTACAGCCTGTGTTCCCCGCGCCAATGAGCCAATGGCATCCCATGGGGGAATTTGTGAAGCTTCATCAAAGATTACTACATCAAAATCTGGCTTCACTGGTAAGTATTGACTTACTGACATTGGGCTCATCAAATAACACGGCTTTAACGCTTTTGAAACGGGCTCAATCTCCGCTAGAAATTTTCTAATGGACATGTGCCCTCTCGATTTCTTACCTTCTTTTACAATGAGACCGACAGGAGTATCCGGAATGACCATTTCACCAAGTTTGGGTTTATCTTCAGAGATTTTAGACACTAAAGCACTCTTAGTGAGCTCCATGTACTTTTTATCGGCTGCTTTGAAGGCCTTATCCCAACCATTAAGTTGGTTACCTGTAACATTATTTAGTTTCTCCTCGGATTGGAGTAGGGCGGTTAGACATTGTCTGTGGAAGTTGAATGAAAAGACCTCCAGTATTTCATTTCTATCAAACTTTCCGTCATCAAGTGCTTTGAATAGGGGGTTAAGACCTTGACTTGAAATATGATTCCTGAGTACATTGAAGGCCACAACATCTCTTAAGTTTGAAACCGAAGTGCTAAGATTTTTAAGTAGTACTGCACTTGCGGAAATACTCATCTCGTTTAGAGGCAATTTGATTTTTAGCAAATGCTCCAAATCCCGGGCATGTTCAACCACCACTTCCAAATGATCAATCAATTGTTCTATTTGCTGCCTTGCAACTCCTTCTTTTTGTGTAAAGTGTGAAGCATTTTTCAATGCGTTTTTCACTTCGAGCTTACAATGTTCTAACCCTTCAATGTCTGTCGGATAGAGTGATGAAATAGTTTTAAGTAATTTTTGGGCCCAGGACAAAACACGGTCGGAGATAATTTCATCCTCCATAGAATATTCCATACCCGTAAATGCCTCATAAACTTCCAATGACGACCTCTCTTGATCAACACAGTCTTGATAATCACGCCCTATTTCAAAAAGCCTCAGTAGCTCTTCAGTTGAAACCTTGGTTTGTCGAAGGTATGGTTTCACCTCTTTTTGAAGATTGTATTTTTTCCACCACTGAATGATTACGTTAGCTTCCAAAGCCTCAGTACCCATCTTGTGCAATAAAAAGAAGGGTTCTGAAAAAATTGACTTGTCAAAGACAGCCATCACTGCATGTTTGCGTTCTTTTTGAGTATTCAATACCTCAAACGCTTCACGGGTTTTTATAAAATACCTTTCAACCTGATCAACTTCGAGAAATCCCGGGCTAATTTCAGGCATGTTTAACAGAGATTTGGACAAAGAGATAAGGGAATGAATGCGTTCTATAGGCCATTCAGGCAAGAATCTGATATCCAATGGAAAATCGATCAATTTCCCTTCTACATCATCCAACTGATCTATTAGTTTATTCAATAGGACTGTACCATTATCCTGGATATTTGTACTCCATTCGGCCAGGGCTACTTTAGACCAAACATCAAAATGCTGATTCGAAAGGGTTAAAGTTTGATTTACCCACTTTTGAAGGTCATTTTCTAAGTCGATGATTTGACCTGCCGGATAATCGATAAACTCTGTTAAATCCAGATCAATTTTAGGATAAGGACTCTTTCTAGAAGCATTGACAAAAGCTCTATAAGCAGATACCCCAGACTCCCCTTTTTTATGCAGGAAAGCAAAGTACTTATTTAAATCAGTTCTGGAATTTGTCAATTGTGACGAAGATTTGACCCATTGCACATCTGAAGTGCCTCGATTAAACTCCAGCGATTCTAAGAAGCTTTTGATCACTTCCTTTTTTTCAGACTTTTTAGAGTGTAATTCCAGACAAAACTGACCGATGCCTATATCTTTTAGTCTTTTATAGACCACTTCCAAAGCCACCTTTTTCTCCGATACGAAAAGTACTTTTTTCCCAACACCAATAAGATGTGATATCATATTGGCAATAGTTTGAGACTTACCCGTCCCCGGAGGTCCTTGTAGCACAAAACTCTTTCCTTTCGCGGCAGACAATATAGCCGCCATTTGGCTCGAATCAGCTGATAAAGGACAGTAGGTATTCGTTGGATTGGCATATTCTTCAACTTCATGTTCCCTTACAAATGCCCCACCAGTGTCAATTTTTTCCGAGGTCATAATTCTTTTAACTACAGGACTGCCAAGCATTTCTGTATAGCTTTCATCTAATTCTTTCCACATTAGAAATTTTTGAAAAGAAAACTCACTCAACCATACTTCTTTCCTTACCTCCCAGCCCCTACGGTCTTTTATTACTCGCTTGATGATATTGAAGATTTTATCTACATCAACACCTGATTCATCCAATGGGAGGGTATCCAGGCCTGGAAACGTCAAGTCGAAATCCCTTTTGAGTTTTTGAAGAAGAGTGGCATTAAGAACTGTGTCCTCACCTCTTTGCGAAAGGTGAAACTTACCTCCAACAGATTTTCTTTGAAGATGCACAGGCAGTAGTAGCAAGGGAGACTTCCTTTCTACTTCTGATATTTCTGACTCTGTCCAGGCCAATACGCCTAATGCCAGAAATAGAGTGTTTGCTCCAGTCTCTTCTTCGGCATTGACCACCGAGCGATACAAGCCTGTAAGAATGCCTGAAAATTTATCAGGACTTAAATTTGTCAGAAGCTCTTTTCTTTCAAAATGCTCCTTTACTTGATTTGTAAATACTTCAGCAGCGTCTTCCCGCTTGCGCAAAACCTCTTCCTCAATCGGTTCGGGCAATAACTCAAAAACAGAACCATCAGCCAGCCAGTTTTCCATTTCACTCGGACTTTCGCATAAAATGCGAACCGTACTGCGGTATGACTTAAAGTTTAAAAGGCGATTTCTAAAGCTCAGGTCTAGTAATTTATCTTTCCATTTCTCAACTTCTGATGACCTGGAAACAACAGTTTCAGGCATTTCAAAATCATCAAATTTCTTGTTCTCAATAAATAACTCTGTATCCCTGTCTTCTCGTTGTTCAGTCAACAGATCAGACTTCTGACCATCATTGATTGGGTGTATCTGTTTAATTTTTCTGCAATGCATCACATCAATGGCCACCTCGAATTTTTCTTCGGCTTCAAACATCGCGTTGACATCTTTTATGAGTTCACTAAAGCTCAACGGCCGCTCAGAAGACAGCCCAACAATGTTCAGGGCAGTAATCTCTTCCAGCTCTATTCTTTTCCGAAAAAACTGCGCATCTTCTTCCAGTGACCGCTGCAGAAATTTTTCTTCCAACCAAAACCCGACAAATGCATGCCCTTCGATCAAAAAAATTAAAGGATAGATTCCGGCCTGTTCAAGACAAGCCGCATACATCAATGTGATATCAAGACAGTTACCAACACCATCCTCAATGAGGCTGCCATGCTGTCTTACTTTTTGCCCTTGGTGTTCAAAACTGGCTGGGGCCTGGGCATAGGCAATATTTTTTTCTCGCAAGGCCAGATAAATGGCTTGAGCCGTTTGATAAACTCTGCCTTTGGCACTGATTTGATATCCACTTATGGCAGAATCACCGGTAGATTCTTTTAATAATTCCGATGCTCGCCTTAAAACAGGTTGAACTACTTCGGCATTGGGCTGGATGTAGGCACACAATAATTCAAGAGGAGCAGCTTGTCCGAGCCATACATTTTTCGGCTCTACAATCAACTCTACATATGCCGATGCCCTTTTTTCGCCTTCTGAATCGAATACTTCTACCAAAATTCCACCACGAACACGCTCTTGTATTGTATCCAGAAGGGCTAGTGAATAGCGCTCCTTTAGCTCCACCATCCTTTTTGTTTCAGAAGCTCTTAGTAAAGAAAGAGTTATATCAGCAGCGATTAGCTCTGGAGGTTCAGAAGAAACCACAAGCTTCAAGCTTTCAAAATCCAATTCCCCTTCATTTACAACCTGAATAGAATTAATGATTGGCACATAATTCTGTTGAAGCGAAAGATTGAATTTCTCGACAGAATCAACGGCTAGACTAATGCTCATAATTATTTATATCAATCTGAATATAATAATATATATGTCTCACAACTACGTTTTCAGCTATAGTAGTTTAAATATTTATCTAAAAGCAGCCTGTCATGTAAAAAAAGGCAAACTGACCCAGCACCTGATGATGAAAGGTTTTGAAGGAGACCTGATCAGGGAGGTGATGGAGGAGTTGATTAGTTAAAACCACTAGCCATATTATTGGATTAATCGATCATTACTTTTGTCTATATTCATAATATAGTGCCCAGTAAAAACTATTATTCCTGGATATTAACTTATATTGACAATAGTGCTTTAAGCCTACTGTTGTTCCAATAAAAAATTATGGTCCGGTCATTAATTAAAGTGTCGTTAGCCTTCCTCTTGATTATCATTTCTTCGGGTGTCTTTGCACAATCTACGGTAAGTGCTTCTGGGGCTCATGAAAGCAATGGATCGCTCCAGGTCTCATGGACACTGGGTGAATTAATGATCGATACTTTTGAACCAGGTAGTGTCAATATTGCCGTAACAACGGGCATTCATCAAACTGACCTGCCCGTTGTGGTCACTTCCACTAGCGAAGCCTTCAGAGCTGATGTTTCACTGTATCCTAATCCCTCAAATCAATTTGTGAATGTGCAGTTTGACAACCCTTTGCTCAATGAAAGCAGCTATTTGCTATTTGATAATCAAGGCTCTCTTGTAACAAGCGGTACCCTCACAGCAGAGGGGCTAAGGATCAATGTTTCCGAATTTGCCCAAGGCTTTTACTTCCTGCGTCTCAAAACCTCTTTTGGGAAATCGATGACCTTTAAATTCTTGAAAAAATGAAAAGACTAACAATCGTATCCTTCCTATTATGCTTGTTGACCAGTTCATTAATGTCTCAGGCACCACAGGCCTTCAAATACCAGGCGGTAATTCGCAACGTTGGTGGATTGGTTATCGCTAACAGTCCTGTGGGTGTACGGATTAGCATTTTACAAAACGGGCAGGCAGGTACAGCCGTATATGTCGAAACTTTTTCGCCTACCACCAATGGTTTTGGGTTGATCAATCTTTCGGTGGGAACAGGTGCCGTAGCAATGGGTGTTTTCTCCAATATAGACTGGTCGGTAGGCACTTATTTTCTAAAACTGGCCATTGATGAAACAGGAGGCACCAACTACTCTGACATCGGCACTTCTCAACTGCTAAGTGTGCCTTATGCCTTGCATGCCGTCACTTCAGCAGATAGTTTTAGCGGAGATTATGCTGATTTGAATGGAGTACCCGCATTTGCATCGGTAGCCACTTCAGGTGATTACAATGATTTGACGAATACTCCTACACTGGCCACCGTAGCCACAACCGGTGATTTTAACGACTTGACCAATGTACCAACCACTTTAGGTAGTGTTCCGAGTCACGAATGGAGTGGCACCAGTCTGAGGTTCGAAAATCCTGACGGTTCATTTGGCACCTTTACTGACCTGCAAGGACAAGCCGGAGCAGATGGCAATACCATATTGAGCGGTACCATTGATCCTGGTACAGAAGGTGCTGACGGAGATTTTTACCTGAATACGAATTCTTCAACACTCTTTGGACCTAAAGCTTCGGGTGTCTGGCCTACAGGGGTTATCCTTACTGGCCCGGAAGGACCCACGGGTGCAACCGGAACACAAGGACCACAAGGTGTGGCCGGCAATGATGGTAGAACACTTATAAGTGGTTTGGTAGACCCAACGACACAAGGAAACGATGGAGACTTTTACATAAACACAGCTACTTCATCGCTTTTCGGACCCAAACAAAGCGGTTCCTGGCCAGGCGGCATATCACTCATCGGTGCACAAGGACCTCAGGGTGTACAAGGTAGCCAGGGGCTTCAAGGAGTAGCCGGGCCTCAAGGTCCTGCCGGAGTAGCGGGCCCTTCGGGAGCTGCCGGACCTCAAGGGGTTGCCGGACCTGCAGGAGCACAGGGTATACAGGGAATTCAAGGGGCCACTGGCAGCGATGGTGCAGCTGGCGCTGATGGCAAAACGATTTTGAATGGAACAATAGATCCTACCACCGAGGGCATCAATGGCGACTTTTATCTGAATACCTCTTCATTGCAGCTATTTGGCCCCAAGACCGGAGGTGCGTGGTCTGCCGGTACATCAGTAGTAGGCCCTCGGGGTCAGCATGGCAACACTATCCTAAGTGGTACTGTCGACCCATTTAGTGAAGGAATCGATGGGGATTTCTATTTGAACACTACTACATCAACTCTTTTTGGGCCGAAAACCGGTAGTACCTGGCCCGTTACGGGCACTTCCTTGCTCAATGGGCCAGCAGGACCTCAAGGGTCTGTAGGACCGGCAGGACCTCAAGGGCCAGCCGGAGCCGATGGAGTTGACGGAACTAATGGCACAGATGGAGTGACCGGAAACGATGGTGTGGATGGCAACAGCATTCTGAATGGCAACACCAACCCCAGTACTGAGGGTTCAGATGGTGACTTCTACCTCAACACTGCTACTTCAGAGCTATTCGGGCCTAAAACAAGTGGTGCATGGCCAGCTACGGGTACTTCACTGCTCAATGGACCTGCCGGACCTCAAGGGCCAACCGGACCACAAGGGCCAGCGGGACCAGCAGGTACTGATGGCACCAATGGTACTTCAGGTGCTGATGGCAATACCATTATCAGTGGCAGCGTCAACCCAAGTTCTGAAGGAAATGACGGTGACTTCTATTTGAATACAAGCAGCTCAGAAATATTTGGTCCAAAAAACGGAGGTACCTGGCCCGCCAGTGGCACCTCATTGCTCAATGGACCTGCCGGGCCTCAGGGGCCAGCAGGGTCACAAGGACCTGCAGGATCGGCCGGACCCGCAGGAACAAGCCCCGGTCACGAATGGAGCGGAACAAGCCTTAGGTTTCAAAACCCAGACGGTTCATTCGGCAGCTATGTCGACCTACAAGGCCCTAGTGGAGCCAGTGGTGGTTCGCCTGATTATGAATGGTCTGGTACCCAAATACGCTTTAGAAACCCAAATGGTAGCTGGGGTGCTTGGGTAGATCTTAAAGGCGAACAAGGAAATGATGGGGCCACGGTAACCAGAGAAGCATTTGCAGTTTGCTTCAATGGCCCTTCCAATGCCACCTGTGGCTGTACGGGTGCTACAGAATTACAACATACCCAATCGTCTGTTCAAAATGGTTCATGCAGTGCAAGAGTAAGCGCAGATGTTGGCTGCTCAGAAAGACCCACCATCGCTTACCGTAGGGGCGAAGCTTATGTAAGTTCAACGGCTCACTGCTGCGTTTGTAGATAATTGCTCCTATGATAATGATCAAAATACGATTACTCATCCCGCTCCTATTCATTTCCACTATAGTATTGGGGCAAGCCCAAACACCTTGTTATAAAATCAGGTTGAAATCAGAGCAATACCCCATTTTTAGTCAATCCGTATTTAATGGCATTCATGAAAAGGGTGGAAAGCTCGATTACTCGGTGGAAATTCTGAAAGAGCGCACCGGCATCTTTGTCAACATCAGCATTTGTGACCGAGTCCTGGCAGAGCAGGTGAAGTCCGAATTATCTCAAGAGGTAGTGGATGTGCTTTCTCAAATTGAATCATTGGATCGGATTGAACCCACTACAAAATGGAAGCTGAATGCCCTCAAGGCTATCAATCAAAAAATTGACTATGCCCTGAAAAACCCATCAAGGCCCGAGGTAAACCTCAAAGGCACCATACAGTCAAATAATGGCGTCATGATTTTGGCCACCATCAAAGACGGCACTTCACTCTTGACCAGCCGAATGCAAAACAGGCTGTCGCCCTTTGAAGGCCAGCAGGTAGTTGTGCATGGCCTGAGAAATGAAGACAATTCTATCGAGGTTCAGAGTATTCTGCCTGTAAAAGAGAACACGCTTGAGTTGTTTATCATGTCGCAATGCCCCTTTGGGCTGCAGGCTGCAGAAAGGCTGATTGACTTCAAAAACAGGACGGGTGCTCAGAGTCCTGAGCTTGACATTCGTTACATCTTCTACCAAAAGCCAACAGGTTTTGAATCCATGCATGGTGAGGAAGAGTTAGTTGAAAACCTGGTGCATATGTTAATCAGAGACCGTCACGGCAATGTCTTCTTCGATTATCTGACCAAACGCATCGATGATAAAACTGCCAACTGGCAAAATCTGGCCGCAGCAGCAGGTCTCTCTAAAAAGGAAATTAATAGCCTAGAAACAGCCTTAAAAACTGATAGGGAAGTATTGATCCGTCAGGAGTATGATTACGTAAACAATAAGAACAGAATCGCTGATGGCAGTCCCTCCTATGTTTGGCAAGGAGAACAAATCAATAACCTCGAATTGATCGAAGCTTTCAAAGACATAAACCTTCAACTTTCAGGAGATTGTGCAAACTGACCTGGTCAAATCAGTCAACTATCGTCAATTTTTCACCAGCCCCCTTTGCCACAAATAGCCATATCTCACAGCCAAAAGCAACATAAAAGGAATCATGGCAGTGCCGAATACTTGTATGCGCAAAACCCAGACAAAGAGCATCAATATGAGTAGGATGAACAGAAAGCGCACATATACCCTCACCCAGTTTGGTGGCTCCTTCTTTAACAGGTAAAAAGCCACAACCAGATTGGGCAGAAAGGCCCAGAGTATGTTGAGGTTATTAGGGGTAATCTTGTGACTGGTAAAGAACCATAGGAAGATGACCAAAGCTCCGCAGAGGCCTGTAAGGAGCATCAACGCAAAATCGAGCCCACGTGCTCGCCTTTTCCTCTTATAGTCTCTAACTGTAAAAAACAATACGATCACGGCCAACACTGCAAAAATCATCCAGGGCATGATGAAGTCTTTGCGCTGCTCATGATAATCCGACTCGAATACTAAGGTGGACTTTTTCACCGCAGGCACAGTGCCTCCATCTCGCTGGATGGTTGCATTTTCATAGGCCAGATAAATGTAGTCTGGCAGAAACATGTACTCTTCTGGCGTGGCGGGTCCATCAATGACAGTACCCAGTGCCAGGTCTACCCCAAAATCCCACCAGGGGAAATTAAATGAGTTCTCGTCTGTAAGGTCACGCAGCGACATGCCATCGGGCAAATGGTCGTTGTTGAACTGCAGTTTATCGCCCAGGGCATTCACCACCAGGTCGCGCATGCGGGTGGCGCAATTATCAAAGTAAGGGTCGTAGCGATAAGCACGGTTTTCAGGTTTGCGGTTGTTTTCCAGAAACTCGAAAATCTGCTGTATTTCAGAAGGCTGCAGGTTCAGCACTTGTTCTTTGATCCAACGGTTTTGTCGCTGGTAGCTGCCCAGAAAGTATTTGTAGTCGTAAGCCGATAGGTAATAGTCTTGCGTACCGAGTGAGAATCGCGTGTAGAAGCCAGGCTCTTCGGTGTCGAACATGCCATAGTTATAGGCCAGGTCTATGCCTAATGCCGGATCTTTGATGCGAAAGGCACTGTGCCCAAAACAGTCGTAAAAATTGGAACCGGGGCCAACCGTAAGGATAGAAATCTCTGCCTGGTAAGAAAGCCGAGGGCTTTGTGCCTTCAAAAATAGAGGGCAACAGAGCAAGACTGTGATGATCCAATGCTTCATATCCTCAAAACTATGTGATTTTTGACGATTCACCGTTAATTCACCTATTCAATTTTGATGCCTTCGCTGCTGCCACTAACTTGATCGGCATGAAGCGGAACCGCAGCGATGGATGGAACTACCTGGGCAAGCTCACACTGCCCCGGATTTGGAACCTTCTAGCGTTGGTGTCCAGCTACTGGCTATCGCGCCTTTTAGGTCGGGCCATACACTGGGGAAGCCCCACCAGCATCTCGCTGGAGCCTACCACCTCTTGCAACCTTAGATGCCCCGAATGTCCCAGTGGCTTACGCAACTTCACCCGCCCTACCGGTATGCTCACCAATGACACCTACCAAAAAGTAATCGATGAGCTGGGCCCCAGGCTCACTTACCTCATCTTCTATTTTCAGGGAGAGCCCTATCTCAATCCGCTTTTTCTTGAGCAAGTGAAGTATGCATCCAAAAAGAACATTTACACAGCCACCTCTACCAATGCGCATTACTTAAACGATAAGGTAGCTCGGGAAACTGTGGAATCGGGCCTTGACAGGCTTATCATCTCCATTGATGGCACCAGTCAGGAAACTTATGAGCAGTACAGGATAGGTGGCCATTTAGACAAAGTTTTGGAAGGTACCCAGAATGTTATTCGCTGGAAAAAGGAGCTAAAGTCAAAAACTCCTTTTGTCATCTTTCAATACCTGGTGGTAAAACCCAATGAACACCAGTTGGAAGAAGTACAGCAGATAGCCAATGAAATGGGTGTGGATGAAGTGGCTTTTAAAACCGCGCAGATCTATGACTACGAAAATGGCTCCGATCTAATCCCCACACAGGAAAAGTATGCACGCTACCGCCAGCTACCAAATGGTAAATGGGAGATCAAGAACAAGCTGCTGAATCACTGCTGGAAAATGTGGCATTCATGCGTCATCACCTGGGATGGTAAAGTAGTGCCCTGCTGCTTCGACAAAGATGCGCATCATCAACTTGGTACCCTGGAAACCACTGGCTTTGCACCAATTTGGAGAGGAGAAGCCTATCAGCAGTTCAGGCAGGCACTGGTCCGCTCGCGCAGCGAAATTGAGATGTGTAAAAATTGCTCTGAGGGAACAAAGGTTTGGGCTTGAGAGAGGTAACAGGTAGGATGGACGAATTACGATGTACGATTTGTGAATTCATAAATCGTAATTCTTAAATCGAAAGTTCTATTTGATCTCCGGCAGGGGTTCGGTCTGCTTCACCTCCTTAGAAACATCACAGCTATGACAGCCTTCACAGCCTTCTTTGGCCGTGTATTGGCGCCAGATCATGCGGCCTATAAAGAATAGGGCTCCCAAGAATAATATGCCTATGATGATCTCTTGCATGGTTTTTTACAACGACCTTGTGCATCACAAAGTTCGTTCAGCATAAGCTTTTATGCAAATTAGCGCCAATGGCGTTGAATAGTGCGCAGCATTTGCGGCTGAGTAGCATTCCCGGCAGCGATCTGTCTGCCAAACAGATAGTCTCCACCGCCACTAAAGTCGGTTACAGTGCCGCCTGCTTCTTGCACAATTAAGGCGCCAGCTGCTACATCCCAGGCATTGAGGTTATACTCAAAAAAGCCCTCGAACCTACCGCAAGCAGTATAGGCAAGGTCCACAGCTGCACTGCCCATTCTCCTCAGACCATGGGTCTCGTGCATCAAGGCATTGATGATGGACAGGTACTGGTTCATTTGCTCGAAATCGTAGTAAGGAAAACCAGTGGCCAGCAAGGCTTTGTCCAGCGTCTTTACCTCAGACACCTTAATAGGCATATGGTTGAGGAAAGCACCTTGCCCTTTGATAGCATGAAAGCACTCGTCCCGGTTGATTTCATACACCACCCCCATCACCAATTGTCCCCTCTTCAGCAGGGCTACGGAAATGGCAAAAACCGGAATGCCGTGGCTGAAATTGGTGGTGCCATCCAGCGGATCGATGATCCAGTTGTAGATGTCTGATTTATGCGTGGAGGTACCTTCTTCGGCTATAAAACCAGAGCCATGCATAATTTGCTCCAGCCCCTTCACCAGCATCTCCTCGGCCTTCTTATCTACATAAGAGACCAGGTCATTTTTACCTTTGTATTCAATTTTAGAATCGTCAAAGCGGGCAGACTCCTGGCGAATGAAATCTCCGGTATCTTTCACTAAAACGATGACATCCTGAAGCAGCTTTTGCATGGACTTAAATAGATTGAGAGTATCAGAACTTATGCAGAGCCGGTACTGGCAATAATTCTAAAAGTCATTCCCAGGACCAAATTTCATGTCTGCCGGCACTTTTGCGCAGGCAGATTACATGAATGGTGCAAATATAGGATTTATGCCATCGACTGCTCCTGATTAATTAACTAACTTCCATATCATCAAAATTCATAGATGAAATGAGCAGATTCAACCTGCTAAAAACCGCTTTAGTCCTCCTGATATTGGCTGCTGGCTGTGAAAGCCCGAAGCCTAAAAATGAAGTAATTGTGATGGGCATGATCCACAGCGGACACCGAACCAACCCAGCCTATGACCTGGAGGTGGTGAAGAAGCTGGTGCGGGAAATAGACCCCGACTACATTCTCACAGAGATACCACCAGACCGCTATCCAATAGCGAGAAAAGAGTTTGATGAACAAGACACGATCATGGAACCGCGGGTACGCGTTTTTCCAGAATATGTAGATGCCATTTTTCCACTTACTCGCGAACTGAAATTTGAGATCATTCCTACCGCAGGCTGGACCAAGCCTATGAACGACTATCGCAGGCAGCGATTTGCAGAGATTAGACAAGACAGCGCCTGGGCCGACCGATGGAAGGAATACCAGGAAGCTATTGGGCGTTCGCGCGAAGCCATGGAAAACCTGGGTGATAGCAACGACCCTTATTTCATCAACTCAACTGCCTATGATGATGCAGGTGAAATAAGGTATGAGGTGTACAACCGGCTTTTTAACGAGACCCTTTTATTGGGTGGCTGGGACAACATTAACATTGCCCATTACTGGCACATTGAAAAGGCCCTGGAAAAGCATAGGTATGAGGGCAAACGCATTCTCATTACCTACGGAGCCGGGCATAAAGGCTGGTTTTTAAGGGAATTGAGAAAACGAGACGATATCAAACTAGTGGAAATGAAACCTTTCCTGGACAAGGTATTGAAGTAATATGGACAGAAGAAATGTATTGAAATACGCCTTTTCCGGGCTTACTGCTTCCAGCCTTTTGAGTGTGGGTGCAAGAACTGAGTTTCTGGAAAAAATAGCCGATACCACACAACGATTGGCCAGCAGCCAGTCGGATGAGGACTATTGGAAACTCGTAAAAAGCGAATTTGCCTTTGACGATGGCCTTTACTATTTCAACAATGCCTCACTGGGCCCATGCCCCAAGTTGGTGGTGGACGCTACCAATCGCTTTCGTGCCATGCTTGACGGTTTCCCTTCCCGCTATATGTGGGGCGGCTGGCAAGACGAAAAAGAGCAAACCCGCCAGAAAGTGGCCGACATGTTTTCGGCCGATAAGGAAGAGATAGCGCTGATTCACAATACCACAGAAGGCATGAACCTGGTGGCTCATTCTTTTGAGCTGGGGCCTGGTGATGAGGTGATTTTGGCCGACCATGAGCACCCGAGTGGCACTGTACCCTGGGTGCATTGGTCTGAAATCAGGGGCTTTAAAATTGTGAGGCCTAAGTTGCCCATTCTGCCAGAGTCGAAAGAAGAACTGGTGGAGGTGTATCGAAAGGCCATTACGCCCAATACCAAAGTGATATCGATGGTGCATGGCACCAACACCAATGGCATGATACTGCCTGTAAAGGAAATCAGTGCCATGGCACATGAACAGGGCATTTATGTGGCAGTAGATGCCGCTCAAACGGCAGGTACTTTCAAAATAGACCTGCACGACCTGGGCTGCGACTTCTTTGCGGCCAGTGCGCATAAATTCATGTTTGCGCCCAAGGGCATGGGGGTGTTTTATGCGAAAAAAGCATCTCAGGACCAGCTGAAGCCACTGATCGTTTCCAGGGCTCATTTTAGAGACAAGTCTATTCGCAGACTCGAAAATTATAACACGCGAAACCTGCCCGAACTATTGGGCATGGGCACCGCGGTAGATTATTACAATTTAATAGGTGCTGAAAAGCGAGAGGCTCGCATGCGTGAGCTCAAAGCCTACTTCAGAAATGCCCTGGCTGGTGATGACCGCTTCCGTTTCAAAACTCCGGAACATGAATCCATGTCCTGTGCCATCCAAAATGTAGAAGTGGTAGGCAAAAAAGTCACCGATGTCAAAAAACAGCTTTTCGATCAATACATGATCGACTGTCGACCGATGAGCGGATTTGGCATTAATGGACTGCGTATTTCCCTCTCCGTATTCACCACCAAAGCAGATGTAGACTACCTGGTAGAGGCGCTTAAAAAAGTATAAGTTAGTAACCCGATGAATTCAATTTACCAAAGATCAACTCCTGTTTCAAAACTCTATCTGGCTACGCTACTCGTGCTCATGCTGGTTTTCGTGGGTTGCTCTGCTCAAAAAAGTGACCAAAAGACAGTTGCAGAGAAAGCACCAGTCATAGAAGATGAGGGCTTTGAACTGATGCTAAGTGATACACTGAAAACAAGTGGAAACACCTTTCTGATTGCGGCTTACAGAACGATAGGTGAAGATTCTATTAGCATGGGAAGCTTTGACGAACTGGCCAGGCCTCTTTTGATTTATCAATTGGATGGAGACAACATGAGGTTGATAGCCAGAAATGACAATGTCATTCTCTGCTCTACTTGTGGAGGCATGATGGGTGAGCCTTTCGAAGCCATGGATATTGAAGAAACCTATTTCACTATAGCTCATTCCGGTGGCTCCAGCGATCGCTGGACCCGCAACATCAGTTTTGAATATGACAGTTCCAGAAAAGGCTGGTACTTATTGGCCGACCAGGGGGTTTCTTATAGTTCACTAGACCCTGAAGGCACCTTTGAAGAGGTTTTTTATGCTCCGGCTGACTCCTTGGGCGTGACCCCTTTTGAAAGGTTCAAAACAGAGTTTTAAGCTTCCATCTACTAACTTAGGTACTATGAGACGCATGTTAGCCATAGCCATGGTGTTCATTGTTTTGGTTGGGTGTAAGCCCTCATGCTCAACCAAAATCAGCGAAGACACCAAGTCTTTTGTGGAGCAACTACAAGCTGAGGTGCGGTTAAGGCAGGCCAAAGGCCTGATTGCTGACGACAAATATACCAATGCTGGTATTGAGAATGCTGAGGCATTTGAGCTTTGGGTGGCTGAAACCAAGGCGCTTTTAGCATACGATCAAATAGGCGCTTTGGCAACTCGTTTCCAATACCCTTTCGAAGTCAATTTATACGATGATTCAGGAAAGAGGACTAGCTCCTCTCCCGAGTTAGTAAAAAAGTCAATTAAGGCCCCTGAAGACTTTTGTGAGCATTATCAGTATTTCATGACCGATGAACTCAAAGACCTGATTGTAGGTCAAAATATGGACAGTGTAGACGTGATGGCTGATCTAAAAAGAGTAGTATTTGAAAAAGGGTTTTTCCAGATTCAGAAAAAGAAGAACAGTTCAACGGATGATTATGAGGTGACCTTTATCTTTAACTGATCACTTCCCTGCCACCACCAGCACAAATTCACCCTTCACACCTTTTTCTGTGAAATGCGCAATGAGCTCTGATAAGGAGCCACGCACTGTTTCTTCAAACAACTTAGACAGTTCACGACTGACCGAAGCCTGTCGATCGCCCAGGTGTTCTTTCAGCTGCTCCAGGCATTTGATAAGCCTGTGTGGCGACTCATAAAGTACAATGGTGCGCTCTTCTTCGGCCAGTTTTTGCAAGCGGGTTTGCCTGCCTTTTTTATGGGGTAAAAAGCCTTCGAATATAAACTTGTCTGAAGGCAAACCAGAGTTGACCAGGGCAGGCACAAAAGCCGTGGCTCCGGGTAAGCAGCTTACTTCTAGGCCTGCTTTCAATACTTCACGCACAAGCAAAAATCCAGGGTCAGAAATAGAGGGTGTACCGGCATCAGAGATCAAGGCCATTACCTCTCCACCTTCCAAACGGCCAATGAGTCTTTCGACTGTCTTGTGCTCGTTAAATATATGGTAGCTCTGTAGTGGTTTGCTGATGTTGTGGTGCTTCAGCAGCTTGCCGCTTGTGCGGGTGTCTTCAGCTAATATCACATCCACGCTTTCCAAGGTTTTGATGGCACGCAGGGTGATATCGTCCAGGTTGCCAATGGGTGTGGGCACCAAATAAAGCACTACCCCTTCCATCAGGCTAGCTCGTCAATTTTGGCAGCCAGCTTGCGATCCTGGTCGGTCACAGTATTTCCCGCATCGTGCGTGGTTAGCTCAAAGTTCACCTTGTTCCAGACATTTGACCAGTTCGGGTGATGGTCCATTTTCTCAGCCTCAATGGCCACTTTACTCATAAAGCCGAATGCCTCTGTAAAGTCTTTGAACTCAAAAGTCTTCACCAGTTTATTGTCCTTTTCCTGCCACATGGTCTTATTTTTCAGCGGTTATGATGTATTGATATTGTAAGCTTTCCTCGTCTCTTTTTATCCTTTTAAAACCCGCTTTTCTGAGTTCTCGCGCCACTTCACTGGCGGCCAGCTTCAGGTCATCGGACGGGCCTACCGGAATAGAGCCGGATTTAAAGTCAACAATGGCCAGCCTGCCACCGTTCTTCATGCCTTTGAGTATTCTGGGCAGGTATTCGGAGCGATCGGGGATGAATGAGAAGGTATTGACCACCAGCACCACATCGGCTTCATCGTCTAGCAGATTGGGCACATCGGCAGGGGTCAGTCTGGTTTCAATATTACCAGACCACTCTCCTACAATTGCCTTTTGTTCGGTGATGTAATCCAACGCCCTTGGGTCGATATCAAGCGCTATTACCTTCTTGGCTTTTTGGGCCAGTTTGAAAGAGAAATAGCCAGAACCTGCTCCCAGGTCGGCTACTATTTTATTTTCAAGGTTTCCAAGGCGTTGCAAGACCAATTCCGGGTTTTGCCATTCGGTGCGTTGCTCATCTTCCGGGCTGGGTGCTTCCACCACAGGTTTTTCGTGGCTTTCTGTACGCTCTTCAGGTTGTTCAGTAGGGCTAGTAGTAACAGGTTCCTGTTTATCGGGCTTGCTACTACAAGCAGCCAGCAAGGCAAAAACGACAAACAGTACTGTATACTTCATTCTATAGAGCGATGATCCCTTCAATTTGCTTAGCTTTTCCGTAAACTTCAACAACGGCATCGCTTGACGGCATCATCGCTTTGGCGGTAATGCTCACATAGGTGCCCTTGCTCGATGGCTTTACGGCTATTTCATTGAGCGGAAAAAGGGCTTTCACCTCATCGGTTTTGCCTTCTGGCACAATGAATTTGAACATGTATAAAGTGGGGAACTTATGAGTCCCTTCCAGCTTTTCTTTGAAGTCTTCGTTTGAAAATTTACTCATTGCTTAAAATAACCCCTTTGCTCTCACAAAAGTTCTTGTATAAAAAAACGGCCCTGAGGCCGTCTTTATCTTAGTAGTATTTGTATCGTTCGTCTACGATGTCGGCTGCTTCCCTGATTGACTGTCTCAGGTTTAGCCTGTCGTTCGACTGCTTCCTTTGTTGTATTTGCGTCATATACGTGGTATAGTCTGCAATATCGGCTGCGTTTCTTCTTTCTTTCAATTCTATCAGCACTACTCCGGTACCGGTATCAATAGCGCCTGAACGCTCTCCGGCATTGGAAAGTCCAAAGGCGGCACCTACGGCCTCAACACCTCCACCCACATTGGGCAGTGAGGCTGCGCTGAATTTCATTGAAGGGGCATTGTAGAATCTGGCTGCAGAACCATAGGCAGTAGCTATTTCGCTAATGCTGCCACTTAGACTCTCGAGCTTAGACTTTACATAAGCCAGTTTCTTTTGATTCCTCACCAAAGGCTCAACCTGGATTCTAACGTCATCCAATTCAGCAGTGCCCTTATCCACTTTGTTGCGATAAAGAGCCACTACATATTCATCTTCCAACTCAAATTCTTTCACATCGCCAATGCTGGCATCGCGATACAACCAGGTAACCATCTGACGAACATTTGTTCCCTGAAGTCTGCCTATACTGGTGAAGTTAGGGCCAATGTTATTACCGCTGAAAACAGGCAGGCCTTTTTCCATGGCAAAGTTGTTGAAACTACCAGAGTTGTTGGCATTAGACATAAACTCGTTCACCTCTTGGTAAACTGCGTTTTGAGAATTGAAAGATGGAATCATCTCTACTACTACAGTAGCTACCTGATATCTGTTTTTGCTGGCAGGCACATTGATATTCATAATGTGGTAGCCAAACTCAGATTCGATCAAACGGTTGATTAGTCCTGCTCTTCGGGTAGAGAAGGCTGCATCTTCAAATGGTTTCACCCATGCAGTACCTGGAGTGGTACTACCCCTCTGGTACCAAGGCATTAAACCTCCGGAAGTTCCAGAACCGTCCTCGCTGTTTTTTCTTGCCAGTTCAGCAAAGTCAGCACCATTTCTCAGTTGTCTCAACAGACCGTTGGCTTTACTTCTCACTGCGCTTTTCTGAGAGATGCTCATGCCCTCAGTTTTCAAAAGAATGTGGCTCACACGAACGTATTCGTTTTCGCCTTCCACAATGCCAGAAAGTTTGTTTAAGCTATATATACCATTGGTCAGTTTAGGACCAGTGATATCGCCCACCTTGAGGTTTGATAGATTATCAGAAACATCAATTGGCAGCGCGGTTGGATCGTAAGTACGAAAGCCTCCGCCTTGCTCAGTAGCGTCAATGGCGATCAGCGAATCTTGTTCTAAACTTTGTGATGCTTCCAGATTTCTTTTGATGTCATCCATTTCAGCCTTGAAAGTGGCACTGTCTTCAGCCGAAGGCACAATTGGAAATGAGATGAAATCGATAGAGCGGCTTTCTTCTACCTGGAACTGATCTTTATGGTCGTTCAGGTAGGCATTCATTTCGCTATCAGTCACATTGACCAGCGAATCGTTGACTTCACCATAAGGAATGAAGAGGTAATCTACATCCACAGTTGCCACCTGGCCCTGATACTCATTGATAGCCTGGGCAAGAGGTACATAGTTAGTCTTGAGAAACAGGTTCTCATATTTCTGCTGCTGACGGCTGGCGTTCAGTCCTTGTTGGAATTGAATCCACTGAAACCTTCCTATATCACTGCCTCTCAACTGAGAAAGGAATGTAGGCATATATGCTGGGTCGAACACGCCCGTATTGGGATTGACAAATTGAGGGTTTTGAGAAATCTGAGGCGAAATATTCACCCCTTGAACCATGTCAATTTGTTCTGCATCTCCAACAGCGATACTGGCATTGTTGAATCGATCGCCATAAGCAATCTGATTGATCATCTGCTCCCAAACCTGGCCGCGAAATTGTTGCATCAAAAACTCACCAGGAGCTGAGCCATATGTATTGATAAAGTTTTGTCTTTGGTTTTCCACCATACTGGAAAACTCCTCATAGCTGATGGCTTCTCCAGATATCTCCCCTATGTCAGGATTGTTACCCCCTCCAAGTAATGACGAATTGCTGAATAGATCCGTCATAACAAAAGCCACGATAGAAAAGCCGACTACGAAAACTACCAGCCTCCCCATCTTCTCACGAAGCGTATTAATTATAGGCATTGCTTAATTTTTAAATAGGCGCAAACATACTCAGATTATGACCTAAAATCAAAACAATTCAGACACAAAAAACCCTGTAAATCAATCTGCTTGGGTATTTTCTACGGAAAACAGGACATTATCAATACGAGCGTCTTCCATGGTCAAAATCCGTATCTCAAAGGGGTGAATTTGGATCAGGTCGTTTTCTTTGGGAATACTCCCGGTTACAGAGAGTATAAAGCCGCCTAATGTGTCATAATCGCCTTCGGGAATGTTCCACTCGTACTTATCGTTGAGGTAGTCAATTTCATGCCGGGCACTGAGTTTAAAACGACCATCGGTCAGTTTCTGCTCTACCCAGTCTTCATCGTCATCGTGCTCGTCTTGTATCTCCCCGAAGATCTCTTCGATCACGTCTTCTAAGGTGACGATGCCCGAGGTGCCTCCAAACTCATCTACAACCAGGGCTACACTTTTTCTTTCCTGAATAAACTCAATCATCAGCTCATTGGCCAGCGTAGTTTCAGGTACTATGAGTATGGGCGTAAGAATGCCTTCAATATCTTTGGGCTTTTTGAAAAGCTCCAGCACATGGCAGTAGCCAATGATTTCATCGATGCTGCTGTTTTTATAAATGAGCACCTTGCTATGACCGCTCTCGATGAATTCTTCTTTCAACTCACCTATGTCGTCTTCAATGTCTATGGCCGAAATCTCTGTACGGGGAATCATACACTCCCGTACTTTAACCGTCTTGAATTCGAGGGCATTGTTAAAAATCTTGGTATCCAGCTCAATGTTCGATTCTTTGATGTCTTCCCGGGTATTGCGTTGGATGTAGTTGCTCAGGTCAGTAAGGCCGAAAATCGGGCGATCTTCAGAAAATTCCTGCCTCAAAATGTAGATGATCACTAGCTTAGAAAGCTGCTCAATGATGGTCACTGGTATCAGCATGATCCAATAAACAATCATAATTGGCAAGGCAAACAGGTTCAAGCTCCTGTTGGGATTGAGCAAAAACAAACTCTTGGGAGTAAACTCTGCCGTGAAAAGTACAATGAGTGTAGAAAGGGCAGTTTGAACAACCATGACCATACTTTCAGAACCGAAAAAAGGCGGTAAGTAAGCTTGCAGTATCCGTTCTAAATCATCGTTGAGCAAGCTAGCCACAGCCGTACCATAAATCACCAGGGCAATGGTATTGCCCACTAATGCTGTATTGATAAGGCTGGAGGGCCTGTCTACAAAACGGGAAAGCCATCTACCTCCTATACGGCCTTGCTTGGCATCGAGCTCTATCTGCAGCTTACTGGAACTGATAAAGGCGATTTCGGTGCCGGAAAAAAATGCCGAGAAGATTAGGGTAATGATAACAATGGAGAGGTTGTAGTAATCCACTACCGTTTCCTTTTGGGTTTTTGTTTTTTAGCGGCTGCTTCCCTATCCTCTTTCTCTTTCCGCTTTATTTTCATGTATAAATATAAAAGAAACAGGCCACCAGACAAGGTAAACAGGCCATAGGTATCGCTGATGCTATTTCTAACGATGGTCTGATGAATGCCAATGATGAAGATGACTACACAAAGGGAAAAAACGATGGTACCTGAGAGGGTTTTCATAGGTTGTCTTCCAGTATAAGTCGGGTGTCTTTCACTTTTCTGAATTCGTAATTGGTGAAATCCTGATCGGCATCCATGCCTTCCGCAAACAGCAGTTTGTCAGGAGTTTCAACGGTTACAAATTTATCGGTAAAAATGGTTTTCTCCTCTGGGTTCCAGTACAATTCTTCTGTACTAAGGGTTTCTTTCTGCTGTAGGTTGTTTACTACCACATCTCCTTCCACCCTGAAGAGGTTGTCTTTGGCGTTTTTAAAGCCGCGAAGGGCCGTAAGTACTGACGTCTTCTGTCCCAATTTGTCGTAGAATACAATTTTTATCCCTTCGGGAAACTCCAGATCGCCATTCTGATATTCCAGTTGCCTTGCGCCACTCATTTCCATTTTCACCAGACTGCTATCGCTCACCACTATATACACATCGGCCGACTCAAATCGCGGGCCTGCGTATTCTTCCATCTCTGACATTTTTTTGCCGTCAGAAAAGCATGACATCAGAGTCAGGCTAAAGAGCAGGGTAATTAGATATGTGGTCTTTTTATTCATGGCAAAAAAAACGGTCTCCTTCAGTATTTGAAGAAGACCGCTTTTCAATTCTAAAATTTCTTACTGCTGTTCTGGTCTTCTCTGCAGCTTGGCACTTTTCTTAATCCAGCAACCTACAAATACTGACTCTCCCTCTTCTCTGTTGGCAGTAAAGATATCGCCAATAGTAGGGAACTGCGCTCTTGCCTGAGACATTTTCAGGCGGTTACCGGCCTTTTGGTAGTAGTCGTAGGCCACTGCAAATCTGGCACGGTCATCTACCTGGCTTTCTTTCTTATCGCACTCTGATGAACCCATGATCATGTCTCCTACCATTTCGTTCATATCACTGGCCAGTGAAGGATCAGTCTCAGCAGTCAATAGTGCATATCTACGCGCTTCACTCTTATTTCCTTCAAGTCTGAACATTGAAGCCATTTGCTTCAACACACTGCCTTTGTCAGTATTGTCATCGGTAAGTTCTGAAGCTTTAATAAAGTACTCTTTAGCTTTGTCGTAGTCTTTATCTTTGGCATAACGAGAGCCCAATAGCTTGGCCACACCAAAATTAGGATCGCTTTCAAATACGCGCTCAGCAGCTTTAACAAACCAACCTTCATCGGTACATCCACCATCAAAAGCGAATACAAAGATCTTATTGGCCAGCTCAGCATCATTAGGTGCTTGCTCAAATTCTGGTACCAACTTGTCAACAATGAAATCACAGTTGATCAGGTTAAGGTCGGCCAGTTTCTGATCTATAGCCTGCTTGATATCGTCATACTTCTTAGTATTCTGATTCTTGCCTTGTGCCTTTGAAATTTGCGAATCGATGTGCTGCGTGGTTCTGTTGTAAATGTCCAGGATTTGGTTGTCACTGATACCAATTTTTCTGGCAAATGCCAGAGCAGCAGTATTCATATAGTACCTTCCTACAGGGTAAAAGGCGTTGTCACCCTTCAACTCATAGGTCTTGGCAAACATATCGAGCAAGAACTGAGTCCTTTCTTTATCTCTGTAAAAAAACTGGAATGCGTCAATTGCCTTGCGGTCGATGCCTTTTATTTCCTCACCGTTAAACATCTCAAAGCGTTTGTCATAAAGCCCCATTACCTTTTCAGCGGCAGCAGTCTTAGCAGCTTTGTCTTTCTCTTTCTTCCAAATCTCCTTGTAAATCTTAATACCGTTGATGTAGATAGATTTACTCAAATCTGGATATTCAGTAAGCAGCTTATCAAGGTGCGGTAGCGCCCCTTCGTAATCTCCTTGCTTATAACTGTCATCATATAAGGTATAGGCAGTCTGTGCGTCCTTCTTCTTCTCTGGATCTTCAGGCCACTTGAATTGTGCGAATGCTGAAGTACTCGCCAAGAGGATTAAGAATGAATATAATACTCTCAATTTCATAGTTGTAGTAGTTTAGTCAAATTTACCGCGAGAGAACCAAGTCAGATCCTGGATACTGAAACCCAGATTAATTTTGATATAATTCTCTCGGACTCTCTCTTCTGTAATATTACCGCGTCTCCCGAAGGTAACGCCTAAATTCACATGAGATACACCCCAAAAGGCACTCAATGGTACTGATGTTCCAAAATTGATGCCAATGTCGTTTACATCCTGATTATTAACCGTATAAGGAGTGCGCTCATAATGAACTCCGAATCTATAACTTATTCTGTTTAAAAGCTTTAAATCTTGATAATTAGGTATAATTTCTCCACCAATGGCAAGCCTGAAAGACTTTGCATAAGCGGGGTCGGTACCGTTTTCGCCAATAAACTTAGTCCAATCCTGGGTCATAAAATCCACACCT
>Ga0316204_10002535_pt1 | contig 40774 bp, 31 predicted proteins | sample 6monrhotite_MG_2_FD_205661 | JGI IMG/M metagenome (GOLD analysis project Ga0316204, IMG submission 205661) | Microbial mat bacterial communities from mineral coupon in-situ incubated in ocean water Damariscotta River, Maine, United States -... | ecosystem: Environmental > Aquatic > Marine >...
GCTTTCTTCCGCCTTCTTAGCCTCAATCTCTTCGGGCGTTAACTGCTTGACCATCAATGTAAACTTGCTTGAACGACTGCCATTTTTCTCCTGCACCTGAATCACTTCAAGCTTGGGGCTGTCGAACCACTCAGATTCATCCAGATTACGCATGAATGCCGAAACACGGGCGTTGGACTGCGCCAGCCCCTCAATCGATAATTCCACGCCTGCCTGCTCAAATTTTGTCAGAAACAAACCATCGGGCAAGGCTACTACCAATTTGTCGAGCATATGTACCACCATCGGCCGGCGAGTTTGCAGGTTTTGAATGACATCCATTCTATTTAGCAACTGTTTCTTCTTTGTCTCCAGCTCCTTAATCTCTTTAATTCGACCATCAACCTTGGCTATCTCAGCTTCCAGAAAACCATTACGCAAATTTTGATCATCAATATTGCCGCTGATATGAACATAGACGTAACCGATAATAGCCAACATCAAAAACACAGCGCCAACAACAATAGAGGTAAACTGACGCTTGCGCTCGTTACGTAACGCTTCCCTCCAGGGCAATAAGTTGATGCGCGTCATTAGTCAAAACTCCTCAATGCCAGTCCGCATGCAATCATCAACGCTGGCGCATCGGCGCCTAGCTGTTGTGCTTTAATTTTGGAAGAAAGCGACATATTGGCAAATGGATTGGCCACAGTGGTGGGCACGCCCAATTTGTCTTCAATCAACTCGTCAATCCCAGCTATTGACGCACAACCACCGGCTAAAACCACATGATCAACACTGTTGTATTGGCTAGAAGAAAAGAAAAATTGCAATGAGCGACTAACCTGCTGCGTCATAGCATCCTTGAATGGCTGTAACACCTCAGGCACATAATTATCAGGCAAACCACCCTGCTTTTTAGCCAACCCTGCCTCTTCATAAGAAAGGCCATAGCGACGCTGAATCTCTTCGGTCAACTGCTTGCCGCCAAACACCTGTTCGCGGGTATAAATCATTTTGAAATCATGAATTACATTCAGAGTAGTCATGGTGGCACCAACATCGAGTATCGCTACCGTCAAGCCATCGCCCGCGTCAGTCAATTGCGGTGCAATCAACTTGTAGGCGGCCTCCATCGCATAGGCTTCAACATCGACCACTTTTGCCGTCAGGCCACCCAGCTCACAGGCCGCCACCCGGATATCGACATTTTCACTGCGCGACGCGGCAAGCAACACCTCTACTGTGTCAGAGGCATCACCTTCGCGGGCATCGGATGGTCCCAAAATTTGGAAATCCATATTGACCTCATCCAATGGATAAGGAATGTATTGATCCGCCTCTAACTCGATCTGCCCTTCCATCTCATCATCGCTGAGATTCTCCGGCATATTGATGACCTTTGTAATAACAGCCGAACCTGCTACCGCAACAGCGGCTAGTTTTGTCCTGCTGCCAGCACGTTTAACCGCACGATTAATTGCCGCGCCGACCGACTCAACATCAGCAATACTTTTTTCCACCACGGCATGTGGCGGCAATGGCACGACGGAGTAGCTATCAACCTTGTAACGACCGCCACTCTCGCTGAACTCTAGCAGCTTGACGGCTGTCGCACTTATATCCAGCCCTAACAGGGATGCAGATTTTCGTTTAAAGAGGTCCAATTTAGAATTCTCTAATTTATTCCATTAATATGATGTAGCATTATGCCTTTGAGAATCTATCGGGCATTTAATACCATACTTTATATTTATCCCATATTATCTAGGATAATCCTAAAAATGCCAGATATCTTCATGTAGTATACATCGGAAGAACCGGAGCAAACCTTAGTCCGACATCTATAATTTACTAACAAATTCACATTAAGATCTCTTTAAAGCGACAACCATGAAGTTTATTCAAAAACTAGTTCGCCGTAGCGCTTTTCTAGCTTTAATACTTTCGCTGACTGGCGCTATCGCTGTAGCAGCCACCTACTTCTATCTTGCTCCGCAACTACCCTCGGTTGATTCTTTAAAAGATATTCGTTTTCAGGTGCCGCTACAGGTTTATAGCCAAGACAATCAGTTGATCGCAGAGTACGGCAGCAAAAAACGCGACCCACTTCGTTACGAACAAATTCCAACGACCATGATCAACGCCATCCTTGCCGCTGAAGATGACAGGTTCTTTGAGCACCCAGGGGTTGATTACCAAGGCATACTCCGCGCAGTTGCCAAGCTCATTACCACCGGCGAAAAGGCTCAGGGCGGCAGCACCATCACCATGCAAGTAGCGCGTAATTTTTTTCTCAGCCGCGAAAAAACCTACCTGCGCAAGATCAATGAAATTTTTCTGTCATTCAAAATTGAACATGAACTCAGCAAAGAACAAATCCTCGAGCTTTATCTCAACAAAATCTATTTAGGCAATCGCTCTTACGGCATCGGCAGTGCGGCAATGATTTATTTTGGCAAGCCACTACAAGAACTATCCTTGGCTCAATACGCCATGCTGGCTGGCCTGCCCAAGGCGCCATCCAGCTACAACCCCATCGCCAACGCCGAACGCGCCCTAATTCGCCGCAACTATGTCTTAAAACGCATGCTCACTCTCGGCAAAATCAGCCCGGCTGAACATGATAATGCCAAGGCAGAAGCGGTTAGCGCCAAACTCAACAAGCAACACATTGATCTTGAAGCACCATACATCGGCGAAATGGTACGCAGCCACATGTACGACCTGCATGGCGAAGAAGCATATACCAATGGCTACAAGGTGTTTGTCACCATTGACCCTGAACTGCAACTTGCCGCGCAAAACGCCTTGCGCCAAAACCTGCTCAATTATGAATACCGCCATGGCTTTCGCGGCCCCGTTGAACACATCGAGATTGGCCCTGAAACAGATAGCAACACTGTACTTAAACATCTCAAGACTCTACCTACTGTCGGCCACCTAAAGCCAGCCATAATAATTCACAGCGAAGAACAAACCAGCCAGGCCATTTTGGCCAATGGCGAGCAAATCGAACTTACATGGCAAGGCCTGTCCTGGGCAGCGCCTTATCTTGACACCAATCACAAAGGCAAACCGCCAACACTGGCCGAACAAATCATCACTAGTGGTGACATCGTTTATGTTTTACAAAATGACAACGACGAATGGCAGCTTGGCCAAATCCCCAATGTTTCCGGCGCCATCATCGCACTAAACCCCAAGGACGGCTCACTAATGGCACTGTCCGGCGGCTTTGATTTTTTCTACACTAAGTTTAATCGCGCCACCCAGGCAAAACGCCAGGCAGGCTCAAGCTTTAAACCATTCATTTATTCAGCCGCACTGGAAAAAGGCTTTACCACCGCATCCATCATCAATGATGCACCGGTGGTTTTCGATGACCCTGGCCTGGAAACATCATGGCGACCTGAAAATTATAGCGGCCGCATCTACGGCCCAACCCGCCTACGAGAAGCCATCACCCGCTCCCGCAATCTGGTTTCTATCCGCCTGTTGCAAGCCATCGGCATTTCTTACGCCATTGACTACGCACAGCGCTTCGGTTTCGAGGCCGAGCAACTGCCTCGCGACTTGTCTTTATCATTAGGCAGCGCCTCAGTAACACCCATGGATATTGCCTCGGCTTACACCATATTTGCTAATGGCGGTTTCCGAGTTACCCCTTATTTCATCCAGCGCATTGAAGACATTAAGGGCAATATTATCTTTGAAGCGGAACCCGCCATCGCCTGCCTGCCATGCGAGCAGGCTGCCCTTGCAAACAACGAAAATGAGGCCGAGCCCGCTATAGAAAGCCAAGATGAAGCTCCCACCAACGAAACATTGGACATAAACAGTTTTGATATTTCAGAACCCGCACCACAACCCAAGCTGGCTGAACGCGTCATTTCATCGCAAAATGCCTATTTGATGACCAGCATGATGCGCGACGTTGTCAAACGCGGCACCGCACGAAAGGCCTTACAACTCGGCCGTAAAGACCTGGCGGGCAAAACTGGCACCACTAATGATCAGCGCGATGCCTGGTTTTCAGGATTTAACAGCGAAATTGTTGCCATCAGTTGGACCGGCTTTGATGATGGAACACCACTAGGCAGTAAAGAGACTGGCGGTCGCGCATCATTACCCTTGTGGATAGACTTTATGCGTACGGCACTTAAAGACCGACCTGAGATTCCACTGGAACAGCCGGATGGACTGATCACTGTCCGCATTGACCCTAAGACAGGGCTACTTGCTGCACCCAGGCAGAAAATTGCCATCTTTGAAACGTTTCGCACTGAGCATGCCCCACAACGACAGGCAGCAGATATTGATGATTCTGTCTCAATACCCGACAGCAATAACAACGGCGAAGCAGCACCGCAATTACTTTTTTAGACATGCCTAAAAAGTCAGCTCACACTACTAACCACAAAGACCTACGCATGCATCAGCAACTGGCGCAAGAGGCGGCGAGACTCATTGCAGAGGAAGGCATCAAAGACTTTCACATTGCCAAACACAAAGCCGCAGAACGACTACACGCACCGCAAACCCACAACCTGCCACGCAATGACGAAATACAAGTCGCTTTAAACCAATACCAACGCATCTTCAAGGCCGACATCCAGCCACAACAACTACAACAGCTTAGGCAAATCAGCCTTAAGGCAATGCGCTTTTTTCAGCAGTTTGAACCGCGCCTGACTGGCGCCGTACTTGATGGTACTGCCAACGAATTTTCCGAAATCAACCTTCACCTGTTTGTCGACACCAGCGAAGAGGTGAGCTTGTTTCTTTTAAACTCAAAGATACCTTTCGAGCAAAGCAGTCAAAAAGTTTCTATGTCGAATGGAGATGCTATTGAGATACCCAGCTATCGCCTGGAAATGTACGACACCCCTGTGCTAGTGATGGCTTTCAAGCACAAGGATCTGCGTCAAGCACCACGCTGCCCGGCAACAGGTAAGCCAATGCAGCGTTTTGGTCTTAATAAAGTGGAAGAGCTAATCCGCCTCTCGTCGATTTAGACTAACGACGCTTACTCATCTCAACATAATCACGCATGGCTGCACCCTGATAAAGCTGACGCGGACGAGCAATACGTTGATCAGGATCACCAATCATTTCCATCCACTGCGCCACCCAACCAACAGTACGAGCAATCGCAAACATTACCGTAAACATATTAGTTGGAATACCTAGCACCTTGTAGATGATGCCCGAATAGAAATCGACATTCGGATAGAGTTTACGCTCCTTAAAGTAATCATCCTGCAAGGCAATCTCTTCCAGTTTAAGCGCCAGCTCAAACAGCGGATCATTTTCGTCACCCAATTCGGCCAATACTTCATGACACATCTTACGAATCAATGTTGCACGCGGATCGAAATTTTTATAGATGCGATGTCCAAAACCCATCAAACGGAACGGATCATTCTTGTCCTTGGCCTTATCTATATATTTAGGCACATTGCTGACATCACCGATCTCATCCAGCATATGCAACACCGCCTCATTGGCACCGCCATGAGCAGGCCCCCACAAAGCAGCGATACCTGAGGCAATACAGGCAAACGGATTTGCCGCCGAACTGCCGGCTAGACGAATAGTCGAGGTACTGGCATTTTGCTCGTGATCAGCATGAAGAATAAAGATCATATCCAGGGCACGCTCCGCCACCGGATCAACCACATACTCCTCACATGGAACTGAGAACATCATGTTAAGCAGATTACCTGTGTAGCTCAGCTTGTTTTTCGGATAAACCGACGGCTCACCAATTGAATGTTTATAACAGGCTGCGGCAATGGTCGGCATCTTGGCAATCAAACGATGGGCAGCGATTTCACGATGCTCCGGATTACGAATGTCGGTTGAATCATGATAAAACGCTGACAATGAACCCACCACACCACACATGATAGCCATCGGATGGGCGTCATGATTAAAGCCATTGTAGAAACTTCTCAGACTTTCGTTGATCATGGTATGGCGAGTGATGTTATCGAGAAAGGCGTTTTGCTGTGGCTGTTTTGGCAACTCACCATGGAGCATCAAATAGGCCACTTCCAGAAATGAACTCTTGCCTGCCAATTGCTCGATGGGATAACCACGATACAACAGCTCGCCATGATCACCATCAATATAGGTTATGGAACTGCGGCAACTGGCGGTTGAGACAAAACCCGGATCAAATGTGACATAACCAAACTCATTAAAAAACGCCTTAATGTCTACAGCACCCGGACCATGGGTACCGTGATAAATTGGTAGTTCAATACTCTTGCCGGTGACGTTATCTGTAACGGTAACGGTATCTTTGGCCATAGCAGATAATCCCTTCTTGCTTTATGTTCAGTTAAAATATCATCGGCGCAAAGCCGTTAATCTTAAAGCTGGCTTTATAATTTTGGGTAATGACGTGGATAGGGCTGGCGCGCCACCCCGCTATCAACCGCGGCCTTGGCAACTGCCGGCGGCACCACATCAATCAAACGCCCATCAATTGGTTTGGGGATAATATAGCCTGACCCAAAGTTCAAGTTATCCAGACCATAGGCATCCAGCACTGCCTGCGGCACCGGCTCACGCGTCAGATCGCGCAGGGCATGCACTGCTGCGGCCGCCATCTCAGCATTGATCTTACTCGCTTGTACATCCAGTGCGCCACGAAAAATAAACGGAAACCCCAGCACATTATTGACCTGATTCGGATAGTCACTGCGCCCCGTCGCCATAATCAAATCATCACGTGCCGCCAACGCCACTTCCGGGCGGATCTCTGGATCGGGGTTAGATAAGGCAAACACTACCGGCTTGGCAGCCATGCTCAGCAACATCTCTTTAGTCAGCACATCTGGGCCGGAAACACCGATAAATACATCGGCGCCCTGCATGGCATCAGCCAAGCTGCGCTTGTCAGTATCCAGTGCAAATTCCTGTTTATATTCATTCAGGTCATGGCGGCCACGGTGAACCACACCGGTGCGATCAACCAAAACCAGATTTTGTTTCGGCATACCCAGAGTTGCTAGCAGACGCATTGACGCAATTCCAGCCGCCCCTGCGCCAACACATACAATCTTAACCTGATCCAGAGACTTACCTTGCAGCTCAATGGCATTCAATAGGCCGGCGGCAATAATGATGGCCGTACCATGCTGATCATCATGAAACACCGGAATATCAAGTTTCTCGATCAAAGCCTTTTCAATAGCAAAGCAATGTGGCGCAGCAATATCTTCCAGGTTAATGCCACCGAAGGTCGGCGCAATAGCCGCTACCGTGTCGATAAACTGCTCAGGTGTCTCGGCATCGACCTCAATATCAAAGACATCAACATCGGCGAAGCGTTTGAACAAAACACCCTTGCCTTCCATCACCGGCTTACCTGCCAGGGCACCGACATTGCCGAGACCCAACACCGCAGTGCCATCAGTGATAACGGCAACCAGATTACCCTTGCCCGTATATCGATAAGCATTTTGTGGGTCGGCAGCGATCTCCCGCACCGGCGCGGCCACACCAGGGGTATAAGCCAGCGACAAATCATTCTGATCTTCACAAGGCTTGGTGATGGCGGTGGCAATCTTGCCCGGTTTTGGCTCAGCATGATAAGCCAGCGCACGTTGTTTTAAATCGTCACTCATGAATCGTCGTCCATAAAATTTCGTTTAATCTTAACATATCAGCGGCTTCAGGCTATTTGCGGGAGAACCAGCCCCAGTCAAAAATAGTTGCGTTTCAGGTGATTATTCCAACACCTCTATGAGAGCAGGATGATAAACCCGCAATTGCGTCTGCCCCTTATACGGGTAAAGCCAGCCACGTAGTTTAATGGTTTTACCCTGCAGCCCAGGCAAATGAAGCCGGTTTTCAAATGCACCCAGGTCAGACTTATCTATCCGCGCCGCTACCTTACCAGCAAAATTGAGCCAATACGATTTGCGACTCTCGCCGACACGAACCACTTTGCCTTGGATCACCTGAAAGCCTTTGCTTGCTGGGGGCAATGCCGTAGTCGCCAGCCCCTGAAAACGAGGCAAAGACCATATCCCTTGCCTTCCGGCCTGCCGTTCCGCTGCCAGATAGCAGTCAACATTGTCTAGATTCCGGCCGACCGCCACAGTAGCGGCCAAACCCCGCCGTAACAACAACAACTGCACATTACGCTGATCTGGTAGAAAAACATGGGCTAGCAAACGACCATAACGATCTTTGCGCTCAGTCCCATAACGCAGCGCCAGGCGCTTATTATCTGCAAGCAAATCAATCAGCGCTTGACGCGCCTCGTTTGCCAGCGGCTCTGATGGTTCACCATCGTAACCAATCTCTGGACTGTTGATGCCGATAAAACGCAGTTTACGACCATCATTAAGTTTGACCGTATCGCCATCGTAGACATGTGCAACCCCAACCCATTCATCGGCCTGAAACGGCAGACATTGCTGAGCCTGTAGGGGCAGCCAAAATAAACTCAGTAACCAGAACGCAAAAAGGGCGCCCTTTTGAGGCACCCTTTTCAGCTGACCTGTCGGCCAAAGCACGTGGCTTTATTTCATGCCGTACTTCTGACGGAACTTGTCTACACGACCAGCAGTATCAAGAACCTTCTGCTTACCGGTATAAAAAGGGTGGCAGCTAGAACAGACATCGATGTGCAGATCGCTCTTGCCCAGTGTAGAACGGGTAGTAAATGTAGAGCCACAACTGCAAGTCACTTCAACTTCTGCATAGGCTGGGTGGATATCCGCTTTCATGGTAAAAACCTCTTTCTCAAATTTAGCCCCATGCAAAGGGCATGGTCCGCGAATTAGCCGGGCATACTACCGAAAAATCCTTTCCCCCACAAGCCCTGTCAGAACTTAATTTCCTCCTAGGCTCACTTAATTAAAGTATCGGCCCGCAACAGTCGCCAAAATATAAACTAGTATCGAGCTACGCCCCTCTCAACAGAAGCTGGCTTTAGCCACTGAAAATAAAGCGATTAATTCCATATGGAAAACAAGGATAGCTATGAAAGACAAACGGAACTTGCCCTCTTTTAAATATGACTACCTGGGACTGGACAGCAAATCCCTAAAGCACTCCTTTGCCAATCGCCTAGAATACTCAGCTGGCAAAGATCTCTACACCGCCACCGCCAGAGACTGGTACCACGTGGCTGCCTGGGTATTACGTGATCGGCTGATGGAGCGCTGGATGGAGACCATGCGCAACTATTACACCGAAGACGCCAAACGAGTCTACTACCTGTCACTGGAGTTCATGATCGGCCGCACCCTGAGCAACAGCGCCCTCAGCCTGGGCGTCAACGATGAACTACGCCAAACCCTGAGCGACATTGGCGTCGACCTTGAGCAGGTACAGGAAATGGAAAGCGACGCTGCACTGGGCAATGGCGGCCTGGGCCGGTTGGCAGCCTGCTTTCTCGACTCCATGGCTACCCTCGGCCTGCCTGGTTATGGCTATGGCATCCGCTATGAATACGGCATGTTCAATCAAAGAATTGAAAATGGCCAACAAATCGAGCATCCGGAAAACTGGCTGCGCTACGGCAACCCGTGGGAGTTCCCGCGTGCCGAGGTGCTCTACCCAGTCAAGTTCAATGGCAAGGTCATTGGCTATCCCGACGACTCAGGCGAGATGCGTTATCAGTGGGTCGATACCGACGAAGTGATGGCCATGGCCTATGACACCCCCATCCCTGGTTACGCCAATAGCACCGTCAACAACATGCGCCTTTGGTCAGCCAAGTCATCACGCGATTTTGAACTTAAATATTTCAATGAAGGCAACTACATCAAGGCGGTTAAAGACAAAAACGATTCGGAAAACCTATCCAAGGTGCTCTACCCCGACGACACCACCGAGATGGGCCGTGAGCTGCGCCTGAAACAGCAATACTTTTTTGTCAGCGCCTCATTACAAGATATTTTGTATCGTCATATGAAATACCACGACACTTTTAATCGCCTGCCTGACAAAGTTGCGGTTCAGCTTAACGACACCCACCCGGTACTGGCGATCCCGGAACTGATGCGCCTTTTGCTAGATAAATACCAGCTGGCCTGGGACAAGGCCTGGGACATCAGCAAAAAGACCTTTGCCTACACCAACCACACCCTATTGCCCGAAGCACTGGAAACCTGGCCAGTCGCTGTCATCGAAAAACTGCTACCACGCCACATGCAGATTATTTATGAAATCAATCATCGCTTTCTTAATGATGTGATGCACCGCCACCCAGGTGATAACGACCTACTCAGCCGCATGTCCATCATTGACGAAAACAATGGCAAGCGGATCCGCATGGCTCATCTTGCTGTCGTTGGCAGCCACAAAGTCAATGGTGTTGCCGCGCTACATACTGAATTGATGAAGCAATCGATCTTTTCCGACTTTGATCGCTTTTATCCCGGCAAGATCATCAACAAAACTAACGGCATCACCCCAAGGCGTTGGCTTAACCAGGCCAACCCCGAGCTCTCCAGCCTGATTTCAAGCAAGATCGGCACGGACTGGACCACTGACCTTGATCAACTCAAAAAGCTCATTCCACTAACGAAAGATAAAAACTTTTGCCAACAGTTCAGCACCGTAAAACGTAACAACAAACTACGCCTGGCAAAACTGATCAAGCAACAGCTTGATATTGATGTCAATGTGGATTCAATTTTTGACATTCATATCAAGCGTATCCACGAATATAAACGTCAACTGCTAAATGTTTTGCATGTCATTACCCTATATAACCGCATCCGACACAACCCGGATGATGACATTACTCCGCGGACGATTATCTTTGCCGGCAAAGCCGCCCCCGCTTATCACTTGGCTAAACTGATCATTAGACTGATTAATGATGTCGCTGACATCATCAACAATGACCCAGCCATTGGCGACAAACTTAAGCTCGTGTTCCTGCCTAACTATAATGTCTCACTGGCTGAAGAAATTATTCCTGCGTGTGATTTGTCCGAACAGATTTCTACCGCTGGCACCGAGGCTTCCGGCACTGGCAATATGAAATTCGCACTAAATGGCGCACTGACTATTGGCACGCTGGACGGCGCCAATATTGAAATCATGGAAGAGGTGGGCGAAGACAATATTTTTATTTTTGGTAAGACTGCCAGCGAAGTCGAACAATGCAAACGCGATGGATACAACCCTTTTGATTACTACCATGGCAACCCGGAACTGAAACAAGTTTTAGACATGATTGGCTCGGGTTATTTTTCACCCAACGAAGCAAATCGCTTTCAAGGCATTGTCGACACACTCACTAACCATGGCGACCACTACCTGGTACTGGCCGACTATGCCGCCTATGTTTTATGTCAGGAACAAGTCGCCAGCCTTTACTGCGACCCGGGTAGCTGGACTCGAAAAGCCATCTTAAATACAGCCAACATGGGTAAATTCTCCAGCGACCGAACCATCAGAGAATACGCCGAAGAGATTTGGAACACCACGCCAATTGATATTAGCCTGGCTAAAGGGCAGACCTAAAAATGTTTCATAAAAAAAGCCAGCTCTTGGCTGGCCTTTTTTATAGATCTGCTTGCTTAACGTTTCATCGAATCAAAAAATTCATCGTTAGTCTTAACGTCTTTCAGCTTGTCCAGCATAAATTCCATCGCCGCTAGGTCTTCCATCGGATGCAACAGCTTGCGCAGAATCCATATCTTCTGCAGTTCATCTGGCTTGGTTAGATATTCTTCACGACGTGTGCCAGAACGATTGATATTGATCGCTGGATAGACACGTTTTTCAGCAATCTTACGATCCAGGTGCAACTCCATATTACCCGTGCCCTTGAACTCTTCATAGATCACATCATCCATACGCGAACCAGTCTCAACCAGAGCAGTAGCAATGATCGTCAGACTGCCGCCCTCTTCGATGTTACGCGCAGCACCAAAGAAGCGTTTTGGTCTATGCAGGGCATTGGCGTCTACACCACCGGTCAACACCTTGCCAGATGAAGGGATCACCGTGTTGTAGGCACGTGCCAGACGAGTAATAGAGTCCAGCAAGATAACAACGTCTCGCTTGTGCTCAACCAGACGTTTGGCCTTCTCGATCACCATCTCAGCCACCTGGACATGACGACTGGCTGGTTCGTCAAAGGTACTGGAAATGACTTCGCCCTTGACCGAGCGCTGCATCTCGGTAACCTCTTCCGGACGTTCATCGATCAACAACACGATCAAATAACATTCAGGATGACTGGCAGCAATCGACTGGGCAACACTCTGTAACATCATGGTCTTGCCGGCTTTAGGCGGCGAGACAATCATAGCGCGCTGGCCCTTACCAATTGGTGCCACCAGCTCGATAACACGAGCAGTCAAATCTTCGGTACTGCCATTACCCTGTTCTATCTTCAACCGCTCGTTGGCAAACAATGGCGTCAAATTCTCAAACAAGACTTTATTCTTTGCATTCTCTGGCGGCTCGAAGTTGATCAGATCAACTTTCAACAGCGCAAAATAACGTTCACTGTCCTTAGGCGGACGAATCTTACCCGTAACGCTATCACCAGTACGCAGATTAAAACGACGAATCTGGCTCGGCGAGACATAGATATCATCCGGACCGGCCACATAGGAGCTATCCGCCGCCCTCAGAAAACCAAAACCATCCTGCAAAATTTCCAGCACGCCATCACCATAAATAGACTCACCCTTCTTAGCGTGATTTTTCAAAATGGCAAAAATGACCTCCTGCTTGCGCATACGCGCCATGCCGTCCAGGCCCATGGATAGCGCTAAATCTATCAGTTCAGCTGCGGATTTCTTCTTGAGTTCGGTTAGATTCATAATTGCTTGTTTTAGAATTTCGGAAAAGTACGAAAAGGAGAATGGTTAACTGGGGCGAGTTGCGAGCTGCACTCGTTTATTACTTTGACGTTAAACGGCTTTTGTTCACCGCTTTTCATATTTATCGGTAGACCGTACCACCTTTATTTCGCCACGTCCAGCCCTAAGCCAGACGCGACGCAATAAAAATTAGCTGAGTTTTAGATATTGCTATCTAGGAATGCAGTCAACTGTGATTTTGATACAGCACCAACCTTAGTTGCTTCAACATTGCCACCTTTGAACAACATCAGGGTAGGAATACCACGGATACCATATTTTGGCGGCGTACCAGGATTTTCATCAATATTGAGCTTAGCAACACGCACCTTGCCGTCGTAATCAGCTGCAATTTCATCCAGAATTGGCGCGATCATTTTACATGGGCCACACCAGTCTGCCCAAAAATCGACCAGCACTGCACCATCAGCATTTAACACCTCGGCGTCAAAGGTGGCATCTGTTACATAAACTATGTTGTCACTCACTATTAAATCTCCAGTATTCGGGGTTCACTACAGCCGATAAGCTTAAACGAAATAAAAACAATTGGGAATCAAGTGTCTTATTATTGGCAATCCTTGTAGAATTCAAGCTCAAACTGAATAATATTGCAAGCCCTTTAGGGGCAAAATGAGCTAAACAAGCCTATGAGTGACACCCATTTATCCGACACCCGCTTTACCGACCTGCCATTGGTCGAGACTTTACAGCAAGGTATTAAGGAAGCGGGTTACGAATTTTGCACCCCTATCCAGGCTAAAACCATACCCCTTCTTTTAGAAAATAAAGACCTTGCCGGCCAAGCACAAACGGGAACAGGTAAAACGGTTGCATTTCTGGTTGCCTGCATGGACAACCTGCTCAAACAGCCAGCCCCTGAAAGCCGAAAAGCAAATCAGCCCCGCACTTTAATTCTGGCACCTACACGCGAACTAGCAGTGCAAATCCATAAAGATGCCGTGGCACTAAACGGCCACACCGGCCTTAAGCTAGGCCTGATTTATGGCGGCACAGACTACGACAAACAACGCCAACAGCTAGTCGATGGTGTCGATATCCTAATTGGCACACCTGGCCGAATCATCGATTTTTTCAAGCAAAAAGTGTTTGATCTGCGCGCCATTCAATCCACAGTAATGGATGAGGCCGACCGCATGTTTGACCTTGGCTTTATTAACGACATTCGCTTTCTGTTGCGCCGCATGCCTGATCCGGACAAGCGCCTCAACATGCTTTTTTCCGCCACCATGTCACACCGTGTCACTGAGCTGGCCTATGAACACATGAACAACCCCACCGTGGTGGCTGTTGAGACCGAATCCGTCACCGCCGACAAAGTTGAACAAGTGGTTTATTACACCGCCAATAATGAAAAAATTCCGCTGCTGATTAGCCTCTTCAAACAGCTTGACCTGACCCGCACCATCATCTTTGTTAATACCAAGCGTGCCGCTGACACTGTTTGGTGCTATCTCGAAGGCAACGGCCTAAAGTCCGGCCTGCTCTCAGGTGACATTCCACAAAAGAAGCGCCAAAGCTTGCTGGCAGGCTTTCAACAAGGCGAATTACCTATACTGGTTGCCACCGATGTGGCTGCTCGCGGCCTGCACATCCCTGAAATCAGCCACGTTATCAACTTTGATTTACCTCAAAACGCCGAGGATTATGTCCACCGAATTGGCCGAACTGCCCGCGCGGGGGCCAGCGGCATGGCAATTAGTTTTGCCTGCGAAGATTACTCATTTTACCTGCCAGAAATAGAAACTTACATTGGCAAGAAAATCACTTCTGAAGTCGTTGACCCAGCACTTTTGATTGAACCGGCTCCACCGATAAAAAGCCCACGATCTGAAAAACCCCGCTCTGGCCCACGCCGGCATCAAGATGGCAAAAGTTCAAATCAGCGCGCTCGCCGCCCGTCTCGGCATAAATCTTAAGCAACAACCAAACATGGCCGAACTTTTTGATCAGTTAACAACACGCAGCGCACTAGCAAAAATCGGCAAAAATTTTCACCGCCGCGGCTGGATGGCAGGCACAGCAGGAAACCTGAGCGCACGATCAAACAACTCAGAAAATTGTTTCTGGATCACCTCAAGCGGCCTGCCCAAGGGTCAACTCGATAACCATGACTTCATTCTCATAGATTATAAATCCAACGAAATCAGCCATCGCTTTTATGAAAATGCCAAGCCATCGGCTGAAACCTGTATCCATTCAGCCATTTACAGTCTTTTCCCTGATGCCCGTGCTTGCTTCCATATCCACAGCGTGGATGCCTGCATTGCTACCAGCCGTGTCGCAACTGAACAGCAACAAATGTTGTTACCACCACTGGAGATGATTAAAGGCCTGGGTATTTGGCAACAGAATCCCGAGGTCAACCTGAGCCTGTTTGATAATTTGTTAGATGTTGCAGACATTTCGCAACAGATTCAAACACGTTTCAAACAAAACCCGCCTGAAATCCCGGCACTGATGATACGTGATCACGGCATGACCGTTTGGGGCAACTCAATGCAACAAGCTTACAACAGAGTTGAGATTATCGAATTCATCATGAGCTACATGGCTCGGACAACTAGTCAGCTCTAGTTTTTGAACAGGGAGAAGAATCAGCCACACCAAACTTAGCCAAAATTTTATCCATCAGACACCAATTGCTCAGTCCACTCTGAAATAGATTCACACCTACAAACACTGTAAACCACAGCCAGTTGCTGGAATGAAATACCGGGCTTGCTTCGACGCCCAACGCCAGTGACAACAAGACAAATGTGCCTGCCATTGTTCGCGTTATACGGGTGATAGTCATAAAAAATTCACCTTAGACACATTATAAATAGCTAATATTGTAGCCAGATTGATCCTATGCTACAAGTAAAGCCAAGACCCACCAACCAATAGCGGGAAAACCCATGAGCACCGAACTCGCCATACGCCTGGCTGCATTTATCGGCGTCTTTGTCATTATTGCTTTCTGGGAAAGCAAAAGCCCGTGCCGGCAACTCAAGCACAATAAAGTGAACCGCTGGCTCAATAATCTTGGCCTCGTTGTGCTCAACACTGTTGTCCTGCGCCTGGTGTTTCCCACCGCTGCCGTTGGTGTGGCCGCCTTGGCTTCTGAACACAGCTGGGGATTACTAAATCAGTATTCGCTAGGTTTTGGTCTATCCCTATTCATTAGCGTAATTGTGCTTGATCTGGTCATCTACTTTCAACACGTTCTGTTCCACGCCATCCCACTGTTATGGCGCCTGCATATGGTGCATCACGCCGACATGGACTATGACGTTACAACCGGGCTGCGGTTCCATCCCATTGAAATCATACTTTCAATGCTGATCAAATTTGCCGCCATCCTGGTACTTGGCCCATCCGTTGTCGCAGTGATCATTTTTGAAATAATGCTCAACGCCACCGCCATGTTTAACCACGGCAATATCCGCCTGCCAAAATGGCTCGACTCAACGCTGAGGCTATTGATAGTCACACCCGACATGCATCGCGTCCATCACTCCACCATAAAAACAGAAACCAACAGCAACTATGGTTTTAGCCTTTCATGCTGGGACAGACTCTTTGGCACTTACAGGGCCCAACCAAAACACGGTCATGAAGGCATGAACATTGGCTTGAATCAGTTCCGTGATCCAAAAAAACAACACCTACACTGGTTGTTATTAATTCCCTTTACCAGCAAAGTTGGCGAATACCCCATCAATCGTGATCATCAATCCTGAGCAAAACACTTTATAAAACCAGTTTTTACTTATAACCCTATGAAAAATAATATACTTGCGATGCTTGACAGCGGACAGATACACATGGCATAACTTTTTGACCGAACAGTTGTGAACACTGGGGATTAACTCAATAAACAACATGTTTTGGTCACTTGGTGGGGGTTCTGCGGGAGGGGAAACAGTTGCCGTCTTTCACCATTCAAAAAAAACAACAGCATTGTTGTTTTTTATCGCTAAATATATGGGGAGAAATATATGAAAGCACGTTGGTTAGGTGTACCTGCTGCGGCAGTTTTGATGATGGGATTTGGTCAGGCTGCAAATGCTGATGTTCAGGCTCTGGCTAAAAAAAGTGGTTGTTTTGCCTGTCACAGCATTGAGAAAAAAGTTGTTGGTCCTGCATGGAAAGATGTTGCAGCCAAATACAAGGGTGACGCAGGCGCTCGCGATGCACTGATCGCCAAGGTGAAAAAAGGCGGTAAAGGTAACTGGACGGCTGTCACTGGCGGCGTTCCAATGCCTCCCTACTCACCTCGCGTTGCCGACGCCGATATTGAAACGCTGGTCGACTTTATCATGACCCTCTAATTCACTACGTCGTTGCAAAAAAGCCAGCCCCAGGGCTGGCTTTTTTTTGCCTAACAAACAGAAGCTGATGTTAAAATTAACTTTTTCAAACAGCTCTTCCCCCTGCTGACAAACAACAAGGATGCGTTTTGACTGCACACAACCACATACCTGTCGTCATGGCGCTATCGGGCAACGATTCGACAGGCGGTGCCGGTATCCAGGCCGATATTGAAGCAGTCGCCAGCATGGGTTGCCATGCAGCCCCAGTCATTACCGCGCTGACCATTCAAGATACTGCAGGGGTATCGCGCTTTGATCCCGTTGACCCGTCGGTAATCATCGAACAGGCTAGAGCCGTACTGGAAGACATGCCCGTAGCCGCATTTAAGATCGGCATGATTGGCAGCATGGAAAATGTCGAAGCCATTCACAGCATCCTGGTCGATTACCCCAAAATCCCTGTAGTGTTAGACCCGGTTTTATCCGGTGGTGGCGGTGGCAGTCTGTCTGATCCCGATGTCATCGATGCCATCATCAGCATGCTGATTCCACAAACCACGGTGCTCACGCCCAACAGCAATGAGGCCCGCACTCTTGCCTCTGAAGCCGACAGCCTTGAAGCCTGCGCCCAGGAACTGCTCGACATGGGTGCAGAATTTGTCTTGATTACCGGCGCCCATGAAAACACACCGACAGTGGAAAATCGACTCTATGCTGAGCACCGCTGCCTGGAAACCTTCACCTGGGAGCGCCTGCCCCATAGCTACCACGGCTCAGGCTGCACCCTGGCAGCAACCATCGCCGGCCTGTTGGCCCAAGGACTGGATCCCTTCACCGCCGCCCATGAAGCACAGGAATATACCTGGGAAGCGCTGAAAAATGGCTATCGTGTCGGCATGGGGCAACACTTGCCCAACCGGCTATTCTGGGCCCGCGACGAAGACGAAAGTAAACAATAATGTCCCGACTGTCAGGCCTCTACGCCATCACCGATGGCCATCTATCGAATGACGGCACATTAATCCAGGCTGTCAGCGAAGCCATCGCCGGTGGCGCTCGCATCATCCAATATCGTGACAAGGGCGACGACCAAGCCCGCCGTTTAAATGAAGCCCAACAGCTACTGCAACTCTGCCGTCAAAACGACACCACTCTTATAATAAATGATGACGTTGGCCTGGCCGCAGAGATTGGCGCCGACGGTGTTCACCTTGGCCGCGACGACGACAACATCGAGTCCGCCCGCCAAAGACTGCCAAAGGGTATAATTGGCGTCTCCTGCTACAATGACTGGCAACGGGCTCAGGCCGCCACGCAGGCGGGGGCAGACTACATCGCTTTTGGCGCCTTTTTTCCGTCGACAACAAAACCGGACGCCCCCCAGGCAGAACCAGGCCTGCTGAAGTGCGTCAAACAGGAATTGAATATCGCTGTGGTCGCCATTGGCGGCATCACGGCAGAAAATGGCACAACCCTGATCGGGGCTGGCGCAGACATGCTCGCCGTCGTTCACGGGGTGTTTGGCCAAGCCGACATTCGTCAGGCCGCCAGACAATACGCTCAATTGTTTAATTAAATAATAAAGTATGAAGGACGCACAATGACCCGTTCCCACGACCTATTCCAGGCAGCCCAGAAGCACATTCCAGGTGGCGTAAATTCACCGGTCCGCGCCTTTCGCGGCGTTGGCGGTGACCCGATCTTTTTTAAAAAGGGTGAAGGCGCCTATCTCTGGGATGAAGACGACAAGCAATACATCGACTATGTCGCCTCATGGGGTCCTGCCATCCTCGGCCACTCGCACCCCAAAGTACTGGCTGCTGTCGCAGAAACCATCAAAAACGGCCTTAGCTTTGGTGCGCCGACCGAACTGGAAACCCGCATGGCCGACCGCGTTTGCGAGATCATGCCGTCGATGGAAATGATCCGCATGGTTAGCTCCGGCACTGAAGCCACCATGAGCGCCATCCGTCTGGCCCGCGGTTTCACTGGCCGCGACAAGATCGTCAAGTTCGAAGGCTGCTACCACGGTCATGCCGACTCCTTGCTGGTGAAAGCCGGTTCCGGCGCCCTGACCCTGGGTGTGCCGACCTCACCTGGTGTTCCTGCGGCCCTGGCCGAGCACACCCTTACCCTCAATTTCAACGACCTCGACCAGGTCCGCGAGACCTTCGCCCACATCGGTGGCCAGATCGCCTGCATCATCGTCGAACCTGTGGCCGGCAACATGAACTGTGTGCCACCTAAGGCCGGCTTCCTCGAAGGTCTGCGTGAAATCTGTGATCAATACGAATCGGTACTGATCTTCGACGAGGTGATGACCGGCTTCCGCGTTGCCCTCGGCGGTGCCCAGGCCCACTATGGCATCAAGCCCGACCTAACCACGCTCGGCAAAGTCATCGGTGGCGGCATGCCAGTCGGTGCCTTCGGCGGCAAACGTGAAATCATGCAACAGATCGCCCCACTCGGCCCGATTTATCAGGCCGGCACCCTATCTGGCAACCCAGTTGCCATGGCCGCCGGCCTGGCCAATATGGAAGAGATCTCCAAACCTGGCTTCTACGAAGAACTGGGCCGCCTGACCGAAAAGCTGGCCAAGGGCTTTGTGACTCGCGCCCAGGCCTTCAACATCCCAATGTGCGAAAACCACGTCGGCGGCATGTTCGGCATATTCTTCTCTGCCGAAGAGAAAATCGAAAACTTCTATCAGGTGACTCAGTGTGATGTTGAGCGTTTCAAACTGTTCTATCACGGCATGTTGAACGAAGGCGTCTACCTGGCACCATCAGCCTATGAAGCCGGTTTTGTCTCAGCCGCCCATACCGATCGTGAAATCAAGCAAACCCTGGTCGCCGCAGAAAAAGTCTTCTCAACCCTGTAACTGGTTTTCAACAACCCGTTAGAATTGGAGAAATTGTGATGCAATACCGCCGCCTCGGCCGCACCGACATTGAAGTCAGCGCCCTCTGTCTCGGCACCATGACCTATGGTGAGCAGAACACAGAGAGTGAGGCCCATCAGCAACTCGATGCAGCCCTGGCGGCGGGCATCAATTTTATCGACACAGCCGAGATGTATCCTGTGCCGCCCATGGGCGAGACTCAGGGATTGACCGAGGCCTACATCGGCAGCTGGCTCAAGGCCCGCGGCAATCGCGACCAGATCATTCTGGCTACCAAGGTCTCCGGCCCGTCGGCCAGCTTCACCTACCTTCGCGGCGGCAAACTCGGTTTTGACCGCAACAATATCGAAACCGCTCTAAATGAAAGTCTGAAACGACTGCAGACCGACTATGTCGATCTCTACCAACTGCATTGGCCGGAACGGAGCACCAACTACTTCGGTCAACTCGGTTATCAGCACCAAGCGGATGACAGCTTTACCGCCTTTGAAGAGGTACTCACTGTACTGGCCGAGCAGGTGCAGGCAGGCAAGATCCGCCACATCGGCCTTTCTAACGAAACCCCCTGGGGCACCATGCGCTTCCTGCAACTGGCGGAACAACTTAACCTGCCACGGGCGGTCAGCATCCAGAATCCCTACAATCTGCTCAACCGCAGCTTTGAAGTGGGCCTGGCCGAGATTGCCCACCGCGAAGACATCGGCCTGTTGGCCTATTCGCCAATGGCCTTCGGCGCTCTAAGTGGCAAATACCTGGATGGCCCCTGGCCTGCCGATGGCCGCCTGACCCTGTTCGAGCGCTTTCAGCGCTATACCACCCCTCAAGGTGTCGCTGCCACCCGCGCCTATGTCGACCTAGCCCGCGAGCATGGCCTGGAACCGGCACAAATGGCACTGGCCTATGTCACCAGCCGACCCTTTGTTAGTAGCAACATCATCGGCGCCACCACCATGGCCCAGCTACAACAGAATATCGCCAGCGCAGAACTAATCCTATCCGCAGAAGTGCTGGATGCCATCGAAGCGTTACATCAACAACATACCTATCCGTGCCCCTAAATATGAAAACACCCTTGCGCCCCCTGATTCAGGCCATGCTCGGACTGGGCTTTTGCGCCAACCTGCAGGCCGCTGTCACGATCGAACCTGCTGTTGTTCCAGTCGGCAAGCTCAATCAGGTAACCCTGGGGTTTGAGCAAACAGAAAAGATTGCTGCTATCAGCCTGCAACCGGGCAGCCCCTATCTCAAACAACGCCTCAGCCTGAGCGGCAAAAGCGACAGCGATTACCAGGTCAGCCGCCGCCACAATGGTCTCTATGTCCGCGATGGTGACAACAAGGTGATCGCCTTTTTCGATACTAAGCGCGCCAGCGACAACAGCAACCACTACCAATTTTCTGCTGCAGATGAACGTGGAATGCTGGTCTATAAGGAGCATGACTGGGGCCAGAAATCGCCCATCGCCAGCTATCGCACCACCGGCCCGGCGCTGGATATCAGCGTTGATGAGGGCTTGGCCTTTATCGCCGCTGGCATGGGTGGCTTAACTGTTCTAGATGTGGAAAATGCAGAGAGCCCTCAATGGTTAGGTAGCCATCAAAAATTAGGGCGAACCATAAAGTCATCCGCAAAAGACCGCCGTGTAGCGGTTTTGAATGATAGCGGCATTGTCTTTTTGATCGATGCCAGCAACCCGGTCGAGCCGACCACCATCAGCAGCTACCGCAGCAGCGAGCCCATTCTCGACATCGCCCTGCACGGAAATCAGCTATTTGCGCTGGGCAAAACCGATATTCAGGTCATCGATTTCAGTGCCGAAACACCCCAGCTCAGCAACGAAGGCCTGGACTTCGGTCAGGGCGTCAACTTGGGTGGCGAACGTCGTGTCTTTATCGAAAACAAACTGGCCTATGTCGCCGACTGGTTCTCCGGTATTCATATCTACGACCTCAGCCGCCCTCGTCAGCCCGAGCTGCTGTCGAGCTTCCACACCCCTGGTTCACCCAAGGGCATCGTCGTCCGTGACGGCGTCGCCTTTGTCGCCGATGATGATCACGGCCTACAGATTATCGACGTCAGCGATCCCATTAATCCGAAACAGATTTCGACCCTGCTGACCCAGGGCCTGGCTTACACACCAAGATTAGTCGGCGACCTGCTCTATCTGGCCAGCCATCGCGGCGGCTTTCAGATCATCGATGTCAGTGATGTAACCCAGCCTAAATTAATCAGTGAGTTTGATACCGACGGCAAGGCCTGGTCGATGGAGGTGCATGGCAACATCGCCTATATCGCCGATGACGATACCGGCCTGTTGATGTTCGACGTCACTGACCCGGCAAAACCGGAGCTGATCGGCCAATACTTCACTGGCGCTGCGGCCGAAGAAGTAACCATCCGTGATGGCATCGCCTTTGTCGCCTTTTTCGATGACGGCCTGCACATCCTTGATATTGCCGACCCTCGCCAACCTAAATTGATCAGCCAACTGGCCATCCCCGGCAATGCCCGTGGCCTGGACCTGATCGACGACAAACTCTATGTCGCCGGCTGGTTGTCCGGCGTCCATGTGGTCGATGTCGGCAATATAAAACAACCCAAACTGCTTGGCAGCCATGATACCCGCGGCGCCAGTTGGGGACTAAAGGTGGTTGATCAGCACCTCTATGCCATGGACTGGTGGGGCGGCATTAGCGTCATCGATGTCAGCAACCCAACTCGGCCGACTGCGGTAGGCGGCTATCACAACCGTGGCCAGGTCAATCACATCGCCGCACAGGACAACTACACCTTTGTCGCCCAGGGCAGCAACGGCCTGCAAGTATTCGATATCAACAACCCGCTCAACCCGACCTGGACCACCGGCGTCAGCTTTCCCGGCCAGGCCAGGCAAGTGGTCCTACATGGGCAGCGGGCCTATGTCGCCGCCGGTGATGGCGGGTTGGCCATTGTCGACATCAGCAACCCCTTTAATGTCCGTTGGCTAGGCAGTTACGACAGCCTTGGCGAAACCACCGCCATCACAGCCGATGCCAAGCACGCCTATCTGATTGACAGCCGTGAAGGTGTCGTTGCTATCAAAATCCAGCAAGATAAACTAATCAAACTGGCCATTCTCGACATCAAGGCCCACGACCTGTGGCTGCATGATGAGTTGCTCTACCTCGCCACCGACCTAGGTGTTGAAGTGGTACGCATGAATAAGGATATACAGTTTGAACCCGTCAGCCAGTTTGAAATCGAAGCCGGCGCAGAGCAAATCACAGGCGACAGTCGCAGCGTCTATGTCAGCAGTGGCAACACCGTGATTAACCTAAAGCGCAAACAACTGCTGGAACAACTCAGTCAGATTGAAATCGACGGCCAGATCACCGATCTGCAGACAAATAAATCACAACTGTTGGTCAGTACCACAACCGACCTGTTCAGCATCGACAACCGTGACGTCAGCATGCCAAAACTGACCAACCGCTATCCTCTACTGACCACTAGCAGTGCCATCACCTATCACCGTGACGTGGTGTATATCAGTGGTGAAGAGACCATTGCCGCATTGCGGCCCATGCCAAACCTGCAACAACAACCACAGGGGCTGGCCGAGATCCAATTCAGCCTGCCTGAGAATCTAGGCATAGGTAGCTATAATCTCGACATCCACTACAAAGATGGCTCGCGGAAGACCATCAACAATGCCATTCGTGTCGAGATGCCCAAGTTTTCCAAGCCCAAACTGAATATGGATGATTTCAATAGGCTGATGCAACAACAGAAACAAAACAGTGATTTATTCACAAAGCCCGTTTCAAAAGAATAAATAGCAGTAGGTAATATAATGAAGTTGAAAAAAATTCTTGGCCCTGTGGCCCTTTCCACTTTTCTATTCATCACCACCCCAACGCTGCTCTTGGCAGCACCTCGTGATGTCAGCCATTCCACCAACGCTGAACTGCGACTGGAATACCTCAACAAATTACTTGATTCACGTAGCGGCCAACGCCTTGCGCAACACAACAATGGCAAGACCAAGACCAAAGTCGGACAAATGCTGCTCCAGGCAAAAAATGCCATCTCAGCTGGCAATGAGGAAAAGGCCAGCGACATTACCAAGCAAGCGGTCAAACTATTCATGTCGGCCGTGCGCGAACTGCCAGAAGATCCGGAAGAAGTTGCCCGCTTCAAGGCACGTTATGAAGACATGCGTCGCGGCCTGGAAAAATTTGGCTATGCCCAGGAAGAAAACAAACAACGTTTTGCTGCAGAAGAAAACAGCGCCACAGAATACAGCAAAGAGCAGGTTAATAAACTATTGGCACTGGCAGACAAAGATGCCAACAGTGATAACTACGAAAAGGCAGTGACTCGCTTGGCCGAAGCCCAGTCAATTATCACCAGCTCACTACAAGGCATACTCAACAATAAGCAGCTGGTAATAGAGCTTGATATAGACACCCCAGAAAAAGAATATTTTTATGAGCTGCGCCGCTATCAAGGTTATGAAGACTTGATCGCTATAGCTATTGACGTCAAAAAGCCCAGTGAAATGGCACAAGAGACCATGCTCAAACTCGGCGACAAGGCCCAGTGGATGTCAGAGCAGGCACGCGGCAAAGCCATTGCAGGAGAATACCCAGTCGCCATTCGCATGATGATGGATGCCACCAATGTTGTAAAACAAGCCCTGCGTATGGCGGGTGTCACCATGTAACTAACGAATATTCATAACAAGGTTATAAACATTTTTAAGACAAGACTTATTACTGGATTGTGGCTAAAATCACATATAAGCATTGCAAAAATAATAAAAGTAATAAAGAGACACATGACTCGCTTAGTTGGCATACTGCTAATACTCTTATCAGCACATATAACCCCGCTATACGCTGCAGACAGTGAGCGTGCCGAGCTATTGGTTTTATTGCCCAAACTAAATGCCGCGTATGACCGCATCTTTTCTGAAATCGTTACTGGCATCACAGCCCATAATGGCATCACCCTCCACACATATTCACTAACCAAAGACAGCGAAAAGCACGACATACAAAAAGAAATTAACGCTAACCAGATCGATGCCCTTATTGCCCTGGGACACACCAGCTATAACATCGCAAAAAAATTTCGCGATCAGCTCCCAGTCATCCACGGCGGTATGATAATAAAACCCAATGGCCACAGCGGCATTAGTCTTGTTGGCTCACCAGTGCAGTTTTTCTCACATCTGAAAAATATCGCGCCCGATGTGAAGCGTGTTTTCACCGTTTACAACGAAGACAATAGTGGCTGGGTGATCAGGATTGCCGAAGGAGAGGCGCGTAAATCAAACATTGAACTGCACGCGCTACAGGCAACTGATATTCGCCATGCCGCAAAACAATTCAAAAAAATTTTGGACCAGGCTGAAGGTGCCTCGGATGCCGTTTGGTTGCTGGTTGATAAAGTCGTGCCAGACCAAACCATTCTACCTTTGGCACTAAATGCAGCCTGGCAAAAGAACATCGTGCTCTTCTCAAACAACCCGGCCTACACCAAACGTGGCGCCTTGTTTTCGCTTTTCCCCGACCATGAAAAGATGGGCTACAATTTGGCCGAATTGAGCATAAGACAAATAACTTCCAACACCCCACGGGTTTTGCCATTGTCCAGCCTGAAAGTAGCAGTCAATGAAAGAACTGCGTCCCATCTAGGCCTGCACTATTCCACTGGTCAACGTGAATCCTTCGACATTATTTATCCACTCAGATAAATAAGGATTAGCCCAGTGGCAAATAAAAAAAACAAAAGTTTCCGCGGCCAGCTAACGGCAATCTTTACCATTGGCATACTGGCGCTCGCTATAGCAGGTGCCCTCTCATCTGCATGGGTTACAAAGGTTCATATAGAAGATCAATTATTCGCAGATGGTCAACAAGTCACTGAGTCATTAGCAAAGCAGTCAGCATTGGCGCTGATATACGATAGTGCAGACAATGCAAATGACGCTGCTGACGCTGCGATGGGTTTTCCGGACATTGAACAACTTGCCATTATCAACACCGATAATAAGGTGCTACTTCAGCGCGGTGGTTTGGTAAACACAGTCAATATCAGCCCCGATAAGCAGACAATTACTTTACTGGAAGAAGACATTAATCATTGGATGTTTTTAGCGCCGGTTTTTCTGAATTCAGAAACAACTCCTGATGATAGAACGCTGTTATTTCAGTCTGAAAATACAAAAGAGTTACTAGGTCATGTTCTTGTCAAAAAAGCAAAAACCAAGATCAATGAAATCTTTTATGCGGCAATTATTAATAATATTGGTATCGGACTGATATTTTCCACACTACTACTGATAGTTATACATATCTTCTTCAATCGTTTGATTACTCCACTTGATAACCTTGCCGCCGTCATGGAGCGCGCAGAAGATGGCGAAACCAAGATATTTGCAGCCCTCGAAGGGCCACGTGAAGTGCTTGGACTTGCCAGGGCCTTTAACAAAATGATTGAAGCCCTGGCACAACAACAGGATCAATTAAAACACCATAATGAAATCTTAGAATACGAGGTTGAAGAACGGACCCGTGATTTAGTCTATGCCCGTGACATGGCAATCGAAGCCAATCGCAATAAGTCTAACTTTCTCTCAAATGTCAGCCATGAATTACGCACGCCATTGCAATCCATACTAGGTTATAGCGATTTAATTATTGAAGTGCTACCACAAGAGCAGGATGAAATTCATCATGATGTTAATACCATTATTCAAAATGCAGAACACTTGCTACACATGATCAACTCCATCCTCGATATGTCGAAGGTTGAAGCGGGTAAAATTGATATTGAAATAAAACCAACCAATATAGACCAGCTACTCAATGACGTGGTTGAAACCATCAAACCCCTAATGAGCCCAAATAACAACAAACTTCAATTTTCCAATCAGCTCAACCATAATACCGTCAATATAGATACCGATAAAATACGTCAAGTATTACTAAATTTATTAGGTAATGCGGCTAAATTTACCCATAATGGAACCGTTAACTTTAATGTTACACAAACATCAAAAGCGCTGCATTTTCGGGTAAAAGACAGCGGCATTGGCATGAACAAAGACCAGGTTGATCATATATTCGACCCCTTTTTTCAAATTGATGGTGGTCACACTCGTCGCTACGAAGGCACCGGATTAGGACTCGCGATTACTCATCAATTCTGCCAGTTAATGAAGGGATCAATAACAGTTGAAAGCACAGAAGGATCAGGCTCTACATTCAATGTAGTTATTCCTGTTAATTAGATTTATTTTCTAACAACTCTAATCCCTAAAGGATGTATGGAGGAAGTAGTTTTGGAGATTGGACAGAATGTCATGATTGTGAGCATGGATGAAACGCAGGGAAATGCAATTCACCATGTATTAAAACAATCTGGCTTTAATAACATTGTCACTGCCAATGGTAGTCAGGCTGCAATAAGTTTACTTACCGATAATCAGTTTGATGCCATTGTCTGCGCTGTTGAATTAAAACCAGTCGATGGCTGGCGTTTAGCCAGAATAATCCGCTCAGGTGCACTGACAGTAAAACCAAATATACCCATTGTCATGCTATCAGACGGTTATAGCGAACGTATTGCCTTAGCCACATCAAAAGCATTTCAGATTAATCGATTTATCCCTTATGAAAAGTTTCACACCCTGCCATCAGTTCTGTTAGATCTTTTTCGCCATGAAAATCCCGGTGCACCAAAATCCAGCCTGCTTGTGATAGAAGATTACCCGGACACCATTGAACTTTGTAAACGTGTGTTATCAAACCGTTTTGACATAGATGTGGCAACAACCGGAAAAATGGGACTAGATAGCTGGAAGCAAAAACGTCATGACCTTGTTCTGCTTGATGTCATGTTGCCAGAAATGTCTGGCAATCAAGTGCTGAAAGAAATCATCAAAGAATCACCCACCCAGTCCGTCGTTATGATGACTGCACAATCTACCCCCGAACGTGCTGCCCAACTCATCATTGATGGTGCGGTTGATTATATCTCCAAACCATTTCGTGCTGACCAGTTACGCCAGGTGTGTGAAATTGCGGTTCAACGCCAGGATTTTATTGTCAGTAATAAAGAATTCACTGAGCATGAACAGGCACTGCATCAAGAAAAAGAGCTTGCACAGATCACCTTGCAATCCATTGCCGATGGCGTCATCCGAACCAATGCCTCAGGCCAAATTGAATACATGAACCCTGCCGCTGAACAAATTACTGGCTGGACTCTATTAGAAGCACGCAATAAACCCCTTACAACCATTATTGCTTGTTATTTTGATAATAATAACAAGCCAGCCTCCAGCCCCATTGATATTTGCCTTAACAAACAAAGTCCAGTCTTTAGCAACCCAGATATCACTTACTTAAACCGTGATGGTACAAAACTAAAACTTGATTATGTCACCTCACCAATAAAAAATCGTAATAGCGAGATCATTGGTGCAGTTATGGTATTTCGTGATATCACCGAAGAACATGAGCTTGCTTTAAAACTAGACTATCAAGCCAAACATGACACCCTCACAGGCCTGACCAACCGCCCTGCTTTTGAAGATCATTTAGAAAAAATGATTGATAGCATTAACCGCAATGGTGGCGAACACGCTCTCTGCTACATTGATCTTGATCAATTCAAAGTTGTCAATGACACGTGTGGTCATATAGCTGGTGACCAGCTACTACAAAAAATATCATCCATTATTCTCAACAAAATCCGACAAAACAGGGATACGCTGGCACGCTTTGGCGGTGATGAGTTTGTATTACTACTCTCAGACTGCCCTATTGCTCAAGCCAGGCGTATCACTGATGAAATCTGTAAAGAAATTAAAGAATACAGCTTCGTCTACGATTATAAAACTTTTGCCATCGGTGCCAGCATTGGTGTCGTGCCCATTAATATTAAGATTGCCAATGTAAATGATGCACTTCGTATGGCGGATAATGCCTGTTATGTCGCTAAAGAAAAAGGCCGTAATCGTGTTCATATTTATCACGCCAATGATCTCGAAATGGTTCGTCGTAGCGGCGAAATGCACGTTGTTTCAAAAATCAATCATGCACTTGAAAACAATGGCTTTTCACTTTTTTATCAAGACATACAGTCATTAACTGATAATAATTTAGGCAAGCATATTGAAATTCTGATTCGTATGAAAGATGGTAATGGTGACTGGATTACGCCAGGCTTTTTTCTTCCTGCAGCAGAACGCTATAGCATAGCCCCTAAAATAGACCGTTGGGTCGTTAGTGAGCTGATGTCCTGGTTGTCCGATAATAAAAGTTGTCTTACTCAAATCGAAATGTGCTCGATAAATTTATCAGGACTTTCATTCAGTGATCACGATTTCTCTGCTTTTGTCAAAAATGAGATTCAATCAAAAGGCATACCCGCTCAAAAGATCTGTTTTGAAATCACAGAAACTGCAGCAATTGGTAATCTTCAGGATGCTGCTGATTTTATTCATACTATGAAAAGTTTCGGTTGCTCATTTGCACTGGATGATTTTGGCAGTGGCATGTCCTCTTATGCTTATCTAAAAGCACTTCCGGTTGATTATCTGAAAATTGATGGCATGTTTGTTAAAGATATTCTTGTAGACCCTATCGACAAAGCCATGGTGAAATCAATCAACGAAATCGGACATGTATTTGGCTTAAAAACCATCGCAGAGTTTGTTGAAAACACAGACATCATGGCCGATCTCAAAACTCTTGGAGTCGATTTTGCACAAGGCTATGCCATCAGCAAACCCACACCGATTATTAATCTTTTAACTGCCAGCGCTTAATGCGCTGGCAGCAATGCACTTTTCTTTTAGAATGGATAATCCATTATCTTGAGTGAAAACTATATTCCTTAAGTAGGTGGTGGTCCTAGCAAAAAGATCATCCCCAAACTTTATGGCTCAATCTTATCAGCTGTTCGCCTACCAACAGTACAATGACCCCCACCATTACGCCGATCCAGTGCACTCATCCGTATCCCCATTGGCGGCACTTCTTCAGGATCAATATAAACATCCAACAAACTGGGGCCGGCCTTGGATAACATTTTTTCAAAATCAAGTTGTTCAAACTCTTCCCGACTATGAACCGAGTAGCCATCAGCCCCAGTAGTCCGTGCAGCAGCTGCAAAATCTACATAAGGCAATTGATAACCAATTGGCTCTCCGCCACCCAGACGTTGTCCGTGTTTTACCATGCCCAAAGCCTGATCATTTAAAACAATAAACAAAACTGGTAATTTCTCTGCCACGGCAACAGTTATTTCCTGCCCCCCCATAAGCATAGAACCATCACCAGTTATCAGCACCACAGGTTTATCCGGCACGGCAGATGCAATGCCAATGGCATTGCCAATCGCCCAAGTCATGGCACCAAAACCCAGGCCAATGTGAAAATTTCCTGCGCTTCTGTGATTAAGGTAATGAATCGACCATGCCCAGGCATTACCCGCATCAATCACATAACGAGTATCCATTGGTAGTACAGATGGCAGTTGTTGCATTAACCATTGTGGTTTTATCAATGGCTGCTGAATCTGTTTTGAAATAAACTTTTTATCGGCAGATACAATGCCAGACATATCATCCTTATATTGATTTACCCTAAAACCAAACTCACAATCTGTTCTAAATGTCAGGGGTGGTAACTTATCTATATAGGTTGATGATTGTTTCGATTCCAAAACATCCGTAATAAGCCTCTGAAAAACTGCATCTGGATCACCAAAGACATGCAACTTAGCCATAGGGGATTGAGAAAAGTTATCAAAGGTGGAATCTATATGAACAAGCTTGTCATTTAACAGAGCTAGTTTGTCCCATGCCGACGTATCAAACTCATCCAGTGTGCTGCCCACCGCAAGCAAGCTATCAACTTCTGGATCCAATAATATTTCACGTGCAGAATTATGACCCGCAAAACCAAACACGCCGCGATACAAATGGTGCTCTGCATTAATCCATTTCTTACCTGATGGCGTAGATACCATAGCTGAATTAGTTATTTCAGAAAATGTTGTCAGTTTCTCCATCGCTGCATTTCGACAACAACCACCACCCACCAGAACCACCATCTTACGCGACTTATTTACAACAGATAATAATTTTGAATAGCTCACATCATCAATAAATGCCGACGGCTGCATAAGCGATTTAATATCATAGCTAGGCATATGTGGAGCAGAAGGATCACTCATAATATCAATAGGAACACTGAGATGCACAGGCCCCTGAGGTTTACATAAAGCAGTTGATATCGCTTTTAAGAGCTTGCCTTCAAGTTGTGCCGGGTGTGATACCAAACTATTGAAGCGGGTGCAGTGAGCAAACATTCCGACAATATCAACACCTGCATCAGAAGAGTCTTGCATGGCTAAACGACCAAAATCTCGCAGTGCAGTTTGCGGTGTAATAACCAGTATAGGATCTCGCTCAGCAAAAGCTGAGGCAATGCCAGTTACCAGGTTAGTCGCACCTGGCCCTGTGGTTGAACAACAAACACCCAGGTTACCTGTTTCTTTGGCATAACCTGCCGCCATAAATGCCGCGCCCGTTTCGTGTCTGGCAACAATTAATTTAATTCCATCGGGATATGCACGAGCATGTCGTGCCAAGGCATCGAAAAATGGTTCAATCGCACCACCCGGCACACCAAAAACACGCCTGACACCGAGCAGATAAAGATAGTCTACGATGAGATCGGCATAGGTTCTGTGAGCAGAAATTTTTCTACCATCTGCATGATCACCAACATAGATTCCTGCCATAGCCACCTCCGTGTAACTATCAGTGAATAACTTTTAGTGTTTTACAGTAGCCTTAGCCAGCAACGTTCAACAATAAATATTCAGATAAACCCCAGGTTGAAATCAGACTCTTGAATCAATATGGTCAGTTTTCGAATTCAAGCTGGTTTGTATGAGTAAGAGTATCCTCCTTTTCTTTAAAAAAATTAAGCCCATTAAAAATACTATCTGAACAGCCAAAACTGTCTGCACTCGGAAAACTCACCCCCCCCCTTACGGTGATAAATATCTCGCCAAAGACATTACCTTCAGCTTCATTTTTTATCTATATTTCCGATCTAATATTGCTGAAATACCTATCGCAGAATTAAAACCCTAATTTACAAACAATTGTTAAATATCCGTCCTTGATTATCCGATAGCGATCACATTGAACATCGTTAAACTCTAATATATTCTGCTTTTTCAGCACCCAATGTTACGACAATAACTTAGGGGCAACTGGTTATAGATATTGGCATTTTCATGCCAAGGGAACCTTTTTACCCTCTCATTAAGATGGAGATCGGGTCATGAAAACACGCAGTTCAATTTTTATAGTTTAGATTTTATTTTTTACTCGCACTCTCAGGTGCCGCATACGCAAATTCAGCTGATGCAGAAAAACCACTATTCGTGATCGGTGCTTATCTGAATTTGGGCAATGCCTTGGTAAAAGATCCACGCTTGCCCGCTTATGTAATTAACGAAGCACAAGGTGGCGCCACCACCTTTGACTGCCCTGATTCAACCCTGGCCCAGGCTGTGAAGCAGGTGAATGGCAGGGTTATGATAAGCAGCTACAAAAGGCCATGGGCTGCATCACTATCCTCGGCACTACCATTAGAATAGCAATGTATGTTGTTATCACAACCGAAAACGACAGCCTACATTCTGATGCATTCAGTGTTCCACAGGATCAAGCTACACCTTGCACTATGACAAAAATGAAGCCTATATGGATCACCTGCTAACTGTCGGTCAACAGGCTATTGATGCCGGTCTTGTGCCAATCTTTGATTTATTTCCCTCCTATGAAAATTTAAACCTGCTGCTAATCGCCGTTGCTTTTGGCCTGAACTGGATTGCCGATGAAGCCGGCTACAACACAATGCGTGATTTACAGCATAGCCGTTTAACGACTGAAATCGCCGGTGCCGTGGTGCTGGATATCTGGGCCGACTTTTAAACATATGGGCGATGGCATTCATCCAAATGATAAGACCAGCAGAAAGACAGCTAAGATAATTGCGCAGTACATTAAAAATAACTAGAGGCTAAAACAACACTGTCCAACCTTTTGGGTTGGGCAGCTAAAACCAAAACTAATGACTAATCTCTTTTAGCTTTTATCCGGAACTTCTCTTGGGGCTGTTCCCTGGTATTCAATATCATCACATCGCTGCGGCAAGAATGAGCCCGGAACCTTATCTTTAGTATCAACAAAGCAGGCTGTCACCCCGCTTGCAACAAATGTCGAAAAAATCCTATAAATATTTTCAGCCTCTAAATCCTGATCAGATAAAAATGCAGAGATATATCCATTTAAATTAATCCGCTCATTAAAATTTTCCAACAAATGTTTTTCAATCTGAAATGCTAACTCAAGGTGCTTACCTATATTAAAACCAAGCTGAGTTCTTGTTCGCTCTAATGCTTCAATACGTTCATCACCATTGGCAATAGGTCGTGAGTAACCAATAATTTGCGGCTTTCCTTGGCGAAACCGACCGCTAGAATTGACGATATCTACAACAGCCTTTCCTGCCTCATACTCCTTCAATGTCCTTTGAATAAATCCGACACCGTCTACCAATGTTTTAGCACCGTAAACATATGAGTCCATTGCTAACGTTCCAGCACATGTAGCGGCAACTGTAGTTGTACCGCAGCTACCTGATAATGCACCAATTTGATTACACCATATTCTCGAATCTGGATAACTCATACAAATATATGCAGCCTCAACCCAATCAGCCAAAGACTTAGCTGGTAAAGTACCCGTTGCATTCAACATGTACAGTTGCATATAAGTCACTTGGCCAACTAGATCATCCATCATTGAATAACCGTGGCAATAGACAGCTTCACCTACTTTCCAGCCACCTTTGCTACTGAAAATCTTGCCACGTCGCTGATCCCAAAACGATGTATCAGGCTTACTCTTCAATGAAGTAGTCCTCATCTGCAAGAAAAGGCATATCAGTGAGTGGTTTGTTTGCCAGTTCTATACCATGCGCCAGTAAGCCAGGTGCACTAATAATCTGATAAATACCTGCCGCTGCTCTTGGTTGAAAGCCTAGATCGGTCAATACGGCAGCAACTACGCCTACAGGTAACCAACCTAAATCATATGAAGCAATCATCTCAGCAAACTCTTGCCCCCAACGGAGAGCTTTGCCTGCTGCAGGCAAACTGACTAGATGATTTGCCATCTTATTTGTTTGAACATCAATACTGTTGTAGTAGCTACCAAAGCCTAGAGCAATGATCCAGTCACCTTCAGGAGGGCGCACCTCATTCTCAATTAACTCCATAGCAACATCAGATACTTGTCGCCGCTGTTGCTTTCTTAAAAAACGCATCGTTTCTTCAACTGCACCCGCTGCGTTATTTTTTCCACTCATGGCTGTAAGAGCGATAGGGAGAATCAGTGCGGGATCTGTTTTACCAATTCCAGCATTCATAGCACTGCGTGTTGCTGGATGCCTTGGCCCTGGATTAATGAAGGCAACCATTAATGCTTCAAGTAATTCGCTTTCGTCTGATGTCGGTAACTCGCCACGAAACAAAAGAAAAAGCACATCAACAAAACTACGTTTTTTTACCAGGTCTAAAAGTTCATAACCATGACAACGACTATGCTCAACAGCATAAGGATTATCTTCAGCAGGCTGCTCTTGCCAGATGCGGGTAGCCACCCGTCCGCTAAAAACATCATTGCGACGAGTGATCTTAGATTGGGCTTTAGTCATAATAGCAACCTAGTCTAGGTGATAACGTGCCTCAAGATAGATACTTCGTCCTTCAAGTGGATAGTCATCAGAGATTGCAATCGTATTCGTAGTTGCATCATAGGCAGATGGTTCACGCGCATCTTTATCAAACAGATTTCTTATAGAGCCGGAAAACTCCCAATGCTCCATCAGATTAGTCCGTCGCAGGGTGAGGTCAACAATGGTGTAATCAGCGATAGGCGGACGACTATCGCCTATCTCCCTTTTTCTATCTGCTACCCAGTTCGCCTGTGAGCCAAGGCTCCATTCTGGTTTAAACTTCCACACTCCACTCAAACTAGCTTGCTGGCCTGGGGCATAAATAACATCTGCGCCTGAATCTGCATTTTCAGAATCTTGCCAGGCATAATTAGCTTTTAGTACAAAAGTGTCAGTAAGGTCCCATTCCAACTCAGCCTCTAAGCCATGGCCATCCTGATCTATCGCATTCTGTGCTGTCTTATTACCACCGCCACTTGCGACGAAATCAATCAGGTCTTTAACTTTATATGTAAATAAACTGAGCATGGTATGCACATCAAAGTTTGGGCGATAATCGAATGCTAGCTCCAGCGTATCTATAGTTTCTGGGTCAATATTTTTATTGCCTAGAGTGACGGGATTATTAATGTAATACAGTTCACCAAAACTTGGAGCCCTAAAGGCTCGGCCATAGAGTAGTTTGCTGGTGAGATTATAGTCTGTCGCCCACACCAGAGCTAGGCGTGGATTAGTGGTATTACCAAAATCGGAGTAATCATCGTAACGTATGCCAGCAGTTAATTCCCAGTCACTAGCCAGCCGCCATTCATCTTGAGCCGAAACAAACGCAACGTTTCGTTTGGAATTTGGCATAAAGATATTTGGTGTGCCTGACACATCTGTGAGCGTGCCTAGTGTAACTCCAGAGCCAAAGTTTTTGGTTTCTTTAGTTTCCATTTCGCTATGAATAACACCGGCTGAAAATCTCAGTTGGTGATTTTGCATAGCCTTATAATGTCCGACCACTTCATAACTTAAATCCTGAGTAACTCCACCTGGGTTACCTATGAGGCCGTTGGCTAGAACACCAAAGCCTATGTTTGCACCAGCGGGATAAATATTCATGTAACCGTGTTCATCCAGGCGATGATAGTTCAGATTGCTTTCTAGGCCCCAGTTATCTGAAAAGTTAGGATTGTCATATTCAACATCAAGCATAAAGGTATTATTTTCTAAATGTCCCTGTGGATCTAATGTCTGACCACCACCCGCACCATTACCGCCATCTTTGAGTTGCCAATTCCAAAGCAGAACCTTCCACTCATCTCGTAACATCTCCAATTGTGTATTCAGAACTTCATAACGGGAATCAAGTGCACCAGGCGCTAATGAAGCATTTGTCGCAAAAATTGTATCCAAGCCAGTCTGAGCATCTGAATTTATGATTCTCTCATCATCACCATCCGTATCCATATATTCAAAGCTAAATGCTACATCCCAATCATTTAAGGTTTTTCCATTTTGAAGCCAAACACTCTGTGATCCGAATGAACCACTACGCGCACCGGCATTGAGCCCTGCCAAACTATCAACATCTTTGGTAATAATATTAATTACCCCAGCAAAGGCATCAGCGCCATAAACTGCTGAACCAGGGCCACGCATCACTTCGATACGCTCGATATTTTCTACTGGATAATGAAAGCTATTAGGGCGGGCACCTGAGGATGCAGCTCTAAATGGATGTCCATTCATTAAAATCAATGCTTGTGGATTTTGACCGGTATGAATACCGCGAATTGAGTAGACGTGAATTAGACGATTTACCGTAGATAGTGAAACATGTATCCCTGGAACCATCTCTAGAACTTGGTCCAGTGTTGTCGCACCACTGGATTTGATATCACTCGCAGTAATTACATGTGCAACTGACGGCGCCAGATGAATTGGCTTTAGTGTGCCGGTTGCGATGCTGATCATTTCTTCATCTTCATACAGCAACATGAAGTCTTCTTCAACCATTGACTCCATTTCTGCCCTTAATTGGCTGGTGCCTAAGATGAGGATTGTGGCCAACGCGATTTTCGAATACTGCATATACACCCCTGTTCACTCATATTCTTTTTTGGGTCGACCCCCATCGTCCCAACAGAATTCTTATAATAAGTTAAGTTACTTACTACGTTTATAACCTTTTATCCAAAAGATTGGAATATCCCAGTATTACGCTGACTTATTCATTCCATTGAGTGTTTTTACACGCGCACCGATCGGCGGTATTGCCTCTGGATCAATATGGATATCCAATAACGTTGGCCCATTAGCATTGCATAACTGCTCAATGTCCAACGCATCAAAATCTTCAAGATGATGAATCGTAAACCCTTGCGCCCCCATGCCTTGGGCTACCATTGCAAAATCAACGGTGGGCAATTCATAACCTATCGGCTCTGCCCCACCGAGTCGTTGTCCATGCTTAACCATGCCAAGCGCTCTGTCATTCAACACAATAAAAATTACAGGCAGTTGCTCGGCAACAGCGACGGTTATCTCCTGACCACTCATTAAATAACTGCCGTCACCAGTAATGCAAACAACCGGGTGATCCTTCTCACCTAAAGCAGTGCCTATTGCAGCACCTATTGCCCATGCCATTGCTCCGAAACCAAAACCGGTTCTCTGTAAGCCTGTTTCTTCCAAAAACAGATAGTGAGTGGCCCATGCCCAGGCATTACCGGCGTCGACCAAATAACGTGTATCTTTGGGAAAACGTTGAGCAAGCTCTCGCATTATCGCTTGTGGCATGATTAATTCTGTTTTTTCGCTAACGCTGTCTGGCTCTATCACTTCGATGTTTGCAGGCAAATAATTATCTTCACGATGATGAGATCCAGACCGTTCAAATACAAACTCTTTTTTATTTAGCATAGAGTCTTTGTGCATATTGGCAAAGATTGTCCTAAGATCACCCGATAGATGTAGACATGCCATTGGCGTGCGAGCAAAATCTTCTGGTGATGCTGAAACATGAACCAGTTTTTTACTCATCAATTGTTTGTCCCAGCCACTGGTTGAAAGCTCACCCATGGCTGTGCCAACTGCAATGATGAGATCTACCTCTGAGTCTGCCAATGTATCAAACGCTGTTTGATGGCCAGAAAAACCGAACACACCGCGGTTAAGAGGATGGTAAGCATTTACCCAACTCTTGCCTGTGGGTGTAGTCACTATTGGCGTATTGGTTAATTCAGCATAGAGCATGATAATTTCAATGGCATGGCGGCAACCGCCACCCAGAAAAAGGACTGGCTTTTTAGTTTCACCCAACCTCTTTTCCAATGCCTGATATGCGACATCATCCATAGACTGAGACTGCCGGAAAAGATGTGCCACTTGATAACTACTGGTCTCACCTGACAAAGGTGCATTGAGTATATCCATGGGAATACTAAGATGAACTGGGCCACGTGGACGACGGAAGGCATTCAATAAGGCTGTATATAGTTTGCCCTCAAGCTGTTCTGGGTGTGAAACAAGACTGTTGTACTGAGTGCAATGTTCAAACATACCAACTATATCGACCGCATCGGTTGATGATTCTTGAAGGCCACGTTTGCCAAAATCAGGTAAAGCTGTCTGCGGTGTTATCACCAACATCGGAATGCGATCAGCATAAGCTGAGGCGACACCTGTGATCAGGTTGGTTGCACCTGGGCCGGTCGTTGCGCAACACACACCGAGCCGCCCAGTTTCACGGGCATAACCATCGGCCATGAATGCTGCCCCGGCTTCGTGACGGGCAATCACTGATTTAAGGTGTGACTTGGTGTCGCGTTGTCGCATTGGCACCAGGCTATTGACTGCCATGCGTCGGGTTGCCTGGTCTGCAGGTTGGCGTAAATGACGAGCGATGGCATTGTAAAGTGGCTCGATGCCGCCACCAGGAACACCAAAAATGTATTCAACATCGATCTGTACCAGATAACTGACAATCAAATCAGCATAAGTAAATATTGGCGCTGTCTCTGTCACTGGCGTTTCATTTAGCTGTGTTACTGAACTCATAAGACTTCAGACCTCTCTTTATGTATTCTGTCCATGAACACTTATCGGGGCATATTTAAAATTACTTAGTTAATTTAATATTTTTAGTTTATTAGAAATATTTAATAGACTACTACGTAACAGCGTTAGTCTTGCATGCGCGATAATTAACTCGTTGAATCATCAATATAGTTAAGTATTTCGTAATAAAGACAGGATCGAAACGAATAAACAATCGTTATTTCTTTTTTCGAAAATAATATGGGGGTTTTTAAATTCACCGGTTCATCCCTGCTTACGGTGTATGGCTTTTTAGCTCTAGCACTCAATCACCATCCTGGTTAAAAGTGCTTTGCTTTATTTCTAGCAAAAATATCCCTATAGGTCGTATAGGTTTATTTTCTACTATAAATTATCACATGATTTTTTCAACTGGGGGGCTTTATCTTATTAAGTTTTTCCATTGCTAAGATCACGATGATCTTCGTTAAACATATTTCACTGACAGAAACATACCAATAAAAAACCCGACACGCCTGAGGCATGTCGGGTTTTTGTGTTACTGAGCTGAAAGCTTGTTTAGTCTTTGTGGTAACCAACAACGATTTCAACTTCGTTCTTTGAACCCAAGATAACAGGCACACGCTGGTGAATGTCGTTTGGTTGCATTTCCATGATGCGCTCGTAACCAGTGTGAGACAAACCACCGGCCTGCTCTACGATCATAGACATTGGGTTGGCTTCGTACATCAGACGCAATTTGCCAGCCTTGCTTGGGTCTTTGTTATCTTTTGGATACATGAAGATGCCGCCGCGAGTCAGGATGCGGTGTACTTCAGCAACCATTGAAGCAACCCAACGCATGTTGAAGTCACTGCCGCGTGGACCTTCTTTACCTTGCATGCACTCGTCAACATAACGCTGAACTGGTGCTTCCCAGAAACGCTGATTTGAAGAGTTGATTGAGAACTCACGCGTATCAGCTGGGATAGTCATGTTTGGATGAGTCAGGATGAATTCACCAATATCACGATCCAGGGTAAAACCATTTACGCCGTTACCTGTGGTCAGAACCAACATGGTTGATGGGCCGTAAAGTGCATAACCAGCACAGATCTGCTCGGTGCCTGGAATCAGGAAGTCTTCTTTAGTTGGGTTTTCGATACCTTCTGGGCATTTGGTGATTGAGAAGATAGTACCCACTGAGATGTTAACGTCGATGTTAGAAGAACCATCCAATGGATCGAAAGACATCAGGTACTTGCCTTTAGGGTACTGCGCAGGAATAGGATAGATGTCGTCTTCTTCTTCAGAAGCCATGGCAGCCAAGTGACCAGCCCACTCGTTAGACTTGATGAAAACTTCGTTGGTAATGATGTCGAGCTTCTTCTGAGTTTCGCCCTGAACATTTTCAGTGTCGGCCGTACCCAAAACACCAATCAATGAACCTTTGTTTACCAGGTTAGAGATCACCTTACAGGCGCTAACTACATCATTAAGCAGTGAGGTGAAATCACCTGTGGCGCCAGGCAGGCGACGTTGCTCTTCGATGATGAACTGAGTGACTGAGACTCCGTTATGCATAATCGTATTCCTTATATATAGAGTATGAAATTATGGCCAAAAAATTTTGATAGCCCGTATTATCCTGATTTCCTCCTGTAAAAGAAAGGCAAATCGCCTAGTTCGCTCTGGCTAGGCTATAATGCGAACCACAAAAGCCAAGCAGATCAATTCCTTATGAATACCCCATCAGAATTAAGACTCCGTAAGAATGAAGAACGCCGCCTGCGTGCTGGCCATTTATGGGTTTTCAGTAATGAGGTGGATACCAAGGCCACGCCACTGGATCAGTTTACTCCTGGTGAGCAG
>Ga0316204_10002536_pt1 | contig 40774 bp, 40 predicted proteins | sample 6monrhotite_MG_2_FD_205661 | JGI IMG/M metagenome (GOLD analysis project Ga0316204, IMG submission 205661) | Microbial mat bacterial communities from mineral coupon in-situ incubated in ocean water Damariscotta River, Maine, United States -... | ecosystem: Environmental > Aquatic > Marine >...
CTGTTTTGAGCTATCGCGCCATCCGAAGCAATACCTGTTGCTTCGGATGGCTTGCTCTTGCCAGATGCTGTTTGTGAATTATGATCACTACATGGGTGGGCGGCTGTATAATCCCGGCATGATCCAGTCTATAATCAGGCTATCAGGAGGCTGTTATGCCACATTCAAAAGTTCTGGCTCGGGATATCATGGATGAGCATCCGGCGTATTGTAAGCTGGATGCAAAGATCTCTGATATTGCCCAGCGTTTTGCCGAAGAAGATCTGACCGGTATGTTGGTGGTTGATGATGATAAACGCCTTCTGGGTGTGATCACGGAAAGTGATCTGATTGACCAGCAAAAAAACCTGCACTTGCCGACTGCAGTTGCCCTGTTCGATATGGTGATTCCGATGGGTGAGTCGCAATTCGAAGAAGAGCTGGCTCGCTTGCAGGCGATTACGGCTGAAGATCTGGCTCAGACCGAGGTCGTGACTATAGATGCGACTGCAGACTTGAGTGAGATTGCGACGATTATGGGTGATCAGCATGCTCATCATCTGCCCGTTCTTGATGACGGGTCTGTTGTAGGCATGATCAGGAAGCATGATGTGATCAAGGCTCTGGTAGGTGTCCGATAGGCATCTTGAAATTCAGCAGTCACAGTGAATCAGAAACGGTAACGATTGCCTGTACATTGGCCGAATCATTGAAGCCGGGTGATATTATTGCACTATCAGGCGAATTGGGGGCAGGGAAAAGCGTGTTTTGTCGTGCGCTCCTGCGTGCGCTTGGCGTGACGGATGAAGCCCTTCCCAGCCCGACCTTTGCCATCATTCAGGAATATCGAGGTCGGGATTGTCAGGTCGCACATATGGACTGGTACAGACTCGATGATGCCGATGAGATTGAAATGCTGGGCGTACGTGATTTCTTTCAGCCACCGTGGATCTCTCTGATTGAATGGCCGGAGCGCGCTGATCAGTTGCTTGAGGATCATGTGATCAGGGTGGATATTTTTCTTGATGCAAACGATCCCCAGCAAAGAGCTGTTGAAATCAGGCGACCTTAGCCTATGCCATGCCGCTCAAGTGTAGCGCCGGTTGGTTCATAATCCGGGGTGAGGAGATAGAATGTCTGAAGGCAGTTCAGAAGCTGATACACGGGTAAAGTATTCTTTAAAGATAAAGCTTCGTCATGTTATCCCTGTAGCAATTGCCACGCTCATATTGTTCATCACCTCGCTTCTCCCCCCGGTTATTGAACATGTCGCCGAGTCCTGGCTACAGGAGCACGGTGTCGAATCCGCCAGCATAGATAATGTCGACCTGAATCTGTTTACCGGTACCGTTGTCCTTGAGGGGTTGCAGGCAGGAGATGGCTTGAATATCACGCGTCTGGCGGTAAATGTCGATTGGCTGCCATTGTTCAGACGGATTGTTCATATTCGCTCATTTGAGTTGCAAACATCGAATATTGCATTGCATCAGAATGAGCAGGAACAGTGGCAGTTGGCCAGTATCAAGCTTGATCAGCTTGCCACAGAGCAAGATATTGAGAATGCAGAAGCCTTACAGAGTGAACCATGGATTGTTATCGTTGATGATCTGGGTATTGAAGAGCTGTTACTGAATGTGAATGGCAAGGCATTGAAGATGAGGGTGCCTGTAGATTCACTGCATCTGAATTTATCCGGCTTGCTTGAGAGTGAACAGAGCCTGGAGGCTGAGCTGAAGTTGGGTGAAACCGATTTCACAGGCTTTGGATATCAGGTATCAGGTAGTGCGCTACAACTGGCAGGAAAGTTACTGTTTTCGGTGAATGTTGAGGACGTTATTGGTTCACTGAAAGCCGAGGGCGCAGAGGTAGAGTTTGAAGGTCTCAAGCTTTACCGGAATAACGGTAAAAAACTGGCTGCGGTGGATACACTTGAACTGTCGGGTGTGAATATAGCCAGTGTCAGCAGGCACCGGGTTGCATCCATACGGGCCAGTGAGATCAAGTTGTCGCCTCTATTAACCGGTGCAGGAAGTTTGTCGTTGGCAACGGTAGATGTGGATCGGATTGATGTCGATACTCATGGTCAAACCAGTCTCGCATCGTTGCGTTTAACGAAGCTGAAGAGCAACGCAATGCTCAATGCTGATAGTGATATATCATTGCAGAGTTTGAATATTCAGAAGCTTAGTATGCAACAAAACAAGCAGATCAATCTGGCATCGCTGCAGTTGAAAAAGTTGCAGGCCAGAGCATTGAGTGATGTTGATGATGAGATATCATTACAAGGCCTTGAGCTTCAGGCTTTGAGTATAGAGCCTGAGAAAAGTATGGGGCTGGAGTCGCTTGCCATGCAGGGCTTCAGCTTTATGCAGCAGCAGGGTAAACAGAAGCTTGCTGTTATCGAAGAACTGAGCTTAAATAAATTTGCCATGCTTGGTGCTGATCAGGGCAGTTTCGAGCAGCTTGATCTTAATGGTATTGAACTGCCTGCTTCCGGCGGAAAATCGTTGGGTGCTATCGGCTCCATAGCTGCCAGTGGGGCAACTATGGGCAGCAGCGGTCGTTACCATTTGAAACAGCTGCAGTTCACGGATTTGAATGCCCGGCTGATTAAACAGAAGAGTGGAAGCTGGCGTGTGCTGGATGATCTGGAGCGTCATCAACAGAGCAGGTCAACAAAAGAACCGGTCACTGCTGGCGAGAAGAAATCTGCTGCCAAGGTGAAAAAGAGCACGGATCCAGTTGTGATTATCGATGAGCTGTTGATTGCTGATGGCAGCAAGGTTTTCTATCGCGATGAATCGGTTTCTCCACCGTTTGATGCCCGGATGACAGTGAAGCGTTTTCGCTTTGCGCCTTTGGATCTCTCGGGCAAACGTGATGGCAGGCTTGATATGCTCATGGCCGTTGGCAAGTACGGTTCGTTGAGTGCAAAAGGGAATATACGACCGGGCACAAAAAATTTAAGAACTGACCTTGCGGTTATATTGAAAAATATTGATATGCATGGGTTGAGTGGTTTTATCGAATCAGATTTCGGAAAGTCGATTCAGACTGGGCAGTTAAATCTGAATAGCGATATCAATATCAGTCACGACAAAATCATATCAAAGAACAGGCTGCTGATTCGCAAGCTGGAACTGGGTGATTCGAAGCAGACGGGCAAGGCTGAGCAACGTATTGGTATGCCCGTAAATATGGCACTGGATATGTTGCGGGGTGATCGCGGAGATATTGAGATGGAGGTTCCGATCTCGGGTGATCTCGATGACCCGAATATCAATATCAACGCCATCATCAACAAGGCGCTGATGTCCTCTTTGAGTACTGGAGCAATGACTTATGGCATGCTGGTCCTGCAGCCTTACGGTAGTATTGTATTTGCCGCAGATCTGGCCAGTGATCTGATTAAAGAGGCGGTTAAACCGAAATTAACCCCGATCGTGTTTGACGAACTTGAAACCGGGTTGAACCCTTCAATGACTGAATACGTTTCCAAAATCTCAGAGCTGTTGAAAAAAAGTGAACACCTTCGTTTGCAGGTTTGTGGTGTGGCAATGCGCTTTGAAGGGGAGCCAGTAGCCCGGCCAGCGGTTGCAGCATCTAATGAAGGGAAGCCTGCTGAGCAAGAAGATACGGGGATGGATGATGAGGCGCTCTTGCTGTTGGGGCAGGCGAGGGCTGATACGGTGATGCGTGCATTGCAGCAGCATGGTATCGACGCGGAACGTCTATTCTCCTGCCGTGCAAACATTGATGACACAGTATCCGGGGTCAAGCCAAGGGTTGAGTTGATACTTGACTGATTACGTCAGGTGAGGGGCAAGTACGAGCAGAAGGCGTAACGCTGATGATTGCCGAGCCGGTGAATGCAGGTAAGCCGACGTTGATTCAAAGTCACAGCGATCTGCCAGTGACAAAACGGGGTATTGCAGAATCCGTAAGCTTGCAGCATGAGGCGTCTACTCTGGCTGTTGGCGCAGAGCATGTGAAGCATGTCGATGTATGGGACAGGGAACGCGCGATGGAACTGTTGATATCCCGATTTGTTCGCTCCAGGGTTTACTACTCATTCTGATCGGGGTGCGTGGTCACCGTTTCTATCAATCATGCATAGGCAGACTCAATGCTGATTAATTGAACTTTGAGACACTGGCTTCGAATATCCGTCACCGTAAATCCAGGGTTGGTGTTGTCATGTGAGACATTGACCATTTCAAGCTGCCCAATGATGGTTTCAGGTCGAATCCGCACCCAGCTTGGAGGCGCATCCATTCAAGGTACCTCAGGGTTCAATCAGTAAAACGATGTCACTGGGTCTGTCCATGTTCCCGTCTGATAATGAAGATTTCTGGGAGTGTACAAAATATCCTGATGCCGCCCTGTATCAGTCTAAGAAGAGCGGTCGCAATCAGGTAATACGCCATGTCGAGGGGGTGAACTCTGACGAGTAAAGCTCCATATCAGGCAGGGTTTATTCAGGGTTTTCCTGAAGCTTCTATATCTTCAGTTCATAATCCCCATCTGCATCATCATCGCCCCGCATCTCTTTGCCTGCATCCAGTATACTCTCCGGCGTACCGTCAACCGAGGCCATTTTCATTTTCAGTCTCAGGTTATTGGCTGAATCAGCATTTCTGAGGGCTTCGATTTCGGATATCTGGCCACTTTCCCACATATTGAAGAGGGCCTGATCAAAGGTGCGCATACCATGTTGCGCACCGGATTCCATCGCCTCTTTGATACCGCTGACGTCACCTTTAAGGATCAGGTCGGAAACGCGTGGTGTATTGATCAGGATTTCAATGGCCGCAGCGCGTTTTCCGTCGACAGTTTTCACCAGTCGCTGGGATAGAATGGCACGCAGATTCATCGCCAGATTCATGTAGACCTGTTGATGACGTTCCTTGGGAAAGAAATTAAGAATGCGTTCCAGCGCTTGATTGGAGTTGTTGGCATGCAAAGTAGCCATAGCCAGATGGCCGGTTTCAGCAAAGGCAATGGCATGTTCCATGGTCTCCTGTTCGCGAATCTCTCCAAGCAGGATGACATCAGGTGCCTGTCTGAGTGTATTTTTCAGTGCGGCATGAAAGGATACAGTATCTGATCCGACTTCGCGCTGGGTCACGAAACACTTTTTGTGGGAGTGCATGAATTCAACCGGGTCTTCAATGGTAATAATATGGCCGGCCTGATTGGTGTTGCGCCAATCCACCATCGAAGCCAGGGAAGTGGATTTACCGGATCCTGTTGCACCGACCATGAGTACCAGTCCTCTCTTGCTCATGGATAGTTCTTTGAATGTTTCGGGCAGCCCCAGATCATCAATGCTGGGAATATCTGTGGTGATCTGACGGATGACCATGCCGACGGTACCACGCTGACGATAGATGTTGACGCGGAAACGACCGAGGCCGGGGTGTGCGGAGGAGAGGTTCATTTCCATGCAGGAGGAGAAGTCACTCTTCTGCTTTTCGCTCATCAACTCACTGGCTAAGCGTTCAACTGTGGCCGGATTCATCTCCTGTTTACCAAGGCGCTGGATTGTACCCTGGATGCGGTAACCCGGAGGTGCACCAGCCATCAGGTAGAGATCGGATGCATCCTGATCCACCATGACCTGCAATAGCTGCCGAATTGAAATCTCATCGCTCATGTTTGCGCTCCGGATAAACGAGTTGTTCGTTGCGAAAAATAAAGCAACTCGCGTACTATAACTGGTTGTCTGCAAGAATTACATGCAGCTACATGCTGATTATGTATGATTTCCGCATGTGGAGAATATTATGAGCCATACAAAGGCAAAGCTGTCAGGTGTGAGTCCGATTCTGGTAGGGCTGATGGGGTCAGGCAAGAGCAGCATAGGCAGACGTCTTTCCAAGCGATTGATGCTGCCATTGATAGATCTGGATGATTATATCATGGACAAGGCCGGCTGCTCTATCCCTCAGATTTTCGAGCAGGATGGTGAAGCGGTTTTTCGTCAGATGGAAACCGATGCGTTGCGTGAGGTGGTTGGCCGGCCGGCCGTTATTGCGACCGGAGGCGGTGCAGTGCTCTCTGAAACAAATCGCCGGATTTTGAAAGAGCATCCTCCGGTGATCTGGTTGAAAGCCAGTCCGGAATTTCTGGCTGATCGCATTGATGGGGATAGTAATCGTCCGCTGATCGCTGCCGGAGATACCCTGAATAGATTGCGTGAACTGGCTGAGATACGTTATCCGCTCTATGAGGAGTGTGCTGATTTTGTGTTGCCACGTGGTGACATGAAGAAGCCTGAAGCTTTGAGATCTATTATGGATTTTCTTACTGATTGGACAATTCGCTAGCCCGCTGCGCGATAGAGGTTTCTTTAGATTTAGACGAGCTTTAGCCGCCCATCGGGTGAGGCCCACGGATGTGCTTGAATCACAATCCGGCAGGACAGCCGGATTGGACGGCGATTAGCCGCCCATCGGGTGAGGCCCACGGATGTGCTTGAATCACAATCCGGCAGGACAGCCGGATTGGACGTGCAGAAGGCACGCCCGCAGGGTGAGGGCCACGATGGGCCGAATCACAGCATCATTTTTACATCGGGATGCATATTCAAATCACGATAAAGCTCATCGATCTGAGCTTTGCTGGTGGCGGTAAATGTGATGGTGACCGAGAGGTATTTACCGCTGCTGCTTGCTCTTGATTTGACTGAGCCCTCTCCGAGATCAGGTATATGACGCCGTGCTATCATCACCATTTCATTTTCAAAGCCGGTTGTATGGTTTCCCATAATTTTGACAGGGAATTGACAGGGGAATTCCAGTAATGTCTCTTCGCTCATGTAGTACTCCCGCAGCTTCTATTGCAGGCCGGACCCTAACCGGGCTTTGGCGATTGTGTAATGACGGGGTGCACCTTTTTTGACGCCGTCAAAAACTACGATCAGGTTATACTTCGTTGTCGTTTCTGAAATGACGCTTACCCCTTCTGCCTTGCCTCCCACCGGTGGTGTGATTTCAGTCAGAAGTTTGAGTTTCCCCGCATCCGAACGCTCTTTCCCGGGTATGCAGTCTTTGCCATTCCAGTGCAGCAGGCGATAAGAGAGCGCTTCATCTCCGACCGGGCCTGCCAGAACCAGGAACCCGTCTGAGACTGCTGTGATATCACGAATGCCGCGTCCTTCAAGCTTGAGATGAAGGCGTTGGTAGTTTTGTTCAGGCTTATCAAAGGGTAGTTGTAGCACCGGCACATAACCGCCTCGCAGCACAGGCCCACGAAACCCTATGTAGAGCTGTCTATCTTTTACTGCAATACCTTCAATGTCGATGCCGTTCTCTTTACCTGGAATTCCGGTGAAATGTGAAAGAACCGGGTCGTTGTTCAGTATAGATGAAAGCTGGATATGCTCGCGCCGGATGACTTGAAAAGAAGCATTCAGGCTCAGCCGATAGAGGCTGCTGCGGCTGGGTTCATGTTTGATTTGTCCCAGACGCGCAAGATTCTTTTCGTAGCTGAATTTCTTTTTGAGTCGTTTTCTGGCCAGGGAGTGGGAGCCTATGACATAAAGACTCTCCCCTTCAGTGGCAATGCCTTCGATATCCAATTCACGGCCCAGCGATTTGCTGCCCCGGTAGATGAGTATGTTGCTGAGCAGGCTATAGTCCTGTTTTCCTTCATGCTTCAGAAGCTGGATGTAATTCTCATTCGACTTTTTACCTGTTGCTTCATCGGAGCCGAGCAGAAGTAACCCTTTACTATAGGCAACAGCACTGATGTCATACTCTTCTATGATCTGGCCATGAAATGAGACTGTAGTCATGGTCTCTGCATGTGAGGTTACAACAGGAGAGAGTATAGCAACGAATGCTATGGATTTGATGGTTCTGAATAACGTTAAAATCAAAGTCTTCTCCTGAGAAGAACATTTGGGTAAAAAAAAGGCCGCCGATCCCATGGGGGTGGCGACCCGGGTGTGAGGGGTATTATTTTTTATCTGAAAAAGCGCAGCTTTTCTTTTTTTGCCAGCGGGCTCTCTTTGCAGCTGTAAATTCAGCTTTGCTTAGCGCACCATCGTTGTTGGTGTCTGCTGCAGCAAAATAATCATCGCTGCGTTTGCTTCTTCGGAGATCACGATCAGCATCGGTAATAAAGCCGTCAGCATTTGCATCAAGGTATTTGAATTTGCTCTGTATGCGTTCATTGTGTGCCTTGGTGAACTCTTTCAGGGACACTTTGCCATCTGTATTGCTGTCCATGTTAGCAATGCCACTTTTGTCGCAGCCCTGCTTGTCCGTAGGGCAATGGTTTTTATTTTTACACTCCTTAGCCCCCAGCGGGCAATCGGCATATTGGCCATGCCCGTGACAGGCGGCTATAGCGGTCGCTGGCAGGGATAGCAGCGCAATTGAAAATAGTGATAGTAAAATATGTTTCATCTGTTTCTCCAGGCTATTCATTCGGGGTGAACCCGGGATGCGATCATGAATGTTTGAGGGATGAGTCGTCAACCGTGCGCTTCCCATCAGCCATTTTAAACCAGCTTCATCACTGAAAAGTCGCAGTTCTTCTTTAGGCTACACGAAAAAGTAAGGGTTTTCTGCGGTGTACGCAGCTCCTGCATCGCCCTATACTCCCGCGTCATGACAGAAATTGCGCTTATTCTTCTCTCTGCCGTACTGGTGAATAACTTTGTATTGACAAAGTTTCTTGGTATCTGCCCGTTTCTTGGAACCTCTTCCAAGGTGGAGACGGCTGTGGGCATGTCATTTGCCGTGATGTTTGTGATGACGCTTGCTTCAACCGCTTCCTGGCTGGTACAGCAGTATATATTGATTCCATTGCAGCTTGAATATCTGCAGACGATTTTCTTTATTCTGATTATCGCATCACTCGTACAGTTTATCGAGATGATGATTCACAAAACCAGTCCGGTTTTGTATCAGGGCCTGGGTATATTTCTGCCGCTGATTACCACCAACTGTGCGGTTCTGGGTGTCGCAATCCTGAATGTGCAACAGGAACAGACCTTTCTGACCTCGGCACTGTACGGTTTTGGCGCTGCAGTGGGCTTTGCTCTGGTGTTGATTCTTTTTGCAGGTATTCGTGAACGCATCGAGGTTGCTCCGGTGCCGACTCTGTTCAAAGGTTCACCGTTAGCATTGATTACGGCCGGTATGATGAGTCTGGCATTCATGGGCTTTTCCGGCCTGGTTAAGATTTAACTCGCATGACAGGTCTGTTGTATGCATTAGCAAGCTTTGGCGTATTCGCACTTGTTGCAGGTGTTGTGCTGGCAATTGCCCAGAAGGTCTTTCATGTCGATGGCGATCCGATGGTCGAGAAGATCGATGCACTGCTTCCGCAAACCCAGTGCGGGCAGTGCGGTTATCCCGGTTGCAAGCCATATTCCGAGGCTGTTGCATCTTCTCAGGCTGAGGTGAATCACTGTGTACCCGGTGGTGAGCGCGTCATGCTGCAGATTGCAGATCTGATGGGTGTGGAGCCGAAGGAGCTGGAGGCAGAAGCTGCTGCTCCTATGCTGGCATTTGTGCGCGAGGATGAGTGCATAGGCTGTACACTTTGTATCAAGGCGTGTCCTGTTGATGCAATTATCGGGGCACCCAAACAGTATCATACGGTGATCGCTGATCATTGTACCGGCTGCACCCTTTGTGTGGAACCGTGCCCTGTGGATTGTATTGATATGCTGGTGAAACCGGAATTGATCGAGCACTGGTCGTGGCCGTTGCCGGATACCAAACGCGCCCAACAGGGCCATGAAAGGCGGGACCATCATGCCAGCCATGCTTAGAAAAATTGCTCAGCGTCTGGGTATGCTGCAGCACAGTTTTACCGGCGGTATCCACCCGGATATGCATAAGGTATCGGCTGATATGCCGATCGAAGATTGCGAGATCGCGACGTTACTTGTGCTGCCGATGAAACAGCATATCGGTGAAAACTGTATACCACTGGTTACTGTCGGTGATCGGGTACTGCGCGGACAGAAAATTGCCAGGTCTGAAGGTTATCTTTCTGTACCTGTACATGCACCGACGTCAGGTCATGTGGTGAAGATCGAAGAACATGCCATTGCGCACCCGTCAGGTATGGGCCTGCCGAGCATCTTTATCGAATCCGACGGTCTTGATGAATCCGATGATAGCCTTGACCCTATCTCTGATTGGCTGAACACCGAAGCAACTGTGTTGCGTGAACGTGCCCGCACATGTGGTCTGGCAGGGCTTGGTGGTGCGGTATTCCCTACCTTTGTCAAACTGGTTCAGGATAAGCGTTTCCCGGTTGAAACCGTGATCCTTAACGGTATCGAGTGTGAACCCTGGCTGACCAATGACCATCGTTTGATGGTTGAACATGCTGCAGAGATACTCGAAGGCATGGCTATCATCAAACATATGGTGGGGGCTGGATCCGGAATTGTTGCCATCGAAGACAATAAACCTGATGCAGTGGCTGCTATGCGGCAGGCATTAGCCTTGCGTGATGATATGGAAGGCGTCTCCGTACTTGCCCTTCCTACTCGTTACCCTCAGGGCAGTGAGAAGCAGTTGATTTACACATTGACTGGCCGTGAAGTGCCAGCTGGCAAGTTACCGATGCATATCGGTGTGCTCTGTCAGAATGTTGCGACTACAAAAGCCCTGTATGATGCCGTCGTGTTGGGGCGTCCTTTGACCGAGCGCATTGTAACCGTCAGTGGTGATGCTTTGGTAAAACCTGCAAACCTGCGTGTACGACTGGGAACCCCGATGCGCTCCCTGTTTGCCCGTCAGGGGCTGGAAGATCTCTCCGGTATCCAGATTGTACATGGCGGTCCGATGATGGGCGAGCGACTGAAGGGCCCGGATGTACCTGTGGTGAAGGCCTCAACGGGGCTGCTTGCGATGAGTGCAGAGGCTATGGGTGAAGCACACAGTGTTGAACAGCCATGTATACGTTGCGGCCATTGCAGTGAAGCATGTCCGATTTCGCTGGTGCCGAATCTGTTGGCTGATCAGTGCCGCAGTGATCAGTTCGAGAAGGCTGAGCAATACGACCTGTTCGACTGTATCGAATGTGGTGCCTGCTCCTATGTATGCCCCTCCAATATCCCTTTGGTACACTACTTCCGTTACGGCAAGGGTCAGGTTGCACTGCAACGCCGCGAACAGCTGTTTGCTGAAGCTTCGCGCAAACGTTCGGAAGCACATGAAAACCGGTTGCTACGTGAGAAAGAGGAGAAAGCAGCCCGCCGTTCCAGGGTACGCAAAACGCATGCACCGAAAACTGATGAGGCCAAGGCAGAGCTGGTAAAAGGTACAGCCAGTGAGCCAGCTGTAGAGGAAGATAAATAATGCCATTGATTATGCTTAGCAGCCCGCACGCACACGGTGGTGACTCTATACGTGTTATTATGCTGACTGTGATTCTGGCACTATTGCCGGCGGCAGGTGTCAGCGTATACCTGTTTGGCTGGATGGCGCTGCTTCTGATTCTTACATGCATGGTGACAGCGCTGCTGACTGAGGCTGCATGCCTGAAATGGATGGGCAGGCCTGTCTCTGCACTGCTGGATAATTCGGCGGCCCTGACAGGTCTGTTTCTTGCCCTGACCCTGCCTGCAGCCACCCCCTGGTGGATGGCTGTTCTGGGTAGCGTACTCGCTATTGTACTCGGTAAACAGGTGTATGGGGGCTTGGGTTATAATATTTTCAACCCTGCACTTTCGGCCCGTGTGATATTGCTGATCTCCTTCCCGTTGCACATGACTACCTCAATTATACCGATGAGCGCGCTGCAGCCGGCAATCGACCTGTATGACTTTTCTCTTTGTGCCACGCTGTTCTTTATGGGGCCTGAGGCACTGAGTCTCGGTTTTGATGCCATCTCCATGGCTTCACCTCTTGGACATATCAAAACAGAAGCGACATTGGGTGTGCCGGTGGCTGAGGCTCTTGCTGCATATCAGTACAGTTATCTTGATGCTTTTCTGGGCCTGGAGGCTGGAAGTATAGGTGAAACCAGTGCACTGGCCCTGTTGATCGGTGGTATTTTCCTGCTCGCACGCCATTCCATCACCTGGCACATTCCGTTTACCTATATCGTCACAGTACTGGTTCTGGCTGCGCTGTTTAACGGGATTAATCCGGATCAGTATGCATCACCGATGTTCCATCTGTTTGCCGGAGGTCTGATTCTGTGCGCCTTTTTTATGGCGACCGATCCGGTCAGCTCACCTGTGACGCCACTGGGGCAGATACTGTTCGGTATAGGTTGCGGTGTTCTGACCTGGGCAATACGAACCTGGGGCGGTTATCCGGAAGGGGCGATGTTTGCCGTGGTGTTGATGAATTGCGCCGTACCATTGATTGATCATTACTGCCGTCCTCGTGTTTACGGTCATGGGGGCAGGAGAGCGTGATGGATCGCGAGCAGATACGTATGGTGGTTGCCCTGTTCGTTGTTGCTATTGTGGCGGTAACACTATTGGCTTTGACTGATATTGTGACCCGCGAACCGATTGCTGAAGCCCAGAGACAGGCTTTGCATAAAGCCCTTTCCCAGGTACTGCCTGGGCATAGCAATGACCCCCAGCAGGATGTATTGAGCGTGGAAAAGGATGGTTCTGTCGTAAAGGTATATCCGGCCAAGGATAAGCTGGGTGAATTGACAGGTCTGGCATGGGAAGTGGTCGCACCTGACGGTTATGCCGGTTCCATCCGGATTTTGACAGGTTTCAGGCCTGATGGACGTATTCATGCTATCAGGGTGACGGATCATAAAGAAACACCGGGTTTGGGCGACTGGATCGTTAAGGACAGTGACTGGCTGGCTAATTTTACCGGACGCAATCTGGATGATACAGACTGGCGGGTGAAGAAAAATGGTGGTGATTTTGATCAGTTTACCGGAGCGACAATCACACCTCGTGCGGTAGTGAAAGCGGTGAAGAGATCCGTGGAGTTTTTCAACGACCAGCATCAGGTGATTCTTCAACGGTTGGCTGAGCAGAATGCTTTACCGGCGACCGGGACTGACAAGGTCAGTCATGGGGTGACAAAGTGACGAAATCAGAAATATTCTCGGATGGCTTCTGGCATAACAATGCCATCTTTGCACAACTACTGGGGATGTGCCCGCTGCTTGGCGTGACAACCTCGGCAGAAAACGGTTTCTGGATGGGAGCGGCAACCCTGCTTGTGTTGCTTGGCTCCAATCTGGTGGTATCACTGGTGCGAGGAGTGATACCCAAGAATGTACGCATACCTGCCTACATCACCATTATCGCGGCCTTTGTGACCGTAGTCGGTATGGCGATGAATGCCTGGATGCATGAGATGTACATGATCCTCGGTCTGTTTATTCCACTGATCGTGGTGAACTGTGCAATTCTCGGGCGGGCAGAGGCGTTTGCCAGCAAGAATTCGGTTGTGGATTCTGTGGTGGATGCGCTGGCTGTCAGTGCCGGTTTTACCTTTGCACTGGTACTGCTCGGTGGCGTACGTGAACTGTTCGGGCAGGGTGAGTTGTTCGGTTTCTCTGTATTTGGTGAAAATTATCCGGATATGCTGATGTTTATCCTGCCACCGGGTGCTTTTATTGCACTCGGGTTTATTCTGGCAGGTGTGAACCTGATTAATCGACAACTCAAGGCGCGTGCTGATCGCCGCAAGGCAGAGGCTGTGGTTGCAGAAGCTGTAGAGGTTACATCATGAGTATGAGTGAAGTGATTTTTGTCGTGGTACTGCTGGCCTTTGCAGCTCTTTTATGGTGGTTCGGCTTTATTGCCACCAAACGCATGCGTGTTGAAAAGAACAAAGCACGCGAAATTCAGGCGAAAAAGAACCTTGAAGAACTTGCCCGGCAGCAAGCCGAAGAGGCTGCCACAGAAGTAGAGGCAAACGGGCAGGAGAAAGCGTAATGCCATACCTGCATGTGCATACCAATGTGGTGGTTGAGTCGCAGAGCAGCTTTCTCGCCTGTTGTTCTTCCACGGTAGCTGCAGCGCTTGGTAAACCTGAATCCTACGTGATGGTGGAGCTCTCTGATCATAAGGCTATGCTATTTGCAGGATCAGATGCGCCATTGGCCTTTGTTGAACTCAAAAGTCTGGGGCTGACAACGGATCAAACTTCAGCTGTTTCGGCAATGATATCCAGCATGATCAGTGAACAGCTTGAGATTGAAAGGGATCGTATTTATATCGAATTTGAAGCGCCTGAGCGTGCTATGTTCGGTTGGAAAGGTGGGACGTTTTAATGGCAATTCGTGAAATTCTTATTCATCCAGATGATCATCTGCGCGAAGTAGCCAGAGATGTTGAGTTCCCACTCAATGATGAAATCAAGCAGCTGATCAAGGATCTGGCCGATACCATGTATGATGCACCGGGCGTTGGCCTTGCCTCCACCCAGGTCGGTGTGCCACTACGCGTGGCTGTTACCGATATACTGTGGCGCTCCGAAGAGGTACGTCATGATGAGAATGATGCAGGTGGACAGCGTGATCTGAAGGTGTGGATCAATCCTGAGTTTTTGTGGAAATCCGATGAGATGGCCACATGGGAAGAGGGTTGCCTCTCTGTGCCGGAATACTATGCGGATGTGTCACGCCCGGCGGCTGTTCGTCTGCGCTGGTTCGATGAAGAGGGAGCAAGGCACGAATCCGATTTTGAAGGTTTTCAGGCTGTTGCCCTGCAGCACGAGTTTGATCATCTTGATGGTAAGTTGTTCATTGATTATCTGTCGGTTCTCAAACGCAACATGATCACCAAAAAATTAAAGAAGCTGTTTAAGTCTTAATAATATCACCGCAGAGGAGACAGAGGACACAGAGGGAAAAACTGAAGTTATCAGCCTCCTGAACAGAGACTGTCTTGCTTCTCTTTACTCTGTCTCCTTTGCGTCCTCCGCGGTAAATAACTGGAGTTGAGATGCGCGTTGTTTTTGCCGGAACCCCCGGTTTCTCAGTACCCTGTCTGACTGCCCTGATCCAGGCTGATGGTGTCGATGTGGTTGGTGTAGTCTCACAGCCTGACCGTAAATCCGGTCGTGGTATGAAGCTGACGCCGTCGGCTGTGAAACAGGCAGCCCTTGATGCCGGTATTGATGTTATCACGCCTGAAAAGCTGCGTGGTGATGAAGAGGCGCTGGCCTGGTTAGAGGATAAACAGTGTGATGTGCTGGTTGTGGTGGCTTTCGGTATGATATTACCCAAATCATGGCTGGATGCTCCATCCATCGCACCGGTGAATGTGCATGCTTCTCTCTTGCCGCGCTGGCGTGGTGCAGCTCCCATTGAGCGTTCCCTGCTTGCAGGCGATGCCGAGACCGGAGTCTGCATCATGCAGATGGAGGAGGGGCTGGATACCGGTGGTATTTATGCCCGATCGATTTTGCCGATCAGTGATACAACGACCGGTTCAGAGCTGTGGTTCAAGCTTTCGCCAATGGGGGCTGAGTTGTTGATAGATACTCTGCCGAAGATTGAAGCTGGCCTTCAAGCAATTCCTCAGAGTGATGAGGGGATTACTTACGCAGAGAAGCTGAGCAATGACGAGCGTATCATCGACTGGTCAAAATCAGCGGCAGAGATTGATCGTCTGGTACGTTGTTTTTCACCGCGTCCAGGTATGCGCACACAGCTGAATGGAAAATGGCTGAAGCTGATTGCCGGTGAAGTGTTGGATATCACGCACAAGTGTGCGGAGGGCTCCGTAGTGGCAGCCGAACAGGGGCTGGATATCGCCTGCGCTGACGTTTCAGTCTATCGCATTACCGAATTGCAACCCGAAGGCAAAAAAGCGATGGCCAGTATCGATTTCCTGCGCGGGACTCAAATCCAGACCGGTGATTTCCTCGGCTAACTAACTTCGATCATTTTGCAGATCCGGCTCACCGCAGTGCTGCAGGATATGCCGACGTGCAGCGTCTTTCAGGGCAATAGCATCGGGCCATTCGCCGCCCTTGGGAAGAATCGGATCACCAATCACAATGCTGATATTGCCGCGACGGGGAAAGAGGGAGTTGCCTCGCAGAATCGAACGGCTGCCGCGGATGGCTACCGGTAAGACCGGTATATTGGCTTTGGCGGCAATGACGAAGGCACCCATGTGAAACGGACGCAGACCGGGTGCACGCCGGAAAGTGCCTTCGGGCATGATGGCCAGCGCCTGACCCTGCTCAATGGTTTTGAGCATCGTGGCCGTGTCTTCAATCCTTTTCTGTGCATCGAAGCGCTCGACATAGATCGCACCGATGCGGTCAAGAAACAGGCGCGGAATCAGCTGCGACTTCAGCTCCTGTTTGGCGACATAAGCCAGTGTCGGAGGCATGGCTGCTGCCAGTAAGATACCGTCCAGATAGCCGGCATGGTTGGTTACCAAGACACAGGGAGAGGTGGTTGGAAAATGTTCCTCACCATGCAAAATCAGCGGTGTACCTGAGAGGCGAAGGAACAGCCGGGCTGCCATGCGGATAAAAGACCTGCGTAAAGACAAACCCGGTAGCAGCAACGTGACCAGCCAGGTTGTGCTGGCCGAAATCAGAAAGAGCAGCCAGGCATAAGCGGCATACAGGCTGTGAGTTGCAACCCGTAACGCCCGACGGCACTGCGGAGCTATGCTTGCCATAGTCAGGTGTAGTAGTTGCATGCGTTCCGATGCTTTTCGACCATCGGCATCACCCTGCTCGAAATGTTCACGACAGGCGCTACGGCGAATTTTTCCGCTGGATGTTTTCAATACTGTATTGGGAGCAACCAGCACCACCTCGTCAGGTGGTACTCCCAGCAGATCTACGGTCAGTGCATTGATCTCGCTGCGCAGCTCTTCCAGTCTCTGTGGTTTTATTTCACGGCTCTCGGCCATGATGACCAGTCGTTCGGTAGCGTTCACAGGATCGGGGCTGGCAAATGCCGCCACACAGCCCTTGCGGATGCGCTCAATATTGCCAACGGCATCCTCCAACTCCTGCGGATAGATATTACGACCGCCGCGGATGATGATGTCCTTGGCGCGGCCGGTAATATAAACATCGCCTTCCGCTATGTAGGCGTAGTCGCCCGAATCCAGCCAGTCGCCATCGTAAAGCTTTTCGGTTGCCAGCTGGTTGCGGAAATAGCCGCTGGTGACCGAGGGTCCGGTAAATTGTAATTTTCCCTCTTCGCGTTCGCCGACTTCACCTCCTGTGGCATCGACAATGCGAATCTGGTGGCCGGGCAATGGTCGCCCACAAGCGACGAAGCGCAACGGGGTTTCCTCATCCGCTGCGGCTGGAATGGCCTGCCCCTGGCGGATGAATGAATCTCGCTGAATCGTGTCGATCAGCGGTCCGCGGCCGGGTGGTGGAAAGGCCAGCCCGACTGACGATTCCGCCAGGCCGTAAACCGGTGAAAAGGCCTGTCGCTTGAAGCCGTAATCACTATAACGGCCACAAAAGCGTTCGATGGTGTTGGGACTGACCGGTTCAGCACCGTTGAAAGCCATGCGCCAGCAGGAGAGGTCCAGCCCAGCCAGCTCGCGCTCATCATTGATACGCATGCACAATTCATAAGCGAAATTCGGTGCCGGAGAGAGAGTGCCGCGATGTTCATGAATCGCTTTGAGCCACCGCTGCGGTTTGGCGATAAAGGAGAGCGGTGACATCAGCACCAGCGGCAGTGCGAAATACATGCTGCCAAGACATGCACCAATCAGGCCCATATCGTGGTAGAGCGGCAGCCAGCTGACAAAAACATCGTCAGACCTGATATCGACGGCACGCCCCATGGCTCGAATGTTGGCCAGCAGATTGGCATGGCTTAAGACCACACCCTTGGGGTTTCCGGTGCTGCCGGAGGTGTATTGAAGCAGCGCGATATCGTTGCTGTGCAGGACAGGCTGTTCACTATTGCCTTGTAGTGCTGACAACTCATCTACGGTGACAACTGCGTCCAGGCTTTCCACCTGCGGCTTGATTATGCACGCCAGTGGCTTTATCTCGTCAAATGTAATCAGGATCTTTGCTCTGGCATTATTCAGAATACCACGCTGCCGCTGCATGTGATCTTCGATCTGCCTGAGTCGCATCGGTGGATAGATCGGTACCGGCGTGGCCCCGGCCATCAGAATGCCGTAAAAGCTGAAAAAGAAGTCAGAACCGGTAGGCAGCATAATGGCAACCTGTTCGCCCGGTTGCAGACCGTGGAAGCGCAGTCCGGCACAGACTGCGGCAGCACCCTGCCAGAGATGGGCATAGTCAATTTCCTCTTCCACCACACCCTTCTGGCCATAAAGCAGAAGATGGGTGCGTTCAGGATGAAGCTCGACATGCCAAGCCAGCGCTTCGATGAGTGTTGTAGCCTGCGTTGGCACTCCAGTTTCCGACGCCTCCGGAATCAAGGGAATATGACGGAGCTGTTCTTCCCCTTCTTCTGTCTCCAGTGCCAGGATTGCCCTGAGCAGGTCGCGCGGTGATTCCATCGTGGCAAATAGCTGTTCGGGCAGCGAAACGGAAAACTGCTTCTCGCACCGGAGCAGCAGTTCGATACGAGCCAGACTGTCCAGGCCGAGATCGCGTTCCAGCGAGCTGTCGATGGTGATATCAGCCTCTCTGTCCGGATGCAACTCAGCCAGCAGCTGCCGGATCAGCTCCAGCAGCTTTTCAGCCAAGCTGGTAGAATCCAGCCGGTTTCCGTCACCCACTGTCAGCTTTCCGTGCAATCAGTTCGTTCATCATTATGTTTATTATAAACGGTAACAGCCTCCTGTCATTCATCTGTGCTATGCTTGTTTTATGCGATTGATCTACAGGTTGCTGTTGATTGTTCTGCTAACTGTTGGCGGACTGTCGTTTTATATGATCATGCTTGAAGATCGGTTTATCTATTTTCCCGAGCTGCAGGTGCAGCAGACACCTGCGGCTGTGGGCCTTCTCTTTGAAGAGCATCGCTTCCAAACGTCTGATGGCATCATATTGCATGGCTGGTTTATGAAGCATCCTTCTGCACGCTTCACTGTGCTGCACTTCCACGGCAATGCAGGCAATATCAGTCATCGCCTTTCGCTTTATCGCCGCTGGCATCAACAGGGGCTTTCCGTGTTCGCATGTGATTATCGGGGTTACGGCAACAGTGATGGGAAGCCCGGAGAAGCAGGATTGTACGAAGACGGGCGGGCCGCATGGCAATTTTTGATTGATAAATCGGGAGTGGATCCGGCCAGTATCATTATCAGCGGCCGTAGTCTGGGCGCTGCCGTGGCGACAAAGCTGGCTACAGAGGTGCAACCGGCCGGAGTCGTTCTGGAAACACCATTCACCAATATTCCCGACATGGCAGCCTTCCATTACCCATGGTTGCCGCTTCGCTGGCTGGTGCGTAACCGCTTCGATACAGAGATCATGGTCAGTGGGGTTCATGCACCACTGCTGCTGATCAGTGCAAAAAATGATTCCATTGCACCGGAATTTATGGCTGAACGTATTATTGATACTGCCAGTAAACCCAAACGTCACGTCAGTCTCTCCGGTGGCCATAACAGTTTTGATGCAGTATCTGAGCAGCAATATATTGAAAGCTGGATAGACTGGGTTGATTCGTTGGACGGATCGACAGATTGATCCGGAATAATATGTTCCCCTCTCTTTATTTTCAGTAAAGCCTGAAGGTAAAAAATCCAGGCCTGCTTCTGAATAGCTACGCGGTGCACGATTGAAAGTCGGAGAGCTGTTAGGCCGGTAGCTTGGTCATATATAACAAGTTTCTCGTCAGAAGTAGGTTACATCGCTCACCAACGTAGAAAGAAGAGAGGCGGATCTGTGGGCGCAAGCGTTTGCCGGGTCGCATGAAAGGCTTTCAATTCAACACTCCGTAATCATTAACTATGCATGTATAGCGTGCATAGTGACCTGCACCCGAGGCTGTTTGAAATGAACCCTGAATTTTTGTGAGAAACTTATAAACACTAGCTAGCTTTAGATTACTCTCTTTTGGCATGTTTTATGCTTTGTTTTCAACGGATCTGTTGCCAACTGGTCAGTTTGTGATGCAACCGGTATGTTTTTTTATAGGTTGTATCCCTTTTATGCAGGCAATGGTAAGGGGTGTCTATGCAAGCTACGCATATTTGGCTTACTCTGGGAATTATCATGGCCTCAGTTTTTCCGGTATTTGGCCAGGCGACTGCCAGCCTTATGGAAATGAGTATCGAAGAGCTGATGCAAATAAAAATTGTTTCGGTGAGTAAGCGAGAGCAGAAGATTTCAGACACTGCTGCTGCTGTGAGTGTAATTACAGCTGATGATATCCGGCGTGCTGGTGCGCTGACTATTCCCGATGCCTTGCGTATGGTACCAGGCGTTGAAGTGGCACATATCAATGCGAATAAATGGGCAATCTCCATTCGCGGGTTTAATGGACTCTACAGTAATAAACTTCTGGTTCTGATTGATGGTCGTAGTGTTTATACGCCACTGTTTAGTGGTGTATACTGGGATATTCAGGATACGATGATTGAAGATATTGAGCGTATCGAGGTTGTTCGTGGTCCGGGCGGAAGCCTCTGGGGAGCTAATGCGGTTAATGGTGTTATTAATGTGGTCACTAAACACGCATCTGAAACCCAGGGGGGACTGATTACTGCCGGAGGTGGCAGCCACAACAGGGCTTTCGGCGCACTTCGTTACGGTGTTGAGTTGGGTGATAATGCCTGGTTGCGTTTATACGGCAAAGATTTCAAGCGTACAGCCTTCAAGAATTCGGTTGGGAATGCTGCTTTTGATGAGTGGCGTATTCCGCGCGGTGGTATGAGGTTGGACTGGAATCCTTCATCGAAGAGTAGAGTGAGGCTTTCGGCAGAGGCTTATAAAGGTTATGCCGAGCAATCTATTTCTCTGCCTTCGCTGATTCCTCCCTACACACAAGTGATTAATGATAGGGCCAGAGTTTCCGGCGGCTTCATGAATGCGAATTGGGCGCATGATTTTAGTGAAAATAATGATGCCCATATTCAGTTTTCATATGAACGTAGCTCACGCAGGGAAGTCACGCTTGGTCAGCAGCTGGATATTTTTGATATTGATGCAGAGCACCATATGGAGGTAGATACACATAATCTCACATGGGGGTTGGGTTATCATCTCACGCGTGATCGCATGGATAATAGTTTGACGATTATTTTTTCCCCGACAGAACACTCTTATGGTTATTACAGCTGGTTTGTTCAGGATGAGATCAGTTTTGCCGATGGCAGGGGTGTTCTGACTCTGGGCTCCAAGTTCCTACACGATTCCTATACCGGATTTGATTACCAGCCAAGTGGCCGTATACACTGGAATCTTAGTGAGAGACAGCAACTTTGGGGCGCTGTAAGTCGAGTGGTACAGACACCATCCCGACTCACTGATATGCGTATTAACTTTTTGAATATTCCTCCGGCAACGGTGCTTGCAATTATGCCGAGCGATACACTGGATTCGCAGAAAATGATTGCCTATGAGGTTGGTTGGCGAGCCCAGCCTTCTGAATCTCTTTCGCTGGATATGACCGGCTTTTACCATGATTACAAATCATTGATTACGAATATACCGGGAACACCGTTTTTTGAACCGGCACCGAGGCCACATCTGGTGTTGCCTTTGTTGCAATCCAATCAGTTGGATGGCCACAGTTTCGGGGCGGAGCTGGAGGTCAAATGGCAGGCTCAGGATTGGTGGCGCTTGATCGGCGTGTACGGTTACCAGAATATGAATTTGAAACACGCTGCAGGTACAACGATAGCTGCCTCAGCTCAGGCAGGTAACAGTCCGAGACAGAGTTTTTCAATACGTTCCCAGTTTAATCTTCCTTCCGATACCACTTTTGATATGAACTATTATTATACAGGCAAGTTGCGTAACTTAAATGTGTCAGCAAATAATCGAGTTGATTTGCGTCTTGCATGGAGGCCGGTGAAAGCCATGCAGTTGAGCCTGGTTGTCCAAAACCTTCTGGATTCGAGAACCTTTGAATTTAGTACATCAGCAGCGTCATCAGGAGTGCAGGTGTCTGCTGTGCCACGTTCTGTCTATTCTAAAATTGAGTGGGAATTTTAAAGGCTGATCATAAACGATGACTCTATATCAGCTGCGTAAACAGCCACATAACCGGAAGCGTCTGAGATCTATAAGCCAGCTTTTCATGCTGTTGCTGTTGCTTGGTGTATGGTCGCCACTACACGCTTCTGATGCATTCAAGGCAGAGCAACTCAAAGTGGCATTTATCTACCACTTTACCCAGTTTATAAACTGGCCAGAAGATGATCAGACGCATGCGAAGAAAGTTTTCCAAGTCTGCTTGAGCGGTAAAGGGCATGAACTCGAAGCATGGGGCAATATGAAGGGAAAGAAGGTTGGTGAACGTTCTATCCAGACTGCTGCCTGTAGCATATCAAGGTGCCGTGAATGTGATCTGGTGTTTACCACTTCATCAGCAGCGATAAAAGCACTCAAGAAGAGGGGCGTACTCACGATCAGTGAACAGCCTGGGTTTGCCGCTGCTGGCGGCGTGATAGAACTCTATACAGTCAAAGACAGACTTCGCTTCCGTATCAATGTGGATGCTGCTGAACGGGCCGGGCTGATCATAAGCTCCAGGCTGCTGAAGTTGGCTGATATCGTACATGACGGTGGTAAACCAACATGAGTAACCGTTTCCAGCAGATGACCATTCGAAAAAAACTGGGCTGGTTTTCCGGCCTGATCGTCTCTATTAGTCTGATGCTGGCATCTGTGATGTGGATGTTAATAGAGAGTGTTGAAGAGAGTGAAAAGTTAGAATCGATGTTGGAAATACAGGCACGTATGCTTGCCAGTAATATTGCTTCTACACTGGTATTTTCCGATCAGCAGACGGCACAGGAAGATCTTGCCTCGCTTAATGTTGATCAAAATATATTGGGCGCGGTGCTGTTTGATGCCGACGGTAATTTTTTCGCACAATATTCAGCCGGTAATACAGCTACGGAGAAGTTGCAGCATGAGGGATTTTATACTGAAGCTGATGCCATTCTTTATTACCATAACGTGACACTTTCCGGGAGTCGTGTTGGCACGCTGATGATCCGTAAATCTACCCGTTTCCTGCATGATGATATGCTTAACCGGGGACTGATAGGCCTGGCTATATTTACCGTTGTTTTATTATTCGCATTGTTCTTGTCCAGATTGATTTCACGTACGATTTCCGCCCCTGTTCAGAGACTTGCGCAGGTCATGGGAGAGGTGCGCATTCGCGGTGATTTCTCATTACGTGTGGATGAAGTTGGCGATGAAGAGCTGGCTGAGATGGGCCGAAGTTTTAATGCCATGCTTGATGAAATTGATAGAAGAGAGAGGAGTCTGGCCGGTTATCGTGATGAGCTCGAAGTGAAGGTGGAAGAGAGAACGGGGGAGCTGGAGCAGACCAAGGCTCTGCTGGAAGTGCAGAACCTTGCACTCTCCGAAGCGCTAGAATCCTCCAAATCCGCCAATAAGGCGAAATCCCAGTTTCTGGCAAACATGAGCCATGAGATCCGCACTCCGATGAATGGTGTTTTTGGCATGGCGGAACTGCTGATGGAGTCAGGGCTCAATCAGCGGCAATTACGCATGGCAGAAACGATCAAGAAGTCGGGCGACAACTTGTTGGAAATTATCAACGATATTCTGGACTTCTCCAAGATAGAAGCCGGAAAAATGGATCTGCATCTGATGGCCTGCAATGTGCGGGATATTCTTGAGGATATTGCCGAGCTCTATTTCGGGCGCGCCAACAGCAAGGGTGTGGAACTCTCCTGCATTGCACGCAACGGGGTGCCCGAGCTGGTTATGCTGGATCCAGTTCGTCTGACTCAGGTGCTGGGAAATCTTGCAGGCAATGCGGTGAAATTTACCGAGCAGGGCGAGGTGGTTCTGCAGGCAGAGGTTGAACAGCGAAATGGCAGGCTGTTGCTCTCATTTGAGGTGCGCGATACAGGTATAGGTATCGCCTCAGAACAGCTTGAACATATATTCACCAGCTTCGCACAGTCGGATGCATCAACGACACGCAGATTCGGTGGAACAGGTCTGGGGCTTACAATCAGCAGGGATCTGATCCAGTTGATGGGCGGCGAACTTAAGGTGGAAAGCCGGCTTGGTGAAGGATCGGTATTTCATTTCGCCATTGCGGTAGACGAGGTGGAAGCAAAGAACGGGCAATTGCTGGAGTACAGTCAGGATGAGGCGGCATCCATCCATGCTCTGGTTGTCGATGACCGTGAGGTGAATTGTGAAATCATCAAACATCACCTCGATGGCTGGGATATAAAAAATAAGGTATCCCATGATGGTCACTCAGCACTTAAGCGTATGCATGAGGCTGTAAATCGGGGAGAGCCGTTCAATCTTGTTATTCTCGATATGAATATGCCGGGCATGAATGGTCTGGAATTAGCCGATCATATTGTCGCGGATCAACAGTTTGCAGGCGTGAGGCTGATGCTGGTCAGTTCAGTGGCAGATCTGGAGGCGGAAAAACATATCTGTGACAGCAGGATTCAGTATAGGCTGAGTAAACCGTTGCGCCGGGCTGATCTGTTCCGAAGTCTGTTCAATCGGAGTCAAAGCGAAGGTGAATGGAAGGTGGCGACTACGAATATCACGTTTGCATTTGGGCGAATACTGCTGGTCGAGGATAATGCTGTGAATCAGCTGGTGGCGCAGCAGGTTCTGAAACGGGCAGGCCTGAGCGTGGATACAGTGGATAACGGCGAGAAAGCTGTTGCTGCCGTCAGAGATGGTAAATACGACCTTATATTGATGGATTGTCAGATGCCGGTGATGGACGGGTTGGAGGCAACTGCTCGTATCAGAGCATACGAGTCCACTCTGCCGGAGCCTCAGCATACGCCGATTATCGCGATGACGGCCAATGTGCAGCAAGAAGACAGGGAGCGCTGTATGGATTCCGGTATGGATGATTTTCTTCCCAAGCCATTTACCCTGGCATCAATAAAAAAGGTGCTGACTCACTGGTTAAACGAAACGGATAAGCTTGCAGAGGCTTTGAATGTGGAGGTGGCTCACAGGGAGGATTACGGAACTCATGTCGATATGCGGGTGCTCGAAGAGATTCGGGCTATCGATCCGGAGTGCGGATCGGAGCTGGTAAGCAGTGTGCTTGAAATCTATCTGCATCAGAGTATGCCGCAGCTGCTCCGGGATATACATTCGGCGCTCACTCGGAATGATATTGCTGAGGTTGCAAAAATTGCGCACAGCATGAAATCGGGAAGTGCCAATGTGGGGGCTATTCAGCTGGTTGAGTTTTGCAGCGAGCTACAACTGTTGAAGACGTCGGATCACATGGAACGGATCCGGGAACTGGTAAGCCTGATTGAACAGGAAGCGGAGATTGTGAATAAGCAGCTAATGAACTTGATAAAGGGTGCAGATGTATGAACCGTGAGGTGAATAAGATCATGCAACAGGCACATCTGGTTCTGGTTGTTGATGACGATCAGGTTGCACGCCTCTTGATGAGGCAGACGCTTGAAAAAGAAGGGTTTTCGGTGATTGAAGCGAGCAACGGAATCGAGGCACTGGAGCAGTTCGATACGGCGCATCCGGATATCATGTTGCTCGATTTAGACATGCCTGAAATGGATGGTTATGAGGTCTGTGTCGAGCTGCGCAAACGGCAGCAGGCACGTTATTTTCCAGTGTTGATGGTTACCGGTTATGAAGATACCGCATCAATCAACAGAGCCTACGATATCGGGGCGACTGATTTTATCACCAAACCGGTGAACTGGGCGTTATTACCGCATCGCGTGCGCTACCTTATTCGCAATGCAGAGTCGGTGAGCCAGCTTGATATGAGTGAACTCAGGCTTGCCGAGGCGCAGCGCATCGCTCATCTGGGCAGCTGGAACTGGGATATCGGAAGCGGAGAGATCTACTGGTCTGATGAGACATATCGGATTTTTAATTTGCAGCCGGGTGAAATTAAGCCGGATTACCAAACGTTTCTGAATTTTGTACACCCCGAGGACAGGCCTTCGGTAGAACATGCGGTGCAGCAGGCGCTGGAAACCAAAGGGTTATACCATATTGAGCATCGGATTATTGATGCCAAGGGTGATGAGCGGATTGTCCGGGAGCACGGTCAAATTAGTCTGAATGAGGCTGGCGAGCCTGTCTCTATGCTTGGAAGTGTGCATGATATCACCGATCAGCGACATATTGAGCAGCAGTTGATTCAGTCTCAAAAGATGGAGGCCATGGGTACACTTGTTGGTGGTATCGCGCATGAGTTCAATAATATGCTGGCGGGGATTACCGCTAACCTCTACCTGATAAAAAACAGCATGCAGAATCATCCGGATACGTGCAAACGTGTGAAAAGCATTGAATTGATATCATTCAGAGCATCTGAAATGATCAGGCAGCTGTTGATGTTTGCCAGAAAAAATAGCATTGAGAAAAAGTGTGTGATTCTGCCCTATCTGTTGCGTGAATCCATCAATCTGAACCGGGCAGCAATACCGAAGAATATAGACCTGGATTATGATTTTGCTGAAGGGTCTATGGTCGTGCATGGAGATGAGGCTCAGATTCAACAGATGCTGCTGAATTTACTCAACAATGCAAAAGATGCACTGGAGGGTGTCAGTGCCCCTCAGATACAGGTTAGTCTGCAACGATTTGAACCGGATGAGCTGTTTTACAAACGTAATCCCGAGGTTGCTGAGGGTACTTTTGCCCGTTTGAGCGTAAAGGATAATGGTGAAGGCATCTCTTCAGAAAATATTTCCCGTGTGATGGAGCCCTACTTTACAACCAAGAAGATTGGCAAAGGTACAGGTCTCGGTCTGCCGATGGTCTATGGTGTCGTACAGAGCCATAACGGTGTTCTGCAGATAGATTCCACGCCAGGCCAGGGAACCTCAATGCATGTACTGTTTCCGTTGATGGAGACCGAAACCGGCAGTGGTTTGAGTAACGATGTGACTGAACAGCCGATTGCTGAAGCTGAAGGTGAGATGCTGCTTCTGGTTGATGATGATGAAGAGATACTGGACGCAACCAGTGAGGTACTCAGGAGATTAGGGTATCAGGTTCTGGCGAGTGGTGACGGAGCAGAGGCGCTTGAGTTGCTGGTATCGCATCAGGTCTCTCTGGTCATTATAGATATTGTTATGCCGAAGATGAACGGGGTGGAGTTGCTGAGGCGAATACGCGCAACCAATCCGTCTATTCCGGTAATTTTCTCAACGGGTTATGATAAAGATGACGTGGTTCTGAATGCCGGACTTGAGCAGGATAATACTGCTGTGTTGAACAAACCGATGCGTGTTGATGATCTCAGTCGGCAGATCCGGACCATGATCTGATTTTCTGCCGGGATAGTTCCCTTAGGCAAGATAGAATGCCCAGGCCCCGAATTATCCGGGGCCTGGGCATTTGCAAACGGGAGTGCTGAAAGGGATGTGGCGATTAAGCTGCCAGCTCTGCGTTGTGATAAACCTTCTGCACATCATCACAGTCATTCAGGGCATCGAGCAGAGCTTCAAATGTTACCGCATCTTCACCACTGACACTGCACAGGGTTTGTGGCTCATAGGATATATCGTCCACCTCAAATTCGATGCCGGGCATGGCTTCAGTCAGTGCAGTCTTGATTTTGAAAAACTCGGTATTCGGAGCAAGTACGGTAATCATGCCGTCTTCGCCTTCGATATCGCTGACATCAATGTCAGCCATCATCAGTGTCTCCAGTACGGCATCTTCATCATCACCTTTAAATACAAAGACAGCCTGATGATCGAACATGTGAGCAACAGCGCCCGGACCACCGAGTTTCGCACCATTCTTGTTAAAGCACATGCGTACATCATTGAAGGTGCGCGTTGAGTTGTCGGTCAGGCAATCAACAATGACCATGCAGCCACCGGGTCCAAAACCTTCGTAGCGTGTGCCGGTATAATCTTCACCGCCGCCGCCTCTCGCCTTTTCAAGTGCACGTTCAATCACATGGGTTGGAACCTGATCTTTCTTGGCATTGTCCATCAGACGACGCAGGGAGAGGTTACCATTGGGATCATCACCGCCATTTTTGGCGCATACATAGATTTCCCTGCCGTATTTGGAGTAGACCTTGGTTTTTGCACCAGCGGTCTTCGCCATGGATTCCTTACGGTTCTGATAAGCTCTTCCCATATTATTCACTCTCACTTTAAACAAATACTTCTGTTGCACAGGGATTGATACCTGTTTCGACAGATTTCGGTCGCAATAGTAATCGGGAATGCGTCCGGATGGTACCGGAGGATTTCCGGTATTTACCTATGAGGGAGGGTTGCCTGTAGCCCGGTCAAATTAAGGGAATGATTAATATGTGATTGTTAACGATAAACAGCTGTGTTCAGCTTCTGCCCCAATCGTCTTCTAAGCGGATAATATCATCTTCAAGGCATGTCCCGGTTTGTATCTCAATGACAATCAACGCTTTCTCTTCATCGCTGTTTTCCAGCCTGTGTCTTGCTCCACGTTCGATAAACAGGCTATCGCCTGCTGTTACTTCCCATGTTTTATTGTTGATGGTGACAATGCCGCGGCCTTGTACAATAACCCAATGCTCATTTCGATGTGCATGTTTTTGGAGAGAGAATCTTTTGCCCGGGTTTATGATCAGCCGTTTCACCCGATATCCGGAGGGCTCATTGATATACTCTTCCCATCGTCCCCATGGGCGGTTATCCGAATCCAGCATCAGTCTCCACTTAGTGAATCATGCCAATCTTTGATATCTGACGTATGACACAGCTTTTGCAGCAGGGATGAAGCCATTTCCAGATTAGCATAGGCTGGTGTGCTGAGGGACTCACCCAGCTCAAACTGGTAACCGCGCACGCGCAGCAGGAATGTGGGTGGGGCAGCTTTACCGTACACCTGGCGAAAGGCATGCAGGATAGCGTGAGGACTCATGGCATGGCTGGTGTAGCTGTCGTTTTTTTCGGCTCTTATCCCCGAGAAATGCAGTGGCTCGGTGCATGACATATCGGCGTCGATAAACAGGACCAGTTCACGGCCCACAAGTTCGGTAATATCTTCCACCTGCAACTGCATATCATGTATGCATTCAACATCCGGCAGGTTCAGTGCCTCAGTTCGCCCGATCAGTTCCGGCCCTATGGCATCATCACCGCGCCCTGGATTACCATAACCGAAACAGAGTATTTTCGCCGGTTTGCTCACTTAGCGTTCTATCGTGCCATCGGCATGCTTGAACATGTTATCCAGCTTGGCTCCTGAGGCATCGAGCAGTTCCACCTGTAGCGGCATCTTGCCCAGTGCATGTGTTGCACAGGAGAGGCATGGATCATAAGCGCGCACAGCAACCTCCAGGTGATTCAGTAACCCTTCGGTCACTTCGTTACCATTGATATACTGATCTGCCACAGCACGCACAGAATCATTCATTGCCTGATTATTACTGGTGGTGGAGACAATCAGGTTGGCTTTTTCAACCAGCCCCTGCTCATCAATCTGGTAATGATGGAACAGTGTGCCGCGCGGCGCTTCAATGACACCGACACCCTCAGAGCGTTTGTTATGATCCTGTATAACCAGATCGTTGCCGCAGATGTCCGGGTCGTTAAGCAGATCCCGGATCGCTTCAGCACAGTGTAGAACCTCGATCATACGGGCCCAGTGATAAGCCAGTGTATCCTGTACAAAACCGCCATCGGCAAAGGCTTTGAACGTTTTGCGTGCTGTTTCGGCCATAGGTGTTGAGATGTAGTCGCAGTTGTTCACCCGTGCCAAAGGCCCTACGCGATACCAGCCATTCTCTTTACCCAGTTCTGTAAGATAGGGGAACTTCATATATGACCAGGGGCGAACCTCTTCACGGATCACATCCTGATAACCACGGTAATCAAACTGGTCGAAGATGGTTTCTTCGTTCGATGAACTCGCGCGAAGACCGCCGTGATAAAGCTCCAGTCCACCCTTGGTATCGACCATGCTGAGAAAATGACTCCGGATGGCAGCAAAACTCCGGTTTTCGGCATGGGTTGTGTGGATCTTCTCATTCAGATCTACTGCATCCTGTGACCAGAGCAGTATATCATCGATGTCTGCCAGCAGGGTGGTGCGCTCCTCTTGAGTCAGGGACTTGTTCATGCCGCCGGCAATCGCTGCAGCACCATGTACGCGCTTGCCTGAAATGGCCTTGATAATCTGTTGGCCGTACTTGCGCAATCTCACGCCTTTCAGGGCCAGATCCGGGTAGTCTTCAATCACACCGACGATATTGCGGTGAGCAAGGTTGGAGCCGAAGCCGAACAGCAGATCGGGTGAGGAGAGATGAAAGAAGTGCAGGGCATGTGATTGCAATACTTGTCCAAAATGGAGCAGGCGACGCAGCTTCTCTGCACTAGGAGTCAGGGTATCAACACCGACCAGTTGATCGATGGCTTTGGCTGCAGCCAGATGATGTGAAACAGGACAGATGCCGCAGAGGCGTTGTACAAAGAACGGGACTTCCCAGTAGGGGCGGCCCTGAATGAATTTTTCAAAGCCGCGGAATTCAACAATATGCAGGCGAGCTTCAGCGACCCTGTTCTGTTCATCGAGTAGCAGTGTGATTTTACCATGCCCTTCGACACGGGTAACCGGATCAATCGCGATGCGGCGTAGTTGTGGGGTAGCTGCGTTCGTTTCCATATTCATTCCTTAATCATAGCTCAGCATAGATTTTGGCAGAGAGGGCTCTTTACCTTCAAGGAGGTCGGTTAATACCTTCATGAAGGCATCCGCTGGTGGCGGGCAACCCGGCAGATAATAATCCACCTTCACCACTTCATGTATCGGATGTACCTTGTTCAACAGCAGGGGGAGCTCCACATCGTTGGGAATCTGCGGGTTTTCCACGCCGATACCTTCTATATAGGACTCAACCAGACACTCGGAGAGCTCAAAATGGTTACGCATGGCAGGCACGCCGCCATTGATGGCACAGGCACCGACAGCAATCAGGATCTTGCAGTTTTCACGGAACTCTTTGAGTACATGTACGTTATCCGCGTTGCACAGGCCGCCTTCAATCAGGCCGATATCACAGGGGCCGCAATGTTTGATGTCTGTGAGAGGGGAACGGTTGAATTCCACATGCTCAAGCAGGGCAACGATCTGTTCATCAATGTCGAGGAAGGACATATGGCAGCCGAAACATCCGGCCAGTGAGGTGGTGGCAACGCGTATTTTACTCATGATCTTCTCTCGGTTTTTTTAGTGAAACTTCGCCGAGGTCGGTTTCAGCGACAGAGTGCAGGTCAAAGGTGCGGCGCCCGATTGGGACTTCATAACCGTGCTCCTTGATCAGGATTGCACCAACCGGACAGATATGGGCGGCCAAATCATCCAGCTCGATATCGGAGTCTTTCAGTTTTCCGGTCGGGGAGTTGACGATCAATTGTGCAGCAAGACCGCGTCCTGAAACGGCAAACACATCCTTGCCATCCACCTCGCGACTGGCACGTACACACAGCTCGCAAAGTATGCAGCGATCCCGATCCAGCATAATGGAGTCATGCGTAGCATCGACCTTGCGCTTAGGGAAAAACTGAGGGTAGTGACCATCGAGCATATCAAGATGGTATGCCACCGCCTGCAGCGTGCAGTCACCGGTTTTTTCACAGGTCGGACAGAGATGATTACCCTCGACAAAGAGCATCTGGGTGATCGTTCTGCGTACTTCGGCCAGCTCTTCACTGTTATTGATAATCTCCTGATTATCCTGAGCAGCGGCTGTACAGGCGGAAGCAGAACGCCCGCCCACATCCACGGTGCAGAGTTTGCAGCTGCCATGGGGTGACAGGCCGGGTTTGTGGCAGAGATGTGGGATATAGATACCGGCAGCAAGGGCCGCATCCATGATGGTTTGTCCCTCTTCAAACGGAACCTGAACCCCGTCGATTGTAATCATTTTAGTGCTCATATTATTTCACCATTGAGGGCACAGAGTTCACAGTAAACACATCATGGACTGCGTGCTGGAATTTGCTGATACAGCTGTAGCGTAGGTCGAAAGGATTCAATGCTGATTTCTCTTTGTACTCTCTGCGTACGCTGTGGTTCAAGGTTGTAATCATAAATGCGCCTCCGCATCATCACGCCTGGTGATGGCCCGCGCTTTAGCCAGTGAACCGTCCAGATCAAACTCCGGTTCCATCTCCCTGTGCAGTAGCCGGTTTTCAAACAGTTCAGGGAAATATTTTAGCCCGTCGCGTATCGGATTGGCTGCTGTTGCCCCCAGACCACAGTGGGAGTGGCATGCAACCAGTCCGGAAGTGTGTTTGATCTCTTTGATATCACGAGCCGTAGCATGACCGTTGCATAGCTTGTCCATGCCATTCTTGAGTAACTGTGTGCCGACCCGGCAGGGTGTACAGAAGCCGCAGCTTTCATGCGCAAAGAAGTGGCTGAAGTTGGCTATGACAGCTAGCAGATTACGGTCTCTATCGAAGATCATAAACGAACCACCGGTAGCCAGGTCTTCAAATGCGATGTGGTGCTCGAAGTGATCGGACCCAATCAGTTTTCCTGCAGGTCCACCGATCTGTACGGCCTGTACATGCTCCGCACCTGCATCATCAAGGACCTGCTGTACGGTGATGCCGAATGCATATTCGTAGATGCCCGGACGTGCACAGTCGCCGGATACCGAGAGCAGCTTGCTACCCTTGGACTGCCAGGTGCCATGACTCTCAAACCAGTCGTGGCCGTGCAGCACGATTTTTGCGGCTGCCGCCAGTGTTTCCACGTTATTCACAACGGTGGGTTCTCCCCAGAGCCCACTTGTGACCGGGAAGGGCGGACGTATGCGTGGAATGCCGCGTTTCTCTTCGATCGATTCAATCAGGGCAGATTCCTCACCACAGATATAGGCACCGGCTCCGACCACGATAGCGATATCAAAGCTCTGCCCGAGCATATTGTGTCCCAACAGTCCTGATTCACGCCGGTTTTGCAAAGTGGCTTCCAGAGCCTCCAGCATATAACGGTATTCACCGCGCAGATAGAGGTAACCCTGTGTGGCACCGATAACAGAAGCGCAGATGCTCATGCCTTCAAATACCTCATCGGCATGGCTGTTGAGCAGGACACGATCCTTGAATGTGCCCGGTTCACCTTCATCAGCATTGCATACCACATAACGGGTCTGACTTTCTGCATCACGGCAGAAACGCCATTTCATACCGGTAGCGAAACCTGCACCACCGCGCCCTTTCAGACCGGAGTTGGTGATCTCATCGAGTATCTCATCGGAACTGCGGCCTTCCATGGCTTTCAGTGCAGATCCCGGCTCAAAGGATTCGCTCAGTAGTAGCCCCTCTTTACGGATGTTGTTGCCGATCTTAAACCAGCTGGCAGGCCAGCAGGAAAAATCCGTATCCGATTCAACCAGCTCTGCCATGTGATCAATCACATCGCTGGAGATCGAGGTCACTGTGCGGCCGTTGACCAGAGCCGAAGGGCCGTGATCGCACATGCCGATGCAGGATGCCTGAGATATGGAAACGCGTCCGTCAGCACGTGTTTCATCGGGTATCACGTTTAATCTTTCACAAAGCCGGGACATCATATCCAGAGCACCGCAGCTGGTGCAGTTGCTGAACAGGATATCAAAAGATCCACGCGGCTGACGATGGAAAAAGGCATAGAACTCGACCACGGATTCTACCTGTGCGCGTGGTAGCTTCAGCTTTTCGGCAATGCTTTTGATGGCCTCATCGGAGATGTATCGTGCTCGCTGCTGCTCATCAAAAAGTACATGCAGCAGGTGATTGGAGCTGTTGCGTTTGTTTTCAGTTGTCATGGCTAATCCATTGAAGGTTTGTTTTCACCATTATAACAACAATCACTCATCTTGTAAGTGGCTATTTAGGATGAGTGGCAGAATGAGACGTGGGCTGCTGCAATCACAGCTTGACCAAGGGATAGGCCGCCATCATGGGTCGGCAGCTGCCTGTGTTGCAGTGCAGGCAGGCCCTTTTTCTGCAGTGTTGCCGCAAGGCCAGTGGAGAGCAGGCGGTTCTGGAATACGCCACCTGAGAGGGCAATGGAATCAAAGTGGTGTGCTTCTTTTAACTTGAGAGTCACCGCACTCAGAGCGTGGATCAGGGTGTGATGGAAACGCGATGCGATGATTGCTGCCTCGGTGCCCCGTTGAAGGTCTCTCAATAGCTCCAGCCACATCGGTTGCCAGTTCAGTTGCAGGCATAGGCCTTCATCAATGCTGTATGCGTAGGTTTTGGTTTCATGCTCGAAACAGGTGGAAGCAAGCTGCTCCAGCGCGATGGCAGCCTCTGCCTCAAAGCCCACTTTCTCGCGACAGAGACCGAGGGTGGCTGCAACAGCATCGAAGAGTCGGCCGCATGAGGAGGCTTGTGGTGCATTCAATCCCCTGTCGATCATGGTCTGCAGCATCTGAACCGGTTTGCTTTTGAGGAATTGTATGATCTCTATGTCGGTGAATCTGTCGAATACCTGTTCCCGGATCGGTAGCAGGTGTGCCATGGTATTGCGCCATGGTTCATGAATAGCGGCCGCCCCACCGAGCATGGCGGCAGGTTTGAAGCAGGCCAGACGCTGGAATCCGTGATAATCGGCCAGCAACAGCTCACCACCCCAGATGCTGCCGTCATCTCCGAATCCCAGCCCGTCCAGCGCAATACCCAATACCGGTTTTGAATTGATCGGCAGGCCGTTATCGGCCATGACCGATGCAATATGGGCATGGTGATGTTGTACGGCTGTGATTTTGACTCCATGTTCCCGGGCCAGTTTCTGGCCCCATTGCGCGGAGAGGTAATCCGGATGCCTGTCGATGACGAGATGTGCAGGTGTTTTTTTTTTGAATACGGCATCCACCTGATCGCTGAAATGCCGGTAGATGCTTTCCTGTTCGAGATCACCGATGGCCTCTGTGATGGCAGCCTTGCCACGGGAGACCCGACAGATACTGCTTTTCAGCTCCCCGCCCAGTGCCAGTATATCCGGTGCTGCCTCAAATCCTTCAGGCAGCGGGAGGGCGATGGAAAAGGGGTTCTCCATGTTTAGCAGATGCGCGGTAGCTGTTCGCCAGCCAGCCAGTCCACCACACGCTGACCACCGAAGGCGGTCTGCATAACAACCAGATGACGATCGTCCTCAGTGACGGCTCCGATGATGGCGGCATTCAGGCCTTGCGGGTGCTGCTGCATCACGGTCAACAGTGTCTCGGCAGATGCTTCAGGGCAGATACAGACCATCTTGCCCTCATTGGCGATATACAAAGGGTCAAGGCCGAGCAGTTCACAGGCGGCTTTCACTTCTATACGTATGGGGATCTTTTCTTCTTTTATGTGTATACCCACAGCAGATTGCCTGGCCATCTCGTTGAGTGTGGTAGCCAGCCCTCCACGGGTGGGGTCGCGCAGGCAGTGGATATCCGGTACAGCTTCAACCATTGCTGCGACCAGTGTGTGCAGGGCTGTAGAATCGGAAACCATACTGGTTCCGAATTCCAGCCCTTCACGGCTGGAGAGGATGGCAACACCATGATCGCCGATAAAACCGCTTAAAATGATGGCATCGCCGGGCTCTGCACGTTCTGCCGATATATGGATACCTTCAGGCAGCAGGCCGATGCCGGTTGTGCTGATGAACACACCGTCACCCTTACCGCGTTCAACCACTTTGGTATCACCGGTGATAACCGGTACACCTGCATCGCGGCTGGCTTTTGCCATGCTGGTCACAATACGATCCAGATCGGCAAGCGGAAAACCCTCTTCGAGTATGAATGAGGCGGAAAGGTAGAGTGGTACGGCCCCGGATGTGGCTACATCGTTGATGGTGCCATGTACAGAGAGGGAGCCGATATCACCGCCGGGAAAGAAGAGGGGGGAGACAACATGGGCATCGGTGCTGATCACCATACGTCCCGCCTTGACTTCAAAAGCACTGGCATCGTTTCCCCGGCGCAGAAGATCGTTATCCAGATGCCGGATAAACAGCTCCTCAATCAATGTGGCAGATGCTCTGCCGCCACTGCCATGAGCCATCTCAATGACACCGTTTTTTATATCCAGTCTGCTCACTGTTTTACCACCTCTGTTCCCGAATGCACTTATCGATGTCTCCCATAAGCATAATAGGCAGCACACGCGCCCTCGGATGAGACCATGCAGGCGCCTTTGGGCTCTTCCGGTGTGCAGGCGGTGCCGAACAGGACACAGGCATCGGGATTGCTGATACCGCTCAGGACGGCAGGGCAGATACAGCCCTTGATATCCGCTGATCTGATCTCCTGCATATCGAAGCGTTTCTCCGCATCGAAATCGCCATACTCCAGCTTGATGCGCAGGGCACTATCGGGCAGTTGCCCCAGACCCCGCCATTCGAACAGTGGCCGCAATTCAAAGACCTCATCCATCAGGGCCTGTGCCTTTGTGTTGCCGCTAGCGGTGACCAGACGTGTGTACTGATTCTCCACATCGCTTCGACCCTCATTGATCTGGCGTACCAGCATCAATGTGGATTGAATCACATCCAATGGTTCAAAGCCTGCAATGACCAGAGGCATCTGATACTGCTTGCAGCAATCGGCGTAGGCATGGCTGCCGATAATCGTACTGACATGCGAGGGGCCGAGGATGCCATCGATCTTTGCATCTCCGGCGGAAAGGATATGGGCCATTGCCGGTGGTGTTTGCACATGGTTACAGTAGACGCTGAAGTTGGTCAGTTGCATGGCACTGGCGGTTTTCAGTACAGCCGCAGTTGGTGGCGTGGTGGTTTCAAAACCGATAGCAAAAAATACGACCTGTTTGTCCGGATTGTTGCGGGCAATATTTAGCGCATCGGTGGGTGAATAGATCATGCGGATATCCGCACCGCGCGCTTTCGCCTTGTGCAGACTGTCGCGTTTGCCTGTCGGTACACGCATCAGATCGGCATAGCTGCAGAGGATAACATCGTTCTCTTCTGCCAGTTTGATCGCAGCCTCTATGCGGCCTGCCGGCAGTACGCAAACCGGGCAGCCGGGGCCATGTACGAACTGCAGATTATCCGGCATCAGATCAATGATACCAAAACGGAAAATCGCATGGGTGTGACCACCGCAGAACTCCATCAGCCTGTATGTGCGAACAGGCCTGACTTCGGTCTTGATCAATGCTGCAAGCGCCTGTGCGGTCTCCCTGTCACGGAACTCATCGACGTATTTCATGCTTCTGTTTCCTGAGCACGCAATTCCGAGAATAGGGCCAGTGTTTTTTCCGCCTCCTCTGGATCGATGCGCTCCAGTGCAAAGCCCACATGTACCAGCACATAATCACCGATGGCAATCTCATCCAGCAGTTGGGTGGAGACCTCTTTGCGGATGCCATCAAGTTCAACGACGGCAGTGGAGGCTGCACTATCCAGTGATTCAACTCGGGTAGGGACTGCCAGACACATCAGCTGACCGTGCCCTGATCGGTGATGCCGGTCTGTGCCAGGGTCTGATTAAGTTTGATCCAGTTCAGCCAGTTGCTCATACCCTCACCGGTTGTGGCGGAGAGTTGCAGGATCTTGATGCCGGGATTGATGCGGCGGGCATAGTCACAGCAGGCCTCCAGATCGAAATCGACATAGGGCAGCAGATCGATTTTGTTCAATATCATCAGATCAGCGGCATGGAACATATCCGGATACTTCAACGGTTTATCTGCACCTTCGGTAACAGAGAGGATCACCACCTTGCTTGCCTCACCGAGATCGAAAGCGGCGGGGCAGACCAGGTTGCCGACATTTTCGATAAACAGGGTGCTGCCGGTCGCAGGTTTCAGCTCATCCAGCGCGTGGCCCACCATATGGCCGTCAAGATGACACCCTTTGCCGGTATTGATCTGAATCGCTTTCACACCGGTTGCCCGGATGCGATCGGCATCCACGCTGGTCTGCTGGTCACCCTCAATTACAGAGACAGGGGAATCGCTATCCAGTGCCTTGATCGTTTCAGTGAGCAGCGTGGTTTTGCCTGCTCCCGGGCTGGATACCAGATTCAGCGTCAGGATACCGCGTTCATTGAACCAGCGGCGATTGGCCGTCGCATATTGATTGTTCTTGGAGAGGATGTCTTTTTCAATACTCACCAGTCGTGCCTGATCCATACCCGCTACATGCACACCGGCTTCACCCAAGCTGTAATCATGATGACCGTGCCCATGGGAGTGGTCATGCGTATGATCGTGGGCATGTTCATGGGGGTGTTCGTGAGAATGGCCATGCTCCTGATCTTCACCGCAACCGCATACTGTACACATTATTCAACCTCTACATGTTTGATTCGCATCTCGTCACCCTGCCTGATCTCAATCGGATAGTGTTCGCAGAGTGGGCAGCCATCGAAGCGCTGACTGATCTCGACTTCACTTGAACAGGTGGCACACCACCCCTTGCCGGGAACCTCATCAATCTCCAACCGGGCACCTTCGACCATCGTACCTTTGGCCACGGCATCAAAAGCAAAGGCCATCGCTTCGGCCTCTACACAGGAGAGTCTGCCTATCTCAAGCCGGACTGCTTTTACCCTGCTGTACTGCTTAATCACAGCCTGTTCCTCGACGGTCTCGATAATACCTTCGCAAAGTGACAACTCATGCATGTCTGTTTCTCGCTGCGCTGCCACTCATGCCCATAGATCACATCCTAGTTGATCTGTAATCTCCCGCAATGCGCGATGTATTTATAAGCCACACCTGCTTGCTGATCTTGGAAAGTGCCTCAAATCGGAGACAGCCAGGTGGCCTGCGATCACCTGTCCGAATGCATCAATGACTGGCCACTTTTAGTCCCGATGGTGTAAAAAAATCAGGATCAGACTGAGGTTGATTTGCCCGGTGTATGAATCCTCACTTCTGATTGGCGATGGTTTTGAAATCTGGAGTCAGGCGACCAAATAAGCACAAGAGTTTAACATTGTACTTGTTCGGGGGGATTACCGTTCCAGACGACGACTTGATTGGATGCGGTTAAGGTACCTGTAAAGCTTCAGCAGCACCACAGATGATGGGCTGATCTCTCTGTATCAGCCGGCTTTACATACGTGCCCCCCTGCAATCCCCCCAAGCTATTCCAAATCCAGCTCATCAACAAAGACACCCACGATGCGGACAGGATTGGATATCCAAGATATTTATCGATTATTTCGGGAAGTAGAGCATCCTGTGTTCGGCTTTTACCTTCGATGAAACGTTTCTTCGAAACGCCCCCTGATTCCGGATGATTACATCCTATCAGGCTTTACGTTTTACACAGCCTGAGTCAAAAGCGGCCGTTCGATTGTGGTGTTTTGGTGACATCTAATATTTTACGGGCAAGTCCATCACCTGTTATTTAGGGTTGTTCGAATTAATTGCGATAATTTAGTGAAAGCAAAAGGTTTACTTAGTACAAAAATAGTGTCTAAATCACCATCTTCTAAGGCACGGTCTTTATCATAACCGGTCATGAAAATAATGGGCATATTTTTTCCTGATTGTCGTATAGAAGTGGCTAGCTCTACCCCGCCCATAATTGGCATAACAATGTCTGTGAGAAGAAGATCAAATTTATGCGAGTTAAGCTTAATAGTATTCATAGCCTCCTCACCATTACCAGCCACTACAATTTGATAACCAAGCTCGCTTAATGCCTCACCAGTTGCCTGACGCATATCCTCATCATCATCAACAAGAAGTATTGTCTCGCCTTGCCCCTGGATCGTCGCATCTGATATTTTGCTGATGACTTCGACCTGCTGTTCTAACTTCGGCAGATAGACCTTAAAGGTTGCTCCTTTATCTATAGCACTTTCCAGTTCAATCACTCCATGGTGCTGTTGCACTACCCCAAAGACCATGGAAAGACCAAGTCCTGTTCCTTTGCCTGCGCCCTTTGTAGTGAAAAATGGCTCAAAGATCCTGTTCTGCTTTTCTATTGGGATACCATGGCCATTATCCGACACAGTTAGTTGAATAAACTTCTCTGCCTTGAGGTCGGGGTGCGTCCTTCTGAACAATTCATCTGCACAAAATGATTCAACCTTACAGTCGATTGTTGGTTGAGAGGTGTCAGCAAGTGCATCATTTGCATTATTCAGCAGATTCAGAATTAACTGTTGCAACTGCGTAGCATTCCCTTCCACAAATATCCCTTGTGTAGTAGTACTATGTTTGAAATTGATGTTTTCAGGAATACCACTGCGAGCAAGCTTTATTGCCTCTTTAAAGAACGGGGTGAATTCAAAGGTTTTCATCTCCACTTTATCTTTACGAGAGAAAGCGAGCATTTGCTTGATCATGTCCGAAGCCCGATTACTCAGGGCTTCTATATTTTCGAGCTTTTCGATGGTTACTTTTTTATCATCAACTTTTCTCTTTGCCAGGAATACATTGCCTGTAATGCCTGACAGCATGTTGTTGAAGTCATGGGCAATACCTCCCACTAATGTTCCAATAGCCTCCATTTTTTGTGCCTGGTGATACTTGGCTTCAAGTTCTTGATATTCAGTCATGTCTTGCTGTAGTGAAACATAGTGGGTTGTTTTACCCTTCTCATCATAGATCGGTGCAATAGATGTCATTGCCGGATAGAAACTGCCATCCTTTCTTTTATCAATCAGCGTACCACTCCAGGTATCACCAGCAGCAATCGTTTCCCATAATGCTTTGTAATAAGATGGATCTTGAGCCTCACTTTTAAGAATGGATGGTTTTTTACCTATGGCCTCTTCTGAATGGTAGCCTGTGATTTTTGTAAATGCT
>Ga0316204_10002537_pt1 | contig 40765 bp, 42 predicted proteins | sample 6monrhotite_MG_2_FD_205661 | JGI IMG/M metagenome (GOLD analysis project Ga0316204, IMG submission 205661) | Microbial mat bacterial communities from mineral coupon in-situ incubated in ocean water Damariscotta River, Maine, United States -... | ecosystem: Environmental > Aquatic > Marine >...
CTAATGGGTTTACCCATATTACTTGCTTTTTCAACAGCTTCTATTTCAGCTGAAATATCCACATATTTGCCATCAACAATTTTTTGCGGTAATTGCATGAAATGAGGCAATAACAAGCGTCCTTTTTCACCAATGAACATCGCCCCTTGGTCCGGTAATTGACCTTCACCAGCTACTTTAGCATCTAAAGACATTTTATCTTCCATAGATGCGTCTTCATTTTCAGAATTAGTTTGAACTGCAGCATTAGGTAGTTTTAAGTCTTCATGCATCGCAGGTGAGCCCGGCCCATCTGACCATATCCATTTTAAAGTGTCTGCGGTATATGCCGTGCCTGGAAATTCATAAGTAACCATATTATTCTCCGGAAACCCAAATCCATTCGAAGCCCTACACTCATTTTTAATAGTCATGGGTACATCTAAGGCTAATGCGTTATACGGGGTATCAAAAATATGAACGCCCATATCACCTAAGGTTCCGCAGCCATAATCCATAAGTTTACGCCAGTTGCCCGGATGATAAACCCCTTCTTTATAAGGTCTTTCAGCAGATGTCCCTAGCCAAAGATTCCAATCTAGCGTAGCTGGAACTTCATCTTGACCCTCAGGAGCTGGACCATCATACCCCCAATTCTTAGGTGACCAAGCTCGTACCGTATGCACTTTTCCAATAATACCAGATTGAATTAAAAGAGTTGCTAATTTATAGTCATAAAAAGAATGCACCTGAATGCCCATTTGGGTAATCAGTCCTTTTTTAGTAGCCACTTTATTCATCTCACGAGCTTCTGAAACATAATGAGTCAAAGGTTTTTGACAGTATACGGACTTATTAAAACCCATTGCCATTAATGAGGCTGGAGCATGAGTATGATCAGGAGTTGAAACAATTACTGCATCTATTTCATCTTTCATCTCTTCAAGCATTAGCCTGTAATCTGTAAAAGTCTTTGCATTTGGATGCAATGCTTTTGCGGCAGCCAGATTATCTGCATCTACATCACAAAGCGCTACAACATCTACTTTTGCGTGCGATGAAATATCCCTCAAATCTTCACCACCCATATTACCAACCCCTATATGAGCCGTGCGAAGGCGTTCTAATTTTTGTACTATTTCTGGTTTACTTTTTTCTTCTTCTTTACATGCCAAAAAAATGGAGGGCATGACGGCAGTTGAAGAAGCTAGAATAGCTGATTTTTTAAGAAAGTCTCTTTTTTTCATAGGTTGGCGAATGATATGATTATAATTCTTTGATTTTAATGTTTCGAAACCAAATTGGGCTCGAATGGTCTTGTAGACCTATATATCCAGTTTTAAATTTACCATAATCTGGACTGTTTTTCCACTTATCGGAATTTTTCTTTTCGTACCAATCATCTGACCAGGGCACAAATGATAAAATTTGCTTTCCGTTTAACCAATGTTCAACCTTTTCAGGAGTGAAAATTATTTTAGAAGAATTCCACTCTCCTACAGGGTTTAAAACCTTTTTCGTTGAATCAGCGGGATGCATGGCATAATCTGAAGCAGTGCGTTGTAAGGGTTTTAATTCATGAGGTTTTTGGTCGTACCCTAAACTAGTGTTGTAAGCAGTTAAATCGTGTATCTGGGCATAATTTTCATCATCAATTAGTTGGTATTCTGGCGATACCACAGGGGGACCTTCGTACCCTTCTTCTACATGATAAAAAATTCCACTATTTCCGCCTTTAGGTAATTTCCATTCTAAGTACAGTTCAAAATTGTCGAACTTCTTAGCTCCAAAAATAATGTCTTCGCCACCAGTATAGTCCTGTTCTAAACCTAATTTCGTATCAAAAGTAAGTGTACTATCTTTTATTATCCACCCTGGTGGGAGTCTATCTGAATTGTATCCGCGCCAACCATTTAAAGAGCTGCCATCAAATAGGTAAACCCAACTGTTATCGTCAGGTTCTATTTTGGCTATGGCGACTTTGTTTTCAGATTTCTTTTCGTTGCAAGCAATAATGAGGGCAATTGAACAAATTAAAGCAACAATTCTTGACATCAGCTTCTAATTTTTGGGTTGGTTAACTCCTTTAAAACTAAAAACAAAATTTAGAATAGTTCTATTTTATTAGGCTTATTTTAGATTCAGGATATTCTCTAACCAAGCTCTAAAAGAATAAAAGTTTTGAGGGGCTACGCCGTGACCTACCGGAAACTCTTCAAATTTGTGGTTCACTCCTAGTTTTTTAAGAAAAACAGGGGCGCGTTGTGCCCATTCAATTGGAATTACCTGATCAACTTGTCCGTGAGAAGCATAGACATTCAAGTTTGAATGGTCTTTGCCTTTGTATCCATCAGTTAATATACCTTCATTAATATAACCACTTAAAGCAATTACATTTTGTATTTTTTCAGGATTAGAGAGTGCTAAGGCATAGCTTAGAATTGTTCCCTGGCTGAAACCCAATAAGGTGATGTTTTTTTTATTTAAATTATAGGCCTTACATGCGTCTTCCATAAAGGTTAACATCTTTTCACATGAAAGAATTGCTTGCTCATCATCACTCCATTTACCATTTTGGGCATCAAAATTTATAGCATACCACGCATAGCCGTAAGGTTCTAAATTATAGGGCGCCCGTACGGAAATAATGAATAACTCTTTTGGGAGTTCACTTGCAAATGAAAATAAATCTTCTTCATTGCTGCCATAACCATGAAGCATAAATAGAACAGGCGTTTCAATAGTTTTTTGATTGGCAGGACGTACTAGGTATTCTAAAGAAAGTGAAGGTTGGGACATTGTTTAATTTTCAGTAATCAGCTAATAAAAGTAAACCATTTTTGAAAATAGCTTCCTAAAACAGGAATTTCCTTTTTATTGCCATTCATGGCTTGAATAAATCCAAATCCCCAAAGCAGAAGATATGCTAAATACAAACCTAATGAGGCAAAGGCTATCCCAGTAAATGTAAGTACAATAGCAACGGCATGGAATAATAAATGGATTCCGAATGCCTGTCGAATATGAAATCTTGCAAAGGCATTTTTAGATTCTAAGTTCATAAATATGGCAATTAAACTACCAATAATCGTGAAATATGCCACTAGGGCTGTCGTTTTGCCAGTAGTAACTTCGTCTTTAGCCATTAAAATCTAGTTTACCATTGTTGATGATACCATATACTTTTCCTTTCATTTTCTGGTTAAGAAATATGGTATTTTTTGATTTTGAAAATATATTTTCTTCTTGAAAAGAATATTCTTCATCAGGATTGAAGAGCGTTAGGTTTGCCAGCGCCCCTTCTTCAAATGTAGGGTTAGCAATACCAAAACGTTCTCTTCCTTTAGTGAGACTTGTGATAGTTTTATCTAACTCAAGGATTTTATTAAGCGCGCCAAATGCACTTTCTAAACCAATGGTCCCATACGATGCGTTATCAAATTCCACCCTTTTTTCTTCAATATCAATAGGTCTATGGTCAGTTGTGACATAGTCAACGGTGCCATTTAGCAGTCCTTTCAAAAGGGCTTTATTGTCTTTTGATGTGCGAAGAGGGGGCTTTACTTTAAACCTTGTATCAAAACTTTCTAATTCGGAATCGGTCAAATACAAATTATGTATCGCCACACTTGCAGTTACATCTAATCCTTTTTTCTTAGCCTCCGCAATAAGTTTAACGGACCCTAAGGTTGAGATTGTCGGAATATGAAGTTTACCACCAGTATATGCTAAAATATTGAGGTCACGGGCAATTTGTAGCTCTTCTGATAATGCTGGTATTCCCTTTAGACCTAGTCTCGTTGAAATTTCTCCCTCGTTTACTGTTCCATTTCCTTTGATGGACGTGTCTTCAGGATATGAAAATACTAGTCCTCCAAAATTTTGCGCATACAGCAATGAAATTTTTAATAGATTACTATCAGAAACGGGTGTTTTATAATCGTAGTACCCTACCGCACCCATCGTCTGCATATCGTAAAGTTCAGCCAAAGCTTCTGATTTACTGGCTATTGTCAATGCTCCTAATGGATGCAAATTAACTGTGCTTGAACTAGCTCTATCCTTTAAAAAAACAATGTCTGAACCAGAATCTGGAACAGGGTTGGTATTCGGATTTAGAAGAATATCTGTGAATCCGCTTTTAGCAGCAACCTTTAAGCCATTGAATATTGTTTCTCGCTCTTCAAAGCCCGGTTCACCAAAACTAACGCTTGTGTCAAACCAACCAAGAGAAACATGAAGGTTATTGACTTTAATTTCTTTTGCACCATTTGGAAGTTCGATACTTGCGGAAATTTTTTCAATCTTACCATTTTTAATATGGATATCCCTTTTTTTCTTATGAATAGCAACGTTTGAAGGAGCAATTATTTTAGCAGATTTAAGAAGTATGTTCATGCAAGCAGTTTTTGAATCAGCAATTCCAACAGAGCGAAAACCAAGGCAAAAATAACAAACCATTTCCAATAGTTAGAAATAGTGTTGTCATTAGATAGTTCATTAAAAAGTTCTGGTATTGTATTTTGTAAGGAGACGCTATCCATTTCGCTAATATCTATATAAGACAATAAACTTTCATCCCTTGCATAATTAAAACTAACATGTTGCAAGGTGTCCGTATTATTGACCACTGCATAAATACCAGCTTCTTTTGGGTTATCGGCAAAAGACAGACTTACTTTATTTGCAAAAGACTGTTGTCTAGGAATAAATTCTATTTCACCTTTTTTTAGATGAACAATATTATCTTTTTCTAGGGTAGTAGCAATATCAATCTGATTTTGGCCACTCATTTTTAAATACAGGGTGCGTTGTTTTAGACTTGACGCGCCAATATTAAAAAAAGTAGGAACTATAAGTGGCGATGCTTGAAAATTAGAATGCTCTATTGCAATGGGCGCTGTAAAAACATAAGTATTATTAGCGTTAATAAGATAAGGTTCGCCATTGGAAAAAGAAATTATGGCAGAACCATTTTTATTTGTTTTATAGTATTGATTAGTTGTTGGGTATTCAAAATTGGTAACCTTTTCCTCAAAAACATTTTGATATAGCGGATGGTCAAAATTAATTTGTGATATTGGCAGTTCAAGTTCAATTTTCTCTTGCAATTGTAGTCTACTCAATCTATTCAAAAGTGAATTATAAGATGCTATGTTTGTTTTCTCAGATGGTATAATAATCAAGCTTCCACCTTCTTGTTCATATGAGTTTAAGGCCGTTTGCAAATTGGTTGGAATACTTTCTAAGCCATTAAGGATGATAAGGTTTTGAGACTCGAGTAGGCCATAGTTCAGCGTATTCAAGTCATAGTTTGAGAATTCAAATTCATTTGGATTGAATATTCGGGTCAAGAAACCTGAATCAGCTTGATCAATGCTTAAAACTTTGATTTTTTCTTGTTCTTCAATATTAAAATAGAATTCATTGTCATAGCTTAAACTGTTGTCATTGATGATTATTTTACCATTGATTTTTTCTTTTTCGGGTATAGAAAAAATAATTTCATCTTTTGACTGATTACTTGAAATCACCGCTGTTTTTGCAATAAGGTTATCACCGTTAAATAACGAGATGGGTACATTTTCATCTTTTTTTAGACCAGTAACTGCGACGTGCAGTTCTTTTTGATTGTTAAGTATTTTTCCTAAATAAATAGAATCTATAGCTATGTTTGATTGTTCATCTGGTTTTAATTGCACGAGATGAATATTTGTCTCTTGTGAAACATTTGTTGAAAAAGTCTCTAATCTATTTTGAAAATCGGATATTAAAATGAGGTTTTTAAGGGTGGTGTTATCTTTACTGAAATAATTTGATGATTTAAAAACTATCTCATCAAGAGTTAATTGCTTTCCACTATATTCTAGCGCTAAAAGCGAATTTTGAATTGCTTTTAGAACTGTTTTTTTATACGTTCTATCGTTGGTAAAAAGCGTAAGTTCAAAATTTTCAGGTACAACTTTTAAAATATCCTGAACGGCTTTTTCTGATAAATTTAATCCATCTTGCTTGCTCTGCATACTAAACGAATTGTCTAAATAAATAACCGTTTCTTTATCTTTTAAAGCATTTTCTTCGGCAAAAAAAGGCTGTGCAAAAGCAATAACTAAACAAGCAAATAATGCCAAACGTGTTATGAGGAGCAACCACTTCTTTATACTACTGCTTTTTCGGGATTCTGCCACCACTTTTTGAAGCATGGCCACATTTGTAAAAGGTGTTTTTTTAAAACGACGAAGCTGAAATAAGTGGATAATAATCGGAATTAACAGTAATAGAAGAGCCCAAAGTAATTCTGGATGTTTAAACTGCATTCCTTATTTTAATTGTGTAAATATACGGTATTGTAACTTTTTGCTAAAGTTCTTTTGCTGTTAAGAGTATGGTAATTTTTTGGTTATGGACCATAGTTTAGCAAAAAAAGAAATAATCTATCTTAGGTATTTGATATAAACTATGCAAATATTTAGTTATTTCTGCTTGCGCATCTTCATTGGCCACAGTTACGATACATTGTGGTTTTTTCAATTGTTCAAGTTTGGAAAAATGATAAAGCCTTTTACCGTATATTTCTTTATCTATTTTTTTAGGATTATCACATAGCCATATAAACACGATTTCTTTTTCTAATAACCCCTTGGCTATTTTTTTACCCTTGAACCCAGCACCCCAAATTACCAATGGTCTTTTATTGTTAAAGTCTAATTTTAAGAAGTAATGAAGCTTAATATCCAAAAAATAGTTTTGAGCATAATGCACATGGGTACGTGAAGTTCGTGTATCATAATCACGCCATAAATGCAATATTTCATTACAGGGAATTACTTTTAACCCTTTTTCATAAAAACGAAAAGTAAGATCATAGTCTTCGGGATATCTGTCTGGTTTAAATGCATGGCATGCATCAAAATCCTCTCGATGAACTAGCCAACAAGGTGAGGGAATTACACACTCTTTATAAATTTCAGCATAGTTAGTCCCCTTACTTGTTAATGTATTAAGCCATTTTTCATATCGGGAATATCCATCACTTATACCTCGCTCAGAAAAATACCGGACTTGACCAACGGCTATATGGCCTTTTCCCTTTTTAAACAAAGAATCGGACATATGCTTTAGTCGGTTTGGCTTCATAATATCATCAGAATCCATTCTTGTAATATATTCACCTTTAGCGTTATAATATGCGGTCTGCAATGCAGAAATGATTCCCGAACCATTGTTATCTAGAACTTTAATCCGCGAATCTTTGAGGGCATAAGAGGCAACTAATTTTTTACTGGTATCAGAAGAATGATCATTTATTGCAATTACTTCCCAGTTTTGATAAGATTGTTCTAAAATGGAATTTAAACATTCTGATAAGAAATGAGCCGTGTTTTTAAATGGAATAAGAATACTTATAAGCTTATCGTGCATAGCTAATCCTAATTCCTTGGGTTGGTTATAGTTTGGTTTTCTTGTTGTTTTAATTCTTGTCTTTCTTGATATTGATATCTGAAATAGGTCAAGAAAACAATAAGTGCTAAAAACAAAACAACATTTGTCTTCACAATTACTTTGTGCTTTAATCTGTGGGTCAAAAAGAAGGAAGTAATAAAGGCAACAATCGAAAAAATTACTCCGTAGCCTAAGACTATAGCACCACCTGCGAGCATTTGACCTTTGCCGGCATTAATCAAACCTGCATAGGCGATACCAATAAAAAAAAAGGTACATAAAGCCAGCAGATTCATGAGAAGGCAAGCGGGCTTAAAAAGCTTTTTCATTTGATCATATTTAGGGCTTTTTCAATGGCTTCTTCTGCCAATTCCCCTAATACGGCATAGCCTTTAGCAGTTAAGTGCACTTCATCAGTGGTTAATGCCTTGGGCAGCCCATTTCTATCATCTGCCATGGCTTTAAAATAGTCCAAGTAAGGCACTTTTTTTTCCTTGGCCATTTGTGATAACAATTGATTTAATTCAGGAATTTTAACATTAGGCAGTAATCCTGGTCTCCAAGGATAGTCGTATGCAGGAAGCACAGCGCAAACAATGGGGATAATACCATTAGATTCTGCCAATTCTACCATAGACAAGATATTATCCCGAATCTCTTCTAAGGTCATTGGTCCGGTATTGCCAGCAATGTCATTGGTGCCCGCGAGAATCAAAACAATTTTAGGTTTTAAATCAATAACATCTTGTCGAAAGCGTAGCAACATTTGAGGAGTAGTTTGGCCTCCAATACCGCGATTGATATAAGGTTTACCTTCAAAAAAAGATTTTGGCATTCCTTCTGTAATGGAATTCCCCATAAAGACAACCCTATTTTCTTGGCTACCATAAATGTCGATAACAGAATTCTGACTTTGATATTTACCTAAGTTGGCCCAGTCTTGCGATTTAACAGATTTTGAAAACGAAAAAAGAGCGAATGCTATAATCAAAGAAATATTTGTTTTGAACATGAAATCTAAATTACTGTTTAGGCGGCGTAATCATAATATGCGCCCGATGTGTACCAGGATTCATTAACCAAGCATGACCTGGCGGAGTAGGAGTAGTGGGTAATCCTGTGCTTTCTCCTGTAGCGAAAGGAACATAGAAAACATAACGGACATGGCCATTTTCAATTTCTTTGGTTTCCGTATTAACATCACCCGTGAAAACACATAGGGTCGTTTTATCGGGCAAATTAAGCTTACCCGATTTTACTTCTTCCTCTCGAATATCAAAAATCTCTTGAAACTCTTTTCCTTCCGCTTTTAATTCGCGGCCGCGTGCCATAAACTCATCTAAATCTTTATGATAGGCGGCGGTTGAAAATTTAGTTTTCTTTGGGTCTGATGCCAAGGCGATGTAGTCGTTTGTGCCTTCACGTAACGCAACAAATGCCCCTGTTGAGTTATAACCGTACACTTTAGCACCATCTTTATAATCTTGTGGTACTGACATCAAAGCAGTTTTAATTTGCCAATCCGATGATGGAATATCTTGAGCAGAACTAATAGTACTTGTTATCACAAACACTATAAAAATGAATAATCTTTTCATGATTGATTTTTTAATATTTAGCACTTTTACCTGTGTTTGCAGTTCTTTTGATAAAGGCTCGAATATCATCGTTTGCCTTTTGTAGGTCTTCACGACGTAAGTACATCATGTGCCCAGAACGGTATCCTTTAAATTCAAAACGGTCTTTCATCTTTCCACTTGGATCCACTTGCCACATCGTATATTTTGCCTGAAAATAAGTCGTTGCCCCATCGTAATACCCTGATTGAATCAAAACATTCAAATAAGGGTTTTGTGCCATGGCTTGGCGCAGGTCATCACGCGTACTATCATCATCATTGTTCCATGGTCGAACGGGACCGAACATATTATATTTAATATCCGTTTTAAATTTCAATTCTTCTTGAAGATAGTAGTTGATAGCTGGTGTGAAACTATGCAACCATGAAGTCAGTTCTGCTGAATAATCTGGTCGGCCACCGAACAATTGTCTATCAATACCTAGATATCGCGAATCAAGCCTTCCAATGGTATGACCTTTGTCCTTCAATAAGTTTTTCCAAAAATATTGTACGGGTACAACCAAATTTTGGTCCAGTATTTCCTTTTTGGAAAGTCCCGAATAATAGGCCATCTTTTCTGCAGTTGCATTCTTTTCTGTTTCTCCAATGAAACCGCCTTTTGCCAAGGCAGGAACCAATGTATTCACTGCATAATTTTCAGATTCTGGTAATATTTCCAACAAATCTTTTTGTTGTAGTTCTTGTGGTAATGCCTTGTGATGCCATGCTGCTGCTGTAAAGTAGGGTAGGCTAATGGCATTTTCAACGGCTCCACCAGTATTGTACAGTTTATAATCCGCAGGGGATACCATGATAACTCCATTCAAGTACATCCATTGTTGGTTTTGCAATGCTAAAGAAAGCCCCATTACACGTGTACCTCCATAACTTTCGCCAACAATATATTTTGGTGATCTCCAACGATTGTTTCTCGTAACAAAAGTATTCAGCCATTCTGCCAAATACTTAATATCAGCATTGATGCCAAAGAACTTTTCGCGATCAACTTCTTTTCCTGTTTCAGGAATTGTTCTTGAATATCCTGTATTTGCAGGATTTACATAAACGATATCAGTAACATCTAAAACCGAAAAAGGATTTTGCTTGACGCCATAAGGCTGTACCGGATACCCTTCATCATCAATTTTAAGTATTCTAGGCCCTGTATAGGCCAAGTGCATCCAAACAGAACCAGAACCTGGGCCACCATTAAAAGAAATCAACAAAGGCCTACTTGCCCTGTCTTTTACGTTGTTACGGGTATAATAGGTGTAGTGCAGTGAAGCAATAGGTTCACCCATTTGATCCCAAACTGGTTGCGTACCTGTTGTTGCGGTATAATTTATGGGAGCACCATTAATAGTTACACTATGTTGCGTAGTTACTGTGGTGTCAATCGGTAATTTTCTTGATTGGGAAATAAGTAATGAACCCGATAGAAGGCATAAAAAAAGAAGTGCTGATTTTTTCATTTTAAAAGTTGTGTTAGTCCGTCCTTAAAAGTAAGAATTTTGTTTAAGAAATTATAAAGAGCAACCATACAAGATGATTGTTTTTTATCTTTAAGAAGAATCGAAAAGAATCAAGATTAAAAATGAAACGCAGAAAATTTAATTCAACACTTGTCATGGGTGCTAGTGGCATGGCTTTAGCTTCAAATATGCCAATGGCTTGTGCGATGGGCACTAACCAAGATAAAAAAAAACTAGGTGTAGCTCTGGTTGGTTTAGGAAGCTATAGTACCTATCAATTAGCACCTGCATTGCAAGAGACGGAACATTGTTATTTAGCGGGAATCGTAACAGGTACTTCTGAAAAAGAACGAATCTGGGCTGACAAATACAATATACCTAAGGAGAGCATTTATAATTATGAAAATTTTGATTCCATAACGGATAATCCAGACATTGATGTGGTTTATGTTGTGTTACCAAATAGTATGCATGCCGATTTTTCGATTCGTGCTGCAAGGGCTGGTAAACATGTCATCTGTGAAAAACCTATGGCCATGAACGTTGAAGAATGTGATGCCATTATAGCGGCCTGTAAAAAGGCAAATGTGAAATTGGGAATTGGTTATCGCTTACATTCTGAACCCTATACCCAAGAAGTCAAACGTTTTGCCAAAGAGAAAATTTTTGGCAACATTCGATATATTTCTGCCGATGCTGGGTATTATTCTGGTAGTAACCCAAACCAATGGCGTTTAAATCGTAAATTATCAGGAGGCGGGGCTTTGGTCAATATGGGTGTTTATGCCATTCAAAGTCTTATTTATGGTACGAATGAGAACCCTATTTCAGTTTGCGCACAAGAATTCAGTACGAGACCCGATTATTTTAAAGACACCGATGAAACGATTACAGCTCAGTTTGAATTTAAGAGTGGTGCAGTAGGCACTATTATGACCTCGCATAATGCCAATGCAAACCGTTTGCATACAAAATGTGAAAATGGCTGGTTTGAATTAGACCCAGCTAGTACTTATATTCCCTTGGCTGGGCGAACATCTAGGGGAGAATTGAATTTTAAGCAAGAAAGCCAACAGAAGTTACAAATGGATGATTTTGCCAAGCATATTATTTTTGACGCCCCAAATTTAGCACCCGGTGAAATGGGGCGAAGAGATATGGTCATTGTAGAAGCCATTTACGCATCAATCGCAGAAGGCGGTAAAAAACAAGATTTTAATTTTGAGTCTGAGTACGGATTCTCCAAAAAATAAAAACAGATGCGTAAATCATTTTTCATAAGTTGTTTTACCATTATCATAGGAGGTTTATTTGGGCGTGCGCAAACGCCAAGTGCTACTAAAGAATTAATTAGCACCTATGAGGCCTACACTTCCTTGAAACGTGAAATTATTTTTTTACATACCAACAAAACTCACTTTCTGAACAATGAACAATTAGGCTTTAAGGCATACATCATCGATAAGCATTCTAGAAAGCCAGCTGTGGAAACCGCAAATTTATACGTGCAGTTGGTTGATGATGAAAATAACGTTTTAAAGGAACAATTACTTCAAGTTAAAAAAGGTATGGCACATGGTACTTTTTTGCTAGATAGCCTTTTTAAACCCAAAGATTATATTCTCAAAGCTTTTACCAATTGGTCTCGAAACTTTGATGAACCAAATACGTATGAACAGGTAATTCGAGTGGTTGATGGTAATTCGTTTGATACAGGAATTTCTAGTAATCCAGCTAAAGAGCTAAACGTGATATTTCAACCCGAAGGCGGGAATTTTGTTGCAAATACGCTGAATTCATTAGGAATTAAAGTCATAGATGGAAACGGATTGGGAGTATCGAATCTACAATGTAAACTTTTAGACGAAAACGATGAGGTATTAAAGGAGTTTAGATTGAATGATAAGGGCTTATCGAAAATTTTGGTTACACCAAGAAATGATTTATGGTTTCGCTTGATAGTAGAACATCAAAATAAGGAATACTCCTATAATTTACCTAGGGCGAAAGATGATGGTTTAACGTTAATCCTTACCAATCGAAAAAACAAAGTCTTAGTTAATTTGCGTACAAATGAAGCATTCTTGCCTCAAGTAAAAAAACACCAATATCGATTGGCAGTGCACAATGGCATTAAATTAAAATTAGTTGAACTGCCGAAGTTTGAAGATGTTGAGATTGCCCATAATATTCCTAAAAACACACTATTTTCAGGTATTAATATTCTAACAATTTTTGACGAAACGAACCTTCCTATTGCAGAGCGAATCTATTTTAATAACGATAACGTAACTATAAACACCTTTGATGAGTACACCACAAAAGTTATAGGTGATTCTATTGAAATCAACCTAAATTATAACAACGTAAATGAATTAGGCAACTTAAGTGTGTCAATGCTGCCAGAGACTTCTATATCGAGTAGAGCACATCATAATATTCAGTCTTTCAATGTGTTTAGTCCTCATTTACTAAAAGGTGTTGAGAACGCCAATGCTCATTTGGTCGATGTAACCTTAGATGATAAAGATTTAGATATAGCATTGTTGAATCAAGGATGGAGTGCTTATAATTGGGCCAACATAATTCATTTTTTGCCGAAACCTGAATTTGAATTTGAGAAAGGTATTTCGGCAACGATAACAATGAAAAGAAACAAGACGAGAAATTTTATCGCTTTCCCCCATCAAGGTATTGAGCTACGAAGGTTTAATTCATTAGATACAGAAGCTATTTTTACAACCGATTTTTTATTCCCTTATCAAGACGATAAGTTGCGAATTAGTGAACTATCTAAAAAAGGTGATTTTAATCAACCTTATATTGACGGCGAAATTGAATTTTTGCCTATCGAAATACCAAGTATGAAAAGCTTGAGTAAAGCTTTGGGGTACAAGAGGAATAAAGGTGACCAAGTTGAAGTTACTAGCGATGTTTTAGAATTTGCGCTTCGTTTGGATGAAAAAACCATTGAGCTTGAAGAAGTTGTGGTTTCTGAAAATAAGGTGGAAGATTTAAGGCTTAAAAACCTAATTGACTTTAGTTTCGGTAACGTAACAATATTTGATGATAAATTGCGAAAAAGATGGCCTGATGTTTTTTCTTTTTTAAGAATGCAACCTGGTTTTAAAGTTCTAACTACAGGACCTAATGAAACGGTAATTTTAAACATCTTACCAAATGTGCCTCTTCCTTCAATATATTTAGATGGTGCTCCTCTTCAAAGCCCTATATTAAAGTTGAATGATTTGTCATTATTAGAGGGCTTAAGGACTACGGATATAGACTATATAGAAGTTAACAGGTCAGGTTTAGGTGAAGGGGTCAGAGGTGCAGGTGGTGCAATCAGAATTTTTAGAAGAACTGATTATTCTGATGATTTTGAACCCTATAAGTATTCCGACTTTGAGTATCCATTAACTTTTAGTAAACCTGACAGATACTCCGTTCCAGTTTATAATTCTTATGACCATCCAAAGTATTTTAAATATGGGGTTGTAGGTTGGTTTGCGAACTTAGCACTAGGTGAAAATGGAGAAGTTAAATTCAAGATTCCTAAAATAGGTTTAGATACTATAAAACTCAATATTCAAGGTGTTTTGGCCAACGGCGAGTTTATTTCAGAAGAAAGAATAATTCAATTGAACTAATTTTTAAAACTTTTCAAAAACTCCTAACCCAAAAAGAGCAAAGTCATACTTCACAGGGTCACTTGAGTCTAATTTTCGTAAGTTCTTATCAAGCTCTGAAAGGGCTTTAGCATCGTTCTGTTTGCGTTTTAGCAATTTGAGTTTTCGTGCAACATTACCAGAATGTACATCTAAAGGACAAGACAGTTTACTGGGTGAAATACGCTCCCATAGACCAAAATCAACTCCTTTATCTGCTGGACGTACCATCCAACGTAAAAACATATTGATACGCTTGGCAGCTGAACCTTTTAAAGGGTCAGAAACGTGCTTTTGGGTTCTTTGCTGATGCGGAATTTCAAAAAAAATTTCTTTTAACTTCGAAATAGCTGGTTGTAGTGATGTTTTTCCTTGGTACGTACGAAAGATAGATTCTAAGCCACTATGGTTTTGATAAATATTGTTCAAAGCCGTAATAAAAAACTGAAAATCGGTACCATTAAAAGTGCGATGCACAAATACTTCCAGTGGTTTTAAATCTTTTTCTTGATAGTTGCAGATAAAGTCAAAAGGTGAGTTGTCCAAAAGTTCCATCATCTTAATAGAATTGTTAATAATACTCTTTCTATTGCCCCAAGCAATCGTTGCGGTTAAAAAGGCACTGATTTCTATATCTTCTTTTAGGGTAAACTGATGTGGAATTTGTATCGGGTCAGCTTCCAAAAATTTGGGATGCTCGTATTGTTCCGCTTTTTCGTCTAAAAACGCCTTTAGTTCAGTACTTGTCATTCGAAGATTAATCTACAATTAGACCATCGACCATAGTTAACTTTCTATCGGTCATATTAGCTAAATCAGCGTTGTGTGTCACTATTACAAAGGTCTGTCCAAACTCTTCTCTTAACTTAAAAAAAAGCTGGTGTAGATTTTCAGCACTTTCAGAATCTAAATTCCCACTAGGTTCATCGGCAAAAATTACAGAAGGATTGTTTATTAAGGCACGAGCCACAGCAACACGTTGTTGTTCGCCACCAGAAAGTTCTTTAGGTCTGTGATGATATCTGTCTGATAAGCCCAAAAAGTCTAAAAGCTCTTTTCCTCTTTTTTCAGCTTCTGCTTTATTCGTCTTTTTAATAAATGCAGGTATACAAACATTCTCTAAAGCACTAAATTCAGGTAGTAGTTGATGAAATTGAAAGATAAAGCCAATATGTTCATTCCTGAATTTAGCAAGGTTTTTTGCATTTAATCCTGTAACGGCAACACCATTTATTTCTACGGTACTATCATTACTATTGGTGGGGGTGTCTAAAGTACCTAGAATTTGTAATAATGTTGTTTTTCCAGCACCCGAAGCCCCAACGATTGCAACAACTTCTCCTTTTTTAATAGCTACGTTTACACCCTTTAGTACTTGTAAATCTCCGTAGTATTTTTGAACATTAGTAGCCTTAATCATCAACAAATTCAATTTGGTGTGAAATTAAGTATAACAGCCATCAGAACAAAAAATCTTTTTTTAAGTATTTTGGCTATTTTACGACTACTAAGCAAACGTTAAATAGAATTTGCAATTTGCAAAATCAAATAAATTGTTTAAGCTTTACACAGAATGAGTAAACAAAATAATATAATGTTAGAAACGGCCATTTTTGCTAATGGTTGTTTTTGGTGTACAGAGGCGGTTTTTCAGCACTTAAAGGGCGTTATAGAGGTAGTTTCTGGCTATACTGGTGGAAAAATAAAGAATCCTGCTTATAGAGAAATTTGTTCAGGAAGAACAGGACATGCCGAGGCCATTAAAATCTCATTTAATCCGAATGAGATTTCTTTTGAAGAATTATTAGAAGTGTTTTTTGCTACTCATGATCCTACTACTTTAAATAGGCAGGGTAATGATGTAGGTACGCAATATCGTAGTGAGATTTTTTACACGAACGAAAATCAAAAGAAACAAGCAAAAGACTTCATTGAATTTTTAGAGAAAGAACATGTTTTTAAAAATCCAATAGTAACAGGAATTTCTGAGGAACAAGTTTTTTATACAGCAGAAGAAGATCATCAAAATTTTTACAACAATAATCAATCACAACCCTATTGTAAATTCATAATAGACCCAAAAATTAATAAAATAAAAAAATATTACGCCAACAAATTAAAAAAGAGCACTGCATAACTATGGCACCATATAAAAATCTTGAGGAGTATAATATTGAAGTAACCAATGAAGTCAAAGAACGATTTGAAAAAATCATCGATGAAATAGGGGAGGACGTTGAGCGTGAAGGGTTGATGAAGACTCCTGAGCGCGCTGCTAAAGCTATGTTGTTCTTGACCCAAGGTTATCAACAAGACGCGGCAGAAATATTGAAAGGGGCAATGTTTAAAGAAGATTATGATGATATGGTCATCATAAAAGACATTGAAGTGTATTCGCTCTGCGAGCACCACATGCTTCCGTTTTTTGGCAAGGCACATATCGCTTACATCCCTAATGGACATATAGTCGGGCTCAGTAAAATACCCAGAATTGTTGATGTTTTTGCTAGAAGATTACAGGTACAAGAGCGTTTGACCCATAATATTTTAGAATGCATTAATGACACCTTACAGCCAAAAGGTGTAGCTGTAGTTATTGAAGCTTCTCACATGTGTATGATGATGCGAGGGGTTCAAAAACAGAATTCTGTCACAACTACATCAGGCTTTAGAGGGCAATTTGAAAAGATTGAAACCCGCAATGAATTCTTAAAATTAATTAGTTCTAAATTGTCTTAATATTTTTTGGCATTCCTTTTGTTTTAATCTCGCTGGTAATTACTATTTTTCGATATGTCAAAAACAAAGGATAAAAAAATTAAGTACCTCTTATTAGGTTTGTTATTCGACGCCATTGGCATGGCATCTTATCTTTTACCTGGTATTGGTGATATGTTAGATGTCATCTGGGCACCTGTAGCTGGTTGGTTAATGACTAGGATGTACAAAGGAAAGATTGGACAAGCTGCTGGTATTGTAACTTTTGTTGAAGAGTTAATTCCGGGCCTCGATATCATACCTACATTCACAATAATGTGGATATACACCTACCTCCTTAGTGGTAAAAAGGCTAAGAAAATTATTGATATTTAAAAAAGCCGTTAAACATTGAATATGCTCAATTTTAACGGCTTTTTATTTAAATATTTTTAGAATATACTATTGTATGGTTAAATCAAAAGTCTGAGTGATATCTGTTTCACCACCAGCGTCTGCCAAAGTACCATCATTTGGCTTTTTAGGCTCATGACGCAATGTAATTGTAATTGATGCAGCACCAGCTGTATCCGTATCTAACGAAAATATAATCCCCAATGGATTACCGTCTCCATCAGTATCGCCATAGTTTACAGCTGCAATAGACCCTGTAGTCTGAAAAAAGAATTGGTGTTCATCATCTTCTTCGGCAACTTCTTCAGTAATGTCTTCAGCTGGGGTTTCCGTTTCGTTCAAAAGAACAATACCACCAACATAGGTAGTATTCCCCGCCAAAGACCCAGATACAGTAACCACTGGGGCTCCAGGTCCATCACCGTCAATATCTCTTGATTGCAAGGTAATGGTGTCACCACCTCCTTGAGGGACCAATGCAACCGTCATGGTTGTGATTACCTCTTCTTCATTCACCTCTTCTGGCGTGTTGTCGTCGTCGTCAGAACATGAAGTGAATAAAGCTCCGCTTAAGGCTAAAATTGATAAAAATTTGATTGTCTTCATAACAAATAATAAATGATTAAGATTAATAATTGAGTTTTAATTGTAAAATGATGTTTCTACCTAAATCATCGGCAAAAAAGCGTTGACGATTTAAGTATTCTCTATAATTGGTATTTAATAAATTATTGACTGTAATTGATGTTGTTAAAGCACTAGAACCAAGATTGAAAACCATTTTTGAATTAAAATTCAAAACATGATACGCCTCTGGAGCAGTATTTATAGCTAGTATCACTTCTTCTTGTTGTTCTGGAGAAAAAACGGAAATATTTGGTGGCACTTCATTTTGTTGAAAAACATATTGACTTTGAAGCGATAGTTCCAGCCCTTTCCATTCCGGTTTAGAAAAAAGAAGGGTATTCGAGAAATTTGCGGCAGGGATGTTAATCAATGCTAAGTCGTTGGCAACATCTTGCCCTTTAACCAACGAAAAAATATGTTCTGAGCGCCAATTGGTAGTCCAATCAGAATAAGCAGACATATCAATTCCTAAAATCCTAACGGCCGTTTGCCTATAATTCCATACCGGAAAGGCACCTCTTAGTGTAAATTCTACCCCAGTAGGTTCTAAAAGAATAAAATCACTGATAAAGTTTGCATAAGGCTCTATGGTGAATCCCCAATTTTTAAAAGTCTTATCATAGGAAAACATTAACTTATTAGAAGTTTCACTACTAATTCTGATATCTCCTAATTCTATTCTCGCTGCAGAATGGTGTAAGCCGTCACTGAACAATTCTGATGGGTTAGGCGCTCTTTGAGCCAAGGCATAGTTGAATTTTAAATTTTCATCATTATTGCTTTTATAGTTAAAACCTACCGTAGCCGAAATGTTATTATAATCAAAAACTGGGTTCGTCAACAGTTGTGTTCCTCTATCATCGATGACCAACTCTGGAAATTCTATATCATAACCACGCTCTTCCCATCTTGTTGTTTGGTAAAATTTAAGTGCATCGACCTTTGTATAATCGTATCGAATTCCGGCATCCAGGGTCCATTCCGTATTTAGACGGTATTCACCAATAAGAAAACTACCAAAATCATATTTCTCATAATCTGGTATCAATCTTCTTACCCCGGTAGCTGGATTAGCAAAATTATCTTGATATCTGCCCATCAAACCAAATTGAAGTTCAAACGAATCGTTACTATCCCACTTAAAATCAGTAGATAGCGTATGGGTCTTTAATTCTAAATCAATGGAGGCTTGGTCACTACGTTCCCCTCGTCTTACATCAAACTCAAACCTTCTATTGTTTTGAAAATCATACTGAATATTTAATTTTCCTAGGCCTTCAAAACGCTTATAAAATTGAATTTTGCCTAAATGATGTCTAACCTTTTGCCTTGGGTTGCCCAAATCATATGTAAAAGGTAAGATAACCTCAGGTTGACCACTGTTGATACTTCTTATAAGGTCATCAACGTTTCCAATATGCGAGGCACGTAGTATGGCTATTTCTGCGTCGTAATAAGAATAACGACCAATAATTCCCCATTCAAACGAACGTTTTCCCAATTGTAAGGAACCTCCAAATTCTTGAATTCCGGTATTGGACAAAACATAATCAGGAGCTTCTTGATCACCTAAACGCTTAAAAGAGCCTTGTCCTTTTAAGAAAAAACCATTTTTATAAACCTTAGTCATTTCTGAAGCTATATTTCCACCACGTCCATTACTGATGCCGTTTAGAAGTGTTTTTCCGAATAAGGTATCTTTTACGGGAAAATTAGATTGTTCCAAAATAATTGTCCCTCCAATGGCATCTCCCCCATACTGTAGGGCAGACGCACCCTTAACCACCGAAATTGTACCTGCGGAATTAATATCAATATTAGGTGCATGCTCATCGCCCCATTCCATATCTTGCATGCGCACGCCGTCATTTAAAATCAAAACTCGACTACCATTAAGTCCATGAATGGCAGGCTTTACAATATTGGCGCCAGTATTTAATGTGGAAACACCTCCTAATTGTTTAAGAGCATCACCTAAGCTGGCCGTACTAAATTTTTCGAGTACCTCAGTTTTTAAAACCATTTCTTGAGCAGAATTTGTTTTATCGAAAACCGCGCTTCCAATGACTTTCACTTCTTCCAATTGCTCTAAATGGTGTTCTAGTTTTATTTCAAGTTCAGTGTCTCCATTTACTGTTACCGGTATTATTAATGTAGAACATGAAGGATGTGACACTTCGAGTTCATAATCTCCGTCACAAAGATTTTTTAACAAATAGTTACCGTTCAGGTCGCTAAAGACTTGAATGTTCTTTTCAATTACCAAAATGGAGGCATTGGACAAGACTGTTTTATTATGATAGTCCATAACTTTTCCATTTAGACTTGAGTTACAATCTTGTGCAACCAACTGCGCTAAAGTGCTGAAAAACAGCATATTTATCAGTAAATATTTCATAAATTAATTTTGCAATCCCTTAAATCGGGGTATGGGTCTATCTCAAATCGAAATTAGATAGTAGAAGGCGGCGGCCTTGAAAAGAAGTCAGACGGTATTTTCCTTAAAATAAAAGACTGTTCTTTCGATGTAACTGAAGTAATAGCCTCAATTATAATAACTTCTTGAAAATCAATTAGTACAGGAGTGGTAAAAGCATTCTGTTGTTGTTCAATAGCCAGTTCACATGAAATACAGTTTTCAATAGCAGAATCCGAATCATTATCAGAATGAGAGTATACATGAAACCCTGAAACTTTGATAAAGATCAAAGCAACAAAAGAAAGTAAGGAGACTATTTTAAAAATATCTTTCATGCTGTTGCGAATTTAGGATATTTAATAACAGCTATAATGTTAACAAAATCATAATATTATTTTAAAAAAAAGCCTAGCCCTAGGCGTTTGAGCATTTTCTTTTCAAAATTCCAAAAGAATTTATGTTGCCCAAAAAGCCATCCAAAGAAAACTAGAAGCACCTGATAGATAGGAAATATCAGTAGTATTCTAATCGGCCAATAAATCCAACCGGAAACCAACTCTTTTTTTAGTCCTATGAATTCAGTAAGCGGGGCTGCCAATTTTGCGGAGGCGCTGCCAGTAATAGCAAAGACAATAAATATGATAACAATCTGAAAGTTGGAGTCAATACCCCAGCGTTTTTTTAGTTTTTCCATCGAATAGATTTCGATGACAAATTTAGAATATTATATGCGAGGAAGAAAAGGACCTAAACGTTGTTTATAGCGTCTTTGAAAATATATAAAGTAATTATATAGTTGATAATTTACATCATAACCATAATCAATGTTGTGTTCATAATTAATTTGAAGCTCATAAAGTAGTGGGTCAAAAACACGTGGCTCAAGAACCCTTCTGTTCCATTCTAAAACATATAAATGATTGCGATTTTCCATAAAGCTTTGTGAGTAATATCCTTTAGGTTGCGCAATTCTAGTTAACCATTGGTTAAAACCGATATCCATAATAACAATGTCATATTCTGACTCTGTAATTGCATCGGTTTCTTCAATATCATCTGTATTTTCAAATAACTGTTTCTCTACTTCTGTTAAAACTACTTGCTCGTCTTGACCATAGGATGCTATGATTAGGGCAAAATAAAAGAGAAAGGTTAAATAATGTATTTGTTTCTTTTTCATGATTTTAAGATACAAAAAAAGCCATTTAGGAGTTCTAAATGGCTTGTTAAATCTGTTATACCTGTTTACTTTCCGAATAGACCACCTAATAGTCCTCCGAGGCCGCCTTTCTTTTGGTTTCCGCCCGAAAGTACCATACCAGCTAAATCATCAATAACACTACCATCTCCGTCAGAGTCTAAAAATGACTCAATAAGCGATTGTTGTTTATTGGCAGCATTACCGCCACCCATTAAACCGCCTAAAAGACCACTTAATGCATCAGGACTACTTACATTTTGCTGTTTTGTTTGCTTACCTAAAAAGCCCAATAAAAGTGGGGCAGCTATTTTTAGTATTTGAGCGACAGATCCAGCATCTATTCCGGATTTACTGCTTAGTGCATTTTCTACTTGAGGTTGTTTAGAACCTAAAATGTGACCAAGAATTCCAGCACCATCATCCATAACTGATTGGTCTACGCCGCCTCCAAATAAACCACCAAGGTTATCTAAAATACTGCCGTCATGTTTTGAAGATAATGCATTCATTAAACCTTCTGCGCCACCAGGTGTTGAGGCATTCTTTTTCATTGCGCCCATTAACATTGGCATTGCCATTGCTAATACATCAGCAGTTTTGTTTTCAGGTTGCCCTGTCTGACCAGCCACTCCGCTGATTAATTGTTTGCCCATTGGGCTATTGATTAAATCTAGTAATCCTGACATTTTATAAGTGTTTATTTTTAAGAACCACAATGTACGAAAAAGTCACAGTGATAAGCCATATTTTTTGCCTCTTCGGATTATTGTAGTAGGGCGATAATTTGATTCGCAAGTTCAATCCCAATTCTGTCTTGAGCTTCTGATGTTGCAGCACCAATATGTGGGGTTAATGAAATTTGCGGATGCATTAATATTTTTATTTCCGGATTGGGCTCTGACTCGAAAACATCTAAACCGGCAAAAGAAACTTTTCCGTTTTCTAGTGCATCTATCAAAGCAACTTCATCTATTGTTCCACCCCGCGCAGCATTTATAATACCAACACCATTTTTCATCTTGCCGAAGTCATCTTTATCAAGGACATAATTTTTTTGAGCTGGAACATGAATTGAAATAAAATCTGAATTTTTAATCAATTCATCAAAACTGCTTTTTTGAAGTTGAAATTCAATTTTTTGGCCATCATAGAAACTTAAAGATATAAGGTGTTCTTCTATTTGGTGGTCAGTAAATATGACTTTCATACCAATGCCCAAGGCAATTTTAGCGGTCGCTTGTCCTATTCTGCCGAAGCCTATGATTCCGATTGTTTTGCCACGTAGTTCAGAGCCATTTGCGTAAGCCTTTTTTAATTGTTTGAACTTACTATCTCCTTCCAGTGGCATGTTGCGATTGGAATCATATAAAAAGCGAACACCGCCATACAAATGTGCAAAAACAAGCTCTGCAACAGATTCAGAAGAAGCGGCTGGTGTATTAATTACATGAATATCTTTTGACTTCGCATAATCAACATCAATATTGTCCATACCAACTCCACCGCGACCTATAAGTTTTAGTGATGGGCAAGTATCAATCAATTTTTTGCGTACTTCTGTGGCGCTTCTAACCAAAAGAGCAGTAATGTTATGCTCGTTTATAAAATTGCTTAATTGTTCTTGAGCTACTGTCGTGGTTAAAACTTCAAAACCCTCAGCTTCTAAATGCTTTATCCCGGTTTGGGAAATACCGTCGTTTGCTAGTACTTTCATTTTTACCCTTTACGTTCTAGTTCGCTCATAATATCAACTAAGGTCCCAACACTTTCTAATGATAGTGCATTGTACATTGAAGCCCGGTAGCCACCTACAGAACGGTGGCCATTAATTCCATTAATGCCCGCTTCTTTGCATTGATTGTCAAAAGTCTCTTTCAATGTTTCGTCTGTAATATTAAAAGTGGCATTCATATTAGAACGATCTTCTTTGGCAGCAAAACCTGAGAAGACAGGGTTTAATTCAATCTCAGAATATATAAGATTGGCTTTTTGTTCATTAATTTTTTCAATTGCGGGTATTCCACCCAAGTCTTTGAGCCATTGCATGGTTAGCATTGAAACATAAACTGGAAATACTGGTGGAGTATTAAACATGCTATCCTTGCCAATATGTGTTTTATAATCGAGCATTGAAGGTATCTTTCTTGATACTTTGCCTAGAATATCATCTTTAACAACAACTAATGTGGTACCGGCTGGACCCATATTTTTTTGAGCACCAGCGTATATCAAATCAAATTGAGAAAAGTCCAATTGGCGCGAAAAAATATCAGAACTCATATCACAAACCAAAGGGCAATCTGTTTTAGGAAATTCCTTGATTTGGGTTCCAAAAATAGTGTTGTTGGAAGTCAAATGTAAATAGTCTAATCCTTTTGGAATTTCATATCCTTTCGGAATAAAATTGAAGTTTTTCTCTTGAGAAGAAGCAACTTCGATAATGTCACCAAATAATCTGGCTTCCTTTATAGCTTTTAAACTCCATGTTCCAGTGTTAATGTATCCGGCTTTAGTTTCAAGCAGATTATAAGCTGTGGCTAAAAACTGCATACTAGCTCCTCCTTGCAAAAAAAGTGCTGTATATCCTTTGTTCTCTAAACCAAGTAATTCTAAGGCTAGTGAACGTGCATTCTCCATGATTTCTACAAAAGCAGCACTGCGGTGAGATATTTCTATTAATGATAAACCACTACCATCAAGTTCTATAACAGCTTCGGCAGCTTTTTTCATTACTTCTTTTGGTAAAATACAAGGACCAGCACTAAAATTATGTTTTTTCATTTAGCTATCAATTTCGTTAGGATGTTTGTTGATTAATCAAGAGACAAAGGTCTTAAAAATTAAGGAAACCAAAATAACTCTTGGTTTAATTATAAATTCAGTAAAAACTGAATGGTATCGACGCTATCAGCATAGTCAGTTAGGTCAGGAGTTTGGGTAGTCCCAAATGGAATGCTATTGGAAACAGCAGAATTACCAACAATACACTGTAGTTCAGAAGCTTCACTTTTAAGCCGCATATTTAATGAATCCATAGTGTCATAATATTCATAATACAAAGTGCCAATTGGCGAAGCATAGCTCTTATCTTCTTTAAGTAAAAGAAAATTATTGTCGAGAATTTTAAATTCTGACATTAAAAAAACAGCTTTATTATAATCGTAGTTGTTGGCGTACTTGTGGTTGTTTACTACGTCTTGAAATTCAAAAATTGCTTCAAAAAAATGTTTTAGTTCAAAATTTTTGGGAATAAAAATTTTAGAAACACTTCTGCAGCCTAAACCAAAATATTGAAAAACATCATTACCTAGTAACTTGAGTTCTTCAATTGATTCATTGCCCGTTAACACCGCAATGGAATTTCTATTTCGCCGTATGATATTTGGGTATTTTCCAAAGTAATAATCAAAGTAACGACTGGTATTATTGCTACCCGTTGCGATAACAGCATCAAATCTTTCAAGTTTTTCTTGAGTCAAATGTATTTTTTTCTTCAATAGCGGTTCAGTATCTAAAAGGTAGGTTACTAGAAAAGGTAGTAAAACCGCATCATTAGATGATAACTTTCCAATTACACGATTTCCAGTTATTAAAACGGCTAAAAAATCGTGGAATCCTACTAATGGAATATTACCCGCCATGATAATGGCAATGGTTTTATTATTGAAGTCTTTTGAGATATGATATGGAGACAGCCAAGCTTCAAGATTGATTTTGGTTAAAAGGGTACCCCAAGAATTTAGAGCTTCCAGCACATTGTTTTTTGTAAACCATCCATTTTGTTGTCCGGCCTTGATGATAGCTTTTTCTAAAGCTTTTGACCAATGATGATTTTGTGAAACAGAATCTTCACAAAATTCTCTTAAAAAACTACCTAGTTTGGTAAAAGCTCCTAAAATATTTGGTTGTACCTCCATTATATTTGTAAAGTAATCCTTTGGGGTTTATTTTTGCGTAAAAATAGCAATGCTAGTGAAGTTTGGCATAAAAAAAGAAAAATATGGCGATTATAATTACGGATGAATGCATTAATTGTGGTGCTTGTGAACCAGAATGTCCTAATACCGCCATTTATGAAGGCGCAGATGAATGGCGCTATAGTGATGGAACCTCATTGAAAGGAGCTGTAGTTTTACCTGACGGTAAAGCTGTAGATGCGGATGAAGTACAAGAGCCGTTAAGTGACGAAGTATATTATATTTCACCTGATAAATGCACGGAGTGTATGGGTTTTCATGAAGAACCTCAGTGCGCTGCAGTTTGCCCGGTTGATTGCTGCGTTCCTGATGAAGATAGAGTTGAAACTGAAGAAGCACTTTTAGGTAAGCAAAAGTTTATGCATCCTGAAGGATAAACACCACTAGATATTCACTGGTTTTGTCTTTTTAGAATAGACCACTACCTATTAATTTCAATAACCCAGATATAACTCAAAATGGTTGTTTCAACTTTGAGCTTATCATCTTATTACAACAAAATGAAAGAAGAAAAAGAATACAGTGGAATTTGGAAAGACTTTGGGTGTATTCTATCCGCCATTGCTATTATTGGAATTTTGGCTCTTATAGCTACCTTAATTTACCAATTTGTAAGTGGGGCTTAGAATTCTTTTAATTCAAAAAAAACGCTGCCTTTAAAACATTTTTTGTGTTAAGTAATCCTTGCCTTGGTAGAATAATTCTAATTCTTGCTCAATTTCATTTTTTCTAATCGGTTTGCAAAGTATTTTTTGAACAAGTCTATGGTATAAGGTTTCTCGGGCTATATTGTCTCCAATACGTGAACTTACTATAAATACACATAACTGAGATTTTTTCAATCTAAGTTCTGAGATTATATCTAAGAAATTTAATCCATCTAAAATTGGCATCTCTATATCAAGAAGTAAAAGCACTCTTTTTTCATCAATTAAATCAATAATTAAACTTTTTAAAGCGTCAATTGAGCTATTAGAATTGATAATTTTTTCACTCACTCCTAATTGCTTTATAATTTCGGAATGAATAAATCGCGCAGTTGTACTATCATCAACAATATAGGTAATATCAAAAAATGGAACACTCATGATCAGTTGAATCTATGTTATAACTAACAACTTAAGTGTATTAATTATTATATAAAACCATATGAAAATATGTTAAAATTCATTTCAAATTTTTATTAGAGCTTTGATTTTAAGAACTAATTATTAGTTAACCTTATATAACTTATGGTTGTGTTTTAAAAAAGAACAACTCTAAATGAATGAAAAATACTATTTCATTAGTGAATATTTTATCCTTAATGCCCTTTATAATTTCTACTGTTTTCTTGGATGTATAAACTATATTTGCAGCCTTAAAACTAGAAGATGAAAGCTGGAATCGTAGGATTGCCCAATGTTGGTAAATCAACTCTTTTTAACTGCCTGTCTAATGCGAAAGCCCAAAGCGCAAACTTTCCTTTTTGTACCATTGAGCCAAATATTGGTGTAGTTAATGTACCTGATGAAAGATTAGAGAAACTAGAATCTTTAGTTAATCCAGAAAAGGTCATACCTGCTACTGTAGAAATAGTTGATATAGCAGGTTTGGTAAAAGGAGCTAGTAAAGGTGAGGGGCTTGGAAATCAATTTTTAGGTAACATTCGTGAAACCGATGCTATCTTGCATGTTTTACGTTGTTTTGATAATGATAATATTGTTCATGTTGATGGTTCTGTTGATCCTATTAGGGATAAAGAAACCATAGATATGGAGCTCCAATTGAAAGACCTTGAAAGTGTTGAGAAAAAGCTAGAAAAAGTCAAGAGGGCAGCGAGAACTGGGAACAAAGAAGCTCAAAAAGAAGAAGCTGTATTAGTGAAGTTAAAAGAAGGTCTTGAAGCTGGAGAATCTGTGCGCGCGATAGCGCTTAGTGATGATGAAAAAGCTGAGTTTGCAAAACCTTTGCAGTTAATAACAGATAAGCCAGTCATGTATGTTTGTAATGTTGATGAAGATGGTGCGGTTAATGGTAACGCTTATGTAGATAAGGTAAAAGCTGCTGTTGCAAACGAAAACGCTGAGGTTATCTTTTTAGCTGTTGGTACAGAAGCAGATATAACTGAACTGGAGACCTTTGATGAACGCCAAATGTTTTTAGAAGATTTAGGCCTTTCAGAACCCGGGTCCGGTAAATTGATTCGCGGAGCATACAAGCTCTTAGATTTAGAGACTTATTTTACTGCTGGAGAGAAGGAGGTTCGCGCTTGGACAATACCTGTTGGTGCTACAGCACCACAAGCAGCAGGGGTAATTCACACCGATTTTGAAAAAGGCTTTATTCGTGCCGAAGTAATTGGCTATGATGACTACGTAAATTTCGGCAGCGAAGCAAAAGTTAAAGAAGCAGGTAAAATGCGCGTTGAGGGTAAGGAGTACATCGTCAAAGATGGTGACGTAATGCATTTTAGATTTAACGTATAAGAAAATCTCTTTAATAGTTCCTAACACCTTTTGTTGATTACTTTCTTGGGCTTCCATTTTGATTTTTCCGCCTAAATTCTATATTGCAAGGATAATCCCATTTTAATGGAAAATACCAAATATACCGAAGACAATATACGTTCCCTCGATTGGAAGGAGCATATTCGTATGCGTCCTGGTATGTATATTGGTAAGCTAGGTGATGGTTCATCTGCGGATGATGGTATTTATATTCTTTTAAAAGAGGTCATTGATAACTGTATTGATGAATTTGTAATGGGTGCTGGTAAGACCATAGAAATTGCCATTAAAGACAGTGAGGTAAGGGTACGTGATTATGGCCGGGGAATTCCATTAGGTAAGGTAGTGGATGTGGTTTCCAAAATGAATACTGGTGGCAAGTATGATTCTAGGGCCTTTAAAAAGTCTGTTGGTCTGAATGGGGTAGGTACTAAAGCGGTTAATGCACTATCTGATTTTTTTAGGGTAGAATCTATACGCGATGGTCAATCAAAAGCAGCTGAATTTAAGGCTGGTAATTTGGTTAATGAAGAATTAAGTGATTCCTCAAAGCGTAAGGGAACTCTGGTTAGTTTCGTGCCTGATGAGGCTATCTTCAAAAAATACAAGTACCGTAATGAGTATGTCGAACGCATGCTTAAAAATTACGTGTATCTAAATCCTGGGTTAACCATTGTTTTTAATGGAGAGAAATTCCACTCTGAAAATGGGTTAAAAGACCTTTTAGAGGATAATAACAATCAAGATGATTTTTTATACCCTATCATTCATTTAAAAGGGAATGATATTGAAGTAGCTATAACACATAGTAAAACGCAATACAGCGAAGAATACCATTCTTTTGTAAATGGGCAACATACGACACAGGGCGGTACTCACCAAGCAGCTTTTAGAGAGGCCTTGGTAAAAACCATTCGTGACCATTATGGTAAAAATTATGATGCTTCAGATATTAGGAAATCTATCATTTCTGCCATAGCCATTAAAGTAATGGAGCCAGTTTTTGAAAGCCAGACAAAAACAAAGCTTGGTTCTACTGATATGGGAGGTAATCTGCCTACGGTACGTAGCTATATCAATGATTTTGTTGGTAAATACTTAGATAATTATCTACATAAGAATCCAGATACCAAAGATGCTATTCAACGAAAGATTGTACAGGCTGAAAAAGAACGTAAAGAGCTTTCTGGAATTCGAAAATTAGCCAGAGATAGAGCCAAAAAGGCCAGTTTACATAATAAAAAACTTCGTGATTGCAGGGTTCACCTTCAAGATATGAAGAAAGACAGGCGATTAGAGAGCACCCTTTTTATTACTGAGGGAGATTCCGCTTCCGGTTCTATAACAAAATCTCGAGATGTAAATACTCAGGCTGTATTTAGTTTACGAGGAAAACCTTTGAATTCTTATGGAATGTCAAAAAAGATAGTCTATGAGAATGAAGAATTCAACCTTTTACAAGCTGCCTTGAATATTGAAGATTCTATGGAAGATTTGCGTTATAACAATATTGTCATTGCTACAGATGCAGATGTTGATGGAATGCACATTCGATTGCTGTTGATTACCTTCTTTTTGCAATTTTTCCCAGAATTGATAAAAGAGAATCATTTGTATATTCTCCAAACACCCTTGTTTAGGGTTCGTAATAAAAAGGAAACTATTTATTGCTACAGCGACGAAGAAAGGCGAAACGCCATTCAAAAGTTGACAGGTAAACCTGAGATTACTAGATTTAAGGGTCTGGGTGAAATTTCTCCAGATGAATTTCAACATTTTATTGGTGATGATATTAGATTAGAACCTGTGATGTTGGATAAGGCTATGTCCATTGAAGAATTATTAAAATTCTACATGGGTAAAAACACACCTGACCGTCAGGAATTTATTATAAAAAATCTTAAAGTAGAACTTGATTTAGTTGAAGAAAATCAGCTATAAATCAAATTGATAAGCCCAAATTAATACATGGAAGATAATGAAGAGTTGACAGAAGGCTTTCCCAATGAAGAAGGGGCTTCTGAAGATGCGCTAACCCGGGTGACGGGCATGTATAAAGATTGGTTTTTAGATTACGCTTCCTATGTAATTCTTGAGCGGGCCGTACCTGCAATTGAAGACGGCTTTAAACCGGTGCAGCGTCGCATTATGCATTCTTTGAAGGAATTGGACGACGGTCGTTATAATAAAGTTGCTAATGTGGTCGGGCATACTATGCAGTATCATCCTCATGGCGATGCAAGTATTGCGGACGCTATGGTGCAGATAGGGCAGAAGGATCTTCTTATTGACACACAAGGTAACTGGGGTAATATTTTAACGGGTGATCGTGCAGCTGCTTCTCGATATATTGAGGCTCGATTATCAAAATTTGCGTTGGATGTCATTTTTAGTCCAAAAATCACGGAATGGCAACTCTCTTATGACGGAAGAAAAAAAGAACCTGTTAATCTTCCTGTAAAATTTCCTTTACTTCTGGCACAAGGGGCTGAGGGAATTGCAGTTGGCTTGTCTACCAAGGTTTTAGCACACAACTTCATTGAACTTATAGATGCATCCATAAAGCACTTAAAAGGCAAGGGATTTAAACTTTTTCCTGATTTTCCAACTTCTGGAATCATTGATGTCACCAATTATAATGACGGTCTTCGTGGTGGAAAAATTCGAGTACGAGCACGAATTGAAACATTTGACAAGAACACCCTTGTTATCAAAGAGATACCTTACGGTACCAACACTTCTTCTTTAATAGATTCTATTCTTAAAGCAAATGATAAGGGAAAGATAAAAATCAAGAAAATTGAAGATAATACGGCTGCAGATGTAGAGATTTTGGTACACCTTCCTTCAGGAATATCACCCGATAAAACTATTGATGCTCTTTATGCTTTTACAGCATGTGAATCTTCTATTTCTCCTTTAGGTTGTATCATTGAAGATAATAAGCCCATTTTTATGGGTATGACCGAAATGCTTCGCAGGTCAACAGATAATACCGTTGAATTATTAAAAGCGGAATTAGAGATTCAGTTAAACGAACTCGAAGAGCAATGGCATTTTGCATCTCTAGAAAGAATATTTATTGAAAACCGTATCTATAGAGAAATAGAAGAAGAAGAGACTTGGGAGGGTGTTATTGCTGCTATTGATAAAGGTTTGAAGCCGCACACCAAGCATCTAAGAAGAGCTGTAACCGAAGACGATATTACACGTTTGACCGAAATCAGAATCAAAAGAATTTCAAAGTTTGATTTAGATAAAGCCAAGCAATATCTTGATAATCTTGAAGAGCGAATTGCCGAAACAAAAAACTACTTGGCAAATCTTATAGATTTTGCCATTAATTATTTTCAAGAACTTAAGAAGAAGTATGGGAAGGGTCGGGAACGTAAGTCTGAAATACGGATTTTTGATGATATTGAGGCTACCAAAGTTGTCATACGAAACACAAAACTTTATGTGAATAGAGAAGAAGGCTTTGTAGGTACTTCTTTACGCCGAGACGAGTATGTGACTGATTGCAGTGATATTGATGACATCATCATATTTACCAAAAAAGGTGAAATGATGGTTACAAAAGTTGACTCAAAAACTTTTGTTGATAAGAGTATTATACACGTAGCGGTATTTAAGAAAAAAGATAAGCGTACCACTTTCAATATGATTTATAAAGATGGTCGTGGTGGTCCTAGTTATATCAAGCGATTTAATGTAACAAGTATCACAAGGGATAAGTTATATCCCTTAACTACTGGTAAAGCGAATTCTGACGTCTTGTATTTTAGCGCTAATCCGAATGGAGAGGCTGAGGTAGTAACGGTTCATTTGCGACAGTCAGGAAGTATTAAAAAATTGAAATGGGATATTGACTTTGCTGATGTTCTCATTAAAGGCAGAAGTTCTAAGGGTAATATTGTTACAAAATACCCGGTAAAGAGAATTGAGTTAAAAGAAAAAGGACTTTCTACGCTTAAGCCTCGTAAAATATGGTTTGATGATATTGTTAGTCGATTGAATGTGGATGACCGTGGTGAGTTGCTGGGTGAATTCAGACCTGACGATATGTTATTGGTCGCAAATCAAAAGGGTGTTGTGAAGACCATTACGCCAGATTTAAATAGTCGTTTTGATGATGATATGATTGTTTTAGAAAAATGGAAGCCTGAAAAACCAATCTCTGCTATCTATTTTGATGGGGAGAAAGAACGTTATTATATCAAACGATTTTTAATTGAAAACACCAATAAAGAAGAGTTGGTGATTACCGAACATCCAAAGTCTCAGCTAGAGCTGCTCTCAACAGATTGGAGACCTGTTGTTGAATTAGAATTTGTTAAGCAAAGGGGTAAAGACGCTAAGCCCAACCAAACCATTACTATTGAAGATTTTATTTCAATAAAGGGTATTAAGGCCCTGGGGAATCAATTGACTTCAGAGAAGGTTAAAAATGTTAATTCATTAGAACCGCTCCCTCACGTGGAAGTTGAAGAACAACCTGCAAATGAGATTGAGGTGGTTATTGAGGAAGAAAAGCCTTTTGATGAAAAAAATGAAGGTGATGATGAACAGCAACCTACTTTATTTTAGAGACAATAGGTATGATGACTATTTTGTTTAGCAAATTTTGCCAATTAATAGTATCATAGGGATTAAATATTGAACAGGTTGTGTATGGCTATTGAACATTGTTATATTTAAGCAAAATTTGAAATTTTATGGATTTTACTAATCCTTTAGTGTACGGAGGACCTTGTTTTATCATCTTTATTTTATTGGAACTGACTTACAGCAAGAATCATGAAGAACATCATGATTTATATGATTGGAAAGATTTATTTGCTAGTGGTTTTATGGGTTTGGGCTCTGCCGTGCTTGCGGCCTTGTTAAAGGTAGTTTCTGCGATAGTTATTTTTACTTTTGTATATGAGATTTTTAACCCAATGGTTGATGGCGTGAGAACACATATCTTGGGTTACCAATCGTTTGGTTATGCATGGTATATATGGTTGTTGTGTCAATTAGCTGATGACTTTACTTACTATTGGTTTCACAGGGCAAACCATGAAATTAGAATTCTTTGGGCTGCTCATATCGTCCATCATTCTTCTGATAATTTTAACTTAGGAACAGCTGTTCGTAATGGTTGGTTCACTTTGCTATATAAGCCCTTATTTTATATGTGGATGCCTGCGGTAGGTTTTTCACCCGAAATGGTGGTCTTCTGTTTAGGTATTGAGGCTTTGTGGCAGTTTCAATTACATACTGTTTTACTACCTAAATTAGGGATTTTTGAAAAGTTTATGAATACCCATACCATGCATCAAGTGCATCATGCTCAAAATATTGAGTATTTAGATAAAAATCACGGAGGTTTCTTAAATATTTTTGACAAACTCTTTGGCACATGGTTGCCCTTAGATGATACTATTGATGTAAAATACGGTGTTATCCATGCGCCCAATTCTAACAATCCAATTGTTATTTTAACCCATGAGTTCAAAGATATTTGGAACGATATGAAAAAGTCGCCTAAACTATCCCACAAGCTAATGTATATTTTTGGCCCTCCTGGCTGGAGTCATGATGGCAGTACTATGACGGTAAAACAACAGCAAGCATTATTTGAGAGACAAAAGCAAGCAAACCCAGAAATTGCTTTTAGCAGGCCTAATTAATATCAATTGAAATTGTTCAAATAAAAAAAACCTCTCTAAAGAGGTTTTTTTTATTTATTCATCATCTGTATTTTCTTCGATGGGCTTTTTGTTTTTGCGCATTCGCATGTCTAAAAACTCAACCATAAGTGAGAAGGCAATAGCAAAATAAAGATATCCTTTAGGAATCATCCCTACTTCATTCCCGAACACTACTAAATGTGATAAATGAGCGGCCTCTGCAATCAGCATAAACCCTATTAAAATCAAAAAGGAAAGGCCTAATACTTGAATCGATGGATGCTTGCTTACAAACTCACCAACGGGATTTGCAAACAACATCATAATAATCACTGAAATTACAACGGCCACAATCATTAAGACTAAAGCGTCGTTTGGATTTGGAGAAATACCATTAGTCATTCCAATTGCCGTTAGTATGGAATCAAAAGAGAATACAATGTTGATAACGGTTATTTGTACAATGGCGTTTGTTAGAGATGTAGAACGACCTTTTTTGACCTCGCGTTCGTCATGACCGCGGTCTTCAACTTTTTCATGTATTTCTTTTGTACTCTTGTACAAGAGAAAAAGCCCCCCCAAAAATAAAATCATAGCCTGCCAGCTAATACCGCCGTGTAACCAAGATTCATTGAAAACTAGAAAGGGTTTTTTAAGCGAGGTAAGCCATGTGATACCAAATAATAGAACAATACGCATGCCCATGGCAAGCACTAAACCTAAGTTAGTGGCTTTTTTGCGGTCTTTCTTCTCCAATTTATCTGCAGCAATAGAGATAAAGATGATATTGTCAATACCTAATACAATTTCTAAAAAAGTCAACGTAAGTAGTGCAATCCATGCATCCGGACTTGCGAAAATTTCGAACATGGTTAGTGTTTTTTAAATGCGGTTCCTCTAAGTTTCTTAGTCTCACCAACAGTGTTGAATTCAAATGTATAAGAACTATCCGTAGTTGTCAAAATTTTTATGTGAATTGGTTTCTCTTCAGCTCTATTTTTTGGATTTATTCGTTTTAAAATGTATTCGCAGTCATTTATCCACCTTACGGTAGAAGAGTCTTGTTTCCCTTGAAAATAATCTACTTCGATAGAATTTGTTCGAATAAAAGAGGTGGTAACTTCTTTTCCATCTACGACTGAAGTGAATTCAAAAGCCCCTGTATTAAAGTCTTTGCAGTTTCTCTCTGGCGGCGATTGGCACGAAAAACAAAACAAGAATAGAATGCTATGGAGGGCTATTTTCTTCATGGTTGAAAAATAATGAATAAGGTTGGTATATGAAATCTATTTATCAGGATTATATGATTCAAAAGTTCCATCTTGATAAAAAATAATGACGCGTTCAACTTTTTTATTGGTTGACATAGGTCTTTTTGTCTTTGAAATCAACTTGGTTGGAGTGGGATTCTCTTTTTCTTTTGGAGAGGGAAAAGAACCTTTTCCATTCAATAGCCAATACAAATCAACCTGAGGAAACTTAGCGATTACTTTAAGAATAAAATCTAAACTTGGCTTATTTCGACCTGAAAGTATATGTGATATGCTAGATCTTGGAACCCCAACCTGATCAGCAAAGAGAGAAGGACTTGAGTTAAAATGCTCTAAAAGTTGTTTTAGTCTATTGATGAATTCGATATTCACAATTGTAAATCTATTTAATAAACAAAGTTAATTTATAAAATTAAAATACTCATAAAAGACAAAATATAAATACTATAATTTAAATAAAAACTTTATATTGTAATATTTAAGTAATTGAATTACAATAAAATAAAATTTTAAAGTTACAATTGTAAATTGACGCCTATATTTTTAAAGAAATACTTATTTGATTTAATTACAATTGTAAAGTATTACTAATTTGTTTTATGTACCCCTTCAAATAAGTGTAGGCTAAGTTTACTTTTAGGCTATAAATTTTATTTAGAATTCTTAATATCTCGAAGAGAAAAATATTCTAATTTTTTTTGATGAAAGGCTTTAATTGTCTTTCAATTTAAGTTTATAGTTGATTTTACTAATACAAAAAGTTAAAAGCCACTATTTTCTTACATAATTTTCATAAAACAAGAGTAAACGTTACATATTATTTTATAATTCCTTAATTTTGTTGAAAATAATACTGTTATGAGTAAGGTTAAGTTAGATGAAATAGATCACCAGATTCTGGATATGCTTATTGATAATACCAGAACGCCTTTTACTGATATTGCCAAGAAATTGTTAATTTCTGCCGGTACAGTGCATGTTAGGGTGAAAAAAATGGAAGAAGCTGGTATTATAAAGGGTTCTTCACTAACATTGGATTATGTCAAGCTTGGTTATTCGTTCATTGCTTATATCGGTATCTTTTTGGAGAAAACACATCAGACTAAGTTTGTTTTGCAGCGCCTAAAAGAAATTCCTTATGTTACAGTTGCCCACATTACCACAGGCAAGTTTAATATTTTTTGTAAAATAAGGGCTAAGGACACTACTCACGCCAAAAACATTATTTTCAAGATTGATGATATTGAGGGTATTAGCCGAACGGAGACTATGATTTCATTAGAAGAAAGTATCAATGACAAAAAGCGTTTGATGCATACTATTTTTAATGAACTATAATTTACTTATTATTTGAAAGCATCTGAACTTCCCAAAGGCGAATTCCATTCTTATTACAGGCCATACATTGAGACTCTTGGAGATGCTGATTTACAAGGATGTTTAAGTGATGGACTAGAACATATGCAAAAGTTCATGGAACAACTTCCTGAAAACAAAATTAATTTTTCTTATGATAAGGGGAAATGGACCATTGGGGAAGTGCTCATGCATTTAATTGACACTGAGCGTATATTTCAATATAGAGCGCTATGTTTTTATAGAAATGACGTAACCCCCTTACCTGGTTTTAATCAAGACGATTACATTTCGGAAGCTGGAGCTAACACAAAAAATAAAACAGATATTCTTAAAGAATATAGTGCGGTCCGAAATTCCAGTATGGTGTTATTTCAATCCTTTAAAGAAGAGTTTCTCAGCAGAAGCGGAACCGCCAGCGATTCCATCATGAGTGTTCGCGCCTTAGGTTTTATTATCAGTGGGCATCAAAAGCACCACCTGAAGATTTTAAAGGAGCGATACTTCTAGGAGCTATTAGAACAGGTCTTCAGAATTTAAATCCTCTTCTTGATTTAGTTCAGTTTCTTTTTCTAACAATTGTTTTTCCGGAGTATTTTCTAACTCTTTTTCAATTGTTTCTTCAAAGTTTGAAATAAAGTTAGAAAGGCTTTTACTTATTTTCACTAAGTAAATGGTATCATCAGTTCTGACTTCTACAGCTTCAACTAATTCGCCACCTGGTTTTTTTAGAACAATAATATCTTCATCTCCATAACCATGGGGGTATAAATCAATCAATAATGCGGCCACGGAGTGGTCTAGCCTCTTGTAATCAACAATAATTCGTTTCATCGTAGGTTTTTATGGTTTGCTTACCTAAACTAAATAATTTTAGCTCTCCGCGATTTAAAGAGTTGTCAATGTTGCTTTTTAGTATATGAAACTTTTATTCTTTGTAGTATGCAAACGCTTCTTTAAATAAATTGAAGGGTACTTTTATGTCTGTTACGGCATTGCCGATTTCTGCAAGTAGCACAAAATTGATATTCCCATGAGAATTCTTTTTATCATGCTTTAATAAATCAATAATGATTTCAATATCCTCTTTTGTGAAATTTACTTTGTCATAATTAACTAAAAAGATTTTTTTAATTTCTTCTAAATCAATTTTTGACATTCCTGTCAATTTATGTGAAAGGTAAGCTTCGAGAATCATACCAATAGCTATTGCTTCGCCATGCAAGAGGGTTTTCTTTGTTGGATGCTCGAGAAAATAAGACTCAATAGCATGGCCCAGTGTATGACCAAAATTGAGTTTTTTGCGAATATTTTGTTCTGTAGGATCTTGTTCTACAATACTATTTTTTATCACCACAGATTTTTGAATATGATTTTTATATTCGTCTTTATCAAGATGAATCAAATCATTCCAATAAGTTCTGTCGGCAATCAGGCCGTGTTTGAGCATCTCGGCAAAACCACTTTTAAGCTGTCTATTTTCTAAAGTCTTTAAAAATTCGGTAAAAATCAACACCATTTTTGGTTGGTTAATAACTCCAACTTGATTTTTTAAAACGCCTAGGTCAACTCCTGTTTTACCGCCGACCGAGGCATCGACCATTGCTAGAAGGGTTGTGGGAATATTTATAAAATCAATTCCCCTTTTAAAGGTTGATGCAACAAAACCACCTAAATCAGTGACCACGCCACCACCTAAATTTAATAGAATACTTTTTCTATCACCATTTAGATTCGATAGTGCATCCCAAACATCAACGCAGGTCTGTATATTTTTGTTGACTTCACCAGCTTTAATAATAATTGGGGGTTCTGTTGGGTCATGGTAGAGATTGCCAAACAATTCCAAACAGTGTTCATTGGTGTTTTCATCGACTAGTAAAAATATTTTTGAATACTGATTCTGTGCTAAATATTGCTGAAGTGTTGCCTTCGCCAATTCGCCAAAAAGAATTTCATGTGCTTCACTTGTCACTGATTCCATAGAAAAAAATGTAATGCAAAATAAACATATATTTTAATGTGTAGCATCGTAGGGCGCTTCTTATCTTTGATTCTTGAGAATTTGATAATTATGAACCCTATTTTTGAAGATACCTCAACTGCTTTTAAACTTAAAAGTGATTCAGAACTCGAAAGAGCTTATTTTTTATTCAAATTGATTGCAAATCAACCTTTGGTGAAAATTGGTACTGCTGTGACGAACTTTGCAATTAATGCCCATTTACCTGTCGAGGGTTTGATAAGGGCTACTGTTTTTGATCATTTTTGTGGTGGTGTTAATGAGAAAGACTGTTTACCTATTATTGATAGGATGTTTGAAGAAAAGGTTAGCTCTATTCTAGATTATTCCGTTGAAGGAAAACATATTGAAAACCAATTGGACAGTGCTTTGGCTAAAGTGCTAGAGGTACTTGATTTTGTTAAGGAGAAAGAGGCTATTCCTTTTGCGGTTTTTAAGCCGTCGGCCTTTGGTCGATTTGAATTGTTTGAAAAAGTAAGTGAAGCTAAAGAATTGTCTCAACTTGAAAGTGAAGAATGGCAACGTGTGGTTAATAGGTATGAACAAGTTTGTAAAAAAGCTTATGATTTAGATGTAGCATTGTTGATTGATGCTGAAGAGAGTTGGATTCAAGATGCAGCAGACAATCTTGCACTAGCTATGATGCGCAATTACAACAAAACAAAAGCAGTTGTTTTTAATACTGCACAAATGTATCGTTGGGATAGGCTAACTTATTTAATGGATTTAAATAATGAAGCACATAACGAAGGGTTTAAGGTTGGTGTAAAAGTGGTGCGCGGTGCGTATATGGAAAAAGAGAATAACCGTGCAAAAGAGAAAGGTTTAAAGAGTCCAATTTGTGAATCTAAAAATGCCACCGATGATAACTTCAATAGTGCTGTCACCTATATGCTCGATAATTTGAACGTATTCACCATTTTTTCAGGCACTCATAATGAGCTTAGTTGTTATAAGCTCATGGAAGCAATGAGAACTAGAGGCATTTCCAATGATGACAAGAGCATTTGGTTTGGTCAGCTTTTTGGAATGAGTGACCATATTAGCTTCAATTTGGCTGCAAATGGCTATAATGTTTCAAAATACTTGCCTTATGGGCCAGTTAGGGATGTAATGCCCTATTTAATCAGAAGGGCAGAGGAGAATACTTCTGTAGCAGGACAGACTTCAAGGGAGTTGGAGCTCTTGAAAACAGAAAAAAAGCGAAGAAAAATTTAATAAAGTTCAACTACTTCTACTTTATCCGGGCAGTTTTTTAATTTAATGGTTTGTTCTTCATTTGTAACAAAGTAGATTTTACAGGGTTTTGATTTTGTATCGCTTTTACCAAAATCTACGCTGCCGTCTTCAAAAAAACTTCGAAAAGTGATAGAATCTGTTTTGAAAAAAGGAGCAACCTCTTCTGCATATGATATAGGTTTCGAGCGTATATCTTTTAAAACCCTACAATTGGGAAAATAACAAAAGGATGTGCCTGTTTCTTCAGACTTCTTTTTTAGAAAAAAGGCCAAGAATACAATTCCAATTGAAAGACCAACTAAATACCAACCCAAGCGCTTTAAAAATGCCATTAAAAAATCAGAAAATTAATATCGTTATACGAAAGTCCAAACCAATCCCCGACGGACTTATTTGTTAAAATACCATGGTACATATATAAGCCGTTTCGAAGACCTTTGTCAAATCGCAAAGAATTTTCAAGTCCGCCATCTTCACCAATTTTAAGTAAGTATGGTGTAAATATGTTGCTGATAGATATGGATGATGTTCTTGGGTAACGAGAAGGTATATTGGGTACCCCGTAATGTATTACCCCAAACTTTTCAATTGTTGGTTTTTTATGGGTGGTCACCTCAGAAGTTTCAAAACACCCTCCGGTATCAATACTCACATCGATAACGACCGCACCTTTTTTCATGTGCTCAACCATTGTGCTAGATACTACAACGGGTGAACGGTCTTTGCCCCGAGTTGCCCCTATGGCAACATCACAACGTTTAAGGGCTTTTAATAGATTTTTGGGTTGTATAGTCGATGTGTAAACCGTTTGGTTTAAATTGGTCTGAATATTTCTTAGTTTGGTAATGGAATTGTCAAAGACCTTAATATTAGCCCCTAGACCGAGCGCTGAACGTGCGGCAAACTCTCCAACGGTTCCTGCACCAATGATAACTACTTCAGCAGGTGGAACACCAGTTATGTTACCAAACATCAATCCATTACCTTGATTAGTCGTTGCCATTAATTCAGAAGCAATCAAAATTGAAGAGATACCTGCAATTTCGCTCAAAGAACGAACAGCAGGGTATTTACCGTCTTCATCCCTTATATATTCAAAGGCAATGGCAGTAATACGCTTTTGTGCCAGTTGCTCAAAGTATCTTTTGGATTGCGTTTTAATCTGTAAAGCAGATATGATTATCGCTTGCGGAT